>Ga0209217_1000001_pt1 | contig 80795 bp, 74 predicted proteins | sample JacPinW_OM3H0_M2_FD_187957 | JGI IMG/M metagenome (GOLD analysis project Ga0209217, IMG submission 187957) | Forest soil microbial communities from Algoma, Ontario, Canada - Jack Pine, Ontario site 1_JW_OM3H0_M2 (SPAdes) (version 2) | ecosystem: Environmental > Terrestrial > Soil > Boreal...
TGGGGTTCTGCTCGGAAGTGACCCTGGGTGATCTCTCGAACATTCTTTCGACTATTGTGATTCCGGATTTCAAAATTCAACGGGCGCTTAATCTCGACGGCGGCTCTTCCAGCGCCTTTTGGTTTAAGCGCGCGAACGGAAGCGCATTTTCTATCGCGGAGCAAAAACCGGTGCGCGATTTCGTGGCAATTGTGCCGCGGTAACGAACATGCGCACATTCGGTGGATTTAAATCGGGCAGCGAATTCTTTTACGGTGAAGTCCGCGGCGAGGATGTCCAGGTCCTGGCCAAGCCATTTTGGATCGACATCCAACCAGCGGGTGAGGTCCGAAAGATCGCCCGGCTCGATGTCGATCTTCCGGTCGCGCCATCCAAGCTTCTCGCGGTCGGATTGAATTACGCCGATCACATTGCGGAAATGAAACACACGCCCCTTGGGACGCCTTTGATTTGGTTCAAAGCGCCGAGCTCGCTCTTACCGCACAACGGCAACATTGAAATCGCATTTCCCGAGCATCAAACCGATTTTGAAACTGAGCTTGCGATCGTTGTTGGACGGCGGGCAAAGAATGTTTCGGTCGAACAGGCGCCGGACTTTGTGTTTGGTTACACAATCGGCCTCGACATTAGCGATCGCGACTTGCAGAAGTCCGAAAAACAATTCGGGCGCTGCAAATCGTTTGATACTTACACGCCGATCGGGCCGTTTGTTTATGCCGATGCCGATGTTCGCGACCTCCCTGTCGAATTGCGCCAAAACGGCGAAGTGCGACAGCAAGGGCGCACGAGCCAAATGATCTACTCCGTGGCCGAGATTGTTTCCTTCGCGAGCCAATCGCTGACGTTGCTGCCGGGCGATGTGATTCTGACCGGAACCCCGTCGGGCGTGGGACCGATCCGCGCCGGAGACGAATTGGAAGCGCAAATCGGTACTTGGCCTCCGCTGCGGAACCACGTGATCAATGCGCGGTGATGGCTGAGCGGCTGGTTACATCCTCGGACAACGCCTGATGCGAAGTATAAGTGACGTTCGCCCAGCGGAGCGTCACTGAAGAAAAGTGAAAACTTTTGCTCGACTCGTGTCCAACCGATTTGGAATAAAGGAGATGTGCCGAGCAGTTAAATTCAACTCCGCCGAAATTATGAAAACATTGCTTACTCTCTGCCTCAGTTTCATCGCATTGAGCGCGTTTGCGCAGCCGCCGCAGCGACCTGGACAACAACCGCCGCCGCCACCGCCAAACGCGCCGCCAGCTGCAGGTGCACCAGCTCAGTCCGGTGCTCCACCACAACAAGCGCCCGGCGCGCCAGGGCAACCCGGCGCACCAGCGCCGGGAGCACCTGCTCAACAGCCACCTGCCGGTATGCCGCCAGGTGCTCCGGGAATGTCACCTGCTGGTCCAGTCGGCGCTCCTCCTGGGGCAGCTGCTCCGGGTGCAACTGTCACTGCGACTTTGAGTCCAAGCGCGACCGCAGCGCCAACGCCCGAAGGTAGCAGTTTGAGTAACAACTTCATCATCGACAACTTCCGCAAGGGCGGCCCGATCATGTGGCCAATCCTTCTCGTCTCGATCGTCGCGTTGACGGTCGTGATCGAACGAATTTTCTGGTGGGGCGGACGTTGGTTCCGGCGCGACCCCAAACGGATCGAAAAAGTTTTCACGGCCATTGAAGTAGGCGACGTGGCGGAAGCGTCACGTTTGTCGCGCGATTCGCGTGACCCGGTTCTACGAATGATGTGGAACGGCTTAAACCATCAGCACGCGTCGTTGCAGGGCGCGCTGCAGGTTGCGGCCGGCATCGAGATCAAGCGCGCGGGTCGATTCCTGGTCGTGATGGACACGTTGGTCACGTTGGCTCCGTTGCTCGGTTTGTTGGGAACGGTCACCGGTTTGATCCGGTCCTTCCGATTCTTGGGTAATGAAGAGTTGGCCATTCAGGCTGTGACCGGCGGTATCGCGGAAGCGCTCATTGCCACGGCCTGCGGTCTGGGCATCGCCATCTTCGCGCTGATTCCGTTTAACTTTTTCACTTCACGAGTGTCTAACTTAGAGTTCGAACTGCAAACCGCGGCCACGAACTTGGAAGTCATGCTTGAAGCCAAAGGTAAGGAACACCGTGAAGTAGCGATCGGCGGCCACACGCCCAGCTCGGCCAAAGGCTCCTCTATCTAGGATTTTTTATGCGCGTTGCCTCGCCTGTCCCTAAGCACAAAGCGCGGATCGAGATCATTCCGTTGATCGACATCATGTTCTTTCTGCTGGCGAGCTTCATGATGGTGAGCCTGAGCCAGGTGCACATGAAGGGCATGAAAGTGAACCTTCCCACCGGTCAGTCCGGCGAAACGCAATCGAAAAAGGATTACATCAGCGTTTCAGTCAATTCCAGCGGCATTCCCTTTTTCGACAAGGAAGAGATGAATTACGACACGTTAACCGCCAGGCTAAAAAAAGTTCACGACGAAAATCCGGAAGCGAAGGTGTTCATTCGTGGCGATGCGGATACGGTTCATTTCAATATTATCCGTGTCCTCGACATCTTGCGGTCGGTTGGCTTTTACAAGGTCGCTTTCGAAATCAAGAGCGAATCGCTCAAGGGAGTGCCCGGATCAGGGAGATAACCAACAATGCCTGGACCACTCCTCTATCGACCGCCTCCGCGCTGGCAATTCTGGGCCGCTCTCGGCGGCGCAATTGCGATCCATTTGGCCTCGGTCGGCATCGCGGCCATCAGACACGAAGCGCCCGCTGTTGATCTGTCGAGCCTCCCAACTGCGACAGTAGAAGCGATGCTGCAACCTGAGGATCAACCGACGCCACCGCCGGAAGACATTCCCATTCCTGAACCGCCGCCAGTTCCGGAAGTCGCGCCCGAGTTTCATGAAGAAAAGCCGCCGCCACCTAAAAACGTGGCCAAGCCCGCCGGTCCAATTAAAGCGCCGCAAGCAGGCGTGCCGGGAACAATGTCGATCTCTGGCGCGAAAGCGGTCGCGATCTTTGCTCCAAAACCGGATTACCCATACGAAGCGCGCAGCCGTCACGTTATGGGCAGCGGTGTTGCCGTGCTCACCGTGGACACGGCCAGCGGCACTGTGACCGATGCAACTATGGCGCAGTCCATCGGCAGTCCGATTCTGGACAATTCGACCACCAGCACATTCAGACGCTGGCGCTTTCAACCCGGGAAAGTTGCGCCAAGAGTCAAAGTCCCGATTACCTACACAATGACGGGAGCCTCCTACTAACTTATGCGAGTTGCTTCACCTATTCCGCACAAACGCGCTCGGATTGAGATCATCCCGTTGATCGACATCATGTTCTTTCTTCTCGCCAGCTTCATGATGGTGAGTTTGAGCCAGACTCACATGAAAGGGATTAAAGTCGCTTTGCCATCAGCACAGGCACCGCCGCCGACTCAAGTAAAAGATTATGTGTCAGTGCGTATCGGTGCGGGTAACGCCGTCAGTTTCGACGGGCAATATGTTCAGGACGAGGAAATCATGTCGCGCCTCTACCGGCTGCACGAGGCAAATCCCAATATTAAGATATCGATTAGCGCCGAAGGTATGGCGCGTCACGGCGATGTGATCACTGTGCTGGACAAAGTGAGACGGGCTGGAATTCAGAAAGTCGGCTATCAGATTCGCGCGGCCCAAGGTGGTCCCGCTGCTGCTCCCGGCACTCCTGGGGCTCCCGGCGCGCCGCCTCCAGCTCCGCCGCCGCCGCCGCATTAATTTGCGATATCGCGGAGGCCTTCCCGCAGCGCGGCGATCGCTTGTGCGCGGTGACTGATTTTATTTTTCAATTCGGGCGGCATTTCGGCAAAAGTCTGTTTGAATCCAGTTGGTTGAAAAACCGAATCATAACCGAAACCGCCGCTTCCGCGCGGTGGATCGACAATGTTTCCTTCAACAACGCCTTCAAATAGGCCGAGCACGTTTCCGTTTTGCGCCAGCGCGATCACGCACCGGAAGCGCGCTGATCGTTTCTCGCCGGCGACGTTTCGCGCGCGTAATTCGGTAAGCAATTTGTCGACGTTTTCTATGTCGCCCACGCTGTTACCTGCGTAGCGCGCTGAATAAATTCCCGGCGCGCCGTCGAGAGCATCGACCTCGAGCCCGGAATCGTCTGCGAGGACGAGGCTTAGCAATTTCCTCGACGCGGCGATCGCTTTGAGGATCGCGTTCTCTTCGAACGTTTTCCCGTTTTCCAACGGTTTCGAAATTTCGGGGTGCTTGGACAAATTGCGCACTGCGAAGTTCTCTCCAAGTATCCGTTGAATTTCGCGGGTCTTATGCGCGTTGTGCGTAGCCAATAGCAAATCCATTTTCTTTTCCTGCTTTCCTGCTTTCCTAAGAGATATTCAATGAGCAGCGAACGTCGCAAACCATATCCATTCGATCAGATTGAGCCCAAGTGGCAGGCCATCTGGGATGAACGTCAGATTTTTCACGTTCCAAATCCCGGCGAGAAAAATTTCGATGCGGCCAAACCGAAATTCTACGTGCTCGATATGTTCCCGTATCCGAGCGGCGCCGGCTTGCACGTCGGACATCCGGAAGGTTACACCGCCACCGACATCATCGCGCGCTACAAGCGGATGCGCGGGATCAACGTCTTGCATCCGATGGGTTGGGACGCGTTTGGTCTGCCGGCCGAACAATACGCGATTAAGAGCGGCCAGCATCCGGCCGTCACCACCCGCGAGAACGTTGCTAAATTTAAATCGCAGCTGAAACGGATCGGTTTTTCCTACGACTGGCACCGCGAAATTAACACTACCGATCCGCGTTACTTCAAATGGACGCAGTGGATCTTTCTCCAGATTTATAATTCGTGGTTCAATCCAAAAACGAACAAGGCCGAGCCGATTAAAACGTATCGTGGCAAAAATCCAGATGAAGTTCGGCTCGCCTACGTGGCCGATGTGGCGGTGAACTGGTGTCCGGAGCTTGGCACCGTTTTGGCGAATGAAGAAGTGGTTGATGGTAAAAGTGAGGTCGGTGGATTTCCAGTCGTTAGGCGGCCGATGCGGCAGTGGATGTTGCGCATTACCGCTTACGCGGAGCGATTGATCGATGAGCTTGAAGGCCTCGATTGGCCGGAAGGAATCAAATTGCTCCAGCGAAATTGGATCGGCCGAAGCGAAGGCGCGGAAGTCGATTTTAAGATCGACAACAAAAAAATTCGCGTCTTTACCACGCGGCCGGACACGCTTTACGGCGCCACTTACATGGTGCTCGCGCCGGAACATTCGCTGGTCGATCTGATCGTGACCGAAGAGCAATGGCCTGCTGTTCGCGAATATCGCGAAAAGACTGCGCGCAAAAGCGATCTCGAGCGGACTGAGCTGGCAAAAGAAAAAACCGGCGTCTTCACCGGCGCGGTCGCGGTCAATCCGGTCAACGACGAGAAAATTCCAATTTGGATCGCCGATTATGTTCTGCTCGGCTACGGCACCGGCGCGATCATGGCCGTGCCGGCGCATGACGAACGCGATCTCGAATTCGCGCGCAAATTTAATTTGCCGATTCGCCAGGTTGTTCAGCCGGCTGGCGACGAGGAGCCGATCGGCTTTGTCGGCGACGGTATCGCGATCAACTCGCCGATCATAGACGGACTTCCGTCCCGCGAAGCCGTTCGAAAGATCACCGGATGGCTCGAGGAACGCGACCTGGGCAAGCGCGCGATCAATTACAAATTGCGGGACTGGCTTTTTTCGCGCCAGCGTTATTGGGGCGAGCCGTTCCCGATCGTCTGGGAGTCCGAGCCGGACGGGCAGCATCGACATCATCGGGCGCTTGACGAGTCTGAACTCCCGGTCGTGCCGCCACCGTTGGAAGATTACAAGCCGACTGGCACTGGCGAACCGCCACTGGCAAAAGCGAAAGATTGGATCCGTTATTCCGAGAAGGCGACGCGCGAATTAAACGTGATGCCGCAATGGGCCGGCTCATGTTGGTATTACCTGCGCTTCTGCGATCCAGTAAACGACAAACGCTTCGTCGGCGAAAAGGCTGAGAAATATTGGATGGGAGGTCCGAAGCCCGGCGGAGTCGATCTCTATGTCGGCGGGACCGAGCACGCGGTGTTGCATCTCCTTTACGCGCGCTTCTGGCATAAAGTGCTGTTCGATCTCGGTCATGTTTCGAAACCGGAGCCGTTTCAGCGGTTGGTGAACCAGGGAATCATTCTCGGCGAAGACAGTCAGAAGATGTCGAAGTCGCGCGGAAACATTGTTAATCCGGACGACGTGATCGACCAGTACGGCGCGGACGCGTTTCGTTGCTACGAAATGTTTATGGGTCCGCTCGAGCAAATGAAACCGTGGAGTATGCGCGGCGTGGAAGGCATCGCCCGATTTCTCGCCCGCGTCTGGCGTTTGATCATGTCGGAAAACCAGGCTGGCCGATGGGAATTATCGCCCGCCGTGCAGGATGTCGATCTTACCAAGCCGCAGCAGAAAATCTTGCACGCCACGATCAAGAAAGTGACCGACGACATCGAGTCGCTCTCTTTTAACACCGCGATTTCGCAGATGATGATTTTTGTCAACGGATTCACCACGGCGGAAACGATACCGATTTCGGCGATGAAACCTTTTCTCGTCCTGCTCAATCCTTTTGCGCCACATCTGAGCTCCGAGCTCTGGGAAAACTTGAAGTTGCGCGGCGAAATCACCGCGCAAAGCTGGCCGAGTTACGACGAAAAACTTTTGGTCGAAGACGAGGTCGAAATCGTGATTCAGGTGAATGGGAAAGTGCGTGATCGCATCAAGATGTCGATCCAGGCGAGCGAAGAGGAAATCAAAAACGCGGCGCTCACGCTCCCCAAAATTCAGGAACTCACTACGGGTAAGCAAATTGGCAAAGTCATCGTGATTCCAAAGAAACTCGTAAACATCGTGATATGAAAAGAATTTGGAAAGAATTCAAAGAGTTCGCCATCAAGGGCAACGCAGTCGATCTCGCGGTAGGCGTGATTATCGGCGCGGCCTTTGGCGGCATCATCAATTCGCTGGTGAAGGATATCATTATGCCTCCAGTCAGTTTGCTCTCTGGTGGGCTCGATTTTTCGAACAAGTTCGTCGTTCTTCGTGCGGCCAAGGACGGGTCGATCGCATTCCACACGCCGGCGGACGCGGCTAAAGCAGGGGCGATTACCTTGAATTACGGCAATTTTGTCACCCTGATCATTAATTTTCTGATTGTTGCCGGCGCAGTTTTTTTGCTGGTTCGCGCGATCAATCGGCTGAAGCGGCCTAAGAACGCTGATCCGGTGACAAAAGATTGTCCGGCTTGCGCCATGACCATTCCGATTAAGGCGACCCGCTGTCCGCATTGCACAACCGAATTTTCGGGGCAGACGCGCGCTTAAACTGGCCTGGGGTCTGCTGCTAAATCAGGGGTGCAACCCCGCTACAGGTGTTTCCTTTGGGCAAATAATTATTTGCCCGGCCGAAGTTCGATGCTATGGGAGGCCGCGATGTTGCAAATGTCAAAAAGCCTTAACCTTACAATAGTTCTTGCTGTTGGCGGTATCCTCGTTGGTTGCGCAGAACAATCGGTTGTGCAGAAGCCGTTGGCTGCTGTCGCGAGCGCAAATTCGCATCTTGGTCGCATGTCCAATGTCCGCACGACTGCTTACACGCGGGTCGAAAAAGGCGGACGTCGAAATGCACTTGGTGCTTATTTGTCCGGCCATCACGTCATGAGCGCTGCCTCCGATTGGTCGCGCTTCCCTCTCGGCACGCGATTCCGAATCGCCAATTCAAAGGACGAATACATTATCGACGACTACGGAACGGCGTTGGTCGGCACGAGCACGATCGACCTTTACAAGCCCACCAAGCTGGAGATGAAACGCTGGGGTGTGCGCAATGTCGATATCGACATTCTGCAATGGGGTTCTGAGGAGCAGAGCCTCAAAGTGCTCGGCCCACGCGCGAAACATCACACCGTTCGACGCATGATCGCCGGACTTCAGAAAAAGACCCCGTCTTCACGCACTGGGGTTGCTTCTACTTCCGCGCAGTCTTCGGCCCGTACCTCTTCGGGCCGCACTTTGGATTGATTAACGGCGCAGGCCGCCGATTTTCCCGAGAATGAAAATTCTCGTTGTCGGTGGTGCCGGCTACATCGGAAGTGTTTGTGCCGAGCTGCTGCTCGACCACGGCCACGGCCTCACCATTTTCGATAATCTGAGTGAAGGCCATCGTCGCGCGCTCGATCCGCGGGCTGAATTCGTCGAAGGCGATTTGGTAGATCGACAATCGATCGAGAAGACATTGACGAAGCAACAGCCGGATGCAGTCATGCATTTCGCAGCCAACGCGCTCGTTGGCGAATCGATGCAGAATCCGTCGAAATATTTTCGCAACAACATCGCCAACGGCCTCAATCTCCTCGACGCGATGATCTCCGCCGGTGTTGGGAAGATCATTTTCTCATCGACCTGTGCAATCTTCGGTCCGCCGGAGCGCGTCCCAATCGACGAAACGATCCTGCCTCGGCCGATCAATCCCTACGGTGAATCGAAATTGGCCTTCGAGAAAATTTTGCGTTGGTATGGCGAGATCCACGGATTGAAATTTGTTTCCCTTCGCTATTTCAACGCCGCCGGCGCGTCGGCGAAATTTGGCGAAGACCATCGCGTCGAAACGCACTTGATCCCGAATGTGCTGAAGGTCGCGCTCGGCGAGAAACGACATGTCGAAATTTTCGGGACCGATTACGAGACGCCGGATGGCACCTGCGTCCGCGATTACATCCACATTATCGATCTTGCCCGCGCCCACATCCTCGCGCTCAATGCGACCAAGAGCGATTTTTACAATCTCGGTACCGGTGGTGGCGCGAGCGTGCGCGAAGTGATTGATTCCTGCCGCAAAATTACCGGACGCAAGATCGACATCGTGGAAAGGCCGCGCCGCCCGGGCGACCCGCCACGATTAATCGCGTCCTCGGAAAAAATTAAACGCGAGCTCGGCTGGAAGCCGGAGTTTCAATCGCTCGACGCCATTATTGAGAGCGCTTGGAAATGGCACCAAAAATTTCCGCGCGGCTACGAAGATTAAAAAAAGCGCCCGCGAATTTCTTCGCGAGCGCTTTGAATTTTCACCAATTGTGAGTCGTTTTCTGTTACGGCTTCTCCGTAGTTGTTGTGGTCGTTGTTTCTTTCTTTTCGATCACGGCTGGCTTGCTCAGCACGATTTTCCGTACAAGCATGCGATCGCCTTCCCGCACATAATAAACCGTGGCGGGCAGATCTGGACGGACCGCTGACCAGGTGACCGTATGGCCTTCCGGATCAAGAATCGTCGTGTCCTTGCTGTAGTAATAACGCACCGGCGCCGGGTCCGTGCTGGTGCGGAACGTGAGGTAATCCGTTCCCGGCGTGTAGGTGCTGATTGTTCCTGTGCTGGTGGTAGTACTCGTCTCCGTGACGGCAGTTCCGGTCGCAGCATCTTTCGTTGTGACTGTGGTCGAGGTTTGAGCGATCGCTGTTACGACGCCCAAACTGCAGGCCACGGCCAATATTTTCGCTAATGTAGTTTGTTTCATAGTTGTCCTCTGCTTTGGTTAACCAAATGCTCGTTGTTGTGGATAGGTTGGACTTCTCGGAGCGGCCGTTTATTCGACCGCAAAGTTGTTTCGCGCGCTGCGCCACGATCGGTTTTTGAAATCATGCAAGCGCTTCCCGGATTTCGCGACTTTCTGCCCGACGATTGCGCAGCGCGGAATTACATCTTCGGGCAGTGGCGCGAGGTCGAGCGGCGTTACGGTTTCGTTGAATGGGATGGTCCAGTGCTCGAACCGACAGATCTTTATCGCAAAAAGAGCGGCGCCGAGATCGTCGATCAACTTTTCAATTTCACCGACAAAGGCGATCGCGAAGTATCGATGCGGCCAGAATTGACGCCGACGCTTGCGCGCGTCGTCGCCGGGCACGAACGCGCGTTCAAAAAACCGCTCAAGTGGTTTTCCATCGGCCAGTTCTTTCGTTACGAAAAACAACAGCGCGGCCGTTTGCGCGAACATTACCAACTCAACTGCGACATTATCGGCGAGAGCGACTTCGCGGCTGACATCGAGCTGATCGCTCTTTGCATCGACATCTTGCGCGCCTTTGGCCTGACCGAAAAAGATTTCGTTGTCCGCATCAGCGACCGAGAGTTCTGGACCGATTTTTTGCAGAAACAAAAACTTCCGACCGAAAAATGGGAGGAAGTCTTGCAGACGATCGACAAATCAGGCCGCGAACCGCGGGAGAAAACGGTAGAAAAACTCGGCAAGCTCGCGGAGCCGGTTTTCTCCATCTTCGACGAAGGCGGCCGCAGCGGGAAACTTGATCGGCTGGTGGATGGACTTGGCGCGCGCGGACTTGCCGGATTCGTGGATACCGACGTTCGGATCGTGCGCGGTCTGGCTTACTACACCGGCACTGTTTTCGAAGTCTTCGATCGCGCCGGAAAACTGCGGGCGATTGCCGGCGGCGGGCGTTACGACAACTTGATCGGCCAGCTCAGTGACGGCGCCGTTGCGACGCCCGCCCTCGGTTTCGCGATGGGCGACGTAGTGCTCGGTGAATTACTTCGCGATCGTGCCGCGGCCCGCGAGAAATTGGAAGCGGCCGTAAAAGAGCAAAACAAGATCGACATCTATGTTGTCATCGCGAAGGAGCAACGGCGGCCCGACGCGCTCGAGCAAATTCAAGAACTGCGCGACCGCGGTTATCGCGTCGATTACCCGCTGACGGCCGACAAGGTGGCCAAACAATTTCAAACTGCCGAAAACGTCGGCGCACGGATAGCGCTTCTTTACGGCGACGAATGGCCGCAGGTTAAAGTCAAAAATCTCGCCACCCGCGAGGAATCGTTGATCCTCGGCGACGCATTGCTGGACAGCGTCGCAAAATTCTTCAACGTCTCCGGTTCCACCTGAGCATGTACCGGACGCACAACTGCAATTCACTTCGCAAGAGCGACATCGGCAAGGAAGCCACCCTTGCCGGATGGGTCCACGTTTCGCGTGATCATGGCGGCGTCATATTTGTCGACCTGCGCGACCGCGAAGGAATTACTCAGGTTGTCTTTCGACCGGAAGAGAACGCGCAGCTTGCGAAGGAAGCGCACGGTTTGCGGAGCGAAGATGTGATTCAAGTTTCGGGCAAGATCGCGGCGCGCGTGCCGGGGACTGAAAATTCAAAACTCGCCACCGGCGAAATCGAATTAATTCCAAGTCAGTTGCGAATTCTCAATCGCGCGGACGATCTGCCGTTTCCAATCGACGCCGAGATCCACAACGAAGATCTGCGGTTGACATATCGGTATTACGATCTTCGCCGGCCGGAGCTCTCGCGCAATCTGCGCGTCCGTCATCGCGCGGCCAAGGCCACGCGCGATTATCTCGATTCGCAGGGCTACATCGAAATCGAAACGCCGATTTTGTCGAAGAGTACGCCGGAGGGTGCGCGCGATTTTTTGGTGCCGAGTCGATTGATGCCCGGCAAATTTTACGCCTTGCCGCAGGCGCCGCAGCAATACAAGCAGCTGCTTCAAGTCGCCGGGGTCGAAAAATATTTTCAAATCGCGAAATGTTTTCGCGACGAGGACTTGCGCGCCGATCGTCAGCCGGAATTCACTCAAATCGACATCGAAGCCTCGTTTGTGACGCCGGACGACATTTTCGCGCTGACCGAGGGAATGCTCGCCGCCATTTTCAAGGCCGCGCACAAGATCGACATCAAGACGCCGTTCGATCGCCTCACTTATCGCGAGGCCGTTGGTCGATTCGGCAGCGACAAGCCTGATCGCCGATTCGGCGTCGAGCTCATCGATGTCAGCGACGATTTTCGCGCCAGTAATTTCAAAGTGTTTCGCGGTGCGCTCGACGCTGGCGGCGTGCTCAAAGCGATCAACGCGAAAGGTTTTGCCGGAATCACGACCGGGCAAATCGAAGAGCTGACGGAAACGGCGAAGGTTTTCGGCGCGAAAGGGCTTGCCTTCATCAAGGTCGAGAACGGCGAATGGAAATCGCCGATCGTGAAATTCTTCAACGACGCCGAGAAAGCGGCGCTGAAGTCGAAATTAAAAATCGAAGAAGGCGATCTGATTTTGTTCGGCGCCGACAAATGGGACATTGCCTGCGAAGTCCTCGGACGGATCCGGCTTCGCGTCGCAGAGATCCACGATTTACTTCGCACTTCTGTTAAGGGCCAGTCCGGCCCGGACTCCGGCTCGGACTGGGATTTTCTTTGGGTAACGGATTTCCCGCTCATGCAATGGAGCGCGGAAGAAAATAAATGGAATGCGGTCCATCATCCGTTTACGCGACCGAAAGCCGAAGATCTGCCGCTACTCGAACAGAAAAAATTTCCCGAGATTCGCGCTGAAGCCTACGACGTCGTCCTCAACGGCGTTGAGATCGGCGGCGGCAGTATGCGAATCCATGAGCCGCAGTTGCAGGAAAAAATGTTCGAAGCGCTCGGCGTGAACGCGCAAGATCGACAATCAATGTTCGGTCATTTGCTGCGTGCGTTGCGACTGGGCGCGCCACCGCATGGCGGGATCGCGCTCGGCCTCGATCGGCTAGTCATGCTTCTTTGCGGCGCGGAATCAATTCGCGACGTGATGGCCTTTCCGAAAAACAATCGCGGGATGGACCTGATGACGCAGTCGCCCGCCGATGTCGACCCGCGCCAGCTCCGCGACTTGGCGATCAAGCTGGTGGGTGATGTTCGCGGCCAGTCCGGAAAAGAATCGCCACCGAAAAAGTGACGATTGTGCCGAAGCAGATCCACCAGGGAAATTCCATGGTTGGAAGCCAGGCTGGCTTGACGTAAGCAACCTTGCCGAACAATCGCGCGATTGTATTCAGTAGATCGCTCAGAATCGTGACGACAACAAAGCCAGTAATCATGGCGATGATGTTGCCGCGATTATTGCCGCGCGATTTTGTGAGCATGCCGGCGAGGAAAATGCCGAGCACAGAGCCGTAAGTGTAACCATAAATCCCGATCACGATCGGGATGATGCGCACATTCGGGAGCGCGATGATAAAATAAGAAGTCGCCGACGCGACGATGATCATGAGAACGGAAAAACCGACTGTGGCCCAGCGCACAGTGCGCAGACTTTGTTCGCCGGTTGCGCCGGGATTGATGTAAGGCTCATACCAATCGCGGGTGAAACTGGTTGCGAGCGCATTGATCGCGGTGCTGAGCGAGCCCATGGCAGTGGCGAAAATTCCGGCGATCAACAAACCGCGCAGTCCGATTGGCATTTCGTAGAGAATGAAATGGCAAAACATATCGTTCGGCGATTTCGGCAGGTTCGGATCGAAATGTGTCTGGTAATAAACCCAGAGGAGCAGGCCGATGCTCAAAAATGTGAGCGCGATCGGGATGTCGGCGATTCCAGAAAGAATGAGCGACCGCCGGCTGCGCCGAATGTCCACGGCCGTCAACATCCGTTGGACCATGTCTTGATCGGTTCCGTGCGTAGCCATGGTGATGAATGTCGATCCAATGAGTCCGGCAAAAATCGTGTACTCGATTTCGAACATGCCTTTCCATTTGTCCCACCCACTTTTCGCGGGGTCGAGTCCGGTCGTGATGATATCGGACAAATGAAAACCGCCGTGGAGCTCGGCGATTTTGTGCCAGCCTCCGGGAATCGCGCCGTAAAGCAGACCGAGCGCGACCAGTGCGCTGCCCATCATGATGGAAGCCTGAATGAAATCGGTCCAAACGACCGCCTTGATTCCGCCGATGGTGGTGTAGATCGCAGTCAGGATCACGATCACAACCGTCGCGCCAATGTAGATAAGAAGAGTTTCAGTTTGTCCGGGCCGCGTGCCGCGAATCATTTCGTAAGCGAGCACGAGCGCAATCGCGGCGACGTAAAGCCGCGCGCCCGAAGCGAGCACCCGGGTGAACAAGAAAACAGCGGAGGCGGCGTTTTTGGTTGCGACGCCAAACCGGGCGGTCAGATATTCGTAGATCGAGAAAACTTTGTAATCGTAGTACGGCTTGATGAAAATGTAGCTGACGAGAATGCGCGCCAGGATGGTGCCGAAGGCCAGCTGGATGTAGGTGTAATTGCGCAGCGCAAAACCTTCGCCGGGCGTTCCGAAAAAAGTACCGGCGCTTGTTTCGGCGGCAATGATCGAGGCGAGCACGGCCCACCATGGAATTTGCCGGCGGCCGAGAGCGAAATCTTCCAAGTCGCGCTCCTTGCGACCCATGCGTAGGCCGATGAAAATGATAATGAAAAAATAAAGCAGCAGAACCGCGCTATCGATGGCAAGACGTCCATCCATGTCGATCTTAGGTGACAGAATTTTGGCCCAGCGCAAGATTTCCTGCGTGCAGCTCGCAAAAATTCCCGCGCCAGATTTCGATCTGGCAATGACACTCGGTTCCGGCCAGGTCTTTCATTGGGAGAAACTCGGCAATGGTTTCATCGGCGCGATTGGCGATCGGCCGGTCTATGTGGAGCAGCGCGGCGACGTTTTGAAAATCGGCGGCGACGAAAGACAACTTGACTGCTTAAAGCAGTCAAGTTTGGAAGGAGACGTGGTCGATACCCGGCGGATTGTCGCCCGGTATTTCGCGCTCGACCATGCCCTCGCCGAAATCTGCGCGTCGTTTCCGGACGATCCGGTGATGAGCGCAGCCAAGGAATTTTGCCGCGGCTTGCGAATCATTCGCCAACCAAAATGGGAGTGTTTGGCCACGTTCATCTGTTCGTCGATGAAACAAGTCGCACACATTCGGCAAATCTCGCGAAACTTGCGCGAGCGATTTGGCGAGCCGCGGAAGGTCGACAGTCACATTGTGCTGACATTTCCGGCGGCTGACCGGATTGCACAAAGCTCGGAGAAAGAATTGCGCACATGCGCGCTCGGTTATCGCGCGAAGAATTTGCTGGCAACGGCACGCCTCATCGCGAGGGGAGAGGTCGATCTTGAAACGCTGACTGCGCTTACCGATGTCGATCTTCGGACTCGGTTGTGCGAGCTGCCCGGCGTAGGCGCGAAGGTTGCTAATTGTGTGATGCTCTTTGCCTACGAGCGGCTACGCGCGTTCCCGATCGACGTCTGGATCGAGCGGGTTTTGCGCGAAAAGTATTTCCCGGAGGCGCGAAGATTGAACGCCGCGCGGCTCCAGGCGTTCACACAGAAATACTTCGGCGACCATGGCGGTTACGCACAGCAATATTTGTTTCATCACGCGCGGATGAATAAGGCGAAGACTAAGATTAAGAGGAAGAGGAAGAGCGGCCCGGGTCGGTTGTCACGATCTCAGGCGTGAGATAATGTCTTGGTTCTGAATTCATGACCACGGCAGAGTTCATCATTGGCCATTCGGCGGACGATGCGGCCGAAAGAAAGAAGGAGGCGCACAAGATTCTTTGGGCGCTTCTGGCCGCGCTCGGTATTCATTTGCTCATCGGATATTCGCTCGCGGTTTTTGGCGGGCTACTTTATTCGCCATTTTCAGTGATCGAAGAAGACAAACCGGTCGAGCTGACGTTTGTCGATCTGGCCACGCCCGCGCCTGCGAAAAACACGATGTTCATTCCGAACGATGAATCGAAACAAACCGAGCAGCCGAAGGAAAAAACATTCGAATCAAACGCCAACTCAATCGCGGCGAGTGAGAATCCGTCGGCCGGCAGTTTGCCATTGCCGTCGCAGCAGGGAGGGGACCGGACTAATCTAGATTTGAATTCGCAACGGCAGTCGATTCCGAACGAAGGCGCGCAACCCGAGCCCAGTACCGCACCGCAACAATCGGCCACGCCGCAGCCCACTGCTCAACCCACGCCGATTTCGAAGTCGGAAGAATTTGCGATGTTAACTTCGACACCAACACCGCGACCCAGCGTCGCCAGCACTCCGCAGCAGCCAAAGTCCGCCTATCAACCCTACAAAGAAAAGACGCGTCTCGCTGGTGCGATCACAAATCGAGGCACTTCCGCGGTGAACGCAGTCGGCACGCCGCTCGGCCGTTATCAAAAGATCCTGTTCGATGCGGTTGGATCACACTGGTATGCCTACATTGAAGAAAAGGCGGATTTGGTTAATCTCGGGACAACTCGCGTGACCTTTTGGGTGGATCGCAACGGCCGGGTCAAGAATCTCAAAGTGATCAGCAACGATTCCAACGAAGCCTTTGCAAACGTCTGCCTTCAGGCAATTCTAGACGCGAAGTTACCACCGATTCCGGAGGACGTAGCGAGCGCGCTGCCGCCGGAAGGTCTGGAAAGCGAAATTTCGTTTACCACATTCAGTAACCGATGATTGTTACTTAGATCACAATGCTCCAGGTTTTCCAAACCATCGCCGGGTTTTTTACCAAGGGCGGCATTTTCATGTGGCCGTTGCTGGCGTGCTCAATTGTTTCGCTGACCGTGATTATTTTGCGGACGCTGGCGTTGCGGGAAAAAAATGTATTGCCGCTTACGATCGAGAGCGAAATGGAACGGCTGGCGCCCGGTGCGAATCCGGAACGGCTTTTTCGCATCGTGCAGCATGACGCGTCTTCGCTCGCGCGGATTGTGCGCGTCGCGCTGGCGCATTTGCGCTGGCCGCGCTCGGAAAATGTGGAGACGGTGCAAACGCGCGCGCGTCACGAGATGGTGCGCCTCGAAAAAGGTCTGGTCGTGCTGGAAGTGATCATCGGCATTGCGCCGTTGATCGGACTGATCGGGACCGTGTCCGGTTTGGTGCACGTGTTCGCCAGTCTCGGGGTCAGCGCCACCTCAGCCGATCCGAAACAGATCGCGCGCGGAATTTCCGAAGCGTTGAATTGCACCGTCTTCGGGTTGGGAATTGCCGTGCCAAGTCTGATCGCATTCGTTTATTTTTCGAAAAAAGTGGAAGTCCTCTCAGTGGAAATGGAATCGCTGGTGACGGAGCTGCTTTCAAAGTGTTACTACGGCCGGCTCGCCGGTGGGCGAGCCAAGACGCAAATCCCGGCCCAGACCTTCACGCCCGCTGAGCCCACGACGCCGGAAATCGCGCCGATGGCGTGACGCAAGATCGACATCTGTGAAATTTGCAGTCCGCAAACGGCGCGCGCCATCGATCATTATTGTTTCGCTGGTCGACATCCTGACGATTCTCCTGATTTTCTTCGTCGTTTCGACCACGTTTAAAAAGGATCAGCCTGAAGTGCAGATCAATTTGCCGGAATCGAAAACGGCGACGAACGCGCCGAAAGAGCTCGAGCATGCGGTCGTGAGCGTCGATCAGAACGACGAAATCAAACTCGACGGCAAAACCGTGGCGGTGGAGGAACTGGAAAGCGCGGTGAAAAATTTATCTGACACGCGCCGAAGCACACTCGCGTTGCAGGCGGATAAGAAAGCGTCGTTCGGCACGATTGTTAAAGTGATGGATGCGTTGAAGCTCGCTGGCGTGAAGAATCTGCCGGCATTCACGCGCGGCGAACCATGAGATTGTCGATCTTGCAGTACGGCGACCCGATTTTGCGCGCCAAAGGAAAACGGATCGAGAAGATCGACAATCGTATTCGGGAGTTGGCGCAGAACATGATCGAGACGATGCACGACGCCAACGGTGTCGGTTTAGCGGCACCGCAAATCGGCGAATCTCTGCAGCTCACGGTCCTCGATGTTTCACAGGTGGAGGATCGGCCGAGCACGATGAAGTTGAACGGCAAAAACGTCGACCCGCGAAGCGCGATGCCGCTGGTGTTGATCAATCCGCAGATTGATTTAGGCGGCGAAACCGAAATGGGAACCGAAGGTTGTCTGAGCTTCCCGGAAATCACCGGCGAAATTGACCGGGCGAAATCGATCACCGTGCGGGCTCAGAATTTAGACGGCGAGCCGATTGAGATCGAAACGACCGGTTTTCTGGCGCGGGCCATTCAACACGAGGTCGATCATCTCAACGGGATTCTCTTTATCGATCGGATGAGCTCGGCGGCCAAAACAAGTTTGTTGAGCAAGCTCAAGCGACTGCAAAAGGAGACCCAGCGCGGCGCGAAATATCGACAAAAAGCGGTCGCGGAGACGACGCTCTGATTCAGAGCGCTTTGTAATCGACCGAGATGGTGCGGAAGACGAGCGCGTCGTGTTGGGCCGAGAAATAGAAAAGCTCGAGCATGGTCGCGCCGATGGTCCACTGATAACCGACCAGCGTTTGGATAACGTCGGAATCGGTATCGCGCGTGCGCGAGACTAATTTCCCGGTTCCATACTTCGCATCGAAGTAACGGCGGATTTCGCCCATGCGCTCATTGTAACGTTCGATCGACCAATCGGGATATTCGTATTGCAATTCGACGCCGAACAACGCGCCGCCTTTAAAAGTGAAGAGCGTTCTTTTCAAACCGGGATGGACGAGGCCTTCCACAGTCCAGACTTGGCGATTTTCTTTTTTCTCACGCGAAACAATTGTCGCCTTCGCGCCTTTGAGCACGGCTTCGACGCGCGAAATCGGATCGTTCCAGCGAAATCCAAAAGGCGGCAGCAATTCTTCGGCCCCGAAAGCTTTCGGGGTTGTTGAGACGACGAAAATCAACAGAACGAATGAAATCAGAACGCGCGGCATGTTGAATCAAAGGCGCAGAAACACATTAGCGACGTGATGAAGCAAGGAAAATGCCGACGGTCACAAAGGCGGTCAGGCATCGTACGCTTGGTGAAATTTTCACTGCTTGGGGACACGCTCGTTTTGGTTTTTCAGTCAAGATTTTTTTGACCGAAAAAGAAAAATAAAGTTCAGATTTTTTCTTGTCGCTGTCGGAGTCGATTTCTAGTCTCAAGCCAGCGGCAGGGACGAAAGGAAGGCGCCTGTGAATAAGATGTGAACATGTCTGAGAAAGATTAATTCCCGAGAATGAGTAAGCCCTTAACCCTGCTAAATCGAGAAGATAAAGGAGATGTCGATCCTGGCTGGCAAGGTTTTCTGGTGCGGAATCTGAGTGTGCGTTTCCCCTCGTGTTTTACTGGTTTTTGCGTTTTTTCGCGTTTTTTGATCCTTCGAATGAATGCGGCGTCCAGGAAACGTCTCGTTCGTTCCAAGCTCAAAATCCCTCCGGCAGCCGCCTTTATGGCGATTGTGTAACACTGTTAACAAGTCCCTTATGGACGATAAATGTACCCAGCTTTGGCAGAAATTATCAGCCGCTCTAAAACCTCAGGTTAGTGCAGACACTTTTAAGCGCTGGTTCTCTGCCGTCGAATTAGTCGGCGCGACTGACAAGACGCTGAGTTTTCGCGTGCCGAACAACATCTACCAGTACTGGATCGAGAGTAATCATATGGCGGCGCTTCAGGCGGCCGTGCTGGCGGCATTGGGCGAACCGCGCGGAATTAAATTCATTTCATCCGAATCGCCGGTTGAAGAAATCGAAGCGATCAGTGTCTCAAAACAAACTGATTCCGGTCGTGAAACCAAAGCGACGAGCGGCAGTTCGCTTGGACTCAATCCGCGCAACACATTTGAATCGTTCGTGATCGGACCGAACAATGAAATCGCGCACGCGGCCAGTCTCGCGGTCGCGCAAGCGCCCGCGCGCACCTACAATCCGCTTTTTATCTACGGCGGCGTCGGTCTCGGCAAAACGCACCTGATGCAAGCGATCGGGCAGTACGTGGTCGCGAAAAAGAAAAACATGAAGGTGATTTATCTTTCGAGCGAACTTTTCATCAACGAATTCATCGACGCGATTCAACACAACAACCTGGTCAAATTCCGGAAGCGCTACCGCCAGGCCGATCTGCTCTGCATTGATGACATTCAATTTCTCGGCGGCAAAGAACGCTCGCAGGAAGAATTTTTTCACACGTTCAATACGCTTTTCGATGGACATAAACAGATCGTGCTTTCCTCCGACCGGCCGGCGTCGGAGATCGCCAATCTCGAGCATCGACTCGTCTCGCGATTTGAGTGGGGCCTGACGGCGGAGCTGCAACCGCCTGCGATTGAGACGCGCCTTGCGATCTTGCGAAAAAAAGCGCGGGGCATGCAGATCAAACTGCCGGATGAAACCTTCGAATTTCTGGCGAACCGAATCCGGAGCAACGTTCGTCGATTGGAGGGCGCGCTGATGCGCGTTGCCTCATTCGCGTCGCTCAGCGGCAAACAGCTCACGGGCGAAGTGATTGAGCATTTGCTCAAAGACATTTTGCAGGAGGAAGCGCGGACTTCGATCACGATCGAGCAGATTCAGCGGCGCGTGGCCGAACATTTCGATGTGCGGCTGGCGGACATGACGAGCAAGCGCCGGCCGGCAAGCATCGCGTTCCCGCGACAAGTTGCGATGTATCTGGCTCGCGAATTAACCAAATCGTCGCTCAACGAAATCGGAGATGCGTTCGGCGGGCGCGATCACGGCACCGTCTTGCACGCGTGCAAAACAGTGAAAAAGCGGATGAAAGAGCAGGACAACATTCGGCAGACGATTTCGTTTATTGACAGCTCATTGCAGCGCTAATTGCGCTGTGAGATTACGGTTGCCGAATAAGATCGCACGCCTAACATCTTAGGCAGATTTGTCCTCATGAAGTTTAGCGCGACAAAGGAAAAGCTGCTGGAAGGCTTGCAACAGGTCCAAAATGTCGTCAGCACGCGCACGACGCTGCCGATTCTTTCGAACGTTCTGCTGCAAGCAAGCGATGGCGAAGTGCATCTTACGACCACCGATCTCGACGTTGGTGTTCGCGGAAGTTTTGAAGCGGAAGTGGAAAAGGAAGGAGCAACGACGCTTCCGGCGCGCCGGCTTTTTAACATCGTGCGCGAGCTTCCCTCGAGCGAAATCCAAATCGATGTCGATGGAAAAAACGCCGCTTCCATTCGGAGCGGGCAAAGCTTCTTCAAAATCCTTGGATTGCCGGAAGAAGAATTTCCGCCGCTTCCGAAATTTGAAGACGCCAAGGTGGTCACGATCCGTCAGAAAGATTTGCGCGACGGTTTGCGCAGAACTTCCTACGCGATCTCGACCGATGAAACCCGCTACGTCCTTAACGGTCTCCTGTTTAGTTTGAAGGAGAACAAACTCACACTCGTGGCCACTGATGGGCGGCGCCTGGCGATGGTCGATATCGAGCTGGAAATTCCGCGGAGCCAGGAAGCCGACATCATTGTTCCGACCAAGGCCGTCACCGAACTGCAGCGATTACTGACTGATGATGGTGACGTGAAAGTGAGCGTGGCCACCGGCCAGATCGCTTTCGATTTAAACAAGACGCTGCTCGTCTCGAAACTGATCGAAGGCAATTATCCAAATTACAAACAGGTTATTCCAGGGGAAGCCAAGGAGCGCGTAACCCTCGAGCGCGAGACGTTTCTCAATTCGCTGCGTCGGGTGTCGCTTTTGGCGAGCGAAAAATCGAATTCGATCAAGCTCAACTTCGCTAAAAACAACATCGACATCACCGCCAACACTCCGGAAGTCGGCGAAGCAAAGGAATCGCTCCCCGTGCAATACAAAGGCCGCGATTTTTCTATCGCGTTCAATCCGGAGTTTCTGATGGCGCCATTGCGTAATCTAACCGAGGACGAAGTGTTTCTCGATCTGATCGACGAGATGAGCCCAGGCGTTTTGAAAATTCAGACGCCGTTTCTTTACGTGCTGATGCCGATGCGCATCAGCTCTTGATCGAGCGCGCCTCGGACAAGATCGACGTCGAGACGGCGTAAGTTTCCATTCGGTGCGCGAATGACGAGCACGTCTTCATTCGGCGGCGCCCAAACTGCGGGATCAGTCGGGCCGAAAAGCAAAATGCAGTTTGCGCCCGCAGCCGCGGCCAAATGGGAGATGCCGCTGTCGTGTCCAACGAAGATCGTATTTTCCAGCGCCGCCGCCAGATCTGGCAACAGCAAATGTTTTGCGAATCGAACCCGTGGATTTTGCCAGATCGATTCGACCTGCCGGATTTGATCTTCGTCCGCTTCACCGGAAACGATCACGAGCGAAGCGGCGAAATTTCCGAGGACATGATTTCCAAGTTCAATCCAGTTTTGCAGCGGCCAGTTCTTCCTGTCGCTGCCGCTTCCGGGATGAAACGCAATAATCGGAGCCGCCAATTCGGCAAGGAATTCCCGCGCACGATGTCGGTCTTCGCTCGACGGGTAAAGTCTTGGTGCAAAATCCGAAATTGAGAGACCGAGCTCGTTGATTGGCTGCGCCAACTGGCGCGATGCGTGTGAAGAATTTTCGATCTTCGCCGGGCCGCGGACAATCTTCTGCGCGCCGCTTCGCCGGAGATTCGTTTCGAAAATCAAATCGGGATCGAAGAGATAGGTGATGATGAGATCGAACTCAGCGAAATATTTCGAGAGTTCGGCCGGGAGGTCTGCATCTTTGGCAAAAAATCTCGACAACAACGCCGATTCAATCGAGCGGACGCGCCGCGCATAAAAGCCGTTCTCGGCGAGCACTGCGATGTGTTTGTAGCCGAGAATTTCGATATGCCCGTCTGGATACGCTTCGCGCAACGCTTTGAGCGCCGGGAGAGTGAGAACGAAATCGCCGATCGCGCCGCCGCGGATAACGAGAATGCGCTTCAATGCGCGAGACTAATATTGCGTGAACGCGCAGGCGAGAATCGCGATCCCGTAACCCGCCGCGATACTGTGCACGGTTCGCCAGCGCGTGTTGCTGTGCGCGCTCCAATTGATTTGGTCGCGTAGCAAGTACGGCATCGTCACCCAAAAAAGACCAGTCACGATGAGCAAATAGGCGAGCACGGTCACAAACAAGCGGCTGGTTTCGTAACGGAAGAATGCCGCCTCCAATAAAGGCTCGGCCGCGAGCAAGCAAAGAATACCGAGCGCGCGAACAGCGAGAAATTCTTCCACGAATCGCAGCACGAGCACATAACCGATCGGGAGCACGATCATCAGCGGACGGCGAAAACTGGAGAACTCACCCATCTCCATCGTGGCCAATAACCAGAAAGACCAAACCAAAATCAGAGTCAGAAGACTAATTCCCGCGATGCCTGAGCGCGGGAACCGTTTCAGCCAATTTTGGATAAGGGCCGGTTTGAAGAAGCCAGGCAGGGTAAGAAGCACGAGAAACGAGCCCGCCACCATTCCTGCGGTTTGCAAATTTAAATCGTAAATCATGTGGCCATCGTCGCGACACGCTCTTCGGTTGGCACCGGCGTTCCGTAGAGACTAAATCCAGTCGCGCGTTCGATTTGAACATCGACAAGGGTGCCGACGAGATCATCGGCGCCTTCGAATAATACGATTTTGTTTGTGCGAGTGCGTCCCATCAGCCGCCACGGGTTGGTTTTACTCGGCCCTTCGCACAGCACTTCCAAGGTTCGGCCGACCAGACGTTCGTTAATGCGGCGCGCGGATTCGTTTACGACCTCGAGCAACTCGTGATTGCGGTGCTCCTTGATGCTTTCGTCGACTTGATCCGCCATTTCCGCCGCCGGCGTATCGCGCCGGGGCGAATAACGAAACAAGAAGGCATTATCGAATTCGATTTCTTCGACCAAAGCGCGTGTCTGTTTGTAATCATCTTCCGTTTCACCCGGAAATCCGACGATGATGTCGGTCGTGATCGCAGTTCCCTTTCGCGCATCGCGGACCTGCCGGACAAGATCGACATATTTCTCGGCGGTGTAAGTGCGGTGCATCGCTTTCAAAATTCTGTTCGAGCCCGATTGCACCGGCAGATGGAGGTGATCGGCCAGTTTTGGCAAACGCCGGTAGGCGTCGATCAAATCTGCGCGGAATCCGATCGGGTGCGGCGAGGTGAAACGAAGGCGCTGCAAGCCGTCGATTTCGTGGACTGCATCGAGCAATTGCACAAACGGACTCTTGTTGTCGATCTTCGGAAATTCGTGGCGGCCGTAGAGGTTTACGATTTGACCGAGCAACGTCACTTCTTTCACACCGCGTGAAACAAGCTCGCGGCCTTCGGCGACAATTTCCTCAATCGAACGGCTACGCTCAGCGCCGCGGGTCTGGGGCACGATGCAAAATGTGCAGTGCATGTTGCAGCCTTGCATGATCGAGGCAAAGGCGGTCGCCTGTTTCGGCGCGAGTTGTTGATGCCGAATGGTGGATTGCGATCCCGGTTCCTCGTCGACGTCGACGATCGAGAAGCGCGGATCGTCCATTGCGCGATAACGTTTTGTTTCGAGCGCGTGATCGACGTAATCGGCGACGCGATGAAACTTTTGCGTTCCAACGACAAGATCGACATGCGGCAGATTTTTGAGAAGCGACGCGCCCCGCGCTTGTGCCATGCAGCCAAGAAAACCAAAAACAACGTGCGGCCGCTCCTTGGCCATGCGACCGAGCATTCCCATTTTACCGAGCGCCTTTTGGTCGGCCATATCGCGAACGCTGCAGGTGTTCAGGAGCACGACGTCCGCTTCCAACTCGCTCTCGGCGCGTTCATAGCCACGAACGATGAGCGAATGCGCGACTTGTTCCGAATCGCGTTCGTTCATCTGACAGCCGTAGGTCTTAATGAAAAACTTGGGCATCGGGCGGGCGAAATAATACACGAGCGCGCGCGCCGCGCTACGGCTTTACTACGATGTCGATCTTACGGTGGCGTGGCGAAGCGTCCGGGGAATGGATTTGCGTTCAACCGTTTTCGCACTTCTTCGCCGGTCCACGGATTCGTCCCGAATTCATTGAACACAGCTACGCCGACGACTCCGACGTTTTGGGTGTTGCGATATTTCTCGGCGGCGTAGGATTCGCGAACCGGACCGAACCGAAAGGCCGCAACCGCCTCAGTGCTTTGACGAAAGCCTTCAACTTTCAATTGCGACTTTGGCGCCATAACATAGCCGGGTTTTCGCAACGAGGCTTTGCGTCCGTCCAGGACATCGAGTCCATCGACAGACAAAACAATTTCAAGGCGCAGATTCGTTTTGTTCCGGACTATGATTGAGTAACGACGACCTTCCTCCCCAACAACAAACCAGCGGTCGTCCACGATCAGGCCGGGAAGAAAACGCCCGCTCTGGTCTTTGAGACCAACTGAAATCAAGGTTTCTGTCGGCACCGGCAACAAAGGCCAGCGCCGCTGCCGCGCCACCGCGCCGGCCATCGCTCGAATCCCGGCGTCGTCATTGTAGTAAATCGCGGCTGTCGCCAGCGGATGAGTCGAGTCCGCGCGACGGAAACTGGCGTAGCCAACACGCGATGTGCGCCTTTCGCCCCATTTTGTGCCGAGACCAGGCCGATCCGTCGGGGCTTGGGCGAATCGGGCGGCACCGGCGCTGCCGGTGGACACGTAGGATTCGCAAGATCCGAAAAATAGGAAACCTAATAGCGCGAAAATTTTGAGCAGTCGGCGAATTTGTTTCATTCCGATTATACGCTTTCCAACTCGTCAATCTTTCAGATTTAATCGCAGCGCAAAATGAAAGACGGGACTCCGGCGATCGGCATCATTGGCGGGAGCGGTTTGTACCAGATGGAGCAGTTACGCGATGCCACCGAGCGAAAGATTGAGACACCGTTTGGTTCACCGTCCGACGCGCTGATCGGCGGCAACATCAGCGGCCGACAGGTTTATTTTTTGTCGCGGCACGGTCGGGGCCATCGGATTCTCCCACACGAGCTGAATCACCGCGCCAATATTTATGCCCTCCGTTCGCTGAACGTCCGCTGGATCATCGCGGTCACCGCCGTAGGCAGTTTGCAGGAGAAATATAAACCGCGCGATATTTTACTCCCGTCGCAATTTTACGACCGCACGAGTTTGCGCGCCTGCCACACTTTTTTTGGGGAAGGAATTGTCGCGCACATTTCTTTTGCGGAACCAATAAGCCTCCAGTTGCGTAATCTGCTGGCCGAATCAGCAAAAAAGGTCCGCGTCACCGTTCACAACGGGGGCACGTATGTGAACATGGACGGCCCGGCTTTTTCGACGCGGGCTGAGTCCGAATTAAATCGGCGTAACGGCTTTGACGTGATCGGAATGACCAATTTGGCGGAAGCAAAATTGGCGCGGGAAGCGGAAATCGCCCTGGCCACGATGGCAATGATCACCGATTACGATTGTTGGAAGGCGGAAGAGGAGCCGGTATCGGCGCAGACGGTATTTGGCCATCTGACCGCGAATGCCGAGGCCGCCAAGAAAGTTTTGGTCGAAGCGATCCCGCGAATTCCGGTTAAGCCGGACTGGGCCGATCATCGGTCGCTCGACAACGCATTGGTGACGGAACAGAAGCTGTGGCCGAAGGCGACGGCAGAGAGGCTTCGGCCGATTTTAGGCCGGTTTTTGAGGTAAAAAAGTTCTTGCCATCCGCGAGCTGATTATAGTAATTATAAACGCGTCGCCTGTAATCACTTTCATTACAGCCCAATGAAAATCGAAATCGCATTCTGCCTGCTCAGCCTCGCATTACTCCCAGCTTGTTCGACCACTTCTCAGACGACGGCCACCAACCAAACGCTCGAGCAGCGTCTCATGGCCAAGTACGCCAGCAATGCGACCGAGCCAGGCGCGATCGGTGAAGAGCCGGCGCCTCCGGCCGAAGGTCCAGAAGATGTTCCGGCCGATGCTCCCGCCACGGTCGATCAGAATCCGGCGCTAATGCCGAGTCCGTTGCTCCGCTACTGGGCATCCTCGCGCACGCCGTAAGCGCGAAGCAGGGTTTTACCGTAGTCTCTTCTTCGCGATCCGCTTTATCGCAGCCGCCAGGGATTGCAGTTGCTCATCTTCGTGTGCCGCTGAAACGGCGATCCGGAATCGCGCCGCGCCTTTAGGCACCGTCGGATAACGGATCGCCGGGACAAGAAATCCGTTGTCTTGAAGGTTTCGCGCCGCGGTCAGGGCCGCCTTCTCGTCACCAATAATCCATGGAACAATCGCGCTGGCTGGTTGAATCGAAAGCTCTTCCGCCAGGATGTCGATGTTACGCCAGAGCCGTTGCCGCCGTTTCTTTCCTTCGGTCGATGAAAGAAAATCGACCCCCGCCTTCGCTGCTGCAGCCAACGCCGCCGGCGGTGCGGTCGAAAAAATAAACGAGCGGGCCCGGTTAATGAGCCACTCCGTCATGTTTCGCGATCCGCAAATATAACCGCCGCTCACGCCGAGCGCTTTGCTGAGTGTTCCCATGTGAACATCGACCTCCGGGCTCAAGTTTTCCTCGACTGCCAGGCCTCGCCCATCCGGCCCAATCACGCCAACAGCGTGCGCTTCATCGAGAAATAATTGGGCGCCGAACTCTTTTTTAAGTTTAACAATTTCCGGCAACGGCGCGCGATCGCCATCCATTGAAAAAACGGATTCAGTGATAATCAGAATGCGTGCGTCGGAATTTTTTTGGCGGGCCCATTCAAGATGGCTCTTTAGTTTGCCAAGATGATTGTGGGGAAAAACACGCAGGGTCGCACCGCTGAGCTTCGCACCGTCGATGAGCGATGCGTGACACAATTTGTCGAGAATGATGACGTCGTTTTTGTCGACGAGCGCCGGAATTGTTCCGAGCGCAGCTGCGTAACCGCTGCTGAAACAGAGCGCCGCTTCCGTTCCCTTCCATTTCGCGAGTGCGGTTTCGAGACGAACATGTGGCGACTGCGTTCCGCTAATCAATCGAGACGCGCCCGCGCCTACACCAAATTCCGCAATCGCTTTCGTTGCTGGCTCGCGCAACTGCGGATCATTCGCCAATCCGAGATAGTCGTTCGAGGAAAAGTTGATCAGCCGTTTGCCGTCAAGATCGACAGTCGTTCCCTGCGGGCTGGATATTTCGCGTAGATGTCGATCTAACGATCCCGCGCGCAGAGCTTCAAGTTGCCGCGCGTAGATGTCGCTCATCCGGCCGATGGATTCCAAAGAGCCCAAGCGAGGAGCGCGCCTGCGTCGCGCCAGACTCCGGAGTGGCTATCACCGAGCACGACCACAATGATGTCTTTGCCTGGCCGCGAACCGCTCGCGATCAAACATTTCCCAGCGGCCTCGGTATAACCCGTCTTCATCCCGTTGCAGTAGGGCAATCGCTTCAAAAGTTGGTTGGTGTTTTCCAATTCACGCGTTCGGCCGTTGGCAAAGCGGAATACCAGCTGCCGCAGGCAGACGATCGAACGAATCGTCGGGTTCGCGTAGGCCACCCGCGCGATCGTCGACAAGTCGCGGGCGGTTGAATATTGCCTCGCGTCCGGCAATCCATTCGGGTTTACGAAATGTGAATGCGTCGCCCCGAGCGCGAACGCGCGCTGGTTCATTTTTTCGGCAAACGCTTCGATGCCGCCGGCGTTGTCCCGCGCCAAACAACGCGCAACGTCATTGGGGCTTTTTACGAGCAACGCGCGCAGGAGATCGATCCGCTGATAAATATCCCCGGGTTTAATATTTAGTTTTACCGGTTCCGCGAAAGTGTCGACCTGCGCCACCGTCACCGGCCGATCCAAGTAGCCGTTCTCAGCCACGATCAGTCCAGTTAGTAACTTGGTCGTACTCGCAGGCGCTCGGACTTGGTCCGGATTTTTTTCGTAGAGCACTTGGCCATTACTGACATTGATCACAATGACCGAACTCGCGCTGGTCTTCGGAATAGAGCCCGGCACGGTTTGGGTGACCGCCTCCTCATCTTCGCGATGTTTTTTTGCCGTCGCGCGATGGGTCCGTTTCGGCCGCGGAGTTGTGCTCGGGTTTTCGTCTGAATCCGAATCCGCGGTCGCCGACGATTTCGCCTTCGAGTGGTGCCTGTGTGGCACGCCGGTGGGCCGAACCTCGTTAGGATTCTCATCCGGCGAAATCGTCGTCGGCGCGGCGGCAAGGCAGAGAAGGGCAAGCCCAACTACACAAAAGAACCCGGCACGAGACCAGCGCTTCATGGGCGGCAAATTAGCGATAAAGATTCAACCCGCGCAAGCGGGGGTTACAAATCCTTGCCGCGCTGGATTAGTTCAATTTCGTACCCTTCCGGCGCATCGATAAAGGCGATCGCGCTGCCGCCGGAAGTTTTGTGCGGACCATCGGAGAGCGGATAACCTTTCGCCGCGGCTTCGCGCGCGAATTTTTCCAGATCGTCCACTTCAAATGCGAGATGAGTCAGATCCGGACCGACGATCACCGGGCCGCTCTCGTCGAATTTGCAGAGCTCGATTTCTTCTTCACTTTCGGGCGCCTTGAAAAAAACCAGCTGCGATCCGCGGCCGGATGTATGACGCCGGGTTTCTTGCAGCCCGAGAACGTCTTTGTAAAACGCCACCGTCTTCTCCAGATCCTTCACCCGGTAGCGCGTGTGTAACAGTTTCTTAACCATCGTGTATCTTATTGCCCCCTTAACCGATTAAATTCAAACTCTTCGCCGATGAAACTTGTCATCGCCGCCACTGGCGCCAGCGGTTCGATCTATTTGCAACGACTACTAGAGCAGATCGATACGGCCGCGCACGAGATTCATCTCGTCCTGAGCGGTCACGCCAAACAAGTCGCGAAACAGGAGCTTGGCTCTTTCAAAATTCCAAAATCGATCACGCAACACGGCGAGAACGATCTCAATGTTCCGTTCGTCAGCGGCTCGGCGCGATTTGATGCCATGGTGATCGTTCCGTGCTCGATGGCAACGCTCGGTCGGATCGCGGCCGGCTCGAGCGACACTGCACTTTTGCGCGCGGCCGATGTTTTTTTGAAGGAGCGACGCAAATTCATCGTTGTGCCGCGCGAAACGCCTTGGAATTTGATTCACGCGCGCAACATCGTCACGCTGCTGGAAGCGGGCGCGATCGTACTACCGGCGATTCCTTCATTTTACAGCCGCCCAACTTCACTTGTCGATCTGGTCGACACCGTCGTCTGGCGGATTCTCGATCAAATCGGCTTGCCCAGCTCGCGCGCATTTCGCTGGGCCGATCAAACTCCGCACCGCGGCGCACGTAAGAAACCTTGAAGATCGAGGGCTGGCGCGCGCGATGGCTGATCGCGTTTGGATTTTATTTGCTCCAGGTTTGGGCGCGCACGCTCCGTTACGAAATCGACGACCGCGCGAGCGTTTTAGGAAAACCAGTGGCGGGAAACTACATTGCCGCGCTCTGGCATAATCGGCTCCTGCTGATTTCATTTGTCCTTAAGAAATTTTTTCCGGATCGACCGGGCGCCGGACTAATCAGTGCGAGTCGTGACGGAGATCTCATCGCGGACGTGACTCAACGTTTCGGATTTGACGTGGTGCGCGGGTCGAGCTCACGAATGGGCGCCACCGCGCTTCTCGAGTTGAGCGAAATCCTTGCGTCCGGTCGCGACGTTCTCCTGACGCCGGATGGTCCGCGCGGTCCCGTTTATGAGCTCGGACCGGGCATTATCTTTCTCGCGCAAAGAACCGGAGCCCCGGTCGTTCCGGTCAACATGGAATATTCGAGTTGCTGGCGGGTGAAAAGTTGGGACCGGTTCATCATTCCGCGACCATTTGCTAAAGTGCGCGTCATCATTGGCGAGCGCCAGCAGATAGGATCGACGTCGACGCCTGAACAATTCGAAAACGAGCGGCTCCGTCTCCAAAATGCGATGATGTCGCTGGTTGAGCGCCGCTGACTCATCTAAGTTCGCCCCCATGGGAAATCTGATCGACGGCCGCGCAATCGCCGGAAAAGTTTATATCGATCTTCGCGTTCAGATTGCCGAACTGAAATCAAAGGGCATTACGCCGGGACTTGCGGTTGTTCTCGTTGGAGATAATCCAGCGTCGCGAGCCTACGTGCGTTCAAAAGACAAAATGAGCCGCGAGCTTGCTTTGCATTCGGTCAAGCTCGAGCTCCCGGCTTCGACCACGCAGAGCGAATTACTCGCGCGAGTCGAAGAATTGAATCTCGATCCCAAGATCCATGGAATTCTTGTTCAATCGCCGCCGCCGAAACAGATCGATGAAGCTGTGATCGTGCGCTCGATCGATCCGCGCAAAGATGTGGACGGTTTTCATCCACTCAATGTGGCCAAGCTGGCGATGGGCGATCGAACCGGCTTCGTTCCGTGCACGCCGCTTGGGGTGCAACGACTCCTGATCGAAAGCAAGATCGACATCGACGGCGCGCACGTCGTGGTTCTGGGTCGCAGCATGATCGTTGGAAAGCCGGTTGCCCTTTTGCTCATGCAAAAAGCCAAAGGCGGCGATGCGACCGTGACCGTTGCACATTCGCGGAGCAAAAATCTCGACCGGGTCACGCGTTCGGCCGACATCCTGATTGCCGCAATCGGTCGCGCGCACTTCGTCAAAGCCGACCACGTTCGCGACGGCGCCGTCGTAGTCGATGTTGGAATCAATCGCGTGGAAGACAAAACCAACGAACGCGGATATCGACTGGTCGGCGACGTCGCGTTTGACGAAGTTGCGCCGAAAGTGAAAGCGATCACGCCAGTGCCAGGCGGAGTCGGGCCGATGACAATCGCAATGTTGATGTCGAACACCGTCAAAGCAGCGCGGATGCTTAATTCGGCCTGACGATTTTTGTCGTTAGCAATTGCAGGATCGCTGGGCTGAATCGCGCGACGCGCAGAAATGACGATGCAAATTTCGGCGACAACACCGCGCTCCGGGCGAGTCGATTGATCCAAAGTCGCCCGCGATACATCGCGCGATGGGCGCGGACAAATTGGCGGAGCGCAGATTGTCGATCTTCGTCACGGAGGATTTTTATGATCGCCTGGGCAGCGAGTTCGCCCGATCGCAGCGCGTAATAAATTCCTTCGCCGGTGAACGGTTCGACCACACGCGCGGCATCGCCGATGAAGAACAAATTTTCGTGTGCGGCTGAGACCGGCGCGCGCGTCAGCGGTGTGATCGTGCGCCACGGTTGATCGGCCGGGAGATTGAATTGTTGTTCGGCCCACGTTCGCAACGACGAAATCGTTGGCGGTGTTCCGACCAGGCAGAGATTCAGTTCGCGATCGTTCACCGGCGCCTGGCCGGAATAACCTTCCGGCAGAAATTGCAGCACGATTCGGTTTCCAAAACCTTTCGGTAGCGGAATGTGCGCTTGTAACGCAACGCGTTCGCGCTCGGGACGCGGCAGGAGGTTGCGCAACCGCGCCACGGTCGAATTGCGTCCGTCAGCTCCGACTACAATTTGGGCGGCGAATGTTTCTCGAACGATGTCGATCTTCCAATTTTTGGCGGCGGTCCGATCGAGCGCGATCAGGGTTGCTTCCTCGCGAATTTCCGCGCCGTGTGTGCGCGCGCGGTTAAGAAGAAGATGATCGAACAGACTACGCTTGATCGAAATCATGTCGCGGTCGCGGTGCGCAAGCTCCACCCGCAGTTTTTCGCCGCCAATGGCAATAAACTCCACGGCATCGAGGCGCGCGGTCGGGCAATTCCGGACCTGTTCGGCTAGTTCGAGCCGTTCCAGGACCGGCCAGCAGGCCGGGTTGAGGCAATCGCCGCAAACTTTTTCGCGCGGGAACTTTTCGCGCTCCAGAACTAAGGTTCGTAATCCCGCGGCCGCGCAAAACGCCGCGCAGGTCGAACCAGCCGGCCCGCCGCCGACAATCGCCACATCGACAACTTCCATTTCATCTGAGTCTTAATAATTACGGCGGCGTCTTCAACACCGCTGGCGTGCGATTTAAAACGGAACGAGATTCAATTCATGAGCTGGTCACTTCCCATAATTCGCATCGCCGGCATCCAATTGCGCATCCACATCACGTTTCTGCTGCTGATTGGCTGGATCGCCCTTGGTTCTGCCAGCGCCGTGGTTTTTGTGCTGCTCTTGTTCTTGTGCGTGGTGCTGCACGAATTCGGACATGCTCTTGCGGCCAAAGGTTATGGGATCAACACGCCAGACATCACACTGCTACCAATCGGCGGTGTCGCGCGGCTCGAACGAATCCCGGAAGAACCAAAACAAGAGCTGGTCATTGCTGCGGCTGGCCCCGCGGTGACCGCTATTATCGCTCTCTCTCTTTTTGTGGTCATCGCATCGCGGGGCGGGGCCGAATTAGGTGGTTCCCTTCAAAGCGGCGATTTGGTCGTGAATCTCTTCAAGCTCAACGTTTGGCTGCTCTTGTTTAACTTGATTCCAGCCTTTCCGATGGACGGCGGCCGTGTCTTGCGTGCGTTGCTCGCGACGCGCTTGAGCTATGCGCGAGCGACCCAAGTCGCGGCGACAGTTGGGCAGGCGTTTGCTTTCTTTTTTGGAATTATCGGCCTCTTCGGCATTCCGGGCATTTTCAATCCCAATCCGTTCTTAATTTTTATCGCGTTCTTCGTTTACATCGGCGCGTCGCAGGAAGCTGCGCTTGCCCAAATGCGCGACGTTTCGCGGCGGTTTCCAGTTTCGAGCGCAATGGTGCGCGAATTTCGTTCGCTTCCGGAGAGCGCGACCTTGGAGGAAGCGGTCGACGCATTGCTCGCCACTTCGCAACACGATTTTCCGGTGCTCGATGAAGCCGGCAACGTCGCGGGAATTCTAACCCGTCACGATTTGATCGCTGCGTTGCGCAAAAATAATCCAGCCATTCGGGTAGGCGATGTCATGCGCCGCGACATTCCGACTGTGACGACGGGGACGCGGTTCGAAGAAGCATTTCGAATCATGCAAGAATGCAATTGTCCCGCGGTGCCGGTCCTTGACAGCATGAAACGATTGGTCGGTTTGCTCACGCCGGAAAACGTGAGCGAACTGATGATGGTTCAGTCCGCGCTCCCGCGGCGTCGGCCAGCGTAAAATTTTCCCTGCGGCTAATTGTCCATCTTAACTACGGCACGTACATTGCCGGCCGACTTGATGGCTGTTTCAACTAAAGAAAAACCAGATCTGCAAAAGAAGGTGCACGAAGTGCCGCATAAGCCGGGTGTATACCTGATGCGTGACCGTTTTAATCGTGTCATTTACGTCGGCAAAGCGCGCGACCTGCGGAAGCGGGTCAGCTCGTATTTTCTTCCGTCGAAGCTGGCGCAGGCCGATTTGAAAACGCGCGCCATGCTGGAGGCGACCTGGGATTTCGAAACGCATATCGTCCGCAGCGAAGCCGAGTCGGTTTTGCTCGAGGGCAAGCTGATCAAGGAATACCGGCCCCGTTACAACATTTCGTTTCGTGACGACAAACGATTTTTGCTGGTCAAGATCGACATGTCGGAGCAATGGCCGCGTTTTCGATTGACGCGTTTCAAGAAAAACGACACCGCGCGTTACTTCGGACCCTACGCGGACGCCGGCGCGTTGCGGCAAACCTTGAATTTGATGCGGAAAAAATTTGGCGTGCTCACGTTTGGCCGCGGCGCGCCGACGGAACGCGAACTAAAATCTTCGACTTATCAGGTGCCGGTGCGACTGAGCGAAATTACGGCCGAGCAATATCGGGAGCGCGCCGCACAGGCCTGCGAATTTCTGGAAGGGCACTCGCGCGAAATGATCGACGTTTTGGACGAGCAGATGCGCAAAGCGGCTGGGAAAATGGAATTCGAGAAAGCGGCCGAGCTGCGGAATATGATCGACGATGTGCGGCAAACGACCAGGCAGCTGCGGCGCTTCACCCGCGGGACGCTCCCAAGCGCGATCGATCCGTTAGCCGATGTTCAGGCCCTCGGTGACGCGTTGCAGCTTCCGCGATTGCCGCAGGTGATGGAGTGTTTCGACATCTCGAACATTTCCACGACACACGTGGTCGCCTCGATGGTCTGTTTTCGCGGCGGCGTACCGGACAAGGATTGTTACCGGCGATATCGCGTCCGGACTGTCGAAGGTCAGGATGATTTCGCGAGCATGGCCGAAGTCGTCAGGAGGCGTTATTCGCGCGTGCTTCTCGAAGCGTGCGAAAAAAATCCGGACGTCGCGGAGTTTTCACAGGAAAATCCGGCAGACGCACTAGATCGCGCATCGGATAAAAACGAGCGCGAGTTTGTGACGGTTCGTTTGCCGGACTTGATTATTGTCGATGGTGGCAAAGGACAACTCTCGTCAGCGTGTCGGGAGTTGCAGAGGCTGGGACTGCACGATTTGCCGATCATCGGTTTGGCGAAAGAGCATGAGGAGATTTACCGGCCGGGCCGCGCAATGCCGTTGCAACTGCCGGCAGATTCGGGCGCCTTGCATTTGCTTCAGCGAATCCGCGACGAAGCGCATCGCTTCGCGAATGCTTACCATCAACTCCTGCTCAAGAAACGAATCGACGAAAGCATTCTGGACGATTGTCCCGGCGTGAGTCAGAACCGGAAGAACCTGCTCCTGCGAAAATTTGGTTCGGTCAATCGTTTGCGCAAAGCGAGCGTCGATCAAATCGCGGCCACTGAAGGCATCGGACCAAAACTGGCCGAAGAAGTGCATCGCTTTCTGGAGCGGCATTGACGCAAGCCTTTGGCAAAGGAAGATGTCGATCTTGCCATGAAGTCTGCGCACGTGGTTTTCATCGCCACTTTTTTGCCGGCTTTGGTTTTTGCCCAGAGCTTGCAACCGACTGCTACGCCGAGTGCGTCGGTGACAAGCGACGAGGAAACCATCATTCCGACATTTGAAACGCAGAAGCTCGCTCGCACTTACGTGCTCGATATTCCTGCGCCGCGCGGGCAAATCACGGACCGCACCGGCCTGCCGCTCGCCCAAAACAAGCTTAGCTACAATCTTGCGATCGGTTTTCCGACGCCGCTCGATTTTACGGATGCGAAAGCGCTCGGCTTTGCCCGGGAACAGATCGACAAGGCGGCGAAGTTAATCGGTCGCTCGATCAAAATCTCCGACGACGCGATCCTTCGTCATTATCACAACCGCGGAATTCTTCCGTTGGAAATCGCGCAAAATCTCACCAAATCAGAATACGAAGCGGTGAAAGACCGAGCGAAGGATTCTCTGGTCGCGCGTCCGATTTATGTGCGGACTTATCTAAACGGAAAAGTCGCCGGCCAAATCATCGGTTACACGGGAAAGACAGGCCGCAATCTCGACGGCATCATCGACAATCATGAAACGCTTTGGCCGGAAACGGAGGGGCGCGACGGGCTCGAACAAACGTTCAACGAAATGCTCACCGGCAAGCACGGCGAATACAAGCTGACGTTCGATAAAGACGGCCGCAAAACATCCGAGAAGCTGATCAAAGCGGCGGTGCCCGGAAACAACGTCATTACGACTTTGGATTTGCGGCTGCAGCAACTCGCTGAAAAAGCGCTCGAGTCCAAAGCCAAGCGCGGTGCGATCGTGATTGTCGATCCAACTGACGGCGACATTCTCGCGATGGCGTCGTGGCCGACTTACGATCCGAATCTTTTTGTTCCGTCCATCTCGGCAGAAAAATTCAAACAATTACAGGACGATCCGGATATTCCACTTTTGGCGCGTGCTTTTCGTTCGGCTTATCCGCCGGGCTCGACTTTCAAGGTCGCAGTTGGAATTGCCGCGCTTGAGACCGCCGCAGTTCGTCCGAACGATCTCTATCAATGCGTCCCCGGAATTCAGATTGGCAACCTCACCTTTCACAATTGGAAAAAGGGCGATCAAGGCGCGCTCAATTTTGTGCAGGCGCTTACTCAGTCATGCGACACGTGGTTTTATCAGGTCGGCATTAAGACCGGCGCGGAACCGATCATTGAATGGGCGCTCAAGCTCGGTTTCGGCGCGAAGTGCGGGATTCCGTTGCGCGGCGAAGCGGAGGGACGCATTCCGAACGACGAATACATGAAAGCAACCCACGGCCGGAAATTGCTCAATGGCGACATTGCGAATTTGTCGATCGGTCAGGGCGATACGCAGGTGACGCCGCTGCAAATGGCGCAAGCGATGGCGATTGTCGGGAACGGCGGCCGGTTTTATCAAACGCGACTCGTGCGTCAGGTGCAGTCGGTCGATCACGAAATCGTAACTGCTTATCAGTTGCGTGAAAAACGTTCGCTCGACGTTTCCGCGGCAACGATGGAGGAAGTTCGTACTGGGATGATCGAAGTGGTCAACGGACCGAATGGCACCGGCCACGAAGCGCAGTTGGACGGCGTCGAAGTTGCTGGGAAAACCGGGACCGCGCAGTGGGGGCCGAAAAACAAAGAACGCACCGCGGCCTGGTTCGCCGGATTTTTGCCGGCGGAAGAACCGAAGTACGCCTTCGCCGCGGTTTACGAAGGCGACGTTGGCAGCAAAGTCCACGGCGGCACGACCGCCGCCCCGATGATCGCCGACGTCTTTCAGGAAATTTACAAAGGCTCGGCCGCGAATAAGCGCGGCACGCGCGAATCAACTCAACAGGTTCGCCGCGCTCAACCGGTCGAAGAAGATGCCTCGGACTAAGCCGCCGCCGTTTCTTTCGGCAGCTCCATCGTTCCTTTGAATTTCGGCGGTTCTTCTTCGACACCGAAGTTTTGCGAATGGAGATTGTCGAGCTTGGCCAGGTCGTCTGAAGTCAGCGGCGGGCATTCGGGCGCTTTCGCGAATTCGATCAGCTGTTCTTCGTTGTAAATGTTCGGCAACGTCGAAGCCACGCGATTGTCCGCCAGCAACCAAAGCAACGCCGCCTGACCAAGAGTGCGGTTAGAATTTTCAAGAAAACGCAGCTTGTCGATCTTCTTGATGCCGTTGAGCAGCCAGCTCCGCGGACGATGGCTGCGATGATCGGTCGGGGAAAAAACCGTGTCGGCAGTGTATTTACCCTCGAGCATTCCGGACGAATGCGTCACGCGAATTAGAAACATTGTGTCTTTGCCGGCCTCAGTCGCGGCCTCATGGAGCGCGTGACCGGGATGTTGTTCCAGCATGTTGTAGATGTGCTGCAAGCTGGTGATGTCGCGTTCGCGAATGCAATTCATCCCTTCGTAAAGCCAACCGATCGCCGGCCCGAGCGCGATGCCGTAGTAACGAACTTTTCCGGACGACTTTAGTTTTTCGAGCGTTTTCCAGAGCGCGTCGTCGTAAACCTGTTCCATGCGGATGTTGTGAAGCTGGAGAAGATCGACATGATCGGTCTTCAACCGTTTCAAAGCCGCGTCCGTCGCTCGTTCGATCGCTTCTGGCGAAAAATCCTGCGGGATCTCGCGCTGACCGCGGCCGCGCGCTTCGCCGTGATGGACGAAATCGTAGCCAACCTTGGTCGCGATCGTAATTTCATCGCGCTTTTTTGGGAACGCCTTAGCGATCAGCTCCTCGCTTAATCCGTTGCCATAAGTGTCCGCCGCGTCAAAAAGAGTAATTCCGAGATCGAACGCCTTGTGCATGAGCGCGATCGCTTCGCCCCCCGTAAAATTTCCCCACCAGCCGGTGGAGATTGTCCAGAGACCGAAACCGACTTCGCTGACGGTCAGATCGGTGTTCTTGTAGGTGCGAAACCGCATCGATTTGAAAAGTAAACTTTCAACGTTGAACGTTCAATGTGATTTCGGGATCCGATAGCGGACTTCTGATCGTCGGTCATGGCTCGACGGTGAATCCGGATTCGAGCGCGCCGACGCTGGCACATGCGGCCGAAATCCGGCGCCGAAATATTTTCGGTGATGTGGCGTGCGCGTTTTGGAAAGAAGAACCGAGCTTGCGCGATGCGATCTTTCTTTTTGATCCTGACATAATCAAAAACGTTTACGTCGTCCCGAACTTCATCAGTGAAGGTTATTTCACGCAGACGGTAATTCCGCGCGAACTCGAGTTGAACGGACGAATTACGAAACGCGCGAATGGACAAACCTGGAACTATGGCAAGCCGGTCGGGAACCATCCGCTGATGACCGAATTGTTGGTGCAGCGAGCGCGTGACATTGCACCAGGCATTCCGGAAGACAAAACCAGCTTTTTGATCGTGGCGCACGGGACGGACTTGAACGAAAACAGCGCGGTCGCAGCGAAACGGGAAGCGGAAAGAATCCGAGCGCTTGGGCGATACGCGAATGTGCTCAACGTTTACATGGAGGAATTCCCTCTCGTTTCCGATTGGAAAGTGCTGACAAGCACTCCGAACGTGGTGGTGGTACCGTTCTTTATTTCGGACGGCCTCCACAGTTACGAGGACATTCCGGTTTTGCTCGGAATCGCCGCAGCTGGCCACGGCGAGTCCGTCGATCAGCGGAAAAGATCGACATCTAGGCCGCAACGAAAAGGGGATGAAGTCTTCGGTCGCGGCCCGTACCAGATCGACAACCGCTCGCTGTTTTATGCGAGCTCGATCGGCACCGATCCGCGGGTGGCCGATATTATCGTCGAACAAGCGGCCGCGTTCGATTCGATTGGCTCGCGGAATTGATTCAAGAAAAGTTGCACACGGCCCCGGCCTCGCAATCTTTCCTGACCTAGCAACGTGACGTTGCATCCATCTATGCACGCTGAGACGCTGAAAAAACTCCAAGACATCGGTGGTTTTGTTCTCGCGAGTGGCTGCACCAAAAAAAGTCTAAAACAGGTCGCGGAAATGATTCGGGCGGCGCGCGACTATCGATTCATCGCCGTCTACAAAATCGTGAACAGCGAGTTCGTGATCCTGGCCGGCACCGGGAAAGAGCCGCCGGCCTATCCGCGCTTTCCCATTACCCAGGGTTTATGCGGCGCGGCGCTGGAATCGGGCAAACCGATCGTAGTTGGCGACGTTCGGAAAGATAAACGCTACCTGCCGACATTTCACACCACGCGGTCCGAAATCATTGTCCCGATGAGGAACGAGCACCGTCACATTGTCGGCATGCTCGACGCCGAAAGTGACAAAGCGAAGGCGTTCGGAGACGAAGATAAACAATTTCTCGAGCGCGCGGCCGGCTTGATTGCGCATTGTCTGGCCTGACTGGCGCAATGCCACTTGAAAAAGCGCTCGCCGCGGTATTGAGCGAGAACGGGCGGATCGGTCAACTTCTCATTCAACGAACGAGCACCGGCGGCTTCGTTCTTTGTCATCGCGAGGATGAACCGAGCACTCGCCTGGAAATTTTTCGGCAGTCAGGTGACGCACTCGAGATCGCGCGATACGACGATGCCGGAAATTATCGGCCGCTGAAAACCGCGCCGAATCTGCGCCACGGCTGGCGACTCGAACTTGTCGATCTTGGAGAACTGCGTCGCGCGCTGGATTATTTTTATCCCGGCAGATTGGCAATGCTCGCGGCATGGACAGAAAATCGCCTGAACGCGACCTCTCTGCGCGAAACCTTGGATCGACAATCAGGGATGTATCGAGTCGCCGCGAAAATTTCGGACGAACAGATCGATGATGTCGTTGGAAATTTCTGTAAATCGGACGGTGGCTGTTTGCGAACAATTTTGTGGAAGCGGGATAGCCGCGGCACGATTCCGTCGGCAAAATTACCGCCGGCGAAATTTGAACCATCACACGATCAAACCGGCCGCGGCGAAAGCGCGATCCCGTTGCTTTGCCAGGAAGCGTGCAATTTGTTGGTGGCGCAGTGCCGCAAAATCGTCAAAGGCGAAACTGACGAATGATTATTCGCGCGCGAGTCGTCGTGACAATGGACGGTCCACCGATTGATAACGGCGCGGTCGCGGTTTCGGGCGATCGGATTACCGAGGTTGAAAAATTTCCTGAGATCTCGGCGCGGCATTCGGCTCAGGAAATTGTCGATCTTGGCGAGCAGGCGTTGCTGCCAGGATTGATCAACGCGCATTCTCATCTCGATTACACGTGTTTGCGCGGGAAAATCCCACGGCAGAAATCGTTCACCGATTGGATCCGCGCCATCAACGCCGAGAAAGCAAAACTTTCGCCGGACGATTACGTCCGCTCGATTGGCGAAGGATTTGCCGAAGCGAAGCGATTCGGCACGACCACGATTGCGAACCTGACTGCTTTTCCGGAATTGATTTTGCGAATCGAATCTCCGATCCGAACCTGCTGGTTCGCCGAATTGATCGACGTGCGCGATCCGAGCCGTGCCCGGGAGATTGTCGATCTTGCGGTCGCGCAATTGAAAGGAGCGGAATATTGGGGCCTCGCGCCGCACGCGCTGTTTACGGCCTCGGCGAATTTGTATCGGCACTGCGAAGAAATTGCGCGGCGCGAAGATGTTCTATTGACGACGCATCTGGCGGAATCGCGCGAGGAGATGTCGATGTTTCGCGACGCTTCCGGTCCGCTCTTCCAATTCATGCAAGAGATCGGGCGACCGATGGACGATTGCCGCAATGAGACACCACTCCATCGTTTTTCGGCGATATTAAGAGATTGCACTCGTTCGTCTCCCGACTCTCTCGCCGCTACCTCGCGGCTACGCCGTCCATGTCGCTCGTCCCACTCGCTCCATTCCTCTACTTCAGTCGGAATGACAAAAGGTCGGATGGTCGTTCATCTAAACGAGTTGACTGAAAGCGACTTCGATCTGTTGAAAAGATCGGCAACAAAATTTCAAATCGTTCATTGTCCCCGAAGTCACGAATACTTTGGCCATTCGTCTTTTCAGTTCGGGAAACTTCACGAATTAGGATTCACCACTTGTCTCGGAACTGACAGCTTGGCGAGCAACGAAGATTTGAGTTTGTTTGCGGAAATGCGGGCATTTCAGACAGAATTTCCGGATGTTTCGCCGGAAGAAATTTTGAAGATGGTAACGACCAATGGCGCGCGCGCGTTACGGCAGGAAAATTTGCTCGGCAAAATTCGGTCAGGATTCGCCGCTGATTTGATCGCGATCCCGGTTGCAAGATCGACATCGATGTTCGACGAGATCACCGCTTTCGATCGGCCTGTAAGTTGGGCGATGATTGGCGGCCAAACACAAGCCAATCCCTCACCTTAGATTCTCTCCCTTTGGCAAAGGGAGAGGTGAACAGAAAATCGGCAAAGCCACGGGAATTCTCAAAACCGCTTTCTTTTTCTCAAAACTGAAATATTCTCCGCGCTGAGATTTACCATGGCTAAAATCGTAATTATCGATGACGAACCCGCGATGGTGGAAGTCATCGTCACTCTCTGTCGGGAAAAGGGCCACCAGGTTTTCCCGTTCAATTCCGCGCCGAAAGCGGTCGAGCAACTGGACAGCATCGCGCCGCAAGTGGTGATCGCCGACATCAAGATGGAGACGATGACAGGGTTCGACGTGCTCCGGCACGTGCGCGAGCATCATCGGCAAACGGCGGTGATTTTGATTACCGCCTACGGAACGGTCGAGACCGCGGTCGAAGCGATGAAGATGGGCGCGTACGATTACGTGACCAAGCCGTTTAAGATCGACGAGCTGCAGCTAACGGTGCAGCGGGCGCTCGATTACCAGGCGGCGCTGCGCGAGAACGTTTATCTGCGCAAAGAGCTGAAGAACCGTTACAAATTCGAAAACATCATCGGCACGAGCGGAAAGATGCAGAGCGTTTACAACTTAATCAGCAAAGTCGCCGACACCGACAGCACCGTTCTGATCATGGGCGAAAGCGGGACGGGAAAGGAATTAGTTGCGCGCGGTCTTCATTTCAACAGCAATCGGCAGCATCATCCTTTCGTCGCGATCAATTGCAGCGCGCTGCCGGAAAATTTGCTCGAGTCGGAATTGTTCGGTCACAAGAAAGGGTCTTTTACCGGAGCGGTGGTGGACAAGCGCGGTCTGTTTGAAGAAGCGAATCTGGGAACAATCTTTCTCGACGAAGTGAATTCGATGGCGCCGGCGTTGCAGACGAAACTTCTGCGCGTTTTACAGGAACGCGAGGTCCGTCGGGTCGGAGACAACAAAAGTTCGCCCGTTAATGTGCGCGTAGTCGGCGCGACGAACGAGGCGCTGCAGCCCAAGCTCAAAGACGGCACATTTCGAGAGGATTTGTATTATCGCCTGGCGGTGATTCCAATTGAGCTGCCGGCATTGCGCGAGCGTTTAGAAGATGTGCCGCTGCTGGTGAATCATTTTCTGCAAAAGCAAGCGAGCGCGACCGGCGGCGAGCCGAAGAAGATCGACGCCGAGGCGGTCGATATTTTGTGTCACTACAATTATCCCGGGAACGTGCGCGAATTGGAGAACGCGATCGAGCGCGCGTGTGCGTTGTGCGAGAATGATTTGATTTTAGCGAGTGATTTGCCGCCGCACATTGTCAGTCACGCCAAGGGCGATAAAGCCGATCAGGTATTGTCGAGCATGCCGGTCGGCCAACCGTTGGATGATTTTGTGCAGCAGCAAGAGCGCAATTACATTGAAGCAACGCTGCAACATTGCGACGATTCACGCGAAAAAGCGGCTGCCATGCTAGGGATCAGCATGGCGACGCTGTATCGCAAGATCGAGCCGAAGAAAAAATAGTTCCGAGCGCGGCTGATGTGCGCTACTGGCAAAGGAAGGCGCTCTCTTCAGGCGGGCTCAGAGGCTGCGGCGCTTTCTTGAATCAGTAAATCGAGCTTCGTCAAGTCGATCGGCTTCACCAGATGATGTTTGAATCCGGCTTCGCGAGTTTTGCGGATATCGTCTTCCATTCCAAAACCGGTGAGAGCAATCCCGAAAACCGGCCGTTCCGAATTGAGCTTTTGCATCAGATCGATTCCGCTGCCGTCCGGCAGTCCGATATCGCTGATGAGAACATCGAATTGATGCTTCTCGCTCAGCTCCAGGGCGGACTTGAGATTCACGGCTGATTGCACATCGTAACCGCGACGCTGGAGTAATCTCGTGAGGGAGCGATTGGTATCTTCATGATCCTCCACCAGTAGGATTCGCAGGGCGTGACGATGCGGAGTCCTGGGTAAAATGGCTGGCGCCGCAGCGGCATCGGGTTTTTCGCAGGTGGGGAAGGTCAGAACAAATTTTGTTCCCTGATTTCGCCCAGCGCTTTCGGCGGTGATGACTCCTTTATGCGCCTCAACCAAGGTCTTGCTGATGGCGAGGCCGAGACCGAGTCCTCCCAGCTGTGTGCGAGTGGCTTGCTCGAATGCGTCGAAAATTTTCGGTAACGACTCGGGCTCAATCCCCAGTCCAGTGTCCGCGATTTCAACCCGCAGTTGGTCGGTCGCATCGTTAGTGGTTGAAATCGAGATTTGTCCACCGCTCGGGGTGAATTTCACGGCGTTATTGATCAGGTTCCAGAAAATCTGCTGGAGCCGGGCCGGATCGGCGCGGAGATGCACTTCTTTGGCATCCAAGTCGAGGCGGAGCGCCAGATGTTTCCGATCGATCTCGGTCTGGTAAATAGCGAGGGCGTTTTGCAAGAGCGTGTGAGCATCAACCACCTCGAAATTGAGCTGCACCTTGCCCTTGCTGATGCGAGTGAGGTCGAGCAAGTCGTCGATGAGGCGCGCTTCCAGCTCCACATTGCGACGAATCATTTGGAGTGATTCCTGGATATTCTGGGGCAAACCCGGTTCGCCCTCTAGCTCTAAGGCGGAGGCGATAACCGGCGTAAGCGGTGTGCGCAGTTCGTGACTGAGCATGGCGAGGAATTGATCCTTCGCGAGGTTGGAACGCGCTTTTTCCTGAAGTTCCTGGTTGGTTTTCTGAAGTTCGGACGCGAGCGATTGGGATTGAGCAAGTAAGTTTTCCGTTCTGGTGTTTGCTTCGATCGTGTTCAGAACAATACCGATGCTTTCGGTCAGCTGGTCGAGAAAGGCCTGATGGGTCGAATTAAAACGATCAAGCGAGGAAAGTTCCATAATCGCCTTCACTTCGCCTTCGAACAGAATCGGCAGAACAACGATATTAACCGGCCGTGATTCGCCGAGACCGGAGCTGATCGGGGTATAATCCGCCGGCACATCGTTCAAGAGAATCCGCTGTTTTTGCAAAGCGGCCTGTCCGACCAAGCTTTCGCCTAGTTTGAAACTAATTTTGTTCTCAGTGCCATTGCGACCGGCGTAGCTGGCGAGGAGTTGAAGTTCAGGTTCTTCCTGCGAGCCATTCATAATGTAAAACACACCGCGTTGCGCCGAGACGAGAGGTGCAAGCTCGGACAAGATCAACTTTCCAACGGTTAACAGGTCGCGCTGGCCCTGGAGCATTCGGGTGAATTTTGCGAGATTGGTTTTGAGCCAGTCCTGCTCTTCGTTGCGCGACGTGGTGTCTTTCAAATTCCGAATCATCTCGTTGATGTTGTCTTTAACCACGGCGACCTCGCCCTGCGCCTCGACCTGGATCGACCGAGTCAGATCGCCTTCAGTGACCGCCGTTGCTACATCAGCAATCGCGCGAAGTTGCGTGGTCAAATTGGCCGCGAGTCGATTCACGTTGTCGGTTAGATCGCGCCACGTTCCGGATGCACCGGGCACGTTTGCTTGTCCGCCAAGTTTTCCTTCCACTCCTACCTCGCGCGCAACCGTCGTGACCTGTTCGGCGAAAATGGCCAACGTGTCAGTCATGCTGTTGATCGTGTCAGCGAGCTCGGCGATTTCGCCTTTCGCTTCTACCAAAAGTTTTTGCTTGAGATTGCCGTTCGCGACGGCGGTCACGACGCGAGCGATGCCGCGCACCTGATTGGTCAGGTTACCGGCCATGAAATTCACGCTATCAGTCAGATCTTTCCATGTTCCGCCGACGCCTTTAACGATGGCTTGTCCGCCCAGTTTTCCTTCCGTGCCCACCTCGCGGGCCATGCGCGTCACTTCGGATGCAAACGAATTGAGCTGGTCCACCATCGTGTTGACGGTGTTCTTTAATTCGAGGATCTCACCTTTGACATCGACGGTGATCTTTTTCGACAAGTCGCCACTAGCCACAGCGGTGGTGACGGCGGCGATGTTACGCACCTGTGTGGTCAGGTTCGACGCCATGAAATTCACTGAGTCGGTCAAGTCTTTCCATGTTCCCGAAACGCCTTCGACCCGCGCCTGACCGCCGAGCGATCCTTCCGAGCCCACTTCCCGCGCCACGCGAGTAACCTCGGACGCAAACGATCGCAGTTGGTCCACCATCGTATTAATCGTGTCTTTCAGTTGGAGAATTTCACCGCGCACATCGACAGTGATCTTTTTCGACAAGTCACCATTGGCGACTGCGGTCGTCACATCGGCGATGTTGCGGACCTGACCGGTGAGGTTTCGGGCCATCGAATTGACGGAATCGGTCAAATCTTTCCAAGTGCCGGCAACGCCGCGGACGTCGGCTTGCCCGCCAAGCTGTCCCTCGGAGCCCACTTCGCGAGCGACACGCGTTACTTCAGCGGCGAATGAACTGAGCTGATCCACCATGGTGTTGATCGTGTTCTTCAGCTCAAGAATTTCGCCTTTGACATCGACCGTGATTTTTTTGGACAAATCGCCGCGCGCGACGGCGGTTGTCACTTCGGCGATATTGCGCACCTGTCCGGTCAGGTTGCCGGCCATCGAGTTCACCGAGTCGGTCAAATCTTTCCAAGTGCCGGCGACGCCGCGAACGTCCGCTTGCCCGCCGAGTTTTCCTTCAGTGCCGACTTCGCGCGCGACGCGCGTGACTTCGGACGCGAAGGAGCGGAGCTGGTCCACCATGGTGTTGATCGTATCTTTGAGCTGCAAAATCTCGCCGCGCACATCGACCGTGATTTTTTTCGACAAGTCGCCGGTCGCGACCGCGGTGGTGACTTCGGCAATGTTTCGGACTTGATCGGTAAGATTGACGGCCATCGAGTTGACCGAATCGGTGAGATCCTTCCAAGTGCCGGCGACGCCATGGACATCGGCCTGGCCGCCGAGTTTTCCTTCGGTGCCCACCTCGCGAGCGACGCGCGTTACTTCCGCGGCGAATGAACTGAGCTGATCCACCATGGTGTTGATCGTGTTCTTCAGCTCAAGAATTTCGCCTTTGACATCGACCGTGATCTTCTTGGACAAGTCGCCGGTCGCGACCGCGGTAGTGACTTCGGCAATGTTTCGCACTTGATCGGTAAGATTGACGGCCATGGAATTCACAGAGTCGGTGAGATCTTTCCAAGTGCCGGCGACGCCGATGACGTCGGCCTGGCCGCCGAGTTTTCCTTCGGTGCCCACTTCGCGCGCGACGCGCGTTACTTCCGCGGCGAATGAACTGAGCTGATCCACCATCGTGTTGATGGTATTTTTCATTTCCAGAATTTCGCCCTGAACGTCCACGGTGATTTTGCGGGATAGATCGCCCTTTGCGATCGCGGTCGTCACTTCGGCGATGTTGCGCACCTGGGCGGTCAGGTTGCCGGCCATCATGTTCACGTTGTCGGTCAAATCCTTCCACGTGCCGGCAACGCCTTGGACCTCAGCCTGACCACCGAGAATTCCTTCGGTGCCCACTTCGCGCGCGACGCGCGTAACCTCCGATGCGAACGACCGCAGCTGGTCCACCATGGTGTTGATGGTGTCTTTCAATTCCAAAATCTCGCCGCGCACATCGACCGTGATCTTCTTCGACAAGTCGCCAGTTGCGACCGCGGTCGTGACGTCGGCAATGTTGCGGACCTGGTCTGTTAGGTTGCCGGCCATCGAGTTCACCGAGTCGGTCAAATCTTTCCAGGTGCCGGCGACGCCGCGGACATCGGCCTGGCCGCCCAGCTTCCCTTCGGTGCCGACCTCGCGCGCGACACGCGTGACTTCCGACGCAAACGAGCTGAGCTGGTCCACCATGGTGTTGATGGTGTCTTTCAGCTCCAGAATCTCGCCTTTAACATCGACGGTGATCTTCTTCGACAAATCGCCGCGTGCGACCGCGGTTGTTACTTCCGCGATGTTGCGGACTTGACCGGTAAGATTCCGAGCCATGAAATTCACCGAATCCGTGAGGTCTTTCCATGTGCCGGAAACGCCTTCGACCCGAGCCTGGCCGCCCAAAATTCCTTCCGAACCGACTTCCCGCGCAACGCGCGTCACTTCCGAAGCAAAGGAGCGGAGTTGATCCACCATCACATTGACCGTGTCCTTCAATTCGAGGAACTCGCCTTTGACATCGACAGTGATTTTCTTGGTCAGATCGCCGTTCGCCACTGCCGTCGTCACCGTGGCGATGTTGCGCACCTGCGCGGTCAGGTTGCCGGCCATCAGGTTTACGTTTTCAGTGAGATCCTTCCATGTGCCCGCAACCCCTTTGACGGTTGCCTGCCCGGCAAGTTTTCCTTCGGTGCCCACTTCACGAGCTACGCGCGTCACCTCTGACGCAAATGCGCCGAGCTGGTCGACCATTCGGTTTACGGTCTTAGCGGTGCGCAAAAACTCTCCCTCCAATTGCCTGCCCTCAATGTCCGTGGCCATCGTCTTGGAGAGATCGCCTTTGGCGACCGCGCCGATCACGCGCGCCATCTCACTCGTCGGGTGAACCAGATCGCCGATTAGACCATTGACCGACGCAACTGCGCCGGCCCAGCAGTTTGAAACGTCGCCGAGCGACGCTCGTTGAGTGATGCGGCCCTCTTTGCCGACGACGCGTCCGATCCGCTCGAGTTCATTCGTCATTCGTTCGTTCTTCGCGATCACGTCGTTGAACGTGTCAGCGATTTTGCCGGCGACTCCGGTCCAGTCCTCCGGCAGGCGCGCAGAAAAATCACCACGTTTGAATGCCAGCAAAGCGGTTAGCAGCTGCTTGCTGTCGAGTTGGCCATTTTCAAAATGCGAACTGCTGGCCGTTCGCGCGCCACGCGGAGTAGAATTGTTTTTTTTCATGGTCGAAAAGAAATCAGCAGTTCCGAATTATCTTCGCGGCGTGAATTCGACGCGTAAGATCGACAACGCATAGTCCTTCCCAGAGCTCGAGAGGAATTGATCATCGCACAGATTTTTAGGCCAGCAACAAGGCACATCCCTCCTCGTGATCGCATTTGTTGTGGTTTCTGCGGGCCACAAACCGCCTGCGCACAAAGCGCTTAACCGCGCTTGGCGAAGATTCTGAGTTGGTCAGCAGCGTCTTGCAATTCATCGAGCCGCTCCAAAGCGGCCTTTTGTTTTGCCAAAACTTCTTCATTCGCGGCTTTGATTTGCTCGAGCAACTTAATCGCCTCTGGAATGGAATGGGCGTCTGTCGGCGTCGGGGCCGATTTGGAAGATGTCGATGTTACGGTCGTAGCGGAAGCGGCCTGAACCACAATTGGCGTAGGCGACTGCGCGCTGACCGCGCCAAGAGCGAGCAACACTGGAAAAAAGAAAAGAATTCTCACGCGCATTATTTTTCCCGTTTCGTATAAATTCGGGCGGTGCGAATGGTTTCGGTGACTGCAGCGAGTTTCTCTTCAATCTTCGCCTGATTTTCGGTGAGCCGCGCTTGCTGGGTCTGGACTTCTTTGATCAGGGCGAGGAGTTTTTGTTCCTGATTCGCATCTGGCGTTTGCGCAGCACTAAATGACATCACGAGCGTCGTGCCGGATAGTAATAGGGCGAGGAGAATCCGTTTCATTCGGGAGTGATCGACTGCCCAACTGGGTAGCAAGTCGTGTTCCCGAAATTGTTCGTCAGTGCGAAATTACTGCGGACACGAGGGGTGCGGCCCGTAACCTGCTTGCCTGTCGCTCGCCCGACAGTAAACTCCACGTATGGCCGGTCCTGGGATGCATCAGACGCAGAATCTTTCTCTGCAACAGGTCCTCGCCCCGCAACTCCAGCAGAGTCTGCTCATCCTGCAGGCGCCACTGCTCGAATTGCGCAACCTCGTTCAGCAAGAGATGGAAACGAATCCGGTGCTGGAGGAATTGCCGGACGCACCGAATCCCGACGCGCCGCCTGAATCGGAGACGCCGCCCGCTGAGGACAACTTCAAAGAGGAATTCGATAAGCTGGCAAAGCTCGACGAAGAATGGCGCGATTACATGGCCCAATCGAGCAGCTACAGCGGCCGCTCGCAGGAAGCGGAAGAAAAGCGCCAGTTCTTTTTCGATTCGATCCCGACGCAGGAGACGTTGCAACAGCATTTGATGGGACAGCTCAATCAAAACGCGCTCGACGCGGATGACCGGAAGACGGCCGAGCTGATCATTGGCAACATCGACGACAACGGATTCCTGCAAACCACGCCGGAGGAGATGGCGCTCAACACCGGAATACCGCAGGAAGATTTCGAGCACATGCTTACGCTCATCCAGAGCTTTCATCCGCCTGGTGTGGGCGCGCGAGATCTGCGCGAATGCTTGCTCATTCAGCTGAAGCGCGAAGGGAGACAAAACAGTCTGGAATACAAAATCGTGGCCGACCACATGCAGGATCTGGGCAAACGGCGTTTTCCGGAGATTGCGCGCCGGATCGGAATCAGCGTCGAGCAGGTGCAGAAATGCGCCAATAACATTGCCCAGCTCGATCCGCGACCGGGCGCAATTTTTGCCGAAGCGCCGCAAAATTATGTGCTGCCGGATGTGACTGTCGAAAAAGTAAACGGCACTTATCAGGTCATCTTAAATGGCGAACAAATTCCGCACCTGCGCATCAGCAACACCTACAAAGACATCATGGCGCGGGACGGAAACGGAAGCGAAGTAAAGGATTACATTCGCGACAAAATCCGAAGCGGAAAGTTTTTGATCAAATCGATCCATCAACGCCAGCAGACAATTTCCAACATCGCGCACGAGATCGTGAAACGGCAGCGCGAGTTCTTCGACAAAGGTTCGGCGTTTCTTAAACCAATGACGATGGTCCAGATCGCGGACGCGGTTGGCGTGCACGAGACAACGGTGAGTCGCGCCATTTCCGGCAAGTACATGTCCACGCCACAGGGTGTGTTCGAGATGAAATACTTCTTCACGCCCGGCTATCAAACCGCCACCGGCGAATCGATGAGCAACACGAGCGTGAAGGAAGCCATTCTTGATTTGGTGAAAAGCGAGGAGGGCAATGCACCTCTCAGTGACAAGGAAATCGTGGAGATCTTGAGCAAGCGCGGAATTCCGATCGCGCGCCGTACCGTCGCCAAGTACCGAACTGAGCTGAACATCCTGCCGAGCAACATGCGGCGGCGTTATTGATCGACGATTGTCGATCTTGCTGGCGACGTTGTAGCGGCGTTTGTGTCAAACGCCGAATTATCGAGACAGGTGCTTGGCACATGCGCCTCTACGGGAATCTGTGTCTTCAAAAAATCTGTGTTTCATCCGTGTTTATCTGTGGCTAAGTAATCAGTCGATGAACGCCGCACTTCGCGCCAAAGTCATCGCTGAATGGCGCGGTCTGCCGGAGAGATTTCCGCGGCCGGATCGTTGGGCGGCGCCGGCAGACGTGCTGCCGAAGTTAATGCAGCGGCTTGGCCTGAAAGAGCGATTGCACGAAACCGAAGTAATGGACGCGTGGAGCAAAATCGTGGGCGACTTCATCGCGGCACATTCTGCGCCGGTTGCTTTGCGCGAGGGAATTTTGTATGTGCGCGTGCTGCAGCCGGCATTGCATTACGAGCTCGAGCAGGTTTCCAAGATCGAGATCTTGCGGAAATTGAAGCAGCGCTTTGGGGGCAAAGTCATCCGCGACGTCCGTTTTCGCGTCGGCTAAAAGCAATTAAATTTGAGGGCGGAAGGCCCTGACATTCGCTAAAGGATCCGAAACGCGGCCGCTCATTCTAGCTTTTATAACGCTCTAATGTGAAATCCTACAAAAAGTTGTTGACACCTCCCTCGGAAAACTGGTTTAAACGATGCGCTATGAAAAGATTTATTGCCTTACCTATTGCTGTTATTACATCAATTGCTCTTCTGCGAATTGCTTTCGCCGGGCCGGAAGCGTATTCCGGCAAGGAAATGAAACAGGTGGCCCCTGCGCCGCTACCGGAGTGTAATTGGACCGGATTCCATATTGGAATTCAGGGCGGTTACACTTGGAGTGACATGAGGTGGATCGACTCCGATACGTCCGTATTCCCGGACACGGGCGCCGACACCGAGGGACCTACAGTGCTCACTAACCAAGATTTAACCGGCTTTTTCGGAGGCGGGGAAGTTGGCTATGATTATCAATGGCACTCGTGGGTCTTTGGACTTATGGGCGATTTTTCCTACGCGGAGATTGCGACCAAGAGTGTACCGCCAACCGGCGAGCTGGCGGGCGGCGATAGCAATGATTTTTTTTGGGTCCGAAATGATTGGACTGGATCGTTTGGCCTCCGCATCGGATACGCCTGGAACAAATTTTTACTGTACGCCAAAGGCGGCGGCGCCGTCGCACATGTGAAGGCTCGACAAGTCCATCCCATAACTGGCATAACTGCATCCACGGCTAATGTATTCACGGCTGACGACACGCGTTGGGCGCCCATGGTGGGTGTGGGACTGGAGTACATGATCAACTGTCATTGGTCGGCAAAAGTTGAATACGAACACGACTTTTACGGCCGGGAAGCGATTAGCGGAACCATGGTCGAGGCGATCGATAGTACCGGCGGTGGTGGTCCCGAGCACGAGACCTACGATATTGACATGACGCATAATACTCTGCGGTTTGGGCTGAACTACAGATTCTAATCGCGCGTTTTAAAGAAAGATTACCAATCAAAGCGCCGGAAACACTGCATGTGTTTCCGGCGTTTTGACTTTGCGACCTGAGCGCAGGTTGAATATTGATTCTGGCCAGTCCCTCCGTGATCCCGAAAGCGGCCAAGGTAGAGAATTAGTTCTGTCCTGGCGTATTGGAATGCCCTTGTCGGGGCGCAACCGCTGAAGACCAAATCTCCTCCATCGCCAGACCCACAATTGGGCAGAACCAGGACAGGTAATGTGTGTGCACCACGGAATTAAAACTCACAAACGTCAGAAATAATGCCAGGGCCGCTCCAAACCTTCCGACCTTACGACGGAGAACCAGGAAATAAATGCATGCCATCAAGACGAGCATCGGAATTTTGCCGACCAGACCAACATAGCCCAGAAGAGCATCGATGCTGGGAACCTTTAACCCAGCCGGTAACCGAGTGGCGGAGAACAGAAGCGACAAAACCAATCCCTTGGCATCCCAAATTAGGAAAGGCAAACAGATCAAGAACGGAAGGGCTGCAATGTAAAGCAGATTCTTAACCCCCTCTCGGAGGTTCCACATCAAAGGCTGGTGGAGATCACTTTCCAGGAGCAGATAAACCGGAAGCATAAAGATCCCGATTTGCTTGATCGACAGGGAAGCGCCAAATAAGATCAAGCCGGTCCGCTTGCAGCGCGGCAGAATCCAGATCGAAACTAATAAAATCGCGATGGCCAATGCATCAATTTGGCCCGACCTCATGATTTCAAGCGTCCAGCGAGAAAGCAGCCAGAACTGAGAGCCGAACAGGGCCAGCCAAAAACCACCGCGGGGAAGGAGAACAAAAAATAAGAAAACTCCGATTGCAAAATGAATGGCAAAACTAGCCAGCCTCCAAAACGACAACCATTCATCAAAGGTTTCATGGCCCAGCGCGACATAGCCGCTGACAATCAAGTAAAATCCGGGCAGGTAAGTTGGATACTTCTCGTTGATGAGAGTATCCGAGCCCTGAATCCTTGAATATGGATTCTCACCATGAGCAATTTGGTGCCCGGCTGACCAGATAAAGAAAATATCATGGCCCTTATATCTGCCCTTTTGGACATCCGCCTTATAGACGGTGAGGAGGACAAAAAGAGAAGCGAGAAGAATCAAACATCCTACGGCGACTGATCTGTTGATTTGGAAGGGCAGAAGTTTAGACATACCAAACTAACAGGTTTGTTAACCTCAATGTTTCATGGCGTGCAATGAAAACTTTTTTTGCCCGGTGTGCTCGCGGGACGACCCGAATCGCCGCGCACCTGCGGTCCTCGCCTAATCAAAATTACTTTTTCGCGTTCGTTCTGCTCGCTGTGACGTTGCTGGCCTATCAGCCGGCTTGGAACGGGAAACCGATTATGGACGATGCCCGGCATCTCATCGCACCGGAACAACGCTCGCTCGAAGGTTTCAGCGCCCTTTGGACGAAACCCAGCACAACGCAGCAATATCACCCGCTCGTGGACACTCTTTTTTGGGTGGAGGACAAACTCTGGGGCGATTCGATGCTGGGCTATCACATCGTCAACGTCCTGTTGCACGTTGCTTCAGCTTTCCTGTTGCTGAAAATTTTGCAGCGCCTGCAAGTTCCCGGCGCCTGGCTGGCGGCTGCCATCTTTGCCCTTCACCCCGTGCAGGTGGAATCGGTCGCGTTTTTGGTCGAACTGAAGAATACATTATCGGCTCTCTTCTTTTTTGGCGCGATGCTCGTCTATTTGCGCTTTGACGAAAAAAGAGACAGGAAATTTTATCTGCTCTTTTCGTTATTGTTCTTCGTCGGCTCGTCCGCCAAGACGGTGCTCGCGCTCTCACCCGCTGCGATCCTGATCGCGCTATGGTGGAAGCGACGAAAATTGGAATGGAGGCGCGACGTGCTTCCGCTAATTCCCTTTGCTGTTCTTGGGATCGCAGCGGGAATCGCTACGGGATGGATGGAACGAGAGTTCAGCCAGGCCAAAGGCGAGGGATTTGAGTTTTCCATGCTCGAACGGCTCCTGATCGCCGGAAGGGCATTTTGGTTTTACGTCGGGAAAATCTTTTGGCCGTCGAACCTGATGTTGATGTATCCCCGTTGGAAGATCAGTTCGACGGTTTGGTGGCAATACCTGTTCCCCATTGCGGCGGTCACGCTCTTCGCCGTTGCCTGGATGCTGCGCCAGCGGTGGCGTTGGCTGTTCGCCAGTCTGCTTTTTTTTGCTGCAATGGCGCTACCCTTCCTGGGATTTCACAGTATGCGCATCTTCCGCTTCCAATTTGTAGCGGACCATTTTCAGTATCTGCCCATTATTGGCATCATTGTTCCCGTGTCAGCGGGTGCGACGATGCTGTTAAGCTGTTTACGCGGCTGGCATCGGACAGTTGGCTATACGCTTTGTTTCTCGGCGCTCGCGACATTGGCAGTTTTGACCTGGCGACACAGCAGGATGTTTCGCGACTCGGAAACATGTTACCGAATGGTGATCCAAGGATATCCGGACAGTTGGCCTGCGCACTTTAATCTCGGCTACGCGCTTCTGAGAGAAGGACGCCAGGACGAGGCACTCGTTCAGTTTAAAAAAGTGGTGGAGCTAAAGCCCGACGATCTCGCAGCAGTCAAAGGAGTAAACCTTAATCTGGGCGCAATCTTTTTGAAAAAGGGATACGTGGACATCGCAATCTTTCATTTCGAAAAAATGTTGGAAGTCGGGCCGGATTATCGAGCCTACAATGGTATCGGCAACGCACTTCACCGCAAAGGTAGACTTGGTGAAGCAATCGCTAATTATAATAAAGCGCTCGAGATCGAACCCAAATCGGCGGTAGTAAAGAGCAATCTCGCCTGGATGTTGGCAACTGCTCCGGACGCATCGCTTCGAAATGGCCCGAGAGCCGTGGAGCTCGCGGAGCAGGCTGTTCGTTCTCGCGGCTATGAGCCCCTCTTTCTCCGTGCTCTAGCTGCGGCTTATGCAGAGAACGGCAAATTTTCCAAAGCGATCGAAACCGCCAAGCGCGCGTCGCAGCTGGCTACTGCTAGAGGGATGCCCGTTATGGTAAATGCTCTTGATAACGAGCTTGGACTTTATGAGCTCGAATTGCCTTACCGGGAGACAAGCGCAGCGGACACGTTTTTCTAGCGATGGAGAAAATGTTTTCATTCTCGGAAGAAGCGTATAACAACAAAACCCGACGACGCTTTGAAAAATGTGTCAAACAAGGATGAGACTGCGAAGGAGACGACGGACGCTCCTTCAGCTCCTGTAACGAATCCTGCTGCTAGTTCCTTGCGACGGAGGATTGAGTATGCCGCGGTTGCCTTGTTTTGCTGCGTCTTATTCGCCAGCAGCTTTTTTCTTTACACGCGGCACAACAACTTCTCCCCGAACTTCCATCCGGACGAGGCGACAAAAGCAGTCCAGGTTCTTACGCAAACGCGTAACCACAAGCATCCGCATCTGCTGCTGGAAGGAACAGAAGTTACTCTACGTCTTTTCGGTCTCGCCCGCACCCCCCGCAACGTAGTGTTAACCGGCCGCTGCGTCGCCGCGGCCTATGGCGCCCTTGCCGTCGTTGCTCTCGCGCTGGCAGGCTACCGCTACGCTGGACTTTTCGGTCTCCTCGTCAGCGGCGCATGCGTGGGATTGTGTCCATCGCTCCTCTTGCACGGCCATTATATGAAAGAGGATACCGCGTTAGTACTCGGAATTGCCCTGACCTTGTTGGCCGCGATAATTTTTTGCAGGGTCCGCTCGCGCAGGTCGCAAACTTCGAGCCTTATTTTTTTGGGCGCGGCGACCGGCGTCGCGGTCTCAGGCAAATTCGTGGGCGTCGCCGCGCTCGCAGCCGTACTTATCTTAGTTGTGGCAACGCCGCCCCGGGGATGGACGACTCCATCACGCTGGATCGCCGTGCTAATTGCCTTTGCTGTGACTGCTGCCGTCATTAACCATCGTGCGCTGGAGGACCCGGTCGCCGCCTGGAGCGCACTGACTCACGAGGCCGAACACGGTGTCGGTGAGCATCGCGGACTCACCATGGACCAGCCGAACTTCTTCTTCGCCAAAGGTCTGATTCGCGAAACGATGCCGCATGTGCTGGTCCTTGCCGGCTTCTTTCTAGTGTCACTCGCCTTATTTTCGCGTCGAACCGGTTCTTGGGATTTGTTCCTGCCGCTTTTCGCTGCCCTGTTCCTATTCGTCATTTCGTTCGGCGTCATACCTGAGTATCGACACAACCTTCCGATCATTGTCATGCTGCACCTGATGGGCGCGCTGGCAGTTGTCAGATTCGCGGCAATTCTCGCCATTCCATGGCGCTGGGCGCTCCCGATCGCGGCCTTGGCGGTGATCATCCCTCTCCAACTGCTGCGTTGTCTGAACTATCTGAATCAGTTTGCCGACGACAGCCGCCTCCGGGTGCGTTCGTTCGTTGCCGATAATCTGCCGGCCGGAAGCCTTGTGCTCGCAGACCGCCAGGTCGGTCTGCAACGCAATGACGATCCGCGGATCCCGGAAAGTGAGCGCCGGTTGCCTGTCCTCCTCCGCGTGACTTTTTGGGTGGCGGATTTCGGCGACCTGAACTTCATTCGCGGGTCAGGAGCAGATTACGTCGCGGTTAATGAAACGGCCTACAATCGCCTTTTTGATCCTGATATCCATCCAATTCCAAGCGAAGTCGGGCGCTGCAACGCCCGTCGACGATTCTATGAGCAATTGTTTGCCGAAGGCGAACTGATTTGGTCGAGCACGCCGCATCCCCCGACATATTCCTCGGTCAACCCGGCTCTGCGCCTCTATCGGCTACGCGACAGCCCGAATGCCACGACCGAAGGAAAAGTGCGTCAAAAGTTGCCAGACCCTGAGCAACCCCAAGACGAACCGTAACAGAACTAACGATCCTCAATTTCCGTCGAACCGGGCACGACATCAGCTTTCGATTCACGCCCTCGAGGCGGCAACGGTCCCCGGATAAACAGCAGCCAGCGCGGCCTGCCTAACGTTCGCGGTTCAGACGCGAGATCGACATTTGGGTCTATCAGCAGCTCCGGTTTCCGGCCGTTAATGGAGACGAATACTTGCGCCTCCACTTTCAAGGGTTTGGGTCCCGCTCGCGGCAGAGTGGTCGCGAGATATTGCGCGAACTGGACGCACATGTCTGGCAGATATGCCATCACCAGTCGCTGGCGCTTCGTAAGAAACTGGCGCGGATTTACCGGGAAAGTTTGATCGATATTCGGATCGGTAACGTAAAAAAATCCCCCGCCGCTCTGCTTTAGCGCCATCATGCGCCAACTGAAAAGATGGTCTGCATAAGTCCATTCGATCCCACCACGATAAAGGAAATGATGCAGCGGAACGAGGAGCTGGATCACCACGTAGATCGCCACAAGACTTAACACCAACATTTGTCTTCCCCGGGCAGGCAGTTTCCAATCACGCGCTGAAATTTGATGCGATGCCACGCCGAAAATGCTCAGGATTCTTCGAGGCCAACTCGGCGGGAAAAAAAGCGCCGTGGCGGAAATCGCCATCCAGGGAAAAACATCGATGTTAAACCAGCGCGCGTTGATGAGATGAAAGACCAGTGCCATGCAGAATGCGGCCACCCGAGTCCGACGCCAGAGTAGAAGCGGGACGATTAAGAGATCGAATAACAATCCCCCGTAACTCATCGCGTAGACCGCCCATTCCTCCCGAAAGAAATGGCCGATGATCGGCACATTGCTGTTGCGCGCCATTTCCGTTCGCATCGGTTCGCCACGGAACCAGTCCGGCGAAAGCTTGGCCACGCCGGCGAAAAAATAGATAACGCCAATTTGAAACCGAAGTAACCAAAGCGTCCAGGCAGGCGTCGCGCCCGAACGGATTTTTGGATTGAGCCAGGCGTCGACGGACAAAGCGCGATTGGCTGGAACGAAGATCAACAGGAAACCGAAAAGACAAATAAGGTAGGTGTGATTTACATACCAGGCTTCATCCAGAAAAAAATAAGTGTAGCTGAGAAAAAACGGCACTGTGCTCAAGCGATAAAAAAATCCGACAGTCACGAACAACGCGAAGAGGCCGAGAGCCGCCCAATGAATGTAAAGCCCGCTGCCCGGCCAGGGATGGACCCAGGAGAATCCGTAGAATTTGAACAGGAAGCGCGGTTCGAGCCAGTAGAGCGCGATACGATTGAGGGCCAGGAACCTGCCGCATTGCCAGACCATCAGCAGGCCGAACACGATCCGGAAAAAGACCAGCGAGGCGATATCGACCGGCGCAAAGGCGCGCGCCTGGGCGTGCATCAAAAAGTCTTGATACGCAGATTAATAGCTTTCATTGCCGAATGCGCAGTCGACTTTGCGCCATTTACGTCGTTGCACGCAAGATCGACATCTTGCGAAAATTGAAGCAACGCTTCGGCGGCAAAATCATTCGGGACGCGCGTTTTCAGGTGGGCTGACCGTCGCTCGCCGTCAATCTTTCGGTTGGAGCGCTGACGTTCCGTCCTGTCCGTTTTTCGCGAAAACTTGAGTGGAGTCCCTGCGAAAATTAAAACAACGGCTTCGGTCGAAAAGTAATTTCCGATGTCCGTTTCCGACTCGGGTAAGGAACGACATCACAGCCTTCCTCCGTGCTATTGCCAGGGGCGTAGAACGAAATTTGTCGCCGTTTTCGAAAACTTAGCTGCGCAAAAGCCGTAAAGGCGAGTGAATGTGACAGTCTTTCTGTCTCTCATGAAACGCCGACATTTTCTGAAGCGGTCGCTGGCGGGGGCGTCGCTCACTACGTTCGGTGCATCAATGCCGGGCAATCTCTTCGCGGAAGCCGAAACAGCACAAAATCTTGCGCTCAGCGGCACGCCTGCTTCAGCTTCCGGACGTTACACAAGGATGTTCTCTGAGCTTAGAGGGAAACCTGCGCGGCCGAGTTCCGATATTGAAGAAGGTCTGGCCAGGTTAGGCGAAGCGATGGTGGACAAAGACCCATTGGTCGAGCCGGAGAGCCAACCTGAACTGCCCACTGCTGGATACACTTACTTCGGGCAATTCATTGATCATGATCTGACGCTGGATCTTACCCCTCTCAGCAAGGCCAGCGAGAAGGTTGAGCAAACTCAGAATTTTCGGACCGCGTTTCTGGATTTGGATCACCTTTATGGCGGCGGCCCAAATATGTCGCCTTTTCTGTACGAGACTGGAAACCATAACGCGGAGCGATTTCTGATCGGCAAGACAATTGAGACGCCCGGGCTCAAAGCATCCGACGACGATCTACCGCGCAATTTTCAAGGCCTCGCATTAACCGGGGACCCGCGGCAGGATGAAAACCTGATACTTGCGCAACTGCACGTCGCGTTTTTGAAGCTGCATAATCTGGTTATTGATCAACCGGACGAATTGAATGCTTCGCCGCATTATCGTCAAAAGGGCGACTCCGACTTCGCGGCGGCGCAGCGTGTGGTGAAGTGGCATTACCAATGGGTGGTACGTCATGATTATCTCGAAACGATCCTTGATCCACTAGTGGCCGAAAGCCTCAGGCAATTGGAGGAAGAGAAGCGGCTTAACCGGACTATAGATTTCAGGATTCCGATCGAGTTCAGCGTCGGCGCGTTCCGCTTCGGGCACAGCATGGTACGCGACGTCTACAAAACCGGTGTCAATGATGTACACGACAAAGAAGTCAAACTGGCTACGCTCTTTGAGCGAACCGGTTCCAAGGGCGGCGCTGCTCCCGCGTTGCCGGCTGAGTGGGTGATCTCATGGGAGAGGTTCTTTGCAATTCCTCCGCGAACAGCTTGCGTAAATCGCGCGCGAAAAATTGACACGCAGATCGCAAACGCGCTGCATCACTTGGATGAGCAGACGATAAAGGATGTCGATTTTGCAAAGCAAAGCGAGCACATTGAACCCAAGCTTGCTGTTCGCACGCTCCTGCGTGGCTTTCGTGTTGATCTGCCTTCAGGCGAGGATGTGGCCGCTGAAATCGCGCGCAGAATGCCTGGTATTAAAGTCCTGACCGAGGATGAGATCGTCAGTGGCCCTCATAAAGATGTCCTTACGAATCCGAAATATGGTTTTCGTAACAACACACCGCTCTGGTATTACATCTTAAAGGAAGCCGAGCTTGCCCCGCGAGAGGGCAAGCACCTTGGCCCGATCGGCAGCTACATCGTTGCCGATGTGATTATCGGCGCCTTGACAGCCGACGCGGATTGCTACCTATCGGCTCCTACATGGGAGCCAACGCTCGACGGCGGCGCCGGCAAGTCGATAAGGAAAATCCTAGATTTTGTTACTAGCGCTTTTGGCGCTTCCAGAAGTCGTAGCAGCACATGAAATAGTTTTCGTACTTGTACTTCTTCGACTTGTCGTCCTTTTTGAAAGGCGGCAAGCAAAATACATGGACGTTTTCATTGGACTTCGATTGCGATAATAATTGCACAAAGGTGTAAGCATTATCCTGGGCTGTCGCGCTCCTGGCCGCATCAGGTTTCGCCGGCTGCGCTTCGTAGAAGACGATTACTTTGTCCGCCGGAATTCTAATATTGCCTACTTCAGCGACAGCCTCCTTCGCTGAATCCGGTGTTTTGATCAGCCGCTGACGAAACTCCAAATCCCACCCGGCCCGAGTGAGAGCAGCATCAAACGCTTCTATCGCGGCGTCGTATGGCGCACTTTCGGGCCACTCAGCCGGCGCTTGCTTCTGTTTAGCTGGTGCTTGGGCGGTTAATGGTGAGACTGCCAGGGCGGCGGCAAATGTAATGAAGACACTTGCGATCCTCCGCGCCGAGCGGGTTCGTGTTTTGGTAATGGATAGTTCATTCATAGGTGGATACGATGCTAGTTGGGGTGGGTGGCCAGCTCGCGGCCTGGCCGTGGCCGTCTCATCTCCTGCACTTTGCTGATCAGGCGATTGAGCGCGTTTTCGAAAGTTTCATCATTACGAATTGAATCAAAGCGAGGGTCGAGCATCATCGAACGATAGTCGATCCAACCGGCTGCGATCGCTTTATCCAAACAAACGGTGGCGGCCTCGCCCTTGCCCTGCGCAGCATAGTTCGCAGCTAGACTGTATAAATGGCGAAGATTGCCAGGCGCGGACAGCAATTCCTTTTCATCAAGCCACTGCGCTTCTTCCAAAAGCACGTTCCCCTCTTTAGCATGTGCGCCCGAAAGTTTTTGTATGAACCCTATCGCGGACAGGTATCGCACCGATCCAGCGAAGTCGACGCCACCGCTGCGGTCGACTGCTAAAGCTTTGCGGTAGAGTTTCTCGGCTGCGGGGAAGTGCCGGCTGAAAAATTCAATCAAAGCGGCCATCTCCAATATCTCCGGATTGTCGTTGTACTTGTTTTGGGCGCGTTCGCATTCCTTGCGCGCGCCTTCGTAATCGCTTCGAAATAATGCAAGCTTACTTAAGCCTAAGAGACCAACCGGTAGATCGGACTTAAAGATGATGGCGGTATTGTAACCCTTTTCCGCTTTGTCATAGTCACCCAAGCTGGTCCACGCGTTGGCTAGATTATCTGCAAAAATAGGTTGAGTTTGACGTCGCGCCGCCTTCTCGAACCATCCCAGCGCCAGATCGGGACGACCGACTTGCTCATAGGTATCGCCTAGCAACACGGCACTTCGCCAAGCCGCCGGCTCCAGTTCATAGGCAGTTAAGAATGAATCGAGCGAAGCACGCAATTGGCCGTGGCGCCGGAGAGTACCAGCGCGAGCGTGGTGAGCTTCCGGCAGCATTGGCGCAATTCGCAGGGCGATTGCAGTAGCCGCATCCGCCTCCGCGAGCCAATCGTGTGTGGGATCAGTTTGGGCGCGAGCCTGACACGCGTTTCCAAGCATTGCATGAGCCAAGCCGTAATTAGGATCCATCTCGACGGCTTTGTGAAAGGATTCGATCGCGCGGTCCAAATCCGCCAGGTTATAGCGCAGGAAAAATTCCTTGCCGCGATCACAATAACTGCGTGCCAATGAATTGCTGGTTTCTCCAGTAGCATCCATCTTCCAGTCACGGCGACCGACAATCGCACCGGAATCGCTTACTTTAGAATCGGTAACGACATCCGATATTCTCGTTGTCAGTGTTTTGGCGATTTCAGAATACGATTCTCCATCCTGTAACCACGTGCTCACGACAGAACCGGTAGCCGTCTCAATCAAATGGATCGCAACTCGCTGCTTTCCTTCGCGCTGCCGCACGCTCCCGCTCAACACCATCCGAGCGTTGCCGGCTTCTCCGATCCTTTTCCAATCTTCCGGACGCCAAGGATCGACATCGTCCGCAGTCTTGCTCGCTGTCCGGTTCACCTGAATGCCCTTTGTCTGCGTCAATGCAAAAGTGAACGCGCTCGCAACGGATTGCGCTGGATTTGACGTTGTCGAGATTTCATCCAAGTCTTCGAACGATGTCACTGCAACTGAGCGCTGTGCGATTTCGACCCTTTGCAGTATCGATGACAAGCGAGCGCTTCCGATCTTTTCGGTGAGGCCGACCCCGCCAAGGATCAAGCACGCCGCGACACTTCCGGCCAGTTTTGGATTGCGTCTTGACCAACGCCATAGCCGAACTGGCGGCGAAACGGGCCGGGCTTTGACGGGTCGGCCTTCCAACCAACGGTCGAGATCTTCGGCCAGCGCGTCGGCGGATTGGTAACGTAGGTTGGGATCGCGTTCGAGACAGCGAGCGCAAATTGTTTCCAGATCGCGCGATATCTTCGGTACAACCGAGCGCAGCTTCGGGGCGTCGTTTTCGGCTGCCTGACGGAGGACCGCGACCGCGTGCTCACCCAGGAATGGCGGTCGCCCGCAGAGCAGCTCGAATAACATCGCGCCGAGACTATAGATATCAGTCGCGGGTGTGAGATCCGCGGCCGCATTCTCCGCTTGTTCCGGCGCAATGTAGCCGGGCGTACCGAATACAGTGAGCGTGCCGGTCAGCTCGCTGGCAGCGTCGAGCCATTTTGCCAAGCCGAAGTCGCTGACCATCGGCGCACCGCGTGCATCGAGCAGAATGTTTCCGGGTTTAAGATCGCGGTGAAGAACACCCTGGCTGTGAGCGTGATCGATTGCTCGTGCGACCCTTGCAATCAGTTGCACTGCCCGCCGTGGCGAATCGCGAAAGCTTTCCTTTGAGTCGAGTAAACTTCCGCCGGAGGCGAGTTTCATGCTGAAAAACGGAAGCCCGTCGTCAGTCGCGCCGACGTCGTAAATGGGCAGAATATTTGGATGATCGAGGCTGGCGGCGGCTCTGGCTTCGCGTTGAAATCGCGTCAGAGTCTCGCGCGAATCGCTGTGATAATTCAGGACTCGTTTCAACGCAACAATTCTCCGCGAAGGCGCGTGCCGCGCGCGATAAATGACTCCCATGCCGCCGCGACCGATTTCTTCCAAAATACGGTAGTTGCCCAATTGCCAGTCGCGGTCGGGAACATCGACTGCGGCGAGAAGCGCGTCGAATTCCTCGACGTTCGCTTCATCCGACTTAAGTCCGCTGCGCAACAAACAACTTACGCAGAGCCCCGAAGCGACGCGTGCGAGCGAGCCACATCGGCAGCGCGCGCAATCTTGAGCGGAGCGTTCCGGCAAGTCAGTGAGACCTGAAAAAATCATAACGCCATTCACTCCGAGCTGGCTAGCGCGGCGCACAAATAGCGAATTTCATCGTCGACGTCCGCCGGGTTTGCCACCGTCTGCGAGATTTCCTCTCGCAAAATGATTCGATAACGCACGCGGAGCTGATGCAGCACCCGTTTGATTACAGTCTCAGGCACTCCTAACGAAGCCGAGAGCGACGCATAGGAAATCTCTACCCGCTCAAGACTCAGGTATTTGCTCAGAGCTGTGAACATGCGCAAACGGCCGCGGCTCTCACATTCTTCCGCCAATCGACGCAGTGCTTGCTCGACCACGGTTGCGGCCCAGCGCACATCGAAGATTCGCTCCGCCGGCCAGCTTTTCAATTCTTGGCCGTAGATCGACAACTGCGATGGCGCTTCTGCCATCCACTCATCCCAAGCCACGAAGTGCATCCTGCCGCCGCGCTTTTGCCGCCGGGCGAGGTGTTGTTTGTCATTCAAGAAATTTTCCACTGCCGTCCGCAGGAGCGAGCGAAAGCGGCCCCGCGCCGGATCTGCCAACGAAAGCAGGTTCCCTTTAAGTAACATCACAAAAAAATCCTGTGTTAAATCCTGGGCGTCGGTTACTGAATGGCCACGACGACAGATCAATGCGAAAACCGGCCGCCAATAAACGCGGCAGAGCTCCGTCAGCGCTCTCTGCGCGGCGTCCTGCCGCTCTCCCGTTTGCGCGCAGGAAAGAACAACGCTCCAGCGGGTGGTTCGAAATCGGTTCGAATTGAGCGTATCGCTGCCTGCCGGTTCCGTATTCAAGGGCGGACATAATGGAATCTTGGCCGGCTCTGAACAAGCCCAAACCCTGCAAGCTCCGGCAGAGCGGGTGGCGTTTCATTCTGAGGCAGATCTCGCTTCCATTTGGTCATTACGAGATTTGCCGGTGGAAGTTCCGGAAAAACTTACCAAAATCGGAAGTTCTCGATTAGAAAGTAATTCGCCTAGATGTTAGGACTCTAAAAGAAAATGAGAGTTAGCGCCGAGCAGCAAGTTCATATCGAGCAGTTGAAAGTCTTTGCGCGGGTCGGCGTTCTGCGGGCCGAACGAGCCAGACGCCAGCGCCTTGTTCTCAATATCACTCTTTTGCCGGCGCGCGACCTCCGTGATATCCGAGACGCCATCGTGCGAACGGTCGACTATTCTGCGCTCTGTAAGGAAGTGAAACAATTTCTGTCCCGGCAGTCGCCTAAACTTCTTGAAACACTGGCCAACGATCTGGCCTCGCACCTTCTACGTAAATTTCGGATCCGGAAAATCTGCATTGAAATCCGGAAGTTTGTTCTGAAAGACGCCGCCTACGCTTCCGTAACTGTGACGCGGAGCGCGTCTCTTGGCTGATATGCGTAAGGGACGTTTCCAAAAATCATTGAGCAAGGTCGCGCAGCGTTACAGTGAGTCCGTTTCCTTCGACCGTCGGCTTTACCGGCATGACGTTGCCGGCTCCATCGCGCAAGCGGCCGCGCTCGCGCAAGCGGGGATTATCTCCGCGGCGGAAAAGAAGAAAATCGAAGCCGGGCTGCGCGAAATCGAAAAGGAAATCGACTCCGGAAAATTTCAATGGGACGAAGCGCTCGAGGACGTGCACATGAATATCGAGAGCGCGCTCACCAACAGAATCGGCGAAGCTGGCCGGAAGCTGCACACCGCGCGGAGCCGCAACGATCAGGTCGCGCTCGATCTGCGGCTTTACGTCAAAGAGCAAATCGGCGAGACCTCGTCGCAGCTCAAAGAATTACAAACGGCGCTTCTCGATCTCGCCAAGCGACATGTCGGTCTTGTCATGCCTGGATATACGCATTTGCAGCGCGCCCAACCGATTTACTTCGCGCACTACTTGTTAGGCCAAATCGAAGCGTTCGCGCGCGATGCCGAGCGTCTACGCGATTGTCTGCAACGAACGGACGTTCTTCCGCTCGGCTCCGGTGCGGTCGCCGGTTCCACCATCGTTCTGGATCGCGAATTGATTGCCCGCGAGCTCGGATTTGCTCGCGTAAGCCAAAACAGTCTCGATGCGGTCAGCGATCGCGACTTTGTCTGCGAATTTCTTTTCTGTCTCGCGATGATTGGAATGCATCTCTCACGTTTGAGCGAAGATTTGATTATCTGGAGCACCAGTGAATTTGGCTTCGTTGAGCTCAGTGAGGGCTTTTCGACCGGGTCGAGTTTGATGCCGCAGAAGAAAAATCCCGACATCGCCGAGCTCACGCGCGGGAAAACCGGGCGGCTCTACGGAAACTTGATGTCGGTCTTAACTACGTTGAAAGCACTGCCCTCAGCTTACAATCGCGATCTCCAGGAAGACAAAGAAGCGCTGTTTGATTCTGTCGATACTGTTTCGGTCGCGCTCGAAGTCTTTTCGACGATGCTGCCCGAATTGAAAATTAACCGCGAGAGAATGGAAGCCGCCGCGAATGACCCGAATCTTCTCGCGACCGACCTTGCCGAATATCTGGTCAAGAAAGGAATGCCTTTTCGTCAAACGCACGAAATCGTTGGCAAGCTCGTGGCCGATGCAATCGAGAAAGGAGTGAAACTCAATGCGCTCCCGCTGGCTGAGCTGAAAAAGTTCTCAGCTTTATTCGATGTCGATGTTGCTCATGTCTTCGACGTCCGCCGTTCGCTTGCGGCGCGTCGCGCCATTGGCGCGCCTTCGCCTGAGAATGTCGCGTCGCAAATCGAGCGTTGGCGAAATCAACTACGCTAAAATGCGATTGACAAACTTGCTGCAAGAAGAAAAAGACTGGGTGACAAAATCGACAACGACGCATTTTGCCGACAAGCATCTCGCTGTCGTGACCGAGCTGGTGCAAACGCCGACGAATTCCGAGCCGAGGCCGTGGACGACTGTTCGTCGCAAGGCCGCCGTTGTCGTTGCGCCGCAAACTGCTGACGGAAAGTTCGTCCTTATCAAGGAAGAACGCGTTCCTATTCGCGCCGCCATCTGGTCTATGCCGGCCGGTCAGATCGACGACAACATCGAGCCTAACGAAAAGGAAATTGAAGCAGTCGCATTGCGGGAGCTGAACGAGGAGACTGGTTACGAGCTCGCGCCTGGCGGCGAACTAGTTTCGCTCGGTTACTTTGTCACCTCGCCGGGCTTCACTGACGAGCATTGCTACCTTTTTCTGGCGCGCTTCGTTCAAGTCGCGGCTGTTCAGCAAAAGGAAGAAGCCGAGGGAATTCTCGAGTCCCGTGCATTCACCGCCGCTGAATTAAGCCGGATGATTGCAGCGAATGAAATCCGCGATTCCAATACACTGAGCGTTTGCGCACGCATGGCGGCGCGCGGATTTTTTTCGTTCGGCGCGCAAAAGCAAATGTCGATCTAATGTCCTTGCGCGACATCTTTAAGTTTCGCGAAGTGCAGGAAAGCGAAACGTCGAAACCGTTTCTCGAGCATCTGGAAGACCTGCGCTGGACGGTCGTGAAAATGGCGATTACTCTCGTTCTCGCGATGCTCGTCTGTTTCGCGTTTCGTTCGCTGTTGGTGCGGGTGATGCAGGCGCCGCTCCATGATGTCGATCCACAAGTCGGCGCGCTCAAAGCGCTGGGCATTACTGACTCGTTCGTGATTTCGTTTCACCTCGCGTTTTACGCCGGAATCGTGGTCTCGTTTCCGTTGCTGCTCTATTTTGTCGCCGAGTTTGTTCTTCCCGCGCTGACCGCGGTCGAGAAACGGTTTTTGTTTCCGGCCATCGTCGGCAGCTTCGGCCTTTTTCTCACTGGCGTGATCGTTTGTTATTTCTGGTTGCTCCCGAAAACGATCCTTTTCTTCTTTCGCGATACTCAATCGCTCGGATGGACGCCGACCTGGACGGTGCAGCAGTATTATTCGTTCGTGACGAAATTCGTTCTCGGCTTCGGTTTGGCTTTTGAATTGCCGGTCGTTGTCCTTGCCCTCGTTTATTTCGGTCTCGTAACCTACAAGTTCATGGCGCGCACCCGTCCTTACGCCATCGTATTGATTTTTGTGCTCGCGGCCATCATTGCGCCAACGCCCGACCTCTTGACCCTGATCGCGATGGCATTGCCGATGTCTTTGCTCTACGAAAGCTGCATTTGGGTCGCCTGGGTGATAGAACGTCGTAAATCACGCCCGAGTCTCACCTGATCGCGTGGAAATTTCTTTTTATTACGCGCTGTTTGCAGGCCTCGCATTCGTTGTCGGCGCAGTCATCGGTTCTTTTCTGAACGTCGGCATTTATCGGTTGCCGCGCGATATCTCGATCAACGAACCGCGCCGTTCCTTTTGCCCGGTCTGCAAAACACAAATTCCGTGGCGACAAAACATTCCGCTCGTAAGTTGGCTGTTTCTCCGCGGGCGTTGCGCAAACTGCGGAGCCAGGATTGCCTTTCGTTATCTCGGCGTCGAATTGCTGACCGGCCTTTTGTTTCTCGCCGTCTGGGAAGTTTTTCCGTGGAAGATCGCGATCGCCTACTGGGTCTTCGTTTCGATCCTGCTCATCGCCACCTTCGTCGACCTCGAACATTTTATTATTCCCGACCAAATCACCATCGGTGGAACCATAGCGGGAATTGTCGCGAGTTTTATCGTGCCCGAGTTGATGAACACGGACTCGCGTCTGGCTGCGCTGGTGCGCGCTGCGCTCGCGGCCGCGCTCGGTTATGTGATTTTGTGGATCGTGCTTGAGGGCGGAAAGATCGCCTTCGGAAAAAAGCGGGTGAAATTGGACGGGCCGACTCCCTTCGCGTGGACGCGGCATGGCGACGATGCCGATTTCGTCGTTGGCGAAGAACGCAGCTTGTGGAGCGATTACTTCGCTCGCGAAAAGGACCGGCTAGTGCTCCACTGCGACGAAGCGAAGATCGACAATCGCGTTTTCGGAAATGACGTTCTGGAGTTCCACTACAATCGCGTCCGTGTTGGCGCCGACGAGTTTATGCTGGATACCGTGGACCAGATTTCCGGTGTGGCGCATGAGTTGGAAATTCCGCGTGAAGCGATGGGTCGCGGCGATTTGAAATTTCTGGCGGCGATCGGCGCTTTTCTCGGCTGGCGCGGCGTGTTGTTCAGTATCTTTGCCGGCTCAGTCGTGGGTTCAATCATTGGATTGACCACGTTGCTCATCGGAAAACGTGTCTGGTCGGCGAAATTGCCGTTCGGTCCTTATCTCGCCTTCGGCGCGTTGACCTGGATGTTTTTCGGCGAAAAGTTCGTGCAGTGGTACGTGCAACTGCTGAATCCGTCCTAGCCCGACCCGCTTATCTCAAAGCAGCGGTGTAAACGCGAACCATTGTTGCCAATAACCGTTCACGATTTCTTCCAACACTTGCGCCCAGCGCTGCATCGCGTCCGCGATTACTTCGTCACGCGATCCGCCCCCGCGGGAGCAACGCGGCGTTCTTCTCAATGATCAGCACGCGCGCGGCCGGATGTTTCCGCTTGATCATGAGCGCGGTGGCCGCGCCGGAAAATGCGCCGCCGATGATCACGACATCATAATCAAAATCCGTCGCCAATAGAGAGGATGGACTTTGGCCGCCGCAAACGCAATTGTGTTCCCTCGAATGATCTTTAAGAACGGGCGTTTGATTTTTCCGAATGGCGTTCGCGATGGGTTGGATCTCGTCGCTGAGAACGGGATGATCACGGGGATTCGCGGGCAAGCACCTGCGATGGGCGAGCAAATTGTCGATCTCGAAGGCAATTATCTCGCGCCGGGGTTTATCGATCTTCACGTTCACGGCGCGATGGGGCGTGACACAATGCAAGCGTCGACCAGAGCTTTTCGTGCAATCTGTGATTATCACGCGAGCGGCGGGACGACGTCGCTGCTCCTAACAACTGCGACCGCGTCGATCAAAGCTATCGTCAAAGTGCTCAACGAGGTGCGCGCCGCTAAATCGTCGATTAAACAGATCGCCGGCGTGCATGTTGAGGGGCCCTTCATCTCGAAAACAAAGCCGGGCGCGCAGCGCGCGAGTCTGATCCGAAAGCCGAATCGAAGAATGTACAAGCCTTTGTTTCAACACAGCGACGTGATCAAACGGATGACCCTCGCGCCGGAATTGTCCGGAGCGATCGCGCTGATCGATGAATTGCGCAAACACAACATCTCTGTCAGCGGCGGTCATAGTGATGCATGGGAGGATGACGCGCGCACCGCGTTTGAGCACGGCATGCGCAGCGTCACGCACACGTTCAACTGCATGTCGAGCACGCGCCGCCGAGGAATCGACCGCGTCGCCGGCCTGCTCGAGTTCGCGATGAGCGAGCCGGAAATAATCTGTGAGCTCATCGCCGATGGTCATCACGTTTCGCCAACGCTGATGAAAATGTTGTATCGCGCGAAAGGCTTCACCGGCATTTGTCTGGTAACAGATGCGACCGCCGGCGCCGGTTTGTCCGACGGCTCAAAGTTTTCGCTTTACGGAACGAAATGCATCACGGAAGCCGGCGTTTGTTTGCTGGCCGATCGCTCCGCGCTTGCCGGAAGCGCTTCCCGAATGATTGACCTCATTCGAACTATGGTGACAAAAGTTGGTGTGCCATTGCATGAAGCCGTTGCCATGGCGACCGACACGCCGGCGTTCGTTATTGGTTTGACCGGCAAAGGCCAATTCAAAATCGGCGACGCCGCCGACCTGGTCGTTATCTCACCGGAACTGGAAGTGCTCCAAACATTTGTCGGCGGAGAAGAAATTTTTCGGCGTTAGAGCGACAAGAGGAACTCGGCGATGTCGAGCGACGCACGCGGCCGACTGAGTTTGCCGATGTTGGCTGACCATTCGCGCCATTGTTTTGCGTCGTCGGCGAATGCGCGTTGAACTTCCGCGAAGACTTCGTCGTTTGAAAGCGCGATCGCGCCGGAATTTGTTTCAACGATGAGTCGCGCGTTGCCTTCTTCTTGACCAGAAACAACATGATTGATGATCATCGGGCATCCAGCGGCGATCGTTTCCTGGACAGTCGCGCCGCCGGCTTTGCCGATCAGCACATGATTTTCGCATAGCAACCGCGGGAGCTCGTCGGTCCAACCAAAGATGTCGATCTTGCGATCGGCGGCCGCTTTCTCGATCGCGCGCCGAAGTCTTTCATTGCGGCCAACGGTCACAGTTAAATGAATATCAAGCTCGAGAAGTGTGCGGACGAGGGCTGGCGCGCGACGCGTTCCAGCGTTGATGACGTAAAGAACGCGCGGCGTGACCTCAGCGGGCGATTTTCGATCTTTCGTGAAGTCAGCGAATCGCGGGCTGACCGGGAAACCGAACACCTTGATTTTTCCGGACGGCACGCCGCCATTTCGGACGACGGCAGCGCTTTGTTCGTTGGCGACGATAAAGTAATCGGCAGGCGAGCGGTACCAAATCGCGTTAACTGTGATCGAATCCGTGACGACGGCGACGTTTTTGCAGCGCTGTTCACTTCCCAAGATCTTCTGCAACAAATAGGGATAGGGTGGAAACGTCGAAACAACGACATCCGGTTGGAAGCGGTCGAGCAGGCGGCCGAGATTTTTCTTGAGGCTGCGGAATCGCTGGAATCGTTTATCGAAATCTTTTTTGCGATCGAGCCAGTTGTAAACGTAGCCCCACGATTTCGGCCAGCGGTTGATCAGGGCCAGGTACGTGCGCCGGACAATTTCGTTGAACGCGCCAAACGTTTCCGGGAACAAATCGCGGAGTTCGACTTCGACCTTTGGAGCGACCCGCGCCAGCCCGGCGCGAACACCGCGCGCAGCGCTGTTGTGACCCTCGCCAAATCCGGCGGTGAGGATCAAAATTCTTTTCACGATTCGTTAGGCCAACACCGCAACGACAGCAGCTGAAGCGCGTGGAAGTTTAATGGATATTTCCGGTCGGCAAAGTAAACTCTCCTCTGCGTGAAAATGTTGCGCGTAATCTGGAAAGTTTTTCGACGGCTGGTTTGGGAAACCGCGACTGACAACACCACCGGTCTGGCCGCGCAGATGGCTTACACGCTGTTGATCGCGCTTGCGCCGGTGCTGCTTTTTCTCTGGCATCTGCTCGGCTTGTTCGGGACCGATCCGGCGAAGTTACACGGGATCTTCGGCGTCCTAAAAAGTTTTCTCCCGCCGGACCCCAAGGTTCAGGACATTCTCGATGCTGCTGCCGCGAGCGTGGTCGTGACCGGCTCGAGCGGATTACTTGCAAACGCGGGTATCCTGCTCGGGATTTACTGCGGCACCGTCTTCATCGCGACCATTTCGCGCGCGCTCAGTCATACCTACGGCGTGACTGAACCGCGCAATTGGTGGTCGAAGTACGTGATTTCGTTTTTGCTGCTGTTCTGGTTCGGAATCGTGATCCTGGTTTGTTTCAACGCCATTGTTTTCGGCGAAACACTGGCCGGCGTCGCGGAAGTAAATTTTCAACTGAAAGTGCCGCTCCAGGAATGGGTGGCGGCTTTGAGCTTGCCATTTACGGCGATCGCCTTAATCGGGCTCGCGCTGGTTTTGTATCTGCTCACGCCGGAAAATTTTCTGACCATTCGGCAGGCTCTGCCTGGCGCGATCTTTTTTTCGATCGGCTGGATCACGGTGACGAAATTGTTTCAGTTATATGTCGCGCGCTACAGCCGCTACGACGCAACTTATCTCGCACTCGCGTCGATCATCATTTTGCTGACCTGGATGTATCTCACTTGTTTGTTCCTGCTGCTCGGGGGCAAATTAAACGCGATCCTTCGACGGGAACGAGAAAAACGCGGCAAATCTGAAACCGTCGAGTCAGCGATGCAGCCGGCGTGATGAATTTTTGATTTCGTTGCCGGGTTGATCGGACGTAACACTCTGTTACGCTGCGCAGCAGTGGTACGTTTCCGCGTTTGGCTGACAACTTTTCTCGCGCTCAGCGCGGTCATTGGCGGCTTCGTCCTTCAGGCGCAACAAACCGATGAGGAGAAACCGACGCGAATTCTGAAGGCTCGGGCGGTGAGTTCGCCATCGGTGGGCGAATCGCCGACACCCAAACCGAAAACGTCGCCACACAAGAAAAGGAAAACGACCTCGCCCTCGCCGAGACCAAAAGCGAAAGCAAAGAAAACCCCAGCGGAAGAATCCGAAGCGTCTCCGACACCGAGCGAAACTCCGGAAGCGACGCCGAAGGCAAAGGCGAAGAATAAGAAGACCGCGGGAAAAGAGACTTCGCCGAGACCGAAGAAGAAGAAAACCGTCGGAGAAAAATCGCCAAGCCCGCACAAAGCGGCTTCGCCCAAACCATCGGAGACTCCGCCGGTAAAATCGAGCGGATCACCGCCGCGCGCGATCGCCGTTCCGAGTCCAAGCGCACTGCCGCCACCATCTGGGCCAAGATCGACATCCGCATTCGGCGCGCCGGTTGAAGAACCGGAACAATTGACGATCGAGAAATACGGATATGAAAAACCGCGCGGTTTTTGGGCGCGATTATTTGGCGGCGGCCGGCGGAGCAGCAGCAGCGGCGCCGGTTACCGTTACCTTACCCGCGCGGTCCGCGATCAAATCGATCGCGCGCCGGTCGCGCGGAGCCGCTGGCAATTTATTGTCGTGCACAACAGCGGAACACGTCAGGGAAATGCGGCCGCGTTCGATTATTACCACCGGCATATTCGCCGAATGCAAAACGGACTTGCTTATCATTTCGTCATCGGCAATGGAACTTCCACCGGCAACGGCCAGATCGAAGTCGGAGATCGTTGGCGCCGACAAATCAATGGCGGCCACGTTCACAGCGATTATTTGAACAACATCGCGCTCGGCATTTGTCTGGTCGGCGATTTCAATCGCGATCAACCGACACGTGCGCAACTCGACTGCTGCGAAGAATTAATTCGTTATCTCCGGCAACGCTGCGGGAAAGTCGGCGATCATTATCCGATTGTGAAGCCGCATCGCGAAATGAATCCGCCGCGCTGGGCGACCGATTGTCCGGGCGACGTGTTTCCCTACTCCTGGTTCCGGCGCTTTCAGGAATAGTTCAGCTGCGCGTGGCCACGATGACGTGGCTCTCCTTGTAATTCCAGCGGTAGCCGAAGTTGAATTCAATCGGCGGCGGACTGCTTTGCTCAAAAATCTCCTGCAGTTTCGGCTGATAGTGTTGTTTGAAAATCTCGATCGGGCCGATGTAATTGCCGAAGACGCGGATGTTCCATTTGTCGCGATTGAAATTGGCGACTGGAACACCGGCGTCGTCCTGAACGATGGTGCTGCTATGGTCGAGAATGAAATCGCGGATGCGGCCGAAACCTTCCTCAAACATCAAATAGGAAGATGACTTAAGAAAGCTGCATCCGACGCCGAAGTGGTCGCAGAACCTGAGAAACCCCGGCGAGGAAGAGATTCCACCGTCGGAAATGTCGGTGGTGAAATAGTAAAGCGTCTGCTGTTGGCCGGAGTGATTGTCGATGTAATCAATCCGGACACCCGGGGTCTCGCCGCTACCGGGTCGGCTCTGCTGGAATGCTCCACTCGCGCTCAACGAGCCGAAGCTGACATCTTTGATGGATTTGTCCGCACGGGCGAGGAACACGTAGAGAATTGGCAAAGTGCCTTTCAATTCCTGCGACTGAAGATCCACTTTCATGTCTTTGGTGATGAAAAAGCTGAATCGGAGCGAGGAATTCATTGCTTCCTCGAGATTGTGCAGCGCCGCGGAAAGATCGGGCGCTGCTTGCGGATCCGGCGGCGGTCCGAGCGATTCCTTGCCGCAAAGGATATAGACGTCGGCTTTGGGAAAGAATTGATCGATGTAGAGAAAATCAGGACCACTGAACATGTAGAAGGCGACCGGGATATGTTGTCGTGATTCCGGAAAGTATTGGCCTTCCCAAGTGTGCAGGTTCAGGAGTTGCCGCCTGTTCATCTTGGCAAAAGCCTTTTCGAAATTCGCGGAATGCTCCTGCCATGCCGGATCGGTCGTTAACGAAGCGAGCGGCGAATTTTTTGGAAGCGGCATTCCGGCGAGAAAGCGCGCGGTGTCGTCGGGCGGTGGCTGCGCGCGGGCAACCTGCGCCAGCGCGACGATCGACAAGGTAAAGATCGACAATCTGGCGGGAGTGAGATTTCCCGCAGCAAATTTTTTCATTGGCCAGCACTGACGCGTCTTCCGGCGCAAAAGTAAAGGAACAACCCGGCGATTGCCGTAGCGAGACCGGCGACTGATTCAATGGTTTTGGAGCGCAAAAGATAAATCATCATCCAAACGGTGATGGCGGCGAAGAGGATCGGCGGCGCGGGATAGAGCCAGATGCGGTAGGGCCGCAAAATGTTTGGCCGCGCTATCCGCAGCACGATTACGCCCAAGACGGCCAGAAGCGAACAAATCAACAAACTGAATTGAGTGTACTGCACCACGCTCTCGAAACTGTGGGTCAACAAAAGCAAGTTCACGATTAGCAATTGTAGAACGATCGCGGCGGTAGGAACGCCATGTTTGTTTTTGCGGCCGAGTAATCGCAAGAGCCAGTGGTCTTCGCCCATCGACATGGTGACGCGCGGCCCGATCCAGGTCATTGAGCTGATCGTCGAGATCAGTCCGAGGCAAATGAGCGCGCCGACAACCCGCCCGCCGTTGGCGCCGAAAATGTGCTGTCCGGCAATCAAGCCGACTTTGACCTGGCCGCGCATCTCGGATTGAGGCGTCGTCGCGAGAAAAATTCCGTTCAATAGAACGTAAGCTACGATCACGACAACCGTTCCTGCGAGAAGAGAGCGCGGAACATTTTTTTCCGGCTTTTTAATTTCGCCGATGATGTAGCTGGCGGCGTTCCACCCGGAATAGGAATACATCACGTAAACCAACGCGACCGCGAACGCGCTGCTAAAGATCGACATCGTATCGCCAGACGCGGGCAGAAAACTGATCGGCTGTTTCGATTTGACAAAAAATCCGGCGAAAATAAGCGCGGCAATCAAGAGTAATTTCAAAAGCGTCCAAAGATTTTGGAAGACGCTGCGGACGCGCAGATTGCCGAGATGAAAAAGTGCTACGATCCAGACGATCGCGAACGAGAGAGTTAACGGTGAGCCGAAACGAGACATGTCTTGGAAATATTCGCCGAACGCCATGGCCGCCAGTGCAATCGGCGCGGCGAAACCGACCGTGGCGGAGATGAATCCGGCCATGAATCCGAGGGCGGGATGATAAATCTCGGAAAGAAAATGGTATTCACCACCGGAACGCGGGAGCGCTGCGCTCAGTTCACCGTAACAAAGCGCGCCACAAAGCGCGGCGATTCCACCGACGATCCAAAGCATGAGCAAAGCAAAGCCGGATTGGATATCGGCAACCTGAAATCCGAGACTGGTGAATACGCCGGTGCCGATAATGTTTGCGATCACAATCCCGCAGGCGGTGAAAAAACCGACGGTTCGTCGAGTAGTGTGCAAATCCGCGCCGGCTGGTTGGGGGGATTTATCCATGTTGGGAGCGACAATGGCACTTGCGCGCGCGATTGGCTAATTGCTTGAACGATCTCTATTGTCAGAAGTGACTGACCGCGTCATCGTGAACTCAAGATGAAAACCATTCTCTCCCTGGAAACGGCGACGCAGCTCGCGGTCTTTCTGGAAAATCGTCCCGGAGCGTTGGCCCGCGTCTGTGAAGCTCTGGCCAAAGCCGGAATCAACATCCATGCGCTCACCGTTTCAGACACGGTCGATCATTCGGTGGTTCGAATGATTGTGAGCGACCCAACTAAAGCACTGATGCTGCTGGGCGAGCGCGGCGTCCTGGCGTTTGAGAACGATGTGCTTTGCATTGATGCCGCCAACGAACGCGGCGTGCTCGGCAAAATTGCGGATGCGCTCTCGCGCGCTGAAGTGAACATCGAGTATGCTTACTTCGCGACAGGCGCCACCTTGCCCAAAGGCATCATCGTGCTGCGACCATCGGATGTGGAAAAAGCGCGACAAGCGCTCGCGAATCTGTAAACGAGGATCGCTTCAAGATTGATCGCGATCGCCAAGTGCCTCGCCATTCATGTCGGGCTTGAGCGATGAGCGGAGCGAGACTGACATAGAAGCGAACGACGTAGACCAAATATCCGGCGAACCCAAGCAGCTCAGCTGCGATCAGCCAAACGTGCGCGTTGCGCGCCAGAAAAAAAGTTGTCGCTCGGCAATCACGGCGTGCGCGTTCTCGATCAAAACCGTCAAGGCGACGCCCCGAATAATGCCGACGAGCGTGAGCTCGATCTCTACGACCATTGGATCCAATTCCGAGCGCGCCGCGGAAAACTTCATGGCCGTGGCTCCTCGCGATAAGGTTGATTCGATTGAAACGATGTTAAGAGATTCTCGGCAAGTTCGGCCGTCTTCGCATCACCGTTCGATCGCGCGAGGGAAAGTGCATCTCGAGCAGCAGCGATCGCCTCGGAAAATTTTCCGACTTCGGCGTAAGCGGCCGCGGCGCTGGCAAGAAGCGCGGGTTGTTTGCGTTCGGTCAGCGCGCAGGCGCGCTCTGAAAGTTGAACAGCCCGCGGCCCATCGCGCAGTGCGGCATCGGGATGAGTTGCAAACAACCAGGCCAGTTCGTTTAACAGCGGAGCAGAATCTGGCGGTGAAGAAGCGATCGCTTTCAACTTCGAGGGAGCGTTCGAACCTTGGGCCGCGAAATGCACGGCCAGATCAAGTTTGCCGGCGATTTCGGAGCGATTAGGCCGGAGCAATAACGCGTAGGCGAGTTGATGAGCGGCAGTCGTGAAATCGCCAATCCCGCCTGCTGCGAGACCGATTCGATAATGCAAATCGGAATCAAATGGTGAGACAACGAGTGCATCGCGTCCAACGGCGAGCGCTTCTTCGGCGCGGCGGAGTTCGCTGGCCAAAGTGAAGACAAGATCGTAAGCACGCGCTTTCTCCGGCTGCAGTTCGAGAGCGTGTCGCGCTTCGCCCATCGCCCGCGTCATATCTCCCTGCTTCGCCAGACTGATCCCCAATTGAAGATGACAATCGCCGTTCGCAGAATCCAACTCGAGGCCATGCTCGGATTGCGCGACGGCTTTGTTCGGCTCACCGATCTCATCCAAAACTGCGGCGAGAAAGCAACATGCGCTCGCATTGGAACGTTCGTTTCTTGTCGCCTCAGTTGCTTCTGAAAGGGCCCGGTCCGATTGAGACTGCGAAATCGACCTGAGCGCCGCGTAGATATGTTGTTCGGCCGACGCGCGGATCCAGACCGAGCCGAAGCTGTTGATGCTAAAAAAAATGAGCGCGCTGCCGAAGAGCAGCTGCAAAACGCGCGAGCGCGCGGTCAGCATTTGCCATCCGGTTACGGCGAAACCGCAAAACGGTACGATTGCGGACAATCCGTAGAAAGCCTTAACTTGCGCGTAGGAAGGGACTCTTAGCGTCATGAAAATCAGCGCGACTGTGACTGCGGCTGAAAGTCCAAGTAACAGAAACCATTCCGGTGACGACTGACGAGTGAATCGATAGATCGCGACTGCGGCGCCAATGGCGACGAGCAGAGTAGGGAGCAATGCGAGCCAATATCCGCTGATCATGAGTTGGTAATTCCACGGCGTGCGCGAAAGCAAGCCGGACAATCCGCCGCAAAGGCTGTCGCCCCAGAGTGTCGAATAAATTCCATCGGCCAAGCTGTTGAAACCGCTGAACAGCGGAGCAATGAGCGCCGCGCCAAAACGAAAATAATCGCGGGCAACGTGAAACCCGGGGTCTTGCCACCACGGAAATCCTAAAGCGGGATCCCAGTTGCCGACGATGGGCGTGCCGAAATGATGCCAGACCCGCACGTAGTGCCATCCGCAGGTAACGAGAATCGCCGCGATTGTTACTCCGAACGCACGGAACCAGCCAAAGATCGAAGCTCGTTCTTGTAAAAGTTTGATCAGCAAAGCGCCGAAAAGCGGCGGAATGAGCAACAGGCTCGTGGCCTTGGCCAACATCGCCAGTCCCGCGCAAACGCCAAGCCAGAGACATTGCGAAGCAGATGCGCGCTCGCTCGTTAAGGTCCGCAAGCCAAAGTAAATCGTTGCGGTCACGAGTGTCGCAGCCAGTGTCTCGTTCGTTACGTAATGCGAGAGATAAAGCTGCATCGGTAAAAACGCTGCCGTCAGCAGTCCAATCGCTTGAGCGACAAGCCGGCCGGGGAAGAGCAAGCGCAGACTCAGAAAAACCAAAATAAAATTCGCGAGGCCGAAAACCATCGTCATCGCGCGTAAGACAATCACCGCGGCGTCGTCCGCGACCGGGAGCCGGCAGATTGAAAGGACCGCGGCGGAAACGGCGTAATAGAGCGGCGGCTGAAACATTTCGAACCCCTCGTTTGGCAGCGGCAACGCCCCGTGGTCCTGGATGTACTTAATATAAGCGATGTGGTCCTTGGAATCGTAGCCGGAGGGGAACGGCAACATTTTCGCGTTGTTCCAAAAAAGAATGAACCAGGCGACGCTGCATAGTCCGAGCAACGCGAAGAGTTGCCGGTGGGAAAATTTTGCACCGTCACCCTTCGTTTTTGCCGTAATTTGACCCAACCACCAGCCTGCGGCGATCGTCAGGAGAACCGCCAGAACTGCAAATACCGTCCATGATCGCCAAATTTTAGGCACCACATCGAATATTCTTTCGCCTCCGGCTAGAAGATTACCCGGCCCGGCATGCTTCGGCGTTGAAGCGAGCGCGCTGTGGCGCCATGCCGAACCGGCAAGGGACACTTCCCAATTGTCGTCACTCCGCAAAGTCGATGAGTCCGCGGTTAATGTGAGCCAGAGCGCGGGTGGCGCGTCATCGTTGAAAACTCTCGCCTCAACCGTGTTCGGACCGGTGCGGAAAAATTTCGACGCGTCGAGTGTTGAGATCTGTTTCCAGTTGCGCGGCGAAACGGTTTGAACCGTTTCGCCGTTAATTTTCAATTCGACTCGCTTGGCCGCGCGAAGGAGCAATCGCGCCGATCCCGGTTGCGTTTCCAGCTGGAGCGTCCGTCGAAAAGTTGCATCCATCATCGCTACTGGATGCGTACGTGCGTTCACCGCCGCGGGGAAAATAACCCACTCGGCGCGGCTATCTCGCGGCAGGAAATTAATTTTTGGATCGCGAACGCATTTCCATGTGAGGCAGCCAAAAGCGACGGTGGCAGCCGCGCCCAGAGCGAGTGCTGTCCAGAATGTTTTCAACGGCGCAAGCTCGGTCGCAGTAGCGGCCTGGAAAAAATGCGTGCCTGGAGGGATTCGAACCCCCAACCTTCTGATCCGAAGTCAGATGCTCTATCCAGTTGAGCTACAGACACAATGACAAATCCCAAAATCCAAGTTCCAAATTCCAAAGTAAGTGTTGGGGTTTGAATATTGGCATTTGGAATTTGCGAAAGCTGGGTGGTCGACGGGACTCGAACCCGCAACAACCAGAACCACAATCTGGGGCTCTACCATTGAGCTACGACCACCATCACGGGATTCAGATTCTAGTTTTTAGACGCGCGATTGCAAACGCGCAAAGAACGCCGCGCCTGTGGCACACTCTCCGCTTCTGTTTAACACGATGCCCCATCGTTTCGTTGCAACCCGCAGTCCGTTTGTTATCGTCCGCACGCCGCGCTCGATGAAGAAAATCGGCTCAATCCTGCTCGCCACCTTCGTTTTTTGTCTGGCCGCGCCGGTCTTGACCGCCCAATCGGATGATCCGAGCGAGACGTTTCTCCAAGCTTACATGACGTCGCAGCAGGGCGAAAAACTCGAGCACGAGAATCAATTCAAAGCCGCTCTCTCCAAGTATCGCTTTGCCGGCAGCCTGCTCGAACAGTTGCGCAAGGCACATCCGGACTGGCAACCCGCCATCGTCGAATACCGGGGCCGCAAAGTGAGCGAAAGCATCCTGCGCGTGCAGGACAAAGCTTCGACCCAGGAAAATGTAACCGCCACCGCACCGACTGCTGAAAACGCCACCGCAGCTCCGCCAGAACCGACACCGGCCCAAGTCGCCAAACAACCCGCAGCGCCGCCGCCAGTCGCGAAGCCGGCTCCATCGAGTACAGCGAACGAAGTTGCGATCGAGCAGGCCACTCGCAAACTGCGCGATCGAGTCGATCAGCTCGAAGCTGAGT
>Ga0209217_1000003_pt1 | contig 60254 bp, 60 predicted proteins | sample JacPinW_OM3H0_M2_FD_187957 | JGI IMG/M metagenome (GOLD analysis project Ga0209217, IMG submission 187957) | Forest soil microbial communities from Algoma, Ontario, Canada - Jack Pine, Ontario site 1_JW_OM3H0_M2 (SPAdes) (version 2) | ecosystem: Environmental > Terrestrial > Soil > Boreal...
CCGGTGCCGGCTGAAGTGGTGGTGCCGCCGGCCGCATTTTTAGCCGCGCAAGGGCGACTGAGTCTCGCCGGCGTGATTCTGGCGAGCACCCTCGGTGCGTATCTTGGCGCGGCATTGATGTACTGGCTTTCGCTATGGCTCGGCCGACCATTAGTCGTGCGTTTCGGGCGGTTCATTCTATTTCCGCCGAAGAAATTGGAAGAAGCGGAGCATTGGCTCGCTCGTTATGAAGCCGGGGGCGTCTTTTTCGCGCGGCTTTTGCCCGGCGTTCGTCATTTAATCTCCATTCCAGCCGGCATCGTTCGGATGAAATTCGGGACTTTCAGCTTCGTCACGCTCGCCGGTTCGGCGATTTCCTGTTCGATCCTCGCCTATCTGGGCGTGCGGGCTCAACATGTTGCGCCCGGTTTACTAAAAGATCCGGACGCGCTGATCCAATTCGTACGCGGACAATCGAAGTGGCTGCTTCTGGTAGTTCTGGCATTCGCAGCGCTTTACATCGTGTCGATGCGACTTTCCAAGCGCAAATCTGACTAACGCTTCCGGATGCAAATTAATCGAACCGGTGTGACCGCGGCCGGCGAAATAAGATTGAACAAAGGCACTGAAGGTGCTGTCAAAAGGGCACAAAGCAATGAAGAAAAACAGCCAGATCCTGAAGCCGCGTCCGAAACTTTCCCTTGGCGATCTCGTCTTCGCCGTTAGTTCTTGCACCAGAAACACAAAAGAGACGGTCGCAACCGTGGCTGATCTGTTGGCCAGCGGAAAAGTGCGCGTCCAGAGCGACGGCAAGTTCCTGCGGGCCAAGGTTTGCTAAGATAATTCGACTTTCGAAAGTCGCTCCGGTGGTTTATCTGCCGGAGCGATTTTCTTTTAGGCGACAAAACACTTTCGCGTTCGGCGCGTCAATCTATCTTGCGGCGTGATCGATCGTTACTCGCGGCCGCCGATGCGCGATATTTGGGCGGACGAGCGCAAATTCCAGATCTGGCTCGAGATCGAACTGCTCGCCTGCGAAGCGATGGCCGAACTCGGCCAGATCCCGAAAAAGGACGCGGTTGAAATCCGAAAGCGGGCGCGCTTTTCAATCCCGGAGATTCTCGAGATCGAGAAGCGGACCAATCACGACGTCATCGCGTTTCTCGAAAACGTCGCGGCATCAGTTGGTCCGGCTGCGCGCTGGATTCATCAAGGACTTACCTCGTCAGACATTCTCGATACGACCCTGTCGGTTCAACTCACTGAGTCGACCAAAATCCTGGCGGACGATTTGAACCAATTGCGCAGCGCCATTGCGGCGCAAGCCCGCCGTTACAAAATGACGCCAATGATCGGACGAAGTCACGGCGTGCATGCCGAACCGATTACGTTTGGATTAAAGCTCGCGCTCATGTTCGATGAATTCGGCCGGGCGGAGGAGCGCCTGGCGCAAATGCGTGAGCGAATTCGCGTCGGCAAAATCAGCGGCGCTGTGGGGACACACGCGCATGTCGATCCAAAAGTTGAGCGCGCTGTCTGCGAAAAGCTTGGACTGATACCGGCGACGCTCTCGACTCAGATCGTGCAGCGTGACCGGCACGCTGAGTTTATGACGACGCTGGCGGTGATCGCTTCCAGCACCGATCGCTGGGCGACGGAGTTTCGTCACTTGCAACGAACAGAAGTTCTCGAAGTTGAAGAATATTTTGGCGAAGGGCAGAAGGGCAGCTCGGCCATGCCGCACAAACGCAATCCGATCACCAGCGAGCGACTGAGTGGACTCGCGCGTGTGATTCGCGGCAACTCAATGGTCGCGCTGGAGAACGTCGCGCTTTGGCACGAGCGCGATATCAGCCATTCCAGCGCGGAGCGGATCATTTTGCCGGACTCGTGTATTTTGCTCGACTTCATGCTTTTTGAACTGCGCAATTTGGTTGAGCGGCTGCAAGTTTATCCCGAGCGGATGCGACAGAATCTCGAAGTCACGAAAGGTCTTTATTTCAGCCAATCGATTTTACTCGCGCTCACCCGCGCCGGCGCGGAACGCAAAACTGCTTACGAAGCGGTGCAGCGCGCGGCGATGAAAACGTGGAAAGGCGAGGGGAGTTTCGCCGAAAACGTGAAAGCCGAACCGGAAATCACGGCAAAACTTTCCGCGGCGGAGATCGATCGGCTTTGCTCGCTCGATGTCCACTTCCAGCATGTCGATGAAACATTCAAAGCGCTCGGATTGGAGTAGATCGACAACGCCCGACTTACTTGCTCGGTTGTAAGAGCAGCTCGGCAATGCGCCCCGATTGGTCGAGCTTTACCACGCGCAGTGCGAACTTCGCGGCGGTTTGCTCGGGTGCTTTTGGATTGAGTGTCACGCGCACGGCATTCGTGCTCCAATTCAAAATTAACTGCGCCACCTGAAACCTGGGTGTGAGCTCAACCGCGTTTAGTTCAAGATGAGCTCGCAACTCCATCGTCATTGGTGTTGTGCCGGCGGGAGTCAGTTGAACGCGCGCGCGCGTTTCATCTGGAATGAGAGCGACTCCGCCGATTTCAAAAGCAGTCCGCATTTGCGCCGGCTGAAAAGGCTTTGAAGTTGGAACCAATCGCAGCGTCGAGATGCGACCCTCGACGTTCAATTTTGCCGGGCCAAGTTGAAATCCTAACTCGGCTGGAATGGCGTTACGCGCCGCCGCCGACTGCAGCCGAAGCGACGCGGTCAGCGATGCCGGGCGCGCGCGAATTGCGCCCATCTGAAGCTGCGGCGTCAGTTGCATCGAGACCACCTCCAGAAAAAGATCGAGCACGGCGCCATTCCCATCAGTGGGCGCCACTCGAATTGTCGGAGGACCGGTCGGCGTCTGGTATTCGATGTGGGATTCAGCGGGAGCCAGCGTCGTGGGCGGAACCGCGCGACTTTGCCGCTCTATTGAGATTTCTTCTTTCGGCGGCGACGGTGGCGTTGGTTCGTAGTCGAAGATGGTCGGCGCAAGTGTTTCCTTCTCGGTTTGCTTTTCGAACGTGTGCTCGGTTTCCAGCGTTCGCTGGACAAGATCGACAAATGCGTCGGAGAGAAATGGCTTTTCGATTTTCGCCACCACGTTGGGCAGGCGCGCTGCCGCCGCATTCATTTCCAGGACGTGTCCGGACATCAGCAGCACCGGCACGTGGGCGGTCCGTTCGTTTTCCAAAAGTCGTTCGCAAAGTTCGTCGCCGTTAAAATCGGGCAGACTGTAATCCAGCAAAATCAAGTCGGGGATTAGTCGTTCAATTTCTCGCAAACCCTCGGTCGCGCTGAGCGCAGTGGTGATCTGCAATTTCGGATCGGCGGTCGCGAGAATGTCTTCGACGAAAATTAAGAGCATCTCGGTGTCGTCGACCACGACGATTCTTTTTCCAGGGCGCGCCGAAACGATTTCGGTTTCGGGCGGGCGTGCTTCAGAAACCTCCGCGCCAGGTTCGTGTAACGCTTCGACAACGATCGCCTGCCAATTGGCGATTGTTCGAGGACCAGAGCCGGACAATTTTTTCTCACCGAGGCGCGGTTTCGACCAGTTCAGCATCTCGCGCAACGCATCTTCGCCTTTGAGTTTACCGCCGACGGCATGCAACACCTGGCCGCCGGCGATATGAATTTCGCCCGTTCTCGTCCCTGCGCGTAGATCGAGAATGACGCTGGAATTGGCGGCGCAATGTGAAAGCACCACGTCGATCGCGTCAAGTGCGCCTAATGTCCCTCGACCTTCCTGTTCCCGCCATGGACCGAGCAAAGCCTGCACTGCTGCGCCGAACGCTCCCAGGTCAAACGGCTTTTCGATGAATTGAAGTGCGCCGGACGCTCTGCGCTCCGCGGCGATCTCGGCAGGAATCGCGGTGCCGATTACGAGCGCGCGCGCGTTTGGATGCGCCGCCCGCATTTTTTCCAAGAAATTCGTTAGGCCAGCCCAAGGCGGATCGACATCGACAATGAAGAGCTCCGGATCGAGATCGGAAGCCAGCTTCTCGGCTTCGGCAAGGGAACGGGCGACTATGCGGGCATGTTGCGGCGCGAATTTTTTCAGCGCAGAGCTGATCGCCGCGGCCAGCGCGTCGTACTCTTCGAGTAGAAGAATGTTATGTGGCGGCATATCCGCGGCGGCAGATTTACGACGAGCAGGCATCTGGGCAAGACCTCAAGATTTCTAGGGTACGACAAAGCTGAACGCCTGGTCAAAGGGAAGCAGGCGTAGTTTGCGTGCCCTTCGCACGATGGCCTGCGCTCGACTCTCAGTCTATTCGTAACGCAGCGCTTCGATCGGATCCAGGCTGGCGGCGCGATATGCGGGATAAAGGCCGAACCCGATGCCGATCACCGAGCAAACGAGCAGTCCCGCGATCGCCCAACCATAAGGGAAAATCAGATCCACTTTGAGCCAGGCGGCGAGGAGATCTCCGACGATGATTCCGAGAATGATTCCCAAAATCCCGCCGGCTTCCGAAATGAAAACCGCTTCAGTCAAAAACTGCCGCAAAATATCCTTGCTACGCGCTCCGATCGATTTACGCACGCCGATTTCTTTCGTTCGCTCGGTCACGCTTACGAGCATGATGTTCATGATTCCGATGCCCGCTGCGACCAGCGCGATGAAACTGATCACGAACGCGCCGACCCGCACGATGCCGGCCACGGAAACAAACGCGCTCTTGAGCGAGTCGTTGGAGTAAATCTCGAAGTCGTTTTCCTGGTCTGCGCGCAAACCCCGCGCGATCCGCATCGCGCCGATGGCTTTGTCGAACGTCCCATTGTATGTCTCGGTGGAAAACGCCTGGGTTGCGATGTTCACGGTGCGTTTCGCCGAGCCAAAGTCTTCAAAGAACCGGGTGATTGGCATGATGCAGAGGCTGTCCTGGCTTTGACCGAACGCCGTCCCTTTCTCGGCCAGAACTCCGATGATCGTGTAAGTATGACCGGTCACACGGACCACTTTGCCGATCGGCGTTTCGTGAGGAAACAAACGCTTCTCGACCATTTTGCCCACGACAATGACGTTGCGGGCAAGATCGACATCTTCGTCGTTTATGTTTCTTCCGTAACCGAGCGTATAGGCGTTGGCCGTCAAAAAGCCTCGGTTCGCGCCGACAACGAGGAGATTTGGTGTCGTCTTCACTCCGTTATAAACCGCCTGGCCTTTTACTTCGTAGCCGAAACATTTCAGGCAAATCTCGCGCGCATTTCCTTCCATTAGTTTCTGGTAATGGAGCGCCTGCTGATAAGTGACGTTGTGGCGGTTTTGATATTTTTTCTTAATGTTGCCACCCGCGCTCACGTTTGCCGGATACTTTGCGAACTGAAAAATGTTCGAACCGAGAAAACTGAGGCCATTCTCAATCGAATACTGCAGCGCACCAATCGCGGTCATGACCGAGATGACTGAGAAGACGCCGATCGTGATCCCAAACATCGTCAGGCCGGAACGCAGCTTGTTCACGCCTAACGAACTCAACGCCATCGCTATGATTTCGCCAAAGAGCATACCAGTTTTACCTATTTACCGCAGAGAACACGGAGATCGCAGAGCACAGTCATAAATCGATCTCTTCAACAAGTTCAAGCACGCGTCGTCGCAGTCCGTGCTTCAACAGCTCGACATTAAAGTTAATTAGCAATCCAATCTTCCAGCCACCGAGCTTGAGATAACTCAACAATTGCGGTTCATGAATCGACAGCAGCGAATCTATTGCTTTGATCTCAACGAGGAATAAGTCTTCAACTACGACATCGGCTCGATATCCGCAGTCCAGTTTGATGCCCTTATATTCCACGGCAATTGGCGCCTGACGTTGGAAACGAAGACCGCGAATACTCAACTCGCGAGACCGACACATTTCATAGGTCGATTCCAGCAAACCAGGTCCAAGTGCGCGGTGAGCTTCCATCGCGGAACCAATGATTGCCTCCGTCAGTTCGTTTAAGCTCTTCCCAACCTCTGCGTCCTCGGCGGTTAAAGCAGCCTTATTCATAGCGCAGCGCTGTGACCGGATCGAGTCGTGAAGCCGACCAGGCCGGGGCAAAGCCGGAGATTAAACCGGTCATCACCGATACGATCATGCTGGCGATAACAAGCCCGAGCGAAAATTGAATCGGAAACGACGGGAAAGCCTTGCCGATCCCGAAGCACATGAAATAAGCGACCGCCAGGCCGATAAATCCGCCGAGCAAACAAAGCGCCGTCGATTCGATCAGGAACTGGAGCAGAATCGTGCGACGTCGGGCGCCGAGCGCTTTGCGCGTTCCGATTTCTTTCGTCCGCTCCTTAACGCTCACGAAGGTGATGTTCATGATGCCAATCGCGCCGACAAACAGCGATAGTCCGGTAATGAAAAGTCCGGCAATGGCGATGGTATTCTTCACCGGATCAAGCGTGCTCTTGAATGCTTGCTGTTCGTTGATCGAGAAGTCCTCTTTCTTTTCCGGCGGCAAGCCGCGGACGCGTCGCATGATTCCGGTCAGCTCATCCTTGGCCTCGGCGAGTTTAGTTTTGTCCTTCACCTTCACGCGCACGTCCGATTCGCCTTGATTCTCTCCCCGCGCGTCTAATTGGTTTTTTAAGCTGAAGTATTTGTTAAAGGCCGCCAACGGCATCGCTACCATTGAGTCCCAACTAAACAATCCAAGGAACGTTCCTTGGCGAGTGTTCACGCCAATCACTTTGAACAAGTGGCCGTTAATGAGAACAGATTTGTCGATCGGACTCTCCGATGGAAACAGAACGTCCGCGACATCGTAACCGATCACCACCACTTGGGCGCCGCTGCGCGATTCGATTTCGTTAAAGAACCGGCCTTCCTTGCAGTCGATTGTCGATGTGACGGTGAAATCGGACGTGGTTCCAAGTGTGAAGACATTCTCCACTTCGTTTCCGCCATATTTGATTGAGCGCATCAGACTCGACGTCGGCACCGCGACCATCAGGTTCGAATTCGGGGTCGCCGCGATCATGCGATTAATCGTCTCAGCGTATTCGGTCTGGATTTTTTTTCGGTCCCGGTAGTTCCACCAATCGTCCACCGGCTTCCACGGCCACTGCGTCACATACAGTACGTCATCTCCCAGAACCGCCATGCTTTTATCGAAGCCGACCTGGATTCCTCCAATCGCTGTGCCCATCAGTGTGACGGCGACGATGCCGATGATGACGCCAAGCGCGGTGAGTGTCGACCGCGTCAGGTTCGATCGCATCTGCGCGTAAGCGATTCTCCAACTTTCCTCGAGTTCGTATAGAAAACGTTTCACGTCGGTCTTAACTGGCCGCAACCGATTCCAGTCGCGGGACAAAACTTGATTGATCGCTTTCAACCACGCCATCACGCAAACGAATCGTCCGACGTGCATGTGCGGCAATGTCGCGCTCATGCGTAACCAAAATGATGGTGTGGCCGCGCTGATAAAGATCCTCGAGCAACGCCATGATTTCCTCGCCGGTTTTCGAATCGAGATTGCCGGTTGGTTCGTCCGCCAAAATGATGGACGGATTGTTCACCAATGCGCGCGCGATCGCGACGCGTTGACGTTGGCCGCCAGATAATTCGTTAGGCTTGTGCTGAATGCGATCGCCTAATCCGACATCAGTCAGCGCTTCCGTCGCGCGTTCCATGCGAGTTTCCGGATCCATTCCGGCGTAAATCAGCGGCAGCTCGACATTACGCAGACTGGTCGCGCGCGGCAGCAGGTTGAACGTTTGAAAAACGAAACCGATCTCCCGGTTGCGGATCGCGGCCAGCTCATCGTCGTCCATCTCGGCGACGTTGCGCCCATTGAATTCGTAACGGCCTGAGGTCGGAGTATCGAGACAGCCGAGCATGTTCATCAGCGTCGACTTACCGCTGCCGCTCGGACCCATCACCGCGAGATATTCGTTGCGCCGAATTTGGAGCGAGATGCCCCGCAATGCGCGCACGATCTCTTCGCCCATCACGTAATCTTTGGTGATGTTTTCGATGTCGATGACGACCGGCCCGAGTTGTCTGACTGATTGCCGCGCGTCCATCGTTAGATCGACATCTACCCGCGATACGTTCTACTTCGTGCCTTCCTTGTCGTAAGTTACCTTTGCACCGTCCTTGAGTTTGCGGCTGATCGCGCTGTAGCTGCCGGAAATGACTTCGTCGCCGGCTTGAACTCCGGTTTTGATTTCCATGAAAGTATCGTCCGAAATTCCGGTGGTCACTTTGACCGATTGCGCTTTGCCGCCTTTTTTCAAAAACACGACCTTGGCCAGTTTTTCACGCTCTTCTCTTTGCGTGGCCTTTTCCTGGCGCTCGTTTACGTAATCGGCATTGTTGTCGCCTTTATCGCGCGCGGCCGTTTTCAATCTTTTCTTTTCGATTTCTTCCGGGCTCAAATTGCTATCGCCGGTCCGAATCGTCACCGCCTGCATCGGCACTGCGACCGCGTCTTTCACCATGTTCGTCTCGATGTCGGCCGTGCAGCTCAACCCCGGCCGCAGAAGTACATCTTCCCGCTCCAAATTAATTTTAACTTCGAAATTCGTGACTTCTTCCTGCGTGCCGCTACCGGTCGTCTTTCCGGTGTTCCCAATTTGCGCCACCGTCCCTCTGAATTTGCGATAGCCGTAAGCATCGATTTTCACGTTCGCCTTGTCACCGATTTTCACATTCGGAACGTCGTTCTCGTTAACATCGATAACCGCTTGCATGCGCGAAAGGTCGGCCACGCGCATCACTTCAGTGCCAGCAAATTGTCCGGTGGCGACGATGCGCTCGCCCAGTTTGCTGTTAAGAATCGTCACCGTTCCATTGACGGGCGAATAAACCGTCGTCTTGGAAAGCTGGTCCCGCGCCTGACTCGAGCCCGCCTGCGCCCGCTCGATTTCGTGCAATGAACTTTCGTAGGTATTTTTCGCAACGTCAGCAGCGGCCTGGGCGTTGTTGTATTCCTGAACGGAGATCGTCTTTTTGGCGTACATATCCTCGGCCCGTTTAATGTCCTGCTCGGCTTTCAACATCGTCGCCTTCTGCTGAAGATTGGTTGCTTTGGCCGAACTAATTGCAGCTTCCTGCTGCTCCAGCAGCGCCTTGTAAGAGTCCGGTTTTATTCGCACGAGCAAATCGCCTTTTTTTACGCCCATTCCGTCGGCTACCGGCAAGTCGATGATTTCACCAGCCACTTCCGGCGAGATTTTCACTTCCGTTTCCGGCTGCACTTTGCCGGTGGCGGAAACGGTCTGAAGAATCGTCTTGCGCACCGCCTTTTCGGTCGTGACCGGAATCGGCTTCTCCCGTTTCGAGAGGATAATCGAAACGATTAGCCACAGCACCAAGAAGCCGACGGCGCCCAAAATAATCTGGCGCCTGCGAGTGCTACGACGCTTCCGCTCGACTTTGGGTGCGGTTTCGGGGGCGGCTAAGGCTTGATGCATACGACTCAGGGGCGCGAAACGGTCAGAAGTAACCTTAGTTTAGACCTTTGCAAGCAAAACGCGTTCACAAGCTCGACAGTTGGATGCGGGAAACAGACCAGTTGGATTCAACGAATTTTCTTCTTCGAATTGAGCCGCACTAAGATTTGCTCAATTGCCCAGGCGGCGTGTTCTGCGATCAAGGGTTCCGAATCCAGCGCCCCTTCGCGCAAGGCCGGCAAATCTTTGCCTGTGCCAACATTTCCAAGCGCGACGCATACGTTTCGCAAAAACCCACGCCGCTTGATTCGTTTGATTGGCGAATTCCGAAACAAGTTGCGAAACTCGGTTTCATTAAGCGCCAGATAATCGCGCAAAGAAAAAGCGGTTGTCGATCTTCGCGCTGCGAACGCGGATTCACGTGAGACTTTCGCAAACCGGTTCCACGGACAGGCATCGAGACAATCGTCGCAGCCAAAAATCCGGTCGCCGATCAACGGGCGAAGCTCGAGCGGGATCGAACCTTTCAACTCAATCGTCAGATACGAAATGCAACGGCGCGCGTTTAATTTATGCGGAGCGGTGATCGCGCCTGTCGGACAAGCGTTGATGCAACGCTCGCATGTGCCGCAGCGATCTCGCGTCGGTTCGTCCGCCGGCAATTCAAGCGTCGTCAAAATTTCTGCCAGGAAGAACCACGTCCCAAGTTTTTCATCGATCAGCATCGTGCTCTTGCCGTGCCAACCAATCCCGGCCTCCGCCGCGTGATCGCGTTCCAAAACCGGGCCGGTATCGACGTAACATTTCTGTTTGCCGCCGACTTCGCGCAAGAACAGATCGATCGTCTCCAGCTTCGCCGCGATCACGTCGTGGTAATCATCGCCCCAGGCATAACGCGCGATGCGCCCTGTAGCGGCCCCGAAAGCTTTCGGGGTCGCCCGTTCACCTTGAAAATAATTCAACGCCAAAACGATTATCGATTTCGCGCCCGGCAAAATCTTTTGGGGATCGCGGCGTTTCTCCGCGCCGCGCGCCATGTATTCCATTTCGCCGTGAGCGCCTTCGCCCAACCAATCACCAAATTCATTTGCATGGGCTGGGGGAGAACACGCGGCAACGCGACACGAATCAAATCCCAACTCGCGCGCAAAATCGATAAGTCGGGCTTTAATTTCGCCGCTGGTCGACGAGTGGTTACGATGGATCTCAGCAGTCGCGATCATTTCCGGAGGCCAGCGACTTCTTCCAGCTTGCTCAAAATTGCTTCCGCAACTTCATCATGAGTCACCGTGGAGGTATCTACGCGCAGATCCGCCGCCGCCTTGTAAAGGGGTTCACGCTTCCTCAACAAATCTAAGAAAACGGCGCGAGGGTTCTCTTTTTGGAGCAAAGGCCGATCATTCCGCCGCGAAGCGCGCTCGAACAGGGCTGCCTCATCGGCCGTGACCCAGACGATTGTCCCGAGCTGTTTCAAAAGATCGACATTCTCAGCCCGAACAACAATTCCGCCGCCCGTCACGACAATCGCCGGTCTGACCGGCGCCAATGTGCGGAGGACTTCCGTTTCCGCGATCCGAAATCGCTCTTCACCGTGCCTTTCAAAAATTTGCGCGATCGGAATTCCAAATTGCGCTGCCACCATTTCATCGGTGTCGAGGCGAGCCAGCCCCGTTCGTTGTTGCAGACAACGTCCGACGGAAGATTTCCCGGCTCCCATCATTCCGATGAGGACAATCGATTTGGCCGCGATCACGTCGCAATATTGTCGCGCTGCGCGAAAGCTCCAAATCCCAAAATCCAACATCCAAAGAAACGTCAACCTCCAATACTCAACGGCTCACCTCTGTTTTGGAGCTTGATAAGTTGGAGCTTCTTTGGAGCTTGGGTATTGGAAATTTGAGTTTTGTAAAACTGACGTTATGTCGCCGCGAAAATCTTCCGTGCTGGTCGCTGTTGTAATGGGAAGCAAATCTGATTGGGAGACGATGCGCCACGCCGTCGAAACGCTCGACGAGCTCGGTGTGCGTAACGAATCGCGCGTCCTCTCAGCGCACCGTACGCCCGATGCGACCGCGGAATTCGCACGCAACGCGGCCGACCGCGGACTTCGTGTCATCATCGCCGGTGCCGGCGGCGCGGCGCATTTGGCCGGCGCGATCGCCGCGCACACTGTGCTCCCTGTGCTTGGCGTTCCGATCCAGTCCAAGCTTCAGGGCTTAGATTCGCTTTTGTCCACCGCGCAGATGCCAGGCGGAATTCCCGTCGGCACACTCGCTATTGGCGACGCGGGAGCAAAAAACGCCGCGCTGCTCGCGGCTGCAATTATCGCCACCGGTGATAAAAAGCTGCGCCAAAAACTGGAAGCATTTCGCAAGAAGCAATCCGACAGCGTTCTCTCCGCCAAACTGCCGAAGTGAAAACAGAAATTTCAACCGACCGCAAGGCGGCGGTTGAATTACTGCGCCACGGCGAAATCGTCGCGCTGCCCACGGAAACTGTTTACGGACTTGCCGCCGACGCGCTGAATCCAATCGCCGTCGCCAAGATTTTCGAAGCGAAAGGGCGTCCACGTTTTGATCCGCTCATCGTTCATCTTCCCGAGCAGGATTGGTTGAAAAAAATTGCCGACCTTCCAGCGCAAGATCGACAGTTGATTTTGCAGCTCGCGGCAAAATTCTGGCCCGGCCCGTTTACCTTGGTCTTGCCGAAGCGACAAATTGTTCCGGAAATCGTGACGGCGGGTTTGGATACGGTCGCAATTCGAATCAGCGCCCACCCGGTTTTTTTTGAGATCGCTCGCGAATTTGGAAAGCCGCTTGCGGCGCCAAGCGCGAATCGCTTTGGCCGGATCAGTCCGACGACCGCCAAGCACGTTCTCGATGAACTCGACGGACACATTCCGCTCATCATTGACGCTGGCCCGACGACGCACGGAATTGAATCAACCATCGTCGCAGTCTGCGATGGCAAGATCGACATCTTGCGGCGTGGCCCAATTACTTCGGAGCAATTGTCGGCTTTCGGTAAAGTCGGCATCGCGACCGAGCGCGAGAAAATTTCTACGCCAGGACAGTTACCGTCGCACTACGCGCCCAAAACGCCGTTGCGCATCGTCAATAATTTAAAATCGTTTGCCCCGCAGACGAACCAGCGCTGCGCATTGCTGGCATGGAATTCGATCGGAAAAGACAAACGCTTCGTCGCGATTCGGAATTTAAGCGGACGACAAGATCTCCGCGAAGCCGCCGCGAATTTGTTTCGTTACTTGCGCGAGCTCGATGAGCTCGATGTCGATCTTATCGTTGCAGAACGAGTTCCTGGTCAGGGACTCGGGGCCGCGATTTTGGATCGGCTGCAGCGCGCGTCTCACCCTTAGGCTCGAACGCGAGACATGCCTGAATGAAACCTTTGAAAAGCGGGTGCGGTTTGTTCGGTTTGCTTTGAAATTCCGGGTGGTATTGGCAGCCGACGAAATAAGGGTGATCGCGAAGTTCAATTAGCTCGGCGAGCGTGCCGTCCGGCGAGGTTCCCGAAATCACGAAGCCTTTTTCGTTCATTCGGTCGCGATATTTCATGTTGAACTCGTAGCGGTGCCGGTGCCGCTCCATCACTTCGGACTGGCCGTAAATTTTTTCGGCGAGCGTTCCTTTCACGATCTTGGTCGGCCACGTCCCCAGCCGCATGCTCGCGCCTTTGCTGTGGATTTTTTCACGCTGCTCCTCGAGCAGCGAAATCACTGGGTCCGGAGTGCCGGGATCGAACTCCGTGCTGTTCGCCTTCTCAATTCCGCAAACGTCTCGCGCGAATTCAATTGTGGCCACCTGCATGCCGAGGCAAAGGCCGAGATAGGGAATCCCATGCTCGCGCGCGTAACGGGCGGCTTTAATTTTTCCTTCCACGCCGCGCTCGCCGAAACCGCCCGGAATTAAAACGCCGGCGACATCTTTCAGCTGCGCGCCGACGCGGTCTTGCAACGATTCAGCATCAACCAGCTTCAACTCAATCCCGCAATCCTGACTCGCAGCCGCGTGAGTGAGCGATTCATAGATACTTTTGTAGGCGTCTTGCAAATGAATGTATTTCCCGACAACGGCGATCTTCACTCGTTTTTGCGGGCTGATCACGCAGTCGACAAATTTCTTCCAATTCGTCAGGTCCGGCTCCGGAGTTTTCAGGTGCAACAGATCGCAAACGAGTTTGTCCAGCCCTTCGGCGTGCAGCATCAGAGGGACTTCGTAAACCGTGTGCTCAACGTCGCGCGCCTCGATCACCGCTTTTTCCGACACGCTGCAAAACATCGACAACTTCAGGCGCAGTTCGCGGTCGATTGATTTCTCGCTCCGGCAAATCAACACCTGCGGTTGCAAACCGATCTCGCGCAGTTTCGCGACGCTTTGTTGCGTCGGTTTCGTCTTTAATTCAGCCGCGGCCTTGATGTAGGGCACGAGCGTCACGTGCACGTTTACGACATTCTCGGCGCCGACTTCGAGAATGAATTGCCGGATGGCTTCGAGGAACGGCAGACCTTCGATGTCGCCAGTCGTGCCGCCAATCTCAGTGATGACGACGTCGTATTTCGTTTCGTCGGAAATCTCGCGAATACGGTCTTTGATCTCATCGGTCACGTGCGGAATCACCTGGACCGTTTTGCCCAAGTAATCGCCGCGCCGCTCTTTTAGAATGACCGACTCGTAAACCTGACCACTGGTCAGATTGTTGTGACGCGAGAGAACGCAATTGGTGAAGCGCTCGTAATGTCCGAGATCGAGGTCGGTCTCGGCGCCGTCGTTCAGCACATAAACTTCGCCGTGCTGAAACGGATTCATCGTTCCCGGATCGACATTGAGATAGGGATCGAATTTTTGCAGAACAACGCGCAACCCGCGCGCTTCCAGCAGGGTTCCAAGCGATGCCGCGGCCAACCCTTTGCCTAACGAACTGACCACGCCGCCGGTCACGAAAATGTATTTCATCGAGGCACTCCTCGTTTTGCGCGAGCCAGCTTTTGCTCCAGCGCTTTTGCGTCAGCCGGCGTGTCTACGCCAGGCGATCCATGTTTCGTGACGAGCACATGAACCTTTACACCATTTTCGAGAGGGCGCAATTGCTCGAGCGATTCCGCGCGCTCCAACGGCGTCGGTTTCCATCTCACAAAATCAAGGAGTGCTTTGCGGCGAAAACCGTAAATGCCTTGATGCCGCAAATACTTTATCGGGATTGACCGATTGCGAGGGAAGGGGATCGCGTAGCGCGAAAAGTAAAGCGCATTGCCATTAAGATCGACAATCACTTTCACCTGGTGCGGCGATGAAGCTTCGGCCGCGTTCTCGAACGGATGCGCGGCGGTGACGATGTCGATCTTGCGATTAGAACGTAGCTCATCCACGAAGCGATCGAGCAACGCCGGCTCGAGAAGCGGTTCGTCGCCTTGGATATTAATAATGAGATCGAACTGTCTGGCTTTGCGGGCGACCTCGGCAATGCGGTCAGTCCCGCTTTGGTGCTTCGGCGAGGTCATCGCGACCTCGGATCCCCAATCGAAGGCGGCCTTGGCGATCCGCATGTCGTCGGTAGCGATGATGACTGCATCCAATTTCTTCGCGCGTCGACAGCGTTCCCATACGTGTCGAAGAAGCGCCTTGTTTGCAATCAGATGCAACGGTTTTCCCGGGAAACGCGTGGACGCCCATCGCGCTGGAATAATTCCAACCGCCTTATTCATTTGTCGCCTGTAGAATGACTTCGGCCGCGGCCGGGAGATCCTCCGCCACCCAATCGGCGCAGCTGCCGTCGGTCATTTGGTCGAAGCCGGTGCGAACGCGGATCGCGCGGACGCCGGCGTTGTGCGCGCACTCGACGTCGATCTCCTTATCGCCAATCAAGAACGAACGCCCAAGATCGACATCGTGGTCGCGCGCGGCGGCGAGGACCATTCCGGGCGCCGGTTTGCGGCATTTTGAGGGCTGCCCGGGCGCGTCCGGACAAAAATAAGTCGCGTCGATCAGGTTGTCTCCGAGCTGACGCGAAACTTCCGCCTCGACGGCGCGATATTGCTTTTCTGTGAAAAAGCAGCGGCCAATCCCGCTTTGATTCGTGATGATAATGATTTTGTATCCGGCGTTTTTGAGGCGATGCAACGTCGCAGCAGCACCGTCGAAAACCTGAACTTGTTTCGGATCGGAGCAATAATCGGCGTCGTGCATGATGGTGCCGTCGCGATCGATGAAGACGGCGGATGACTTCGCCCTAGTCGAAGTCATGTTCGAAACTCGAAACTAATTCGTCGCGCGTGACAGTTGCCGTGCCCAGTTTCCCCACGACTACGGCGCTGGCGTGATTGGCAATTTGAGCGGCTTCAAGCGGCGTCGCGTTGCAAACCAGCGCGAGCGTGAACATCGCGATGGCGGTGTCGCCGGCACCGGACACATCGAAAACATCTCGCGCCTTCGTCGGGATGTGATGAGGCCGTTTGCCTTTTTCGAAAAACATCACCCCATGTTCGCCGAGGGTGACAAGAAGATATTGCACGCCCCATTTTTGGAGCAGCGTTTTTCCGGCATGGACAAGATCGACATCTTTCTTCGGCGACAATTCGGAATCGCGGCCTGGAACTCCGGCGGCAAGAAACGCTTCCGCCCGATTTGGTTTCACCGCCGTCATTCCGCTCCAATCGATCAGATTGTGTGGATTCGGGTCGGCCGTAATGATTTTCCTGGCCGCACGGGCCTCACGCGCGATCTGCGCAACGAGTTCGCGCATGACAAAGCCTTTGCCATAATCTTCGAAGATGATCGCGTCGATATTGGCCAACTTTTTCTGGACTGCGCTCACGACCTTTCCGATCTGGGTCATTGAAGGTCGGACGATTTTTTCGCGGTCGACTCTGACCACCTGTTGATGGCGAGCAATGATCCGCGTTTTAACAATGGTCGGAAATTTTTCATCTTCGATCGTATCCGAGATGTCGATCTTGCGCTCGGCCAGCAATTGGCGCAGTTGCTCACCGCTCCGGTCTTTGCCGATCAATCCGATGACCGAAACTCGATCGAGAAATTCGCGGAGGTTGCGGGCGACGTTGGCGGCGCCGCCGGGAAAGAAACTTTCGCCCGTCACCTCGACCACCGGTACCGGCGCTTCCGGCGAGATGCGGCCGACTTTGCCCCAGACAAATTCGTCGAGCATGAGGTCGCCGATGACGAGGATGCGCTTGCCCGCAGCGCGGTCGAGAATTTGCCGGAGCCTTTTTAAGTCCATAGGGTGGACGAAATGCGATGGTCAGCGGAAAGAATAATCTGGCGTGAGAAACTCAAAATTGTTAGGTGCAGCGATTTGTGTGGGGAGGCAGTTCTGCTTACAATGACCTCATTAATCCTGAATACTAAGCCGAAATCAACAGTCGAAGCAGCCAATGATACCCTTTTCTAAAAGTTTGAAATTCAGCGCAAGCGCCCTGCTCGGGGTAGCGCTCTGCGCCCAAGCCGCCCAAGCCCCCCAACGAATCGACGTAAAAGATATGTCGAAGAAAGTCGAAAACGTCGTGGTGCCGTTGCCGAATGAGATCTTCGGCGCGCTCAATAAACTCGGCTCGGTGAATTGGCGCGAATATGTGCGCACCGAGAAAAGCAGCAACTTCACCGAGAGACCGCGGATTGCTCTGCTTCTCGGCACCGTCATTGCCGACGGCTTTATTGCCGTCCAGGCCGAAGACGCGCCCGCGGTGAAAGAGATCGGCCAGCGCGTCTTGAGTTTGTCGAAGGGGATTGGCGTTGGCAATTCGATCACGCCCCACGCGAAGGCAATCACCGAGGCGGCCGACAAGCGCAAATGGGAAAGCGTGCGCCAGGAGCTGGATCGCACTCAAAGCAGCGTCCAAGCCGCGATGAACGAAGTGCACGATGAAAAATTATCGCAGCTGGTCAGTCTCGGTGGTTGGTTGCGCGGCACTCAGGTATTGACCTCGGTGGTAACGAAACACTTCTCGGCCGATGGCGCCGAGCTGCTTCATCAACCCGACCTGCTTGTCCATTTTCAAACGCAGCTTCAAGCCATGCCGGAATTTAATCTCCCGCTCATCCGCGATATTCGGAGCGCACTCGGTGAAGTGAAACCGCTGGTCGATGTAGGCTCGTCACGAATTTCGCCGGAGTCGGTCCGGAAGATCAACGAGATCACTACCCGCCTGGATAATGGGATCGTGACGCGAGATTGAGGGCGCTCCAATGAACGGGTTCACCAAAATCGGCTTGCGGGCAAGTCTGTGCCTTCTCGTTTGTTTTACACTTCCGCGCGGCGCGGCCGGAACGGTCGACGACGCCCAATCGTTCGCGCTCCAGGCGGCAGAGCCTTACATCAAAGAAGGCTTTCAGGTCCGCGAGGATTATTGGGGCGGCGATCTCGGCTCTGGTGAGAAGAAGGCCGTGCGGCAACAATTATTCAAAGGCAACGAATATTGGTTCTGGATGGGAACTGAAGTGGAGCGCGCAAAAGTTTCCGTCCACATTTACGATTCCGAAGGAAAACTCGCCGAGCAGCCGGACAGTTGGGAAAAAGGCCATTTCGCCGCCGCCCACGTGATCCCGAAAGCGACCGGCAGCTATTTCATCATCGTCGCGGTCGAAGAGTCGCCCGAGGAACGGACGCATTGGGCGCTGGTTTATGGCTTCCGCTAAACCGCGACGCGTAGTTGTCGATCTGACGGTTGCGCAGCCGCGCCATAGCCTTTGGCGAAGGCGGGTCGATCCTTGATGAGCGAAACGCGCACTCTGCATTTCGAAAACGCCCGCCTGCTGCAATCGCTTTACGCGAACGATCTTAAACTTTTGAAAAGCATGGAAGATTCGCTCGGCGTGAAAGTCACTACCCGCGAAGGCTGGGTAAAACTCGAAGGCGAGCCGGAGAAAATCGAAAAGGCCCAGCGCGTCTTCGATCAATTGGAAGAGGCGCAAAAGAAAGGCGTGCCGATTCAGAAACACGAATTTCAATACGCGCTCAACTCAGTGAGCGAATCGCGCGAGGACAATCTCACCGACGCGGTCTCGATGAAAATCACGACCTCGCCCCGGAAGCCGCCGATTGTCGCGCGTTCGGCCGGGCAACGGAATTACGTCGAAGCGATCGACAAGCACGACATCGTTTTCGGAATTGGACCGGCCGGCACCGGCAAAACCTACCTCGCAGTCGCAATGGCTGTGTCCGCGTTGAAGAAGGACCAGGTTAGTCGAATCATTTTGACCCGACCGGCCGTTGAAGCCGGCGAAGCGCTCGGCTTTTTGCCGGGCGAACTGGAACAAAAAATCGCGCCCTACTTGCGGCCACTCTACGACGCATTGCGCGACATGCTCGAGCCGGAAGAGATCGAGCGCTCGATTGCGCGGCAAACAATTGAAGTGGCGCCGCTCGCTTACATGCGCGGCCGCACCTTGAACAACGCGTTCGTGATTCTCGATGAAGCGCAAAACACGACGACCGAGCAAATGTTCATGTTGCTGACGCGCATCGGTCCGCGTTCCAAATGCGTGATCACTGGCGACGTGACCCAGATCGATTTGCCGGCGAACAGGCGCTCCGGTGTCGTGGAAGCGTTGCAGGCCCTGAAAAACATTCCGGGAATTTCGATCGTCTATTTCAACGAGCGCGATGTGGTACGCCACGAGCTGGTCCGTTCTATTATAACCGCTTACCAGCAGCACCGATCACCCGCACCATCCTCGCGCAAATGAAAGATCGAGTCCGAGCCGGACAGGCACTAAACTGACATGTTCGATTTCCTAAGACGCAGACGACTTCTCCGGCGCGGGCTTGCCTCGAAAAAAACGAGGCGTCGCCGCACTCGCAACGAATTGCTGCGCAGTCTCGAGTCTGCGCGCTATGTCAAAGTCATCGTCCTCGCAGCGTTCATCGCCGGTCTCGCGTTCCTGATCTTCAGCGGTCAGCAGCCGGAACCGACCAAGAATTTCGTAATTGCGCTCCTCTTTTTCGCAACGGCAATCGTGCAGTTGTGGATCAATCAGCCCAGAACGTTTTCGCAGAACTCCCGCGTCTTCCTCGTTTTCGGAACGATCTTTGTCCAGCTCGCCGCGACCAAGGCCATTCTCGTTTTATCGAGCGAGCACGCGTTTAAATTTCTCACGCCGGAAATGGGCTGGTTGCTCGCGCCCTACGCGTTGGCGCCACTTATCCTCAGCGTTTTACTCGGTCGCAATCATGGTCTGTATGCTGCCGTGTTCGTCAGTCTTTGGAGTAGCGTGTTGTTCGGTAAGATCGACGCGCCGCTTCTCGTCATCAGTTTGATCAGCGGATTCACCGCCGTTTATCTGACGCTTCAAGTGCGCCGCCGCGGTCAGTTAATTCGCGCGGGCGTCGGCGTCGGCCTCGCCATTTGGCTTTCCTCGCTTAGCTTCGGCATGATTGGCCCGATCGATCTTTTTCCGCCCATGAACAACGATTGGGGGATGATTGGACTGCAAAGCGCGCTCGCGCTCGGCAACGGAATCGTCACCGCCATGATCGTGGGCGGCGCGCTCCCGATGCTCGAACATCTCTTTCAAATCACAACCGACGTTTCCTGGCTGGAACTCTCAGATCTGAATCACCCGCTGCTGCGGCGAATGACAATCGAAGCGCCTGGCACGTATCACCACAGTCTGGTGGTGGCGAATCTCGCCGAGGCCGCCGCCGAAAAAATCGGCGCCAACGCAACGCTTTGTCGTGTGTGCGCCTATTTTCACGACGTCGGCAAATTGGTGAAGCCCGAATACTTCACCGAGAACATGAATTTCGAGCGCAACCCGCACGACGATCTTGCGCCGACGATGAGCGCGCTCATCATCATCGCGCACGTCAAAGAAGGCGTCGATCTCGCGCTCACGCACGGCCTCAACAAGCAGATCGTCGACGTCATCCAGCAACATCACGGCACGTCGCTTGTTTATTATTTCTATCAGCGCGCGATCCAGCAGCAGGAAGACGCGCGCGCCGGCGGCAAGATCATGAACATTCGCGAGGAAGACATTCCCGAAGTACAGGAAGAAAGCTTTCGTTACAGCGGGCCGAAACCGCAGACGAAGGAAAGCGCGATCGTCAGCCTGGCCGACATCGTCGAAAGCGCGTCGCGGAGTTTGGGAAAGCCGACTCCGCAAAAGATCGAGCAGCTGATCAACGAACTGATCGAGGAACGCATCGCCGATGGCCAACTCGATGAATGCGATCTGACCCTGGGCGAATTGAGAATCATAGCGGAACGATTTCGTTTCACGCTCATGACCATGCTCCACACGCGAATCGCTTATCCAAAACAGGAATCGAAGTTCACGCCGAGCGACGAAGAAAAACAGCGACCGGACGTCATGGCTTCGCTCCGCAAACCCGCTTCAGCGCCGCCTGTGTCTGCGGCATAATTTCATTTCTGTCATCTCGACCGAAGTGGAGAGATCTCTTAATATTTCTGGCCGTTACGTAGCTCAGAAATATCTAGAGATTCCTCGACTCCGCTCGGAATGACAAAAACAAACAAGCTTCGCGATTACCATGCCGACACCGCCATCATTCTCGGCTCCGGCCTGAACTCGCTCGTTGTCGATCCATCGAAAGATCAAATCGTTCCCTACGCCGAGTTCTCTGAAATTCCGCAGCCTTCAGTCCACGGTCACCTTGGCCGTTTTGTTCTCGGCGAGATCGAAAAGGCGAGAATCATTTTTGCGCAAGGCCGCGTTCATCTTTACGAAGGACATACCGCGCGTGACGTCACCTCGATCGTTCGCGTCCTCGCCGAAGCCGGAATTAAACAACTGATCGTCACCAACGCCGCCGGCGCATTGAATCCAAAATTCAAGTCGGGCGATTGGATGATGCTTACCGATCACATCAATCTCACTGGAACAAGTCCGCTGCTCGGCTCGGCCAAATTTTTGGATTTAACCGAAGCTTACTCGCTGCGACTGCGTGAAAAATTTCGCGCCGCCGCGCGTAAGATCGACATCGTCCTGGACGAAGGCGTTTATGCAGGCGGTGTCGGCCCGCAGTACGAGACGCCGGCCGAAGTTCGGATGCTGCAGAAACTCGGCGCCGACGCCGTCGGCATGTCCACGGTTCTCGAAGTCATCCAGGCCCGCGCTCTCGGTCTCGAAGTCGTCGGCTTCTCCTGCCTAACCAATCTCGCTGCCGGCCTTTCCAAAGAAAAACTAAATCACGGCGAAGTTCTTGAAACTGGGAAAAGAGCTGCCGCACATTTTTCGCGGTTGCTTGACGCGGCGCTTGCCTAACGACAAAGAGATAAGCCACGGCAGGGTGTCGTGGCAAATACAATGAAGTTGCTTCGCAATGGGGCCGTTGGCTTCATCGTTGGTTACACCTTTCGTGTAATCCATACGGTTAGCATGGTCATAGCGACCGCGCTGAGCAGAGACCCAATAGGCTGAATGCCGACGAAAGCGTAGTAGAAAATCTTCCAGCCAGTCCGCCCTAGCAGACGTATGCCAATATAGGAATCGTAAACCAAAGCAACATTGGCAATCGAGACGCAGATTCCAATCGCGAAGGCAACAGTGTGAGGAAAAAGGCGATCAATCCAGTGCGGATTAGGCCATATGCTCCTAGCGCGAACCCATAGATGCTGAAAAGCACCAATGAGAAGGCACACAACAATGTCACCGGTTCGACAACCGCGAGCATAGGTCTAACGAGAATTAGACGAAAATTTTCGTCTAACTCAAGAATCGTCACAGCTCCGGCGGGTGGGCGCGGGGTTCGCGGTCTTTGGCGGTGGCAGTGCTGGGTCGGGTGACAAACGGACCGCCTTCGAGTGAAGCGGCTTTGGTGAACGCGACGTCGGGCATTTCGCTAGGGAGTCCTTCCAACGGAAATTCTTTGCGCAACGGGAAGAACGGATAGCCGTCCCACATCAGGATCCGGCGCAGATCGGGATGACCTTTGAATTTGATTCCCATCATGTCGTAGATCTCGCGCTCGTGCCAATTCGCCGTCGGCCAGATGTCTGAAATGGTGTCGACCGCTTCATCTTCCGAGATTTTCAATTTTAATCGCAGATGAACGGCCAGCGTCATCGAGTAAAGCTCGTAAACAATTTCGAAGCGCGGCTCTTCGCCGAAGTTGTCGATGCTGGTGATGTCGATCAAATAATCGAATGAAAGATCGTAGCGGCAGAATTTTGCCACTTCCTTTAGATCGCTCGGGCGGATCGTATAAGTCGTCTCGCCGCGAAACTCATCTTTGTCCTGAAGCTTTGGACCGAAAAGTTTGCCTAACGAATCGAGCAATTCCTGGCCGGTCATCAGCAAGGTTGAGAGTTGAGGGTTGAGAGTTGAGCGAGAAAAAACAAAAACGTTGTCATTCCGAGCGGAGCGAGGAATCTCACAGTCGAAGCGAGCGTTACGCTGAGTAGTTTGTGTGATCCACGACCTTTTGGGAGATCCCTCACGTTCGTTCGGGATGACAGGCCGCGAGATGTAATCATGCTAAGAGCTCGTTCAGTTTCTTCGTGAACTTCGGATTCTGCGCGGCGAACGATTTCTCGGCGGAAATTTTCTCCTGCAATTTTATCAGGCCGGCGAGGAGCGCTTCCGGACGCGGCGGGCAACCGGAAATGTAAACATCGACGGGAATAAGCTGATCGATTCCCTGCAAGACCGCGTAGGAGCGATACATTCCGCCGGTGGACGCGCACGCGCCCATGGCAATAACCCATTTCGGTTCCGGCATTTGTTCGTAAATCCGTTTCACAGCCAGCGCCATTTTGTAGGTAACGGTGCCGGCGACGATCATGACATCGCATTGCCGCGGCGAAAACCGCATCACTTCTGCGCCGAACCGCGCGATGTCGAACCGCGACGCGGCCGTTGCCATTAATTCAATCGCGCAACAGGCGAGACCCATCGGCATCGGCCAGAGAGAATTTTTGCGGACCCAATTGAAGGCGGCATCGAGCCGGGTAAAGATGACGTTGCCTTCGATTTTCGAGTCGTAGGCGGTCGACTGACTTTGCGGCATGCCGCAACAGTAAGATTACGCCTCGGTGGCGCAACAGAAAAGCGGCCACAGATTGACACAGATCAAACACAGATTACGGAAAGCGCAGATAGGAACTCGAAATCATCTGTGTAAATCTGTGTTCATCTGTGGCTAATTTCGGCCAGCCGAAACCTCCATGACGACCCTAATGACACGTACTCATCTCGACGAACTCGAGAACCAGAGCATTTTCATTTTTCGCGAGGCGTATCATGCGTTCAAGAACATCGCCATGCCCTGGTCGATGGGAAAAGATTCGAACGTGCTGATCTGGCTGGCGCGGAAAGCGTTTTTCGGCCGAGTGCCGTTTCCGGTTTTGCACATCGACACGACTTACGAATTTCCCGAGATGCTCGAGTTTCGGGAATGGGCAAAGAAACATCACGACCTGAACCTGATCGTGAAGATCAACACCGAAGCACGCGAACGCGGCGTCGGCTACGAGACGCACGATCCCGTCACGGTGACGCACGAATTGAAAACGGTTGCGCTCCAGCAAGTGCTCGCGGAATACAAATGGGACGCGTTGATTACCGGCATCCGGCGCGATGAAGATCCGACCCGCGCAAAAGAACGATATTTTTCACCGCGCAACGCGCAGTTCGAATGGGATTACAAAGATCAACCGCCGGAGTTCTGGGGCCAGTTCGCAACCAGCTCAGGCAAAGGCGAGCATGTGCGCATTCAACCGTTGCTTGATTGGATCGAGGTGGACGTTTGGCGTTACATCCAGCGCGAAAAGATTCCCATCCCACAAATGTATTTCTCGCGGAACGGAAAACGTTTCCGCTCGTTAGGCTGCAGTCCAATCACGCATCCGATCGAAAGCAACGCGTCGAGCATCGACGAGATCATTACTGAGCTGGAGGCAACGAAAGTGGGCGAGCGTGCCGGTCGCGCTCAGGATCATTACGAGCGTAACGCAATGCAGAAGTTGCGCGCGAAAGGCTTTCTATGATCGCTAAGGAAAGCAGGAATTCAGGAACGTGTAGGATTTGGATTTTTCCTGCTTTCGAGCGTTCCTGAGATATTCCGATGCAAGAGGAGCAGCCACTCAAGATTGTTTTTGTTGGACACGTGGACCATGGTAAGTCGACGCTGATCGGGCGGATTTTGCACGACACCGATTCGTTGCCGGAAGGCAAGATCGACATGGTGAAGAAGGCGTGCGCGGCGGAAGGAATGGAATTTGAGTTCGCGTTCGTGCTCGATGCACTGCTCGAGGAGCAGAAGCAGAACGTCACCATCGACACGACCGAGATCCGTTTCAAAACCAAACCGCGCAAATACATCATCATCGACGCGCCTGGACACAAAGAGTTTTTGAAGAACATGATCACGGGCGCGTCACGCGCCGACGCGGCCGTTCTCGTCATCGCGGCGAACGAAGGTGTCCGCGAACAAAGCCGGCGGCACGCGTATTTGCTCAGCATGCTCGGAATCAAGCAACTGATCGTCGTGATCAACAAGATGGATCTCGCCGATTTCTCAGAGAAGAAATTTGAGGAGATCGAAAGCGAATATCGAAAATTTCTCGCCGAACTCGGACTGAAAGCGCGTGTCTTTGTTCCCGCGTCAGCCAAGAATGGCGACAACGTTGCGAGCGCGAGCAAGAAAATGAAATGGCATCGCGGGCCGACGGTTCTGGAAGCGCTCGATTTGTTGGAGGCGCAAAAGCGCGATGTCGATCTTCCATTGCGGTTTTGCGTCCAGGATGTCTATCGATTCGATGACCGCCGCATTATTGCCGGCCGGATCGAGACCGGAAAACTGAGGGTGGGGGATGAACTGGTTTTTTCCCCTGCCAACAAGGCTTCGAAAGTTCAATCGATTGAAGAATGGGGTGGAAATGCCCACAGCGAAGCGATTGCCGGCGATTCAATCGGGATCACGCTGACGGAACAAATTTTCGTCGAGCGCGGCTACGTCGCGTCACATCAAACCGACACGCCCATCGAAGCAAATCGAGTTCATGCCGATGTGTTCTGGATTGTGCGCGAGCCGATGCGGGCTGGCCATCTCTACGATCTGCGTTTGGCGACGCAGGAAGTAAAATGCGAAATCGTTTCGATCGACGAAGTGATGGATTCGTCGACCCTCGAGGCAACGAAAGACAAGCGCGAACAGTTGGAACGCAATGAAGTCGGTCGCCTGACCCTTCAGACACGAAGTCCGCTGGTGATCGACAACCACGATCGCATTCCGAAGCTTGGACGCTTTGTCATCGTCGATGATGACCGGATTTGCGGCGGTGGCACAATTTTCGGTGGCGTTTACACCGATCGCACTGTTGCCAAGAGTAAAAATATTTTCTGGGTCGAAGGAAAAATCACCGCGGAAGCGAGAGCGGCGCGAACAGGTCATCGCGGCGCGGTGGTCTGGTTCACCGGATTATCCGGCGCCGGAAAATCGACAATCGCGCAAGCGCTCGAGCGCGAACTCTTCGCGCGCGGAATGCAAACGTATGTGCTCGACGGTGACAACATTCGTCACGGTTTGAATTCCAATCTCGGGTTTTCACCGGAAGACCGGGTCGAAAATATTCGTCGCGTGAGCGAAGTCGCGAAACTAATGGCCGATTCGGGTGTGGTCGCGATTACCGCATTCATTTCGCCCTATCGAATGGATCGAAGACGCGCGCGCGAGATTGCGCTCGAAGGCAATGCCGAGTTCGTGGAAGTTTTCGTGGATGCGCCGCTGGAAGTGTGCGAAGCGCGAGATCCAAAAAATCTCTACAAGAAAGCGCGTGCCGGAGAGATTCGCGAGTTTACCGGAATCGACGCACCTTATGAGCCACCCGAAGATGCCGAGATTATCGTTCACACCGATCGACAAACGGTGAACGAATCAGTCGCGACGATTCTTGAAGGGCTATTGCCGCGGCTAGAACCGGAAGAATCCAATGCGTGACGCGAAAGATGTCGATCTTACGATTCGCGCGGCGGAAGCTGCCGATGCGGAAGCGTTGGCAGACTTAATGACGCAGCTCGGTTACGAAACGCGCGCAGCCGAAATGCAGATGCGAATGGAAGCGATCCTCGCGAACAAGAATTACGCGACGTTTGTCGCAGTGAGCAAAGGCAGAGTCTGCGGAATGATCGGCACATTCACGCGTTACAGCTACGAACGTAACAGTCCTTCAGGCAGAATTCTTGCGCTGGTCGTGTCAGAAAAGATGCGCGGCTGCGGTGTTGGTTGCGCGCTCATTGCCGCCGCCGAAAAAAATCTCGCCCAAAGAAATATTCGACGCGTGGCGGTGAACACGCGGTTCGAGCGGAAGGAAGCGCACGAGTTTTATGAGAAGGCTCGCTACACGCGCAATGGCTTTCGCTTCGTGAAGGAATTGCCGATGCCGGCAGACTAGAGTCCGAGCCGGACTGGCATTAAACAGATTGCGCGAGGATCAACCCGCGACCCGGGTCGGGTAATCGATGATGCTGACGCGACTCGATTCAATCACGTCGTGGACGATTTTGCCGAGTTCGGCGGCTTCGTACGGTTTGGCGATGACGCCTCGGAACCCGAAATCCTGATAACGGCTCATTGTCGCGTCGGTGGCGTAACCGCTCGAGACAATCGCGTTCACGGTCGGATCGATCTCAATTAATTTCTTGAGCGCCTCTTTTCCGCCCATCCCGCCCGGAAGCGTAAGATCGAGTATGACGACATCGAATCGTTCGCCGGCTTGGAATTTTTCTTTGTAAATGTTTACGCCTTCGTACGCGGTGGCCGATTGCCAAACTTGGTAGCCCAGTCGCGTCAGGGTGAATTGAACCAGATTGCGAATGGCGTGTTCGTCGTCGATCACGAGGACGCGGCCGGTTCCAGATATTGCCGGAGTCGAGATTCGCGGCGCTTCAACTGGCAAGTCTTCATGCAGCGCCGCCGGCAGATAAATCGTGAAAGTCGAACCGACGTGCACTTCAGAGTCGACCGTCACGAGACCGTTGTGATTTTTGATGATGGAGTAAGCGGTGGCGAGGCCAAGCCCGTTGCCTTTTGGTTTGGTCGTGAAGTAGGGATCGAAAATCCGCTTCATGTATTTTTCCGGGATGCCCACGCCTTCGTCGCGGATCCGGACGCGGACGTAATCTCCAGGGGCAAGATCGGGGATCACTGCGTCATCGACGTCGTAGCAAAAATTCTCGCAACTGACATGGAGGGTGCCGCCGTTTGGCATCGCCTGGTCCGCATTGACGACAAGGTTCGCGATTACCTGACTGATCTGGCCGGGGTCGATTTCGGCCGGCGCGAGATCCGCCCCAAATTCAAATTCGCTGCGGTTGCGGCTGCCGCGGAGCGAAAAGCTCACCGTATCTTGAATTAATTTTCCGATCGAAGCGGCCTTCTTAATTGGCGCCCCGCCGCGAGCGAAAGTCAGAAGCTGCTGAGCGAGATCACGCGCGCGGACCGACGCATTTTTAGCGTCATCCAAACGCTGCGCCATTTCGGCACCCGGCGGAAGAAGCAAGGATGCGAGGGAAATGTTGCCGATAATCGCGGTGAGAAGGTTGTTGAAATCGTGCGCGATGCCTCCGGCGAGAAGTCCGATTTGTTCGAGCGTCTCCGCTTTACGACGCTCTGCTTCCGCGCGTTGCCGGGCAGTGATGTCGCGGAAAACGAGAACGACGCCGGCGATTTCATTTTTGTTGTCGCGAATCGGCGACGCCACCTGTTCGATGACGCGTTCGCTGCCGTCGCGTGAAGTCAGCGTGACGTTTTCGGGGAGATTGAGCAAGATCGACTGCGCCTCGCTGCGATAACCACTTTTTTGCGCTTTGGCTTGCGCGGCAAGATCGACAGTCACGTCAAAGACTGATTTGAGCGGTTGGCCGATCACTTCTTTTGAGTTCCAGCCCGTCAATTTCTCCGCTTCACTGTTCATCATAATCACTTTGCCGTTTACGTCGGTAGTGATAACGCCGTCACCGATGGCGCGAAGCGTCACCACCAGACTTTCCTTTTCAGCCGCGATCTGTTTCTCAAAGCGTTTCCGCTCGGTCACGTCGCGCACCATCGCGACGTAGTAGAGCCGCTGCTGGTCGATGATCATTTCGCTCAGCGACATTTCGATCGGGAATGCGACATGCTTGCGGGTGCGGCCGAGAGCGAGCGTGCTGCCGCCGGTGCGCCGCATGATCTCCATCCAGTTGCAAACGACCGGCTTGGCGTCGTGTTCGCTCTCGTAACGTTTCGGAACCAGCCGCGTGAAATTGTGGCCGATCATTTCGTTGTCGCGACAGCCGAACATTTTTTCCGCCGCGGGATTCATCGAGCGAATGACGCCGTTCTCATCGACGGTGATCATTCCATCGAGGATGTTCTCGATCACGGAGCGAATGTGGGTCTCGGCGCCTTCGAGCTCCGCGAGCTGGCGCCGCACGAGAACAAAACTGTAGCTGTTGGAAGCCAGCAGCAGGCTAACGGCGAAGAACGCAACGAGTGCCAGGGCGGACGTCCGAAAGATTCTCTGGCGAGTGGCCGAATTTGCGCGCAGTTCGTAAAGATTGAGTTCGTTCTTCTCGAAATCTGTCAGCTTTTGGCGGATATCGCCCATCATCGTCTCGCCCAATTCGGTCAAAGCGAGGGCGTCAGCATCTTTGCCGGCACGTTTGGTGTCGATTTGCGGAGCGGCCGACTGGTTGATCCATCGCTCCACGTTAAAATGAATTTCGGCCAGCAGTTGAGCTTGCGATGGAGAATTCGCGACTAGAATAGAGAGATAACCGTTGTAGGTGTAAAAATCCGCGATCGCGCGTTTGTACGCTTCGAAGAAACTGTTCTCGCCCGTGAGCAGGTAGCCGCGTTTCTCTTTTTCCATTTCCACGACCGAACGGTCCAGTTTCGGCAGGAAATCCAATATCTGAGCCGATTGCGTTGCCCATTCCTGATCGTGCATGCGCTGGTTGAGCACGATCTGCTCTTCGTCCTGCAACGATTGCAGAACTTCACGCGTTTGATCGAGGAGAGAATTCCCGAGCCCGAAAGAGCCTGCTGCGTTTGTCTCGGCATTACTGGGCGTGGTGCCGTTGGCCCGCCGCGCGTTCATTTCCGGAATCGCAACGGTGTCGAGCCATCTCTGAACGACTTCCTGGACCTTTATCACGCGCTTGCGTTGTCGCGGAGTGTCCAGAATGAGCGCGGTCAGATCTTCAATCCGCTGTTTAATGAGGCCGCGCTTCTTTTCAAACGGCGCGACGTAGTCCTCGTTACCGCTCAAGAGATAACCGCGGTGACTGCTTTCCAAACCAGCAATGTCGTTCTCGATCAAGCTGCTTAACCGCATCACTTCGATCGTGTGAGTGCGGAGCGAGTCCTGGTAATGGCTGCGCAAGGTCACGAGCAGGAAAACGCCGACCAGGAAAATGATAACCGCGACGCCGACCGTCGTTCCGGAAAGCAACTTGAGATGAAAATGCCGCTGGCTAAAAAGCCAATCGCCGATGCGGCCGAAGATCGACCGCCGGCGGGCTTTCAAGTCTGTTGGTACGGAGGCGTCGACAGACGGATCTACCATAATTGCGATAAAGCAGCTCCCCTGCCACCACGACTGCTTCCATGCTGGCCGGCGCCAGCCGAACTCCAAAGCAGAGTTAGTACCAGATCTTCACTAAGTACAAACCCTCTGCCGGCGCGACAAACCGAGAGCTATCGGCGCGCGCCGACTGCAGCCGATTGGCGATTTCGCTCAGGTCCATTTTGCCGAGCGCGACACGTGTCATCGCGCCGACCATCAGGCGGACCATTTTGTAGAGAAAACCATCGCCCGCGACATCGATGGTGATACGCGGCCCGCTTCCCCGAATGCGGACCGATGAAATCGTGCGTGTCGTTTCCTTTTCCTTTTTGCCGCGATTCGCAGCGAACGCGGCGAAGTCGTGTTGGCCGATAAATTTTTCTCCGGCAGCCTTCAAAAGTTCGACATCCAGGGGCAGGGAAATGTGCCACGCGCGGCCAAGCTCGAGCGGCAGTAAAATTGGCGCCGCCCAAATCCGGTAGCGATAAAGTTTTCCCGTCGCGGAAAAGCGCGCATGAAACTTTTGCGACACGTACTGGCAACGCAAAATGCGAACGGTTGCCGGCAAGACTGCGTTGAGCGCGCTTCTCCAGCGCTCAATCGACATCCGTTTATCTGAAAGATCGATATGCGCGCATTGAGCAAGCGCGTGAACACCCGTATCGGTGCGCCCGGCGCCGTGAACCCGGACGTGCTGGCCGCTGATCTTTTGCAATGCGCGTTCCAGTTCGTCTTGAACCGTGTTGCGATGTGCCTGGCTTTGCCAGCCGGCGAAGGCTGCGCCGTCGTACGCAACGGTTAACTTAAGCCGCGGCGACATTCGATCAGCGCGGAGTTTCGTTTGTCGGTATTCCCGCGCTTTCGCGGTCGAGATAGGTTTGCAAAATCATTTGGGCTGCGACTTGATCGACAAACTTGCGCGTGTGGCGCGTTTTTTTACCGGCATCTCTGAGCGCGCGATTCGCTGCCACGGTTGTCAATCGTTCGTCCCAGGTTTGAACTTCGCACGGCAGCAGGGCGCGAAGTTTGGTCGCAAATTCCAACGCTTCGTTCGCCGCCGCGCCAATTTCGCCGCTCATGTGACGGGGAATACCGACGACTACTTTGTCGATCTTTCGTTCTCGAACGATCTCCGCAATTCGCTTCGCCGAATTTTTGTTCGCCGGAATCGTTTCAAGCGGGTGCGCCAGCAAGCGCAATTCATCTGAAATTGCCAGTCCGATTCGCGTTCGACCGAAATCGATCCCCAGGATTGGATTCATTTTCGCAGCGGCGAAACTATTGCAGCTCCGGCGGCAACTTGCCGACGAGATTTTTGATCTTCTCGGCCTGATGACGGTGGCAGATCAAAATTGCGTCGGCCGTGCGCACCACGATCAGGTTATGTACGCCGAGTAGCGCTACGGTCGTTTCGCCATCGTTGAAAATAACGTTATCACTGGAATCGAGCGCAATCAGCGCGGTGTTGGCTGCGTTACCGTGTTCGTCGTTTTTGAAATAGCGCGCGACCGCCTGCCAACTGCCAACGTCGTCCCAATCGAAACTCGCTTCGACCACCAAAACGCGATCGGCTTTTTCCATGATCGCGTAATCGAACGAAATGCGCGGCAACTTTGGGAAACGCTCTTGCAAAATTTTGTCGAGATCTTTCGGCGTCCGGACTTGTGAGATGAAGTCCGCGAGTTCCGGCGCGTGGCGATTGAATTCGCGCAAAATCGTGGCCACTGACCAGACGAACATTCCCGCGTTCCAACGAAAATTTCCTTTTCGCAAAAAGGACTCGGCCAGATCGGTGTTCGGCTTTTCGCGAAAACGCACGACGCGATGAACGGCGATTTTGTCGTCTCCGCGCAATCGCACCGGTTCGCCTTGCTCGATATAACCGAAACCGGGACACGCCCACGTCGGTTTAATGCCGATGGTTACGAGCGCGCCGGTCTCTTCGGCGGCCGCAGCGGCGGTTTTCATTGTTTCTTGGAATGCTGCGCGATCGGCAATCACGTGATCGGCCGGCAACACCAACATCGTTGCCCCATGGTCTCGAGCCGCGACCCAGCCGGCTCCAAGCGCGACTGCCGCCGCGGTGTCGCGTTTGGCAGGCTCGGCAATGATATTTTGTTTCGGAAAACTTTTGAGCAAATCGCGAACAGCTTTTTCTTGTTCGACGTTGGTGAGAATGAGAATGCGCTCGCTCGGCACGAAGCCGTCCAGTCGCGCGATTGTTTCCTCGAGCAAGGTTCGCTCGGAAATGAGGCGCAGCAATTGCTTCGGACGATTACGCCGGCTCAACGGCCAGAACCGCTCACCGCTGCCGCCGGCGAGAATGAGAGCATAAATCGGTTTCGACATGTCAGAAGCTGCCAATAACGGAGATCACGCCAGCACGGAGATTTTCCCGTTTCTTTTTCGCCGACGGGACTTATAAGTAGCCGATGTCCCTCTCGGTATCCATTCCAAAAACGGCGGAACAGATTCCGCTGGACAGTTTACTCAGCCTGACGCGCACCGCGTTCGGACTTGGAATCGGAATGCTCGTCGCGGACAAAATCAAACGCCCAGCCCGACAGACGGCTGCTATTGCCTTGATGTCGGTCGGCGCGTTGGCCGCTGTGCCATTTCTTGTGAAAATCGCACTCGAGCGCATCAATCGTCCGGAATCGGAACGCGGCAGCCGCGCACGACTTCGCTCGATTCGCGGCGACTCGGGTTACTCCACCGAGACAGACATTTATTAGTCTGCGAACCGAGTGCCGTTCACTCGAGGACAGCTTGATTCGGCCGGCTTCGCGGATTAAACCCTCCTTCGCACATGGCCCGAACATCGACATCTTCCGGTGAGCCGTTGCGCGATTTCTGCCGGGAAATCTTAAAACAGGAAGCGCTCCTGCGACAGGGCGGCGGGAAAGGCGGACTCGAGCGGCAACGCAAACTCGGTCGGCTGCCGGCACGTGAGCGAATCGGCCAACTCCTCGACAAAGACGCGCAGTTTTTCGAGCTCGGACTTTGGTCGGCCTACAAAATGTATGAGGAGTGGGGGAGCATTGTCGCCGCCGGAACTGTCGCCGGCGTCGGAAACGTGTCTGAAATTCCATGCATGATCATTGCCAACGACGCGACGGTGAAAGCCGGTGCGTTCTTTCCCGCGACCGTGAAGAAACTTTTGCGCGCGCAACGGATCGCTTTTGAATGTTCGCTGCCGATTATTTATCTGGTCGATTCCGCCGGAGTTTTTTTGCCGATGCAGGACGAAATTTTTCCTGATGAAGACGATTTCGGCCGGATCTTTCGAAATAATTCGGTCATTTCCGCGGCCGGAATTCCGCAGTTCGCCGCAATCATGGGGAACTGTGTTGCCGGCGGGGCTTATCTTCCGGTTCTCTGCGATAAAATTTTGATGACCGAAGGCAGCGGCCTTTATCTCGCCGGCCCGTCGCTGGTCAAAGCGGCCATCGGACAAGTTGTCGATCAAGAAGAACTTGGCGGCGCAAAAATGCATTCGGAAATTAGCGGCACCGTCGATTTTTATGAAAAGACCGACGAATCATGTTTGAAAAGATTGCGTTCGCTCGTCGCGCTTTTACCGGAGGCGCAAATCGCAGATGACGCCAAGATCGACAAGAAGGATTTCAAAACGGCGAAAAGTCCAGACTCGGTTTATGACCTGGTCAGTCTCGATGGTCAGAAGAATTACGATGCCCGAGATTTGCTCGCGGCCATTGTCGATTCCAACTCGATCGAAGAATACAAAGCCGATTACGGCAAGACGTTGGTGACGGCGTATGCGCGTATTGCCGGTCGACCGGTCGGCATTGTCGCCAGTCAACGGCTGCAAGTGCGCACGAAAAAGGAAGGAATCCAGATGGGCGGCGTCATTTATTCGGACAGTGCTGACAAAGCCGCGCGTTTTGTGATGGATTGCAATCAAGACGGACTGCCGATCATTTTTTTCCAGGACGTGACCGGGTTCATGGTCGGTCGCGACGCGGAACAGAGCGGGATCATCCGAAGTGGCGCGAAACTCGTGAATGCAGTCAGCAATTCAGTTGTTCCAAAAATCACCGTGGTCGTTGGCGGTTCGTTTGGCGCAGGCAACTACGCGCTCTGCGGCAAAGCTTACGATCCGCGATTCATCGTGGCGTGGCCGACTGCGCGTTACGCGGTGATGGGCGCGGCCCAGGCTTCGGACACAGTCTTTTCAATTCTCGCCCGCGCTCGTGATCGCGGCGACAAAAAGGCGTCGCACGAAGAGCTCGATGAGCTTCGCAAAAAAGTGAAACGGAGCTACGAAGAGCAAACCGACATTCGTTACGGCGCGGCGCGCGGTTGGGTTGACGCCATTGTTCAGCCGCATGAAACGCGCGATGCGTTGATTCAGTTGCTTCAATATGTGTCGCGTCCGACGCCGAAAGCGCGCTTCCACACCGGCGTCATTCAAGTTTAATGCTCATCGCTGACTTCTGATGTCTGACCTCTGATTTATGCCACTCGTTCTGATCGAGAAGCAGAATCCGCAGATCAAGGTGGTGACGTTGAACCGTCCTGAACGGCGCAACTCGCTGACGATTGAGCTGCTGAACGAATTGATCGCCGCCATTGAAGTCGCTTCCGATCAGGTGGACGAACGGGTTCTCGTTTTGCGCGGCGCGGGTGTCGCGTTTTGCACGGGACTCGATTTGAAAGAAGCGGCCGATCCGAAGAAGGCACACATGACTGCCGAATTAGTGGCCAAGACTTTGATCACGCTCGCTGAAACGCGCTTGGTCACAATTGCGGCCGTTCACGGCGCCGCAGTTGCAGGCGGCGCGGGAATCATGTCGGCCTGCGATTTTGTCGTCGCCGCCGAGAAAACGAAGATCGGTTATCCGGAAGTGCGGCGCGGTTTGGTCGCGGGACTTGTCATGACTTTTTTGCGTCGCCAAGTCGGCGAGCGCAACATGCGCGAGTTGGTGCTGAGTGGAGAATTAATCGATGCCCAGCGCGCGCGCGAAATAGGTTTGGTCAATCGCGTGGTTGCCCCTAACGAGTTGATGAGCGAAGCGCAAAAGTTTGCCGATTCCGTTTTGCAAGGCGCGCCCAGCGCCCTCGCGCAAACCAAGCGTTTGATCGAAAAACTTTGGTCGACGTCGGTGAAGGAAGATGTCGACCTTGCGTTGAAGCATCACTTGCAGGCGCGCGAATCCGAGGAAGCGCGCGAAGGCATCGCGGCGTTCAACGAAAAACGCCCGCCAAACTGGTCGAAATAAGATCAAATCTAGATCGTCGGTATCGGACAGCGCTCCGCCTTCGGACGCAACCTCACTCTGCTCACCGCATTCCGGTGTCGCACTGCCACTCGACTTTGGTCATTTGCCCCGCGGCAACATCGACATCGAACGGTCCGTAGCGCCCAATTCCTCTTTGCCGATCCTTTTTTGTCACGGTGTAATGACCGGGCGTAAGCGAGACTTTGAAATGGCCCTGACCATCGGTCGTGAACTCTGCGATCGCGCCGTTTTCGTTACCGACAACGAATGTCGCATTGGCCAGCGGCGCTGAACTCGTCATGCCGGGTCGAACAGGGCCACCGTGAGTTGGCCCCACCGTGATCACGCCTTCAATGCCAGTGTTGCCTGTTTCGGGCATGGGCGTGAGCGTAGGTAATGTTTGAGCATAGCAAAAACCGGCAAATATAAGGAAACCGACTAAGCTTAAGCGTTGAAGTCGCATAGATACTTGGACGGTTGCAGCCTCCAATTGTTTAAAGGAAAAAATAGGAAATGTTTGTCGATCGGATCAAAGTTTTTGCGCAAGCGGGCAGTGGCGGGCGCGGCTCGGTCAGTTTTCGGCGGGAGAAATTTGTGCCAAAAGGAGGGCCTGATGGCGGAGATGGCGGCCGCGGCGGCGATGTTATTCTGCGCGCAGATCGGCACGTTGATAATCTCTCAAACCTTTTCTACGAGCCCATCATCAAAGCGAAAAGCGGCGGTCACGGAATGGGCAAGAAAATGCACGGGCGATCTGCGCCGTCGAAGATCGTGAAGGTGCCGGTGGGAACAATCGTTTGGCTCGCGGAAGATAGAAAACGCCCAACGCCCAATCCGCCTTCACAAGGCTACGGCGCGACAGGCGCTCAACGCTCAATATCGAATGCAGAAGATGTGATTGTCGATCTTACGCGAGACGGTCAGGAGTTTGTTTTGTGTCGCGGTGGTGCTGGCGGGAAAGGCAATGTGCATTTCAAAAGCTCGCGCAATCGGGCGCCGCGTGAATACACCGAAGGCGAAGAAGGCGAGCAAGGGCACTTCTTATTAGAACTACGCACGATCGCCGATGGGGGATTGGTCGGTTATCCGAATGCCGGCAAGTCGACTTTGCTCCGAAAAATTTCCGCGGCGCGGCCCAAAGTGGCAGCCTATCCTTTCACGACGCTGCATCCGATCATCGGCGTAGTGGAATTTTCCGGATATCGTCGGGCGACGATTGCCGACATTCCTGGCTTGATTGAAGGGGCGCATCGCGGCCTCGGGCTTGGTCATGAATTTTTACGGCACATTACGCGGTGCCGAATTTTCCTGTTCGTTGTCGATGTTGCCGGAAGCGAAGGGCGTAATCCGGTCGAGGATCTCCAACAATTGCGCAAGGAGCTCGATCTCTACGATCCGCTCCTATCACAGCGTCCGTGGTTTGTGATCGCGAACAAAATGGATTTGTCCAATGCGCAGGAAAATCTCAATGCGCTGCGGCAAAAATTTCCCAAGGTTGACATCGTCCAGACTTCGGCGGCGAAAGGCGAGGGGATTGATGACCTGAAGAAGAAGTTGGCGGAAAAGTTGTTGTAGAGGCGCTTGTGCCAAGCGCCTGTTTATTTAGTTCGGCGGTTGACACAACCGCCGCTACAACACGCGGATTGTTAGAAATTTTCTCCGAAAGTCGCTTGTCATTCAGGCAAAAACGGCTTTGGTATCCGCGTCAAGATTCGCGGCTCGATTTCGGAGCGCGAGAGATCATGGGCAGGATGCCTGTGCCACTTGGCTGACAATCGAAATGCGCAATCGTTATTTACTGATGTCGATCCTGGCGCTGATGTGCAGCGCGACACTGGCGAGCTCTGTGTTCGCAGCGGAAGCACCGCCGGCGGAGCACGAAGGCATATCGCTGAAAGCCGCGCCACTGGTTCAAATCGGCAAGTTTGCGGTCACCAATTCGATGCTGGTAACCTGGATCGTCGCTGCCGGTGTCATCATTTTCGCGCAAATTGCGACCCGCCGGATCAAACCAATTCCCAGCGGGCTCCAGAATTTTTGGGAATGGATGGTCGAGAGTCTCTACAATTTCCTCGAGGGAATCATCGGACGCGAGCTGGTCAGGAAAACTTTTTGGTTTTTCGCGACGATTTTTATCTTTATTTTATTCGTGAACTGGTTCGGCCTGATTCCCGGCGTCGGTACAATTGGCTGGGGTCATTACGATCCGAACGGCGCTTTCCACATCGATCGCCCGCTTTTGCGCGGCGGCAACGCCGATCTTAACATGACGACGGCGATGGCCTCAGTTTTCTTCGTCCTGTGGTTGGTCTGGGCGCTTCAAGCCAATGGCGTCGGCGGATTCTTGGCGCACCTCTTCGGACCAAAAGGTGAAACGTCCGGTGTCCTCAAAATCGTGATGGTCGTGATTTTCTTTCTCGTCGGATGGCTGGAGATTATTTCGATCTTGTTCCGGCCGGTCTCGTTGAGCTTCCGGCTTTTCGGAAATATCTACGCCGGTGAAAGCATACTCGAGGCGATGTCGAACATGGTCCCATATCTTTCTTGGCTGCTGCCGCTGCCGTTTTACTTTTTGGAAGTGCTGGTGGGTTTTGTCCAAGCGCTCGTCTTCATGTTATTGACGGCGATTTTCACTCTCTTGATTGCGTCACACGGACCGGAGCAAGCACATTGATGAAAATTTTAGCGAACTCAAAATGGGAACGCCAAACCAACCGAAAAAACAAACTATGATATTGCCACTACTAGCAGAAATGAGCGGAAGCATTCACGTCGGCCTCGCCGCGATGGGTGTAGGAATCGGAATCGGCCTGACCGGTCTCGGAATGACGACCGCGGTCGGTCGCAATCCCGGCGCGTTCACGCCCGTGCTTGTGCACGCGATTCTCGCGATCGCGTTGACTGAAGCGATCGTGTTCTACGCGCTCTACCTTCTGCCTCGCTAACATTTTATTGCGAGCAGGCGAATCGCCTGAGCGCATGAGTTTTATCTTATGACGATGATGATTGCCGCTGGTGCTGCAGCCGCAGGTTTTGCCGAGATGATTCGCGATACTGCCGACACGTTCGGCTGGAATCCGTGGCTGTTTTTCTCGCAGGTGATCAGTTTCGCCATCGTCGCGTTTTTGCTGCGGCGATTCGCTTACAAACCAATCCTTGCCGTGCTCGAAGATCGGCGCCGAAAGATTGAGGAGGGTCAGCTCAACGCGGAGAAGATCCGAAAAGAACTCGCCGAAGCAGAGAAGCGCTATCAGGAAATTGTGGGGAAAGCCAACGCTGACGCGCAAAGGATGATCGATGAAGCGCGGGAGAGCAGCGCGCACTTGGCCGAGCGGAAACAGCAGGAAGCCATCGCTGCCGCAGAGCAAATTCTGGCCAAGGCGAAAGAGGCGGCAGCGCTCGAACATGAGCGCCAAATGCAAACATTGAAACGCGAACTTGGCCGCCTCGTCATTGATACGACCGCAAAAGTTACCGGCAAAGTGCTTACGGCCGAGGACCAAAAGCGCTTGCAAGAGGAAGCCGCCCGCCAGGTTGCCTGATGAAGATCAACAAGGAAATCCGCCAGCTTTCCCGGGAAATGCTGCGCGCAAGCTTTACTGACGGCCAACTCGACCGCGGCAAAATAGCGTCGCTCGTGCAGTCGCTCATCTCAAAGCGTCCGCGTCATTTCCTGGACGTGCTGCAGTACTACAAGCGTTTGCTTCGGCTCGAGATTGAAAAGAGGCACGCCAGAATCGAAAGCGCGACACACCTGAGTCCCCAAGCAGCATTCGATATTGGCGCGCGCCTCAAGAGAAAATATGGCAACGATTTGACCACCGAATTCGCTGTTGATCCAACGCTTCTCGGCGGCGTGCGCGTGCGCGTGGGCAGCGATGTTTGGGACGGCACGTTGCGCAACCGGTTGGAACGCCTCCAGCAACAACTTTAATCAACTAAAACCATGAGCAGTATTCTTGAAGAGATTGAAACGAAAATCGCGGGATTAAAAACATCGACAGCCAAGAGCAATGTCGGCGTCGTCCGCGAAACCGGCGACGGCGTCGCCCGCATCGAAGGGCTGAGCGACGTCATGCTCAATGAGATGATCGAGTTTCCGAACGGCGTGTTCGGGCTCGCCTTAAACCTGGAGGAGACCGAGGTCGGCGCGATCTTGCTCGGCGAATCAACCAAAGTTTCAGAAGGCGACGAAGTTAAAACAACGGGAAAACTTCTCCAAGTCCCTGTGGGCAAAGCGCTTCTCGGCCGCGTCGTTAATACTATCGGTCTGCCCCTCGACGACAAGGGGCCGATTAAGACCGAAACCTTTTATCCGCTCGAAAAAATTGCACCCGGCGTCATCAAACGCCGGAGTGTAAGCCAGCCAGTTCAGACCGGAATCATGGCGATCGACGCGATGATTCCAATCGGCCGAGGCCAGCGCGAATTGATCATTGGCGACCGGGCGACCGGGAAATCGACGATCGCGATCGACACAATCATCAGTCAGGCGCGCTTGAACAAAGCCGCTGAAGAGGAAGGCGACAAAAATTATCGACCGCTTTATTGCATTTACGTCGCGGTCGGTCAGAAAAATTCCAACGTCGCGCGCACACTCGATGTTCTCGAACGCGAAGGAGCGATGCCCTACACGACCATCATTTCCGCGCCTGCGTCGGACACGGCGACGAATCAATATCTGGCGCCATTCGCCGGCGCAGCTATGGGTGAGTGGTTCATGGACAACAGAATGGACGCGCTCATTATTTATGACGATTTGTCGAAACACGCGGTCGCGTATCGGCAGGTTTCACTCGTGTTGAAACGTCCGTCCGGTCGCGAAGCGTATCCCGGTGACGTGTTTTATTTGCATTCGCGTTTGCTCGAACGCAGCGCTCGTATCGCCGAGGAATTCGGCGGCGGCTCGCTGACCGCATTGCCGATCATCGAGACGCAAGCGGGGGACGTTTCGGCTTACATCCCGACCAACGTGATCTCGATCACCGACGGACAGATTTATCTGGAGACCGATTTATTTTACCAGGGTGTGCGTCCCGCCATTTCGGTCGGTCTTTCAGTGAGCCGCGTCGGGTCAGCCGCGCAGATCAAGGCGATCAAGCAAGTGGCCGGCAAAGTGAAGCTTGATCTCGCTCAATTCCGCGAGCTCGCCGCGTTCGCGCAGTTTGGTTCCGACCTGGATGCGGCGACCAAAGCGCGACTCGAGCGCGGTCAGCGCATCGTCGAGTTGTTCAAGCAGAAGCAATACAACCCGATTCCGGTCGAAGAACAGGTCGCCGTGATGTGGGCGATGCAAAATGGATATGTCGATCCGGTGCCGGTCGATCGCGTCAAAGAATTTCAATTAAAGCTTCAAGACTGGTTGCAGACCCGGAAAGAAAGTTTGCTTCGAGGAATTCGCGAGAAGAAGCAGCTGGATGAAGATCTCGAGTCGCAACTCAAGAGCGCTATGGAGGACTTCAAAGCGACCTGGCAATGATTTTCGCCTAACGAGCAATGGCAAACACGCAGGACATACGGCGCCGGATCAAATCGATCCGCAACACCGCGCAGATTACGAAGGCGATGCAGATGGTCGCGGCTTCGAAAATGCGCCGCGCGCAACAGCACGCTCTCGCCGGGCGGCCGTATGCCGCGTTGATGAATAAAGTGCTCGTTTCGCTGCAAAAGCGCGCCGATCCGACGTTGCATCCGCTGCTTCACATTCGTGAGATAAAGAAGGAGCTGGTCCTGATTATCAGCACCGACAAAGGTTTGGCCGGCGCACTTAACACAAATCTTTTCCGTGAAGCCGCAAATTTCGATCAGGCGAAGACGTCGTTCGTCGTCACGGGAAAAAAAGCGCGGCAATTCGTGGCGCGAACAAAGCGCGAGTTGCTGGCCGATTTCGAATTGAAGGACTCGCCGAGTTTTGTGGATACCAAGGCGATCTCGAAGTTCTGCACTGAGAAATTTCTCAATCGCGAAGTCGACAAGGTCTCCGTCCTCTACACCCATTTCATCAACACGATCAATCAGCGGCCGGTCGTGGAAACGCTGTTGCCGATCAGCAGTTTCGATTTGCCCAAGGGCGAATCAACCGAGGGCGCGTCGGAAGATGTCGATCCAATGCTCGGTTATGTTTTCGAGCCAAGTGCCGATGTCGTGCTCGACGCGATGTTGCCCTTTTACATCCAGCATGAGGTTTTCCAAATGATCCTCGACGCGCGCGCGTCCGAGCACAGCGCCCGGATGGTGGCGATGAAGAACGCGACCGACAACGCGAACCAGTTCATCAAGGATCTCACTCTCGAATACAACAAAATGCGGCAGGCGGGAATCACGACCGAGCTGCTTGAGATTGCGACCGCGCAAATGGCGCTCGGTGGCTAGTTAAGATTTATGAATAAAGGAAACATCGTTCAAGTGATCGGTCCCGTGGTGGACGTCGAATTTTCGGACGTGAAGCAGTTGCCGAAAATCTACAACGCGCTCGAGATCGAGTACGAAGTCAACGGCAACCCGACCAAGCTCACTCTCGAAGTGCAACAGCATCTCGGCGAAAGCTGGGTCCGGACGATCGCCATGTCTTCGACCGAAGGTTTGAAGCGCGGGATGAGCGTGAACGACACCGGCGGCCCGATCAGTGTGCCGGTGGGCGAGGGCGTGCTCGGGCGCTTGTTCAATGTCACCGGCGATCCGGTCGATAATCGCGGCCCGGTGAAATTTACCAAGCGCTATCCGATTCACCGGCCTGCGCCGCAATTGACTGAACAAGATACAAAAATTCAGATCCTTGAAACTGGAATCAAAGTCATCGATTTGATTTGTCCGTTCTCGAAAGGCGGCAAGGTCGGGGCGTTCGGCGGCGCCGGCGTCGGCAAAACAGTTGTGATCATGGAGTTGATCAACAACATCGCCAAAGGGCACGGCGGTGTCTCCATGTTCGCCGGAGTGGGCGAACGGAGCCGCGAAGGCAACGATCTTTACAAGGAAATGAGCGAGGCGGGCGTGATCGATCAAAAGGATTTGTCCAAGTCGAAAGTGGGAATGGTTTTCGGCCAGATGAACGAACCGCCGGGCGCGCGTCTGCGCGTCGGGCTGTCCGCGCTGGCAATGACGGAATTTTTCCGGGACGAACGCAATCAGGACGTGCTGCTCTTCATCGACAATATCTTTCGGTTCTCGCAAGCGGGCTCGGAAGTTTCGGCTTTGTTAGGCCGGACGCCGAGCGCGGTTGGTTATCAACCGACGCTTTCGGCGGAAATGGGCGATTTGCAGGAACGAATCACATCGACCAAGAAAGGCTCGATCACTTCCTTCCAGGCGGTTTACGTTCCGGCGGACGATCTGACCGATCCAGCGCCGGCAAACACGTTTGCCCATTTGGATTCGACGATCGTGCTCGAACGTTCCATCGCCGAGCTTGGAATTTATCCCGCGGTCGATCCATTGGCCTCAACATCCAAATCGCTCGCGCCGGAAATTGTCGGCGAAGAGCATTACAACGTCGCCCGCGGCGTGCAGCGCGTTCTGCAACGCTACAAAGATTTGCAGGACATCATCGCCATTCTTGGAATGGACGAACTGAGTCCGGAGGACAAACTGACCGTTTATCGCGCGCGGAAGATTCAAAGATTTTTAAGTCAACCGTTTCACGTCGCCGAAGTTTTCACCGGTAGCAAAGGTCAATACGTCTCGATCCAGGAGACTGTGCAGGGGTTCAAAGAAATTCTCGATGGCAAACATGACGAAGTTCCGGAAACGAACTTTTACATGAAGGGCAACATCGACATGATCAAAGAATAATTTCGATTGGCGATTTTCGAATTTCGATTGATGCGATGAACGAACAGGAAATGAAACAGCGGACGAAGACGTTCGCCTTGAGAATCCTTGATTTAGCCGACGCGCTTCCACGAACACGTAGCGGAAATGTGATTGCCGGACAAATAGTCAGGAGTGGCACCTCCGTGGCTGCAAATTATCGCGCTCTATGTCGGGCAAAATCGCGCGCTGATTTCGTTAATAAGACTAGCATTGTAAAGGAAGAAGCTGACGAGAGTTGTTTCTGGCTTGAATTGCTCATTGACCCCGGGTTACTTGCGCCCCGCCGGGTTCAGCCGTTGTTTAAGAAGGCTAACGAACTTACAGCCATTTTTGTCGCTAGCCGCAAGACAGCAGTTGCGCGCCAGAGGCCATTCGAAAATCGAAAATCGAAAACCGAAAATCCATGACGCTGAAACTCGAGATCGTTACCCCGGAAGAAAAAATTTATTCCGAGGACGTGGACATGGTCACATTGCCGGGAGCGGAAGGCGAGCTTGGTGTTTATCCGAAACACGTGCCGGTGTTAACGACGTTGAAACCGGGCGAACTGCGCGTCCTGAAAGATGGACGCGAAACGGCCATGGCCGTCGGTGAAGGCTTCGTTGAGATCAAAGCTGACGGCGTTTCGGTTTTGACCGATATGGCGCTCGAGCCTGAAAAGATCGACATCGCCGCCGCGGAAAAGGCGGTCGAACGTGCGCAGGCAGCGATGAAAGAGGACCACACCGCCGAAGAAGTCGCCGCGATTCAGGCTTCGTTACAGAAAGCGCTCGCGCAATTGCACGTGAAGCGCCGCCGTCATCACGGCTAAGAGATTGTAGAGGCGGTCGCCGCGGCGACCGCCTGCATATGCTAGATTAAAAGCTTGGCACAAGCACCGCTACAACTTCTCGGAATCATCGCGGGTAACGGCGTTTACCCAAGGATTCTGGCCGACGCTGCGCGCAAGGCCGGCGTGAAGAAAATTGTCGCTGTCGCGTTCACTGACGAAACCGATCCTTCGATCGACAAACATGTCGATGTTGTGGAATGGCTTCGCGTCGGCCAATTGAGTCGGTTGCTGAAATTTTTTCGCGAACACAAAGTTCGCCAGGCAATCATGGCCGGACAAATTGCGCCGAAGAACCTTTTCGAATTGCGGCCGGATATGAAAGCGCTGGTTGTGCTCGCGAAACTCAAACAGCGCAATGCCGAATCGATCTTCACCGCGATCGCCGATGAGTTGAAAAAAGCGGATGTTGATCTTTTGTCGGCGACAACTTTTCTAGAAGATGAACTAGCTGTCAAAGGTTTGATCACGGGTGCGAAGTTGTCGCGCACCGAAGACGAAGATGTCGATCTTGGCTGGAACGTCGCCAAAGAAATTGCGCGGCTCGATATCGGCCAGACCATTATCGTCAAAAACGGAACTGTGCTCGCGGTGGAAGCGTTCGAAGGAACCAACGACGCAATCAAACGCGGCGGCGCGCTCGCTCGCGAAGGCGCGGTCATGATCAAAGTCGCGAAGCCGAATCAGGACATGCGCTTTGACGTTCCTGTAATCGGCGTTGAGACAATCAAAATCGCAGCCGAAGCAAAGCTCCGCGTGATCGCTGTTGAATCGGGAAAGACGTTGTTGCTGGAACGCAACGCGATTGTCGATCTTGCCAGGCGCGCGAACATTTCGATCGTGGCTCGCTAGTTGCAATCGGCGATCGAAAATCTAAAGTCAGACTTCGTTTCGGGGTCTTAGCTCAGTTGGTAGAGCGCCTCAATGGCATTGAGGAGGTCAGGGGTTCGAATCCCCTAGGCTCCACAAATCTTGTCGGAACATGATGAGCGAAAATAAGGCCAAGTTTCACGGCGGAAAAATTGTCCGCAGCGAGGATCCTCTGAACCTCGAGATGCCGTTTGAGAACCTCGACGGTTTCATTACGCCGACGAAATCCTTTTACGTCCGGACACATTTTCCAATTCCGAAGGTCGATCGGAACAAATGGCGGCTGCAGGTTGAAGGCGAAGTCGAAAGACCGTTCGAAATCAATTACGACGCACTAACCAAGCTTGAATCGAAGAAGGTTCCGGTCACGCTCGAGTGCGCCGGCAATAATCGAGATTTTCTCGAGCCGAAAGTCAAAGGCGTGCAGTGGGGATTGGGCGCAGTTGGGAACGCAGAATGGACCGGCGTCCCATTGTCGATCCTGCTCGATCGCGCCGGAGTTAAACCAAGCGCGCGTGAAATAATTTTGGAAGGCGCGGATCGCGGCAAACTCGAAGATCCGAAAGGTCCGTCAGGCGACTTGAACTTCGCGCGGAGCATTCCGTTGGAAAAGGCGCGCGATGTTTTGCTCGCTTACAAAATGAACGATGTCGATCTTCCGGCGGAACACGGTTTTCCGGTGCGCGCGATTGTGCCCGGCTGGTACGCAATGGCGTCGATCAAATGGTTGCAGCGCATCGTTGTGACGGACAAAACTTTCAACGGTTACTATCAAACGCTCGACTACGCGTTCTGGAAAAGGCGAGGAGAGACGGCCGAGCTGGTTCCGCTTTCAGAAATGCGAATCAAAGCCGAGATCGCCGGGCCGAGTGAAGGCGAAACTGTTTCGGCAAGTTCAAACGTGCGCGTTCATGGCGCAGCCTGGACGAGCGACGGTAAGATTACGAAGGTCGAGTTCAGCGCAGATGGCGGGAATACTTGGAACGAAGCGAAGTTACTCGGTGAATCGAAACCGAACGCGTGGCGGCTTTGGGAATTCGATTGGAAAACGCCCGGCCGCTCGGGAAAAGTAACGCTCACCGCGCGTGCGACCGATTCAAATCGCCGCACGCAACCGATCGAGCGCGATCCCGACCGTGGCACCTACATGATCAACCATCTGCTGCCGATCGCGGTCGAAATTCGGTAGATTGTCGATCTTGTTGAAGTTCTTTACGGCTTCGCGTTAAGTCTTGGCGTGTCGCTCGTCTTCAAAACAATCCAGACCGAAGGGATTGCGGAGCTTTCCTACATTGTAGGCGATGACGACGAAGGCATCGCGGCCGTTTTCGATCCGCGCCCGGACTGTGATATTTATGTCGAGATGGCGCGCGAGGCCGGCCTGGCCATCACCCACATTTTCGAGACCCATATCCATGCCGATCTGGTAAGCGGTTCGCGCGAGCTCTGCGCGCGTTTAGAATCGGCGAAGATTTATGTCAGCCGCGAAGGCGGGGCCGAGTACGGATTCGAGCACGAGAAAATCAAAGACGGTGACTCGTTCACCTTCGGCGAAGTGCTCATCACCGCACGTCACACGCCCGGTCATACACCAGAGCATCTTTCCTATTTATTGGCCGAGGCAGATCGCCCTGACGAACCGTGGGGGATTCTCACCGGCGACTCGCTTTTCGTTTCGTCCGCGGGCCGGCCTGACTTGTTAGGCGAAAAGCACACCGAGCAGCTGGCCGAAAAACAGTTTCACACGCTGCGCAATTTTTATCTGAAAATGCCGGACCACGTGATGATTTATCCGAATCACGGCGCCGGCTCGCCTTGTGGCGCGGACATCGGCGCGCGTTTGACCAGCACGATTGGATACGAGCGGCGGCACAATAAATTTCTTCAGTTCGACGACGTCCAGGAGTTTACCGAGCACGCCATCGCCACTGCGCCGCCTGTTCCCAACTACTACCCAGTGATGAAGAAGCTGAACGCGGAAGGGCCGGAGATATTGGGAGGTCTTCCTCGCGTTCCTGGTCTTCCGCCAAAAGCGTTTAAGGAAGCGATCGAAAAAAAGGCCGGCGCGCTGGTTGACACTCGAAGCATGCTTGCCTTTGGCGGCGGTCATATTCCTGGCGCATTGAACATCGGGGGTTCGCCAGTTCTTTCGATCTGGGCAGGTTGGATGCTCGCTTCCAATGAGTCGATCCTTCTCGTGCTCGACAGTGATGGCGATCTCGATGACATCGTCCGGCTGTTTATTCGCACGGGCTATACGAAGTTCGCCGGTTATCTGGTCGGCGGAATGAAAGCATGGGATGCCGCGGGATTTCCGCACGAGGAGATCGGCCAAATGACTATCCACGAACTGAACAAGCGAGGAGCGACCTTGCAGATTGTCGATGTGCGCTCGCCGGGGGAATGGAAAAAGGGACACGTTCCCAGTGCGCGCCACATTTTTCTGCCCGAGCTTCGCAAGCGAATCGGCGAACTTGATCGCAACAAGCCGACCGCGGTTTATTGCGGAAGTGGTTATCGCGCCAGCATCGCAGCGAGCATTTTGAAAGAGGAAGGTTTCGACGAACTCTGGAATGTGCCGGGAAGTTGGGAAGCGTGGAGAAAAGCGAACTTTCCCGTAGAAGGAGCGATCGCCGAATGAATGGATCGACAACGGTGACGATTCCACGCCGGTCTTTTGGGGAAACGATGCGGGCGGATGTTTGGTGGCTGCAGCCGCTCCTCGTCTTTCTCGGATTGTCGACCTTTATCGTTTATTCCACCTGGGCTGCGTTTCAGGGGACTCATTATTTTTTCGGCAATTACATCTCGCCGTTTTATTCGCCGGAGCTTTTTGGCAATTCGCCGCACAGTTGGTTCGGAGCGAAGCCAATTTGGTGGCCGACTTGGTTAGTCTTTTCGCCGGCGTTATTAATTCTTTGGGCGCCGGGCGGATTTCGACTCACCTGCTATTACTATCGCGGCGCTTATTATAAAGCGTTCTGGGCGGACCCGCCGGCCTGCACGGTGGGCGAGCCGCGCAAAACTTATCTGGGCGAGCGCTCGTTTCCTCTGATCATGCAAAACGTGCACCGCTATTTCTTGTATCTCGCGCTCATTTTCATTTTGATCCTGAGTTACGACGTTTGGAAAGCGCTCTGGTTCGACAATCGATTCGGGCTCGGTGTCGGCACAATCGTGCTCGCGGTTAATGTCGTCCTGCTCAGCGGTTACACTTTTGGTTGCCACTCGCTCCGCCATTTGATCGGCGGTTTTCGCGATCAACTCGCAAGATCGACATCTTCATTCCAGACATACCGCTGCGTTACGTGTTTGAATCAGCGCCACATGCTTTGGGCCTGGCTGAGTTTGTTCTGGGTCGGCTTTACCGATCTTTACGTGCGTCTCTGCTCAATGGGTATTTGGCACGACTTCCGGATCATTTAACGAATGGCTGACTACGAGACGCATGAACACGATGTGCTCGTGATCGGCGCCGGCGGCGCGGGATTGCGGGCGGCGATTGAAGCTTCGGCCGCGGGAGTTTCAGTCGGACTCGTTTGCAAATCGCTCCTTGGCAAAGCGCACACGGTCATGGCCGAAGGCGGGATCGCCGCAGCGCTTGCGAATGTCGATGAGCGCGACAATTGGAAAGTGCACTTCGCCGACACGATGCGCGGCGGTCAATATGTGAATCAGTGGCGCATGGCCGAGTTACACGCCAAAGAAGCGCCCGATCGCGTCCGCGAGCTCGAAGCCTGGGGAGCCGTCTTCGACCGCACCGAAGATGGTCGGATTTTGCAGCGAAACTTTGGCGGCCACAAATATCCGCGACTCGCGCACGTTGGGGATCGGACCGGTCTCGAAATGATTCGGACGTTGCAAGATCACGGCGTGCATCAGGGAATCGACGTTTACATGGAGCACACGATTCTTTCACTGCTCAAAGACGGCGATCCCGTCGTGGGCGCCTTTGGTTATGAGCGCGAGCGAGGGCGATTTAAAATCTTTCGCGCCAAGGCAATCGTGCTCGCGACCGGAGGCATCGGCCGCGCCTACAAAATTACGAGCAACAGTTGGGAGTACACAGGCGATGGTCACTCGCTCGCTTACGAAGCGGGGGCGGAATTGATCGACATGGAATTCATTCAATTTCATCCCACCGGAATGGTCTGGCCACCGAGTGTCATGGGAATTTTGGTGACCGAAGGCGTGCGCGGCGAAGGCGGAATTCTCACCAACAAAGAGGGCCGCCGCTTCATGTTTGATGAGATCCCGGAAAATTATCGCGCCCAGACCGCGGACAATGAAGAGGAAGGCTGGCGTTATTGTCAGGGCGACAAAAATGCGCGGCGTCCACCGGAGTTGTTGACGCGCGATCACATCGCGCGCTGCATCGTTCGCGAGATCAAAGAGGGCAGGGGAAGTCCGCACGGCGGCGTTTATCTCGATATCGCCTGGATCAAACAAAAACTTCCGAAGGCGGCGGACTACATCAAACGCAAGCTGCCGAGCATGTATCATCAGTTCAAGCAACTGGCTGACATCGACATTACCGAGCAACCGATGGAAGTCGGACCGACCACGCATTACATCATGGGCGGGATTCATGTCGATCCAGACACGCAAATGTCGCGCGTGCCGGGGTTGTTTGCGGCTGGCGAATGCGCCGCTGGAATTAACGGAGCGAACCGACTCGGTGGAAATTCGCTTTCCGATCTTCTCGTGTTCGGTAAACGCGCGGGCGAATTTGCAGCGCGATTCGCTAAAGACAATTCATTGGGCAAGATCGACAACGACAAGATCGATAGCGTCGCGCGGGAAGCGCTGGTGCCGTTTGAACGGAGCGGCGGCGAGAATCCGTATGAGATTCAAAGAGACTTGCAGGAATTGATGCAGGACAATGTCGGGATCGTGCGCACCGAATCGGAAATGCAAGTCGCGCTCGAGCAGCTAAAGAAATTAAAAGAGCGGGCGAGCCGTTCGGGAATTGTCGGCCATCGCGAGTTCAATCCGGGCTGGCACACCGCGCTCGATTTGCAAAACTTGCTTACGGTATCGGAAGCGATCACGCGCGCGGCGATTGAGCGCGAGGAAAGCCGCGGCGCTCAATTTCGTGAAGATTATTCGAACAAAGAAGAACGGTTTGCAAAAGTGAACACGATGATTTCCAAAGCCGAGGACGGCGCGATGCGAATTCGGTTGGAACCGCTCCCGGAGATGCCGGACTATTTAAAGCGAGTTGTCGAAGAGAATGGGTAACCGAGAATCGAGAATTCGTAAATCGTGAATCGGACCCGTTGGCAACGAACATGAAAGAGCGAAGTTCAGTTGAAGACCTCGAGGTTTATCAAGTCGCGCGCAGCTTTTGGAAAACGATGTACGGGCTAGCGAGACATCTGCCTGATATTGAGAAATTTGGATTGGCCAGCCAGATACGCCGTGCTGCTCTCTCGCTTACCAATAACATTGCTGAAGGCCACGGTCGTTATCATTACCTCGACCAAATAAGATTTACTCTGCAATCTCGCGGATCTTTGGAAGAATTGATCGACGATTTAAACGCCTGCGAGGACGAGCAATATTTCCCGGAAAAGGAGATTGCTTCATTGAAACAAGAAGGTTGGCGAGTTCGCCAGTTGATCGATGGCTACATACGTTATTTGCGGCAGCAAAAAAGATCCGAAGAGGTTGGATCAGTCCGAGAAGCCTCGCCGTACTACGACGATACCGACGATTCACGAATCTCGATTTAACGAATCACGATGAACGTTCAGTTCAAAATCTGGCGCGGGGACGCCAAGGGCGGAGCATTTCAGGATTACACGGCTGAATGTTCCGAAGGAATGGTTGTGCTCGACGCAGTGCACGACATCCAGCGCACGCAAGCGAACGACCTCGCCTGCCGGTGGAATTGCAAAGCGGGCAAGTGCGGCTCGTGTTCGGCGGAAGTGAACGGGATGCCGAAGCTGATGTGCATGGCGCGCTTGAGCGATTTACCGCTTGGGCGGCCGATCACGATCGAGCCGATGAAAGCGTTTCCGATCATCAAAGATCTGATCGCGGACGTGTCGTGGAATTTTTTAGTGAAGAGGCGAATCAAACCGTTCACTCCACGCGCGCCGGATGCGCGCGATGGCACGTGGCGGATGCAGCAAGCCGACATCGACCGCGTTCAGGAATTTCGAAAGTGCATCGAATGTTTTCTCTGCCAGGATGTTTGCCATGTGTTGCGCGATCATCAGCTGCACGACAAATTCATCGGCCCGCGTTTTCTCATTCACGTCGCCGCGCTCGAGATGCATCCGCTCGACACCGAGGATCGATTGGAAGAATTGCGAAATACCCAGGGAATCGGTTACTGCAATATCACGAAGTGTTGCACGAAAGTTTGCCCCGAGAACATCGAGATCACCGACAACGGAATCATTCCGTTGAAAGAACGGGTGGTGGATAAATTTTATGATCCGTTCGGATGGTTTTGGCGCTGGTTGAAGAGGAAGGGTGATTCGTAATTCGAGATTCGTGAATCGATTTGCTTTCTGCCCGATTCACGGTTTATCGATTTAACGAAGCACGGATTAGAATGTCGGAGCTGAAGTCACTTTCGAAAGAGGCGATTCCCGCTGCGCTGGAAAAAGCGGAGCGATATCGTTTGCTCAACGAGCCCGGTGAGGCCGAGAGCATTTGTCTCGATATTCTGAAAGCTGATCCCGAAAACCAGCAAGCGATCATAACGTTGTTGCTCGCGCTGACGGATCGATTCGAAAAAGGTTACGCGGTCAGCGATACGCAAACGAAAGAACTCCTTTCGCGAATGAAATCGGAATACGATCGCGCTTATTATACCGGGATCGTGGCGGAGCGTCGTGGGAAGGCGAAACTTCGACAGAACACTCCGGACTGCCGATTCCAGGCTTACGATCTTTTTCGTGAAGCGATGAATTGGTTTGAAAAAGCCGAAGCGATTCGTCCGCCCGGCCACGACGATGCGCTTTTGCGCTGGAACACCTGCACCCGAATTATCGCGCGCAACAATTTGGTCGCGCGCGAGCCGGAAGAACGAATCGAATTTCCGCTCGAATAGCGCGACGTGTTAAGCGGACGAACGCTGAGCGCTGCGATTGGTTAGCGCTTGCTCTGCAAGAGACTCTTGCTCCTATTCAAAGCGTTCAATGGGAGCCAATGAGCGGACTGCGATTGGGAGTTAATGTCGATCATATCGCCACGTTGCGGCAGGCGCGCTATGCCAGCATGCCGGATTCGAAAAATGCCGAACCCGATCCGGTCGCGGTAGCGTCGCTTTGCGAGCGGGCGGGCGCGCGAGGGATTGTCACGCATTTACGCAGCGACCGTCGCCACATCCAGGACCGCGACCTCGATCGCCTCCGCCAGAACATCATGACCAAGCTGAATTTGGAAATGGGCAACACGCCCGAAATTGTCGATGTTGCTTTGCGCATTGTTCCCGATGAAGTCTGTCTCGTTCCCGAAAAACGCGAAGAAGTGACGACGGAGGGCGGCCTCGATATTGTCACAAATCGGAAAGAACTCGAGCCGACGATCAAGCGGCTTCAGACCTCGGGTATTCGCGTGAGTCTGTTTGTCGATTCAACATTGGAACAAATCGATGCCGCCGGCGAGCTTGGTGTAGAAATGGTTGAGCTTCACACCGGCAAATTGGCCAACGCATTTTCGGAAAAGATCGAGAAACAGGAGCTGGAAAATCTGCAAGCGGCGGCCAAAGCCGCTTCAGAATTGAAACTGCAAGTCAATGCCGGGCACGGCATCAATTACACCAACATCGCGCTCATTCACAAGATCCCACATCTTACTGAGCTGAATATTGGGCACTCAATCGTTTCGCGGGCGGTGTTTGTCGGAATTGAAAACGCGGTCAAGGAACTCTTGGGTGCGATGGCGGATTACCAGGGATGACAGTGACGAACAAAGTCGACTGCTTAACTCGGCCGCGGGTGCCAATAACGACGGCTGTCTTCGAAAAGGGCTGTGCGCCTCGCACATGAGTATTCTCGGAATTGGTGTCGATCTGGTGGAATGCGCGCGCATTCAACATTCGTTCGATCGCTTCGGCGAGAAATTTTTGCGCCGCGTTTTTACCGACGGCGAAATCGAGTACTCGATGTCGATGAAATTTCCGGCCCGCCATCTGGCGGCGCGTTTTGCCGGAAAGGAAGCGGTGGCGAAAGCGTTTGGCACCGGCATTGGCAAAGCAATGGGCTGGCGCAACATCGACATCCGCAAAAAGAAAAGCGGCGAGCCGTTTTTGGTTTTCTCCGGACCGGCGCAAGAACTTGCAACGAAACGTGGCGTAACATCGGCGCTGATTACCTTGAGCCATACCGACCATCACGCTGTCGCCTGTGTCGTGTTGGAAGCGACGTGACGGGTGCTTCGGTCCCCGGATTAAACGAACGCCCCCGCCAGATCTCTCCAGCGAGGGCGTCGTTGTCTAGCAACTCAGGTTGCTATTTTTTGCAGCAACTCGCGTTGCAACACTTTTTGCCTTTGCAGCAATCATTCGTCTGCGCGCTCACAGTCGAGGCGCCCAAAAATGCTGCCAGGCTTACAATTAGAAGAAGATATTTCATACAATTCTCCTGTTTGAGTTTTCCTATCATCCTCGGCTACGCGGTTGATCGCGTGCCGACCGATTGTTCAGAAGACCACCGAACGCGGCGGCGGAACGGGCGGTCGCTGCGAACGCGCTGTTGCGCGATCATCGTTCACTAAAACTGTGCCGCTTATCTCTGCTCCCACGGCAAATGCGTTGGCGTTGCCGAAATAAAAGAGGAGGCAGGCTGCAGGCGTCGTGCAACATGTCGCAGAACTCGAGGTTGTTCCGCCGGGATTGATTGGACAGCGGAGGCCGACGTCCATATTCATGTCAGCGCAACAAGTTTTCTGTTGGACGGTTGAAACAGACTCGCCTGGAAGAACAGGCGTTAAAGAAGCAAGGCTAACGGCGAATACGGCGAATAATAGTCGTGCCGGCAGCTTCATCCACCACAACTTATCACCGACGAAGCTTTTCCAAAGAAGATTATCGATCAGGCGGATGAACGCGGGGTGAACTGTTGAACGCTCGCCTCGACCGGCGGTCTAAGTTGTGCTACAAAGAAAAGCGATGTTGAGCAGGATCATGATCTCGGTGGCTATGGCAGCGGCAGTCCTTGTCGCACCGGTGAGCATTTCTGCCCGATCTTGCATTCTCTTAAATGCGGCTGCTGAAAAAGCATGTCAGCCTGGTTGCTGCGCAAACAAAACCTGCTGCGCCACATCGCGGAAGAACACCTCTCCGATTTCCCAGCCGCTCGCTAAGAGTGCTTCGGGATCTGAATTGAATGCGACCTGCATCGCAACGATCACTGCGGGCGCACCTGGGTATGTTTCGTTAGATCGACAGCTTTCCTTGTCACGCGCACAGTCGTGCGCTGTTGTTCCGCCGCAGCTCGCGGCTCTCTGCACGTTTCTCATCTGATCCACCGGCGTTAACGCCCGGGGTGTGCCCATTCACCGGCACATCTGCTCTTCAACCGCAGTTTTGGATCAATGAACATAAAAACCTTAATAACTTTATCATTCGCAATTTTCGCCGGCGTCTTGGCTGGCGAAGCCAAACCGCTTTCCTACGTCGGCGGCACGATGGTGATGCAGGAAAACGATGAGACCGGACACACCATCACTTTGGACTACACCTTTACACCGACAGAAGCGTTCGGCCTTTACATCAAACAAGAAGAAAACGGCAAAGACATCTTCATGCTTACGCCGGAGCTCAACACTCTGCTGAAGCGATGGAATCTGCCCGATGGCCAGGGAAACATTTTCAACATGAGCGGCGCTGGTGTCGCCAATTATCACGGCAACAACCAGCCCTGTCTTTGGACCGCGTTCCTCGCTGATTACGAATCGCGCCGTTTTTTCTTTTCCTACGAGCCGCGCTTTGTCTGGGACGGGAACATCGAGAAATCGGTTTGGCAACGGGCGCGTATCGGGATCGCGCCGTATCTCGCAAATTACAACGACTTAAACACCTGGATCATGTTCCAGGTCGATCATCATCCGGCGAAGCACGATCATTTCGTTGCCACGCCGCTGATCCGCTTTTTCTACAAAACCTATCTGTTTGAGGTGGGTTACAGCAGTGATCAACACATCATGGTCAACTGGACCATACAATTCTGAAGAGGAAATCATGCGTTACATATTAGTTCTCACTATCGGCTTGAGTCTTTGCCGCACAGCCGCTGCCGATACGATCAAGGCCACCGTTAACGGAATGGTGTGCGGCTTCTGCGCGACCGGCATTGAAAAAACGTTCAAAGCTCAACAAGAGGTCAAAACGGTGAATGTCGATCTTCAAAACAAACTGGTCACGATCCAGACGAAAGAAGGGCAGACAATTGATGATGCCAAACTCAAGAAGCTGATCGGCAACGCCGGATATTCTGTCGTCGCTATTGCCAGGGAAAAATAATGAATCTGCGAAATCTTATTCTCGAAGTTGTGACAATCCTAAGCTCGTTTACCACCTTGCTGTGTTGCGCCGTACCAGCATTGCTGGTGTCGCTCGGCGCCGGAGCCGTGCTGGCAAGTCTGGTAACGGCAGTGCCTCAATTAGTTTGGATTTCCGAACACAAAATTCCACTGTTCGCCTTTGCCGGCCTGATGTTGGGGCTGTCCGGTATTTCAACCTATCGAAATCGGAGGGCTCCTTGTCCGGCAGATCCCGCGCAGGCAAAATCGTGTCTGCAGTTGCGCCGTTTATCAGCGCGCGTTTTTTATCTTTCGTCGATCCTGTACGTAATCGGGTTTTTCTTCGCGTTTGTGATCGCTCGGATTAGTTGAGCCGTTTGAAATTATTAGTTTATCAGATGACGAAGGGAGGTGGATGACATGAAAAATTCGATCTTAAAGGTCGGTATTGCTCTTGCGGTTCTCACAAGTTCCGCATTTGGCGCAGAACAAAAGATTACTTGCCGCGTAACCGGCAAGAAGATGGATGAATGCTGCTGCGAGATGAAAGGTGGGAAGTTCTATTGCAAACTGACCAAGAAAACTTACGACCAGTGCTGTTGCGACATGAAGTGATCTGAAAATGAGCGCTGAACTCGGAGAAACCCTCGCCGTTCATCGTCGAGCCGGCCGGAGAATTGAATTTTTAAGCATCGGCTGGACAGCGCTTGAATCGATCGTCGGAATTATTGCCGGCGTAATTGCCGGTAGTGTCGCGCTGATCAGTTTTGGCATCGATTCGGTAATTGAAGTCGCTTCCAGTTTAGTGCTGGTGTGGCGACTAAGTGACACTTCTGCCGCCGAAGATCGGGAGGCATTTGCGCATCGGTTGGTCGGCGTCTGCTTTCTCGCGCTCGCGATGTACGTGAGCTTCGAAGCGTTGAAAGATTTACTCACGCATTCGCTACCGCATGTTACTTACCTCGGAATTACTTACGCCGCTGTCTGCGTTATCGTCATGCCACTTCTTGCGCGCGCCAAGCGTCGTGCCGCGGCTAATCTTCAGAGCCACGCACTGCACGCCGATTCCCACCAAAGCGATATTTGCGCTTATCTCGCCGTAATCTTGTTAGGCGGATTGGGTCTCAACGCGCTTTTTGGATGGTGGTGGGCTGATCCGCTCGCCGCCCTTTGCATGGTGCCGATCATCCTGCGCGAAGCGATCAGCGGCTTGCGCGGACAACCGTGTACCCACGAACACAGACTCTAGCCGGTTGTCGATCCTACGATTGAAGAGGCATCGGCTGCCGTTATTTACCGCAACCGCAGTCTTTACCGCAGTTGCATACCTTGCCCTTATTCATCGGACAATTCTTGCCGGTCTTCTTGCAAGTCGGCTTGTCCGCCGCGAATGAAACTGTGCAAACCATTGCGACCAAAATCGAAAACAGGATTTTCGTGTAGATTTTCATCGATATTATTTTGTTCACCTGGTCTAGCTAAAGCCAGCGAAAACACCATCTAAACAATGACGGAGTTGATGAATGCTTTGGGACACGCGCTATGGATGGCGTTTGCCATGTTCTGGGAAATTTTGTGGCCGCTGATATTGGGATTTGGGCTCTCGGGAGTTGTCCAGGCAGTCGTCTCAAAGGGGGAAATGAGCAGATTGCTTCCGAACGATTCACCGAAGTCACTTGCGATTGCCACGGGACTCGGCGCGGCCTCGTCATCGTGTTCGTATGCTGCGGTCGCATTGGCGCGTTCGATTTTTCGGAAGGGCGCGGATTTCACCGCGGCGATGGCGTTCGAGCTCGCTTCCACCAATCTGGTTGCCGAATTGAGCGTGATCCTGATCGTGTTGATGGGGTGGCAATTTGCGCTCGCCGAATTTACCGGCGGTCCGTTGATGGTTGCGTTCATGGCCGTGCTTTTCAGAATTTTTCTTTCGCGGAAGCTGATAAGCGAGGCGCGAAAACAGGCGGACAAAGGGATCAAAGGAAGCATGGAAGGTCATGCTGAAATGGACATGAGCGTCGAAGAAGGCGGTTCGCTCTGGCAACGGTTTACGTCTGCCGAAGGCATCACGGCCACGAGTCATTATTTCGTCATGGACTGGGCCGCGGTCTGGAAAGACATCGCCGGCGGGCTACTTATTGCCGGCGCACTCGGCGCCTGGGTGCCGCAGGATTTTTGGAAAGACTTTTTCTTAACTTCGCATCCCGTCGCCGCGACTTTATGGGGGCCAATCGTCGGACCATTGGTTGCGGTTCTCTCCTTCGTCTGCTCGGTCGGAAACATTCCGCTCGCGGCTGTTCTTTGGAACGGCGGGATTAGTTTCGGCGGCGTGATCGCGTTTATTTACGCGGATCTGATCGTGCTGCCGATCATCGACATCTATCGGAAGTATTACGGCTGGAAAGTCGCGAGCCTGATCGTCGCGGTTTTTTACGTCGCGATGGTTGTAGCAGCGTTGATCGTCGACTTTCTTTTCAATCTTTTGGGATTAATTCCACAGCATCGGAGCGCCCAGATCGTCGAGACCTCTATCAGTTTCAATTACACGACCGTGCTGAACATCATCTTTCTCGCGCTTGCTGCCTTTCTGCTCGTTCGATTCTTTCGAACGGGCGGACCAAAAATGTTCGCACACATGGATTAACTGCGCCGCACTTAGAATTTTGTTGTTTTCAGTCTCCTAACGACACGGCAAAATTGTCTTTCCGATTCAGATATTAAACTTCAAAACGGGATTGTCTTATGATCACACGGATCATGGTCTCGACAGTAACATCGTTAGTCGTTGCCTCGATCGCTTTCAGCCAAATGAAATACAGCCGGGCGAATTCCCAGAGACCAACGCCAACACCGACCCCAACCTCTCAGCAGAAAATAGTCCCGGCGTCCGCACAAATTCCGGCGAAACAATCGCCAACGCCGCCGCAGAGAGCAATGCAAGCGGCGGCTCAATATCAGCCGAAGCAAATGCCGCCGACGAGAACTTTAGCGGCGTCCGTTCAGCCAAAAGCGACCCCTACGCCTGCACCAACCGTGGCGAAGCCGACCCCTACGCCTGTGCCGCCTCCAGACGTCAAAGCTTATCTCGACCGCCAAATCGCGAACTCCAAAGATAAAAAATTCCACATGACGGTGAATGGGAAGGATCTCGCGCTAACGCCGTTCCACGTTTGGGCTCAAAAGAGTACCGGCGCTGACAGCACCTCAACGTGTATCGATATGAAGAGCGATGACGGCAGGATTTACGACATCGATTTTGTGACGACAGGTCTACAGGTGACCGGCGTCAAGATTCACAAAATCAACGGGGAGGCGTTGAGATAGCCAGGCACTTGCTCTTAGAGGCTTCGTCCGCCACTGTCTTGCAATTCGAACCGTAAGAAAAATATGAACAAACGAATTCTTCTCGCAGCAGTCGTGACGTCGTTGGGTAGCAATGTCGCGTTCGCCCAAATGGGCGGATATAGCGGCGGAATGACTCAGACTCAGCCGCCGGCGGCAAATGCAGATCGAAGTCAGCAAACAACCACCACGACGAAAACGATCATGCCGGTGGGCGTGAAAGGTTACCTTGATAGCCAGATCGCGAGCTCAAAGGACAAGAAGTTTCACGTCACATTGAACGGAAAGGATCTCGCACTGACTCCCTTAAAGTTCCGCGAAGAGAAAAAACTCGGCGGCGGCAAATCGTCTACCGCAGTGGACATGAAAGGCGTTGACGGCAAAATTTACGAAATCGATTTCGTCTCGTCCGGCGGCCAGGTGACCGGAGCCTCGGTGGGCAAAGTGAACGGGAAATCGCCCTCGAGTCAATAACGGCGCAATTGTAGTCGCGGTCTTCTGGATCGCTTAATCACCACTCCGCTCGGAGTTTGCGATAGTCACGGACTGCCACTACAGATTGCCGGAATGCCGAAGACGTTTTTCGTCACCACGGCGATCGATTACACGAATTCGCCGCCGCACATCGGCCACGCTTACGAAAAAGTGCTGGCCGATGTCATCGCGCGTTATCACCGGCTCAAAGGCGACAAAGTTTTTTATCTGACCGGTGTCGATCAACACGGCCAGAAAGTTCAGCAATCAGCGGCGAAGGCGGGCGTTCCGCCGGCGGAATTCGTCAAAGGCGTGACCCAAAAGTTTGTCGATCTTTGGAAAAAGCTCGATGTGAAATACGACGCGTGGGCGGAGACGATCGATCCGCGCCACAAAAAAGTCGTCCAGGGAATGTTGCAGCGACTTTTTGATGCGAAACAAATCTACAAGGACAAGCAGGCCGGCTATTACTCAATTCGCCAGGAACAATTTCTGACCGACAAGGAACGCGGGCCCGATGGCGAGTTTGGTCTGGAATGGGGTCAGGTCGAGTTTCGCGAGGAAGAAAATTATTATTTCAAACTGAGCCAGCACAAAGATTGGCTCCTGCGTTACATCGACAATCGCAAGGACGCTGTCATTCCGGATTTTCGTCAGACGGAATTGCGGAACGCCGTTGAACGAATCAGTGGCGATTTATGTATCTCGCGTCCCAAATCGCGGCTCGATTGGGGGATCGAGCTGCCGTTCGACAAAGATTTCGTCGCATACGTTTGGTTCGACGCGCTAAGCAACTACATCAGCTTCGCCGGCTACGATCCGAAGATCGACAACTACCAAAAACAACCGCAGGAATTTCTAGATCGTTGGCCGGCACTGCAAGTAATCGGCAAAGACATTCTCGTTCCAGCGCACGGCATTTATTGGCTGATCATGCTCCACGCGATCGGTTTCCCGGACGACGCGATACCCCAATTGCTGGTGCACGGCTGGTGGAACCTGGGCGGCGCCAAGATGTCTAAGTCGGCCGGTAACGTGGTCGATCCATTTGTCCTGGCTGATAAATACGGCGCCGAAGCGATTCGTTATTATTTGATGAGCGACATCACCACCGGTAAAGACGCCGACTTTTCAGAGGAGCGCCTCAGCACCGTTTATGAATCGGATCTGGCGAACGGGCTAGGGAATCTAGTGAATCGGATGTTGAGTATGAGTCAACGTTACCGGCAAGGAACGCTACGAAAGGTTGACATTGCTGCCTTCACTCGTGACCCAGTTTTCCAGGAACTGCAGCCTTG
>Ga0209217_1000004_pt1 | contig 55377 bp, 62 predicted proteins | sample JacPinW_OM3H0_M2_FD_187957 | JGI IMG/M metagenome (GOLD analysis project Ga0209217, IMG submission 187957) | Forest soil microbial communities from Algoma, Ontario, Canada - Jack Pine, Ontario site 1_JW_OM3H0_M2 (SPAdes) (version 2) | ecosystem: Environmental > Terrestrial > Soil > Boreal...
AACAGGCGTCGAATGCGGCGTGCAACGGCGTTTCCTCGATGTCGGTCAGATTCATCGAAACTTGCGCGATCCCATATTCTTTCACGAACCAACCGATCGCTTTCACGTGCTTCAACATCCCGGGAACGCGGACCGGCTCCCCCTTTGCGTCGAGAACCTTTTTCCCAGAAGGCGTCCCATCTTCGGTTTTGAACCGACCCTGCTCGCGAACATCGAACGCGACCGAGTTAGCGCGCCGCACCGATTTCGTGTTCAGGTTGACGTTGTAAGCGACGAGGAATTCACGCGCGCCGATCGCGGTTGCGCCGGCTTTCTCATTTAACTTCGCCGGACCAAAATCTGGTTTCCATTCCGGCTTTTTGATTTTCTCAGCGAAACCTTCGTACTCGCCGGCGCGAATGACCGCGAGATTCGATCGCGATTTATCTTTTGCCGCCTTCTCGTAGAGATAAACGGGGATCTTCAATTCATCCCCAACGCGCTTCCCCAACAGCTTCGCGCACTCGATCGCTTCGTCCCAGCTGACGTTGCTCACGGAAATAAACGGACAGACATCGGTCGCACCCATTCGCGGATGCGCGCCTTTGTGTTTACGCATGTCGATCAACTCCGCCGCTTTTTTAATTCCGCGGAACGCCGCTTCGACCGCGGCTTCAGGACTTCCGACAAAAGTGACTACTGTTCGATTCGTCGTCGCCCCTGGATCGACATCGAGGAGCGAAACACCATCCGTCGACTTAATCGCGTCGGTGATTTGCCGAATGATCTTCTCGTCGCCTCCTTCCGAAAAATTCGGCACGCACTCGATCAGTTTTTGCATGCTCAATCGCGCGGCTTCGGCTGCATCGGGATGTCGATTGTGTTCTTGACCGCGAAATCGATAGCACGCGAATAACCGGCATCGGCGTGACGCAGAACGCCCATCCCGGGGTCGCTCGTCAGGACGCGTTCCAATCTCCGCTTCGAATTTTCGCTGCCGTCTGCGACGACGACCATTCCGGCGTGTTGCGAGTAACCGATGCCGACACCGCCACCGTTGTGAATTGAAATCCACGATGCACCGGCCGCCGTGTTAACCAGCGCATTGAGCAAAGGCCAATCCGATATTGCGTCGCTGCCGTCGATCATTCCTTCGGTTTCCCGATTCGGCGATGCGACCGAACCGGCGTCGAGATGATCGCGTCCGATCACGAGCGGCGCTTTGATCTCGCCGCGCTTCACTAATTCGTTCATCGCCGTGCCAAACTCCGCGCGCTCACCGTAGCCGAGCCAACAAATCCGCGCCGGCAATCCTTGGAAATGGATTCGCTCTTTCGCAAGTTTCATCCAGCGCGCGAGCGTTTGATTTTCGGGAAACAATTCGAGCGCGAGCTTGTCGGTGCGTGCAATGTCTTCCGGATCGCCGCTCAATGCGACCCAGCGAAATGGGCCGCGTCCTTCACAAAAAAGCGGACGAATGTATTCCGGAACAAACCCGGGAATGTCGAACGCATTCTTGACGCCGGCTTTGTGCGCCTGAGCACGAATGTTGTTGCCGTAATCGAACGTGACCGCGCCTTTGTTTTGCAACGTCAGCATCGCTTCAACGTGCACTGCCATCGACTGCATCGCGCGCTCGATGTATTCGTCCGGATTCTTTTTCCGCAACGCGAGCGCGTCCTCCAGCGGCATTCCGTGCGGCACGTAACCATTAAGCGCGTCATGCGCGCTTGTTTGGTCAGTCACAACGTCCGGAGCGACTCCGCGCTTCACAATTTCCGGTAAAACGTCCGCACAGTTACCAACCAAACCGATTGAAAGTGGTTGTCGACCTTTGCGCGCCATCTCAACCAGCTTCAGCGCTTCATCGAGCGACTGTGCGATTTTGTCGCAATAACCGCTCTTCAATCGTTTCTCGATCCGAGCGGGATCGACCTCGACGCCGAGAAAAATGGCGCCGTTCATCGTGGCGGCAAGCGGTTGAGCGCCGCCCATTCCGCCGAGACCTCCAGTCAGAACAAATCTCCCTTCGAGCGATCCACCGAAATGTTTTCTTCCGGCGGCGGCGAAAGTTTCAAAGGTTCCCTGCACGATTCCCTGACTCCCGATGTAAATCCATGAGCCGGCGGTCATTTGGCCGTACATCGTCAATCCGAGACGCTCGAGACGGTTGAATTCAGAATAGTTCGACCAATTGCCAACCAGGTTTGAATTCGCGATTAGAACGCGCGGCGCTTCCTCGTGGGTGCGAAATTTTCCGACTGGTTTGCCGGATTGAACTAGCAACGATTCATTGTTCTCCAATCCGCGGAGAGAGCGAACGATCGCGTCGAATGCATCCCAACTGCGCGCGGCGCGACCGGTGCCACCGTAAACGATCAGTTGATCCGGATTTTCGGCGACGTCCGGATCGAGATTGTTCATCAGCATTCGCAGCGCCGCCTCCTGGTGCCAGCCTTTGCAGCTCAATTCGCTGCCGCGCGGCGCGTGGATGATTCGTTTCCCGCTCATAAATTATCGAAAGCCCCCGGCGCGAATCTTCTGAGCCAGCCGAGCGATGTCGCCCGACAACGGCCGATCGTTTGTCAGTGGTGCGGCAACCTCCCTAACGACCTTAAAGGCGCCCTCGACGCCTTTCCCTGCGCGCAAAGGCCGACGATGTTCGAGCGCTTCCGCGCCGGCAAGTAATTCGATTGCCAAAAGATTCTCGGCAAGATCGACAATCGACCGCAATTTCAGCGCGCTGGTCATTCCCATTGAAACGTGATCTTCTTTCCCGCCGGAGGTTGTCACGTTATCGACGCTCGCCGGATGAGCGAGCACGCGCGCTTCATTGAGCAACGATGCCGCGGCAACATGCGCAATCATAAAGCCGGATTCTACGCCGGGATGGTGCGCCAGAAACGCGGGCAAACCTTCGCTCTTGTCGGGATTCACCAGACGATCGATGCGGCGCTCGCTGATGCTCATTAGATCGGTCAGCGCAATCGCAGCGTAGTCGAAAGCAAACGCGAGCGGCGCGCCATGAAAATTTCCGCCGGAGACGACGTCTCCGCTCTCGGCAAACACGAGTGGATTGTCGGTCGCCGACGCGGATTCAACCGACAAGATCTGCTCGCAATGAGCGAGGACGTCGCGCACCGCTCCGTGCACCTGCGGCATGCAGCGGACGCTGTAGGCGTCCTGGACGCGCGGATCGTTTTTGCGATGCGATTCTCGAATCTCGCTGTCTTGCAAGAGGGAGTTCAAATGCGCGGCGACCGTTTTTTGTCCTTGATGAGGTCGGGCATCGTGCAGCCGTGGATCGAATGCGGCCGGCGTGTCGCGCAAACCTTCCAGCGTCATCGCGCCGGCAATATCGGCAATATCCGTCAGGCGTGTCGCATGTAAGATCGACAATCCCCCAACCGCGTGCATCGCCTGAGTCCCGTTTAATAAGGCGAGACCTTCTTTGGCTTCCAACTGCACCGCTTTCAATTTCGCGCGCTTTAGCGCTTCGCCGCTTTCCATTCGCTTCCCGTCGAAAAAGGCTTCTCCTTCGCCGATCAAACTCAGAGCGAGATGCGCCAATGGCGCGAGATCGCCACTTGCTCCAACCGATCCTTTTTCGGGAACAACTGGATGCACGCGCTGATTGAGCATCTCACAAAGCAGTTCAATAACTTCCGGGCGAATGCCACTGAAGCCGAGCGCGAGGACGTTCGCGCGTAGCAACATCATCGCGCGCACTTCAGGCTCGGATAAAGGCGGACCGACGCCGCAGGCGTGGCTGCGAACGAGATTCAATTGGAGGGCGCCGATTTCTCCGTGCGGAATGCGCACGTCCGCGAGTTTGCCAAAACCAGTGTTGACGCCATACACAACCGCGTCGCGCGTGACAATGTCGTCCACAACCTTGCGCGACGCCAAAATGCGATGGCGAGCCGAAGCCGCGACTTGCACTGCTTCGCGTCCATAGGCAACGGCCGCAATCTCCTCGAGTGAGAGCGGGCTACCGCTTAAGTCCATGAAACCAATTTTAATGACAACTCGAGCAAATGGAAGGCGGCGCGTCTATTGCTTGCCCTTCGGCTCGGCTTTGACGGATTCATTCTCCTGAAGCCAGGCGGTTTCCTGCAAATCCTCTTTCCATGCTGTAATTCCGGTCTGAAGATATCCTCCCAAGTGACCAAGTAAGCCGCGGCGTCCAGCTTCGTATTCGTGGTCATTTTTCACCGGGCACCAAAATAATCGGCCGCCTCTGCGCCAGCCATCGACCACAATCCCGTCCGGAAAAGGCTGGTTCCGTGCAGTAACTACCAAAGCATTGTTCTCGTCTGATTCTTTTGCGTAAGCAGCGCCCCAGTGAAGGACGAGGGTCTTGAAATGAAATTCTTTCAAGCGCGTGCCGATATCGCGGGTGTAATCGGCACAGATGCCACGCTGTCTCGCGCCAATGTTAATGAGAAAATTATGGATGGCCGGGTCCCCGATAACGCCATATTCGCGTGCGAGCTGGCGGGACATGTTGTGAGCTGTCACGGACAGCAGTTCAGCCTCGTGCGGATCGACACTGCGCGGCGCGAGCGCCACGAGCGCGTCGCGCAAGTCCTTGATCGATTTCTCGTCTTGCGCCCAGACCGAGGTCGCGCAAACGGCAAATGCGAAGATCGGAACCGACCTGAAATTCACGTTGATAATACTTATTAGAAAGGCCAGGCCGCCAAAGCGACCTGGCCTTTTTGTCAAAGGCGCCCCAATTTGGGACAACTCGGACGGAGGGGTTATTTGGAGTATCCGTGAGTGGAACTCGTTGTTGTCGTAGCAGCCGCTTCTTTGTGTTGAGCGCACGCCCCCAAGCTGAGAGCGCCCGCTAAAACGGCCATGATCATGATCGCTTTTATGAACTTCAATCTATTCTCGCCTCCTTTCGGTTGTGTTGCTCCGGTTCTTCTAGGCATGGAACACCATTGAAGCAACGCTTTTTTGGATGTTTTGCCGTACAAGCTATTCGCGGATGATCACCTGCGTGGTTTCATCAACCAGCTCAAATAATTCGATCACGTCCACGTTGCGCATCCGGATGCATCCGTGACTCGCCGGAGTTCCGAGTTCATCCTCATGTTTGGTTCCGTGAATGTAAATGAACCGGTCGTGCGTATTCGCATTGTGTTCATCCAGCCCGTCGAGCCAAAGGATGCGCGAGGTGACGAAGTCCTCAGTGGCAGGGGGCGGGTCATCGGGCCCAAGCGCCACGCGCGCCTTGAAAATCGTTCCCGGAGTGGCGCCGTCTCCTATTTTTTCCGCGATGCGAAATCTGCCCAGCGGTGTTTTCATGCTGCCTTCCTCAGTCCCGATTCCAAAACGCGAACTGGAAACGGGATAAGAACGGAGGATTTCGCCATCACGGGTCAATGTGAGACGCTGATCGCGAATGGAAACGTCGATTTTCGTTCGGGCACTTTGCATCGATGACGAGCGGCCTTACAATTCGCCGCGGTGAAAAAAGAATATCACATCGCGGTCGTTGGCGCGACCGGTGCGGTCGGCGCAGAGCTGCTGCGCGTTTTGGAGCGGAGAAATTTTCCGGTGTCGAACATCCGCATGCTCGCGTCCGGAAGATCCGCGGGGAAAAACGTTCAGTTTCGCAATAAGCCAATTGCAGTGGAAGAACTCGGCGAAAACTCCTTCGACAAGATCGACATCGCATTTTTCAGCGCGGGCGGAGAGACCTCCCGAAGGTTCGTCCCTACTGCGCGCAAAGCGGGCGCGGTCGTAATCGACAACTCGTCGGTTTTCCGAATGGATACGGACGTTCCGCTGGTCATTCCGGAGATCAATGGGCAGGACGTAAAGCAACACCGCGGTCTCATTGCCAATCCAAATTGCACGACCGCAGTCGCGCTGATGGCAATTTACCCGTTGCATCGCGCGTTTGGAATTCGCCGTGTTTTCGCTGCGAGTTATCAGGCTGTTTCCGGCAGTGGCGCTCGAGCGATTGCTGAATTGAAGAATCAGGTGGAAGCCGCGGCCCAAGATCGACAATCACCAGCGCAGGTTTATCCGCATCCGATCGCATTCAACGTGCTGCCGCATGTCGATGTCTTTCTCGAGGGCGGTTACACCAAAGAAGAAATGAAGATGCAAAACGAGGGACGCAAGATCATGCATTTGCCGGAATTCCGCGCGTCGGTGACGTGCGTGCGTGTCCCCGTCTATCGCGCCCACTCAGTCGCAGTGAGCGCCGAGTTTGAAAAGAGAGTGTCCGTAGAGCAGGCGCGCGAGGTTTTAGCAAAAGCGCCGGGCCTGGAGCTCGTGGATGAGCCATTGCAGAATCGTTATCCAATGCCGCTGAATGTCGCTGGCAAAGACAATTGCGAAGTCGGCCGCGTCCGTATCGATTGCGCGCTGGAGAACGGTCTCGCCTTTTGGGTCTCGGGCGATCAACTTCTCAAAGGCGCGGCGCTGAACGCAGTGCAGATTGCCGAACTGCTTTAGAAACCGCGGTCAGCGACCGCGGCTACAGATTGCCGATCTTGTATGCGAAACGGCCCCGAAAATTCGGGCCCGTTCGTTTTAATTTTTATTGAGCGTTGGGATTACTGTGGAGCGGGCGTTGGCGTCGCGCCTTTCCCCTGCCCCTCGTGCTTTTTCTCGCCTGGTTGTCCGGCAGGCGTTTGTGTACCACTGGTCGGAGGCGCATTCACGCCTTCGGCTTTGTGTTTGCCACGCCCTTCGCCGTAAGGACCACCTTGCGGTCCCGCAGGCGTATTCTGAGGGCCAGACGGCGACATTGCCGGCTGCTCGATGCGTTTATTATGCTTGCCGCCTGGTTGACTGAGATTTTCGCCGGGACTGGTTGCGCCGGCCGGTGACATTCCCGGTTGCTGCTGCTCGAATTGCTTATGTTTACCGCGCGGCTGATTGAAATTTTCGCCGGGGCTAGCAGCGCCACCTGGAGTTGGTGCCACATTCTGGCGCTCGAAGCCTTTGCGTTTTCCTTCTGGCGCAATCACACCTTCAGGACCAGCAGTCGGGCCAGTCGGCGGCGGTGTTACACCGAATTTTTCGCCACGTTTGCCCTTACCCGGCTTCCCGGACTCTGGAGTATATGGGGACACAGCAGCTCCGGGAGACTCCACGGGTGCCAAGCTCGCACCAGGCTGAGCCTCCTCACCAAATTTCCCCTTGTGTTTGCCACGCTCAGGAAATCCCGGGCTTGTGGTTGGAGACGCTAAAGCGCCTGACGGACTCGCGGTTGCGCCAGCTTGAAATTGCTGTGCAGCTTTTCCTTTCTTCCCTTTCTCAACTGGCGCCATTCCAGGTGCCAGCGAAGCTGACGGCGAGACCGAAGCGCTGGCTCCAGCTGCCGCTGCCGGCGAGACTGAAGCACTCGCTCCGGCTGCGGCCGTGGCGTTTCCACCGCCTGTGGGTGGAGGGACCTTCTTCAAATCCTGTGTTTTGATTTTTTCTTTCAATTGAGTCTGCGCATTGGCGTCACCCGCTACCGACCAACCTTTCTCGACTTTGGCGTCCGCCACTTTCGTTTTCACCGTTGGCGGCGCAACTTGCTTGGACGGCTTTGTTATTTTCGTTGGAGCAGCGACGACGAAAGCGTTGCCCTGCACTTTGGTCATTCCGCCCGACCTGGCGGCGGCAGAGAAATCTACGTTCGCCTGCCGTTCGACCTTCAATTTTTGGATCGGCCGGCTCGAATACTGGTTCACGACATTAAGGTCTGGTCCGTAGTTATAAACCGTTTTGTTTTTATAAGTGATGTTCGTGACGTTCACCGTTTGATTGACGTAGGTGACGTTTTGATTCACATCGACAATGCGCGAACGAAGGACCGGTTCGCCGATGTAGCGAACGTCGACGAAATTGTAATAACCCGGGCCAATGTCGAATTCGACGTCCAAATGGCCAGTGAGCGGCCGGCTTTCATAGACCACTTCTGTTTCCGGCGGCAATGGCGCCCAACCAGCATAACCGCCACCGAAGCGCCAGGAGACCCAGGCCGGGCCCCATTCATAGCCGGGTCTCCAAACCCAGCCATAATCGCTCAGCTTGACCCAGCGTCCGTAATGGTAAGTAGCCCACCCGAAATCCTCGTATGAGACCCATGTCCATCCCTCGTCGGTATAGGCCCAGTAGCCATCGGCATACGGTCGCCATGAGGGATCGCTCACGGCAACGTCCGGTTGCCAGCAGTAGCCGTAATTACCGACCTCGATCCAGCTCCCGCCGTTGAGGTTGTTGTAAAAGAAATCGACCGAAACGTCCTGGCTTTTTGCCTGTGGCGCAAAGGGCAAAAGAAGGAGGGTTACCGCAAAGACAAATAGTAGTTTTCTCATGATCTGGTTAATGGTTTGGAGCGTTGGACTTTCGTGGGGAGAAGTTTATTCACCGGGTTTCCCGCTTCGGAAACACCACGCCCCCATAAAGATATCGCAATTGCCGCGATTAGCGCGGGCGCAAAACTAAAAATGATCGGACCCGATGCCGGCAAACCGACAAGACCTGTGCCTGACGCATATCGAGCGACTGGATGATTTTATTATAATCGGCCACGGAATTTATTGCCTGCTGATTCACTTCCTCAATGACATCGCCTTTTTGCAAATCGGCGAGACCCGCGTCCCGATTAATCGCAGTTACCACAACACCATGAACGCCGTTGGGTAGATCGAGTTGGCGCGCGAGATCGGGCGTCAATTCGCCCACATGGATTCCGGCGAGCGCACTTCCGGCTTCATTTTCTTCGCCCGGCGTTTGCTGTGTCGGCGGTTGCTGTGGCACAACCCGACCGGTTTGATAACCCACCGGCTGCTCCTTAATTTGCGTCGCCACGGTCATCGTTTTTCCAGCGCGCGCAATTTCCAGTTCAACTTTCTTGTTCAGGTCTGCCTGCGAAACCAGGTTGCGTAAATCGGTGAAGCTCTTCACTTCGTGACCATCAAATTTTCGGATCACATCGCCTTTTTGCAGATGCGCATCTTCCGCGGGCGACCCAGCGATGATTTCATCAACCACGACGCCTTCACCCGCGGACAACGATTGGCCCTGTTGTGCAACCCGCATCTGGATCCCGAGATATCCGCGAATAATCCGTCCCTTCTTCAACAAACTCTCGAGCGCAGTCCGGACAGTGTTGGATGGAATTGCGAAGCCGATTCCCTGTGAGCCGCCGCTGCGCGAAATGATCGCAGTGTTGATGCCGATCACTTCACCACGCAGGTTGATAAGCGGACCGCCGCTATTGCCGGGATTGATCGCGGCATTTGTCTGGATCAAATCGCCAAACACATCCGCGCGATTCGGCCGCCCTTTTGAACTCACGATTCCGTCCGTGACCGTCTCGTCGAAGCCGAATGGGTTGCCGATCGCGAGCACGAAATCGCCAGCCTGAACGCTATCGGAATCGGCCAGCTTGAGCGGCTTTACTCCCGTGTTGTCAATTTTCAGGACCGCCAGATCCACTTGTTCATCCGATCCGACCAGGCGCGCCTTCTCCGTGCGACCATCGCTCAGCTGCACTTCGATCTCGTCCACCTGATCAACGACGTGACTGTTGGTGATGATGTGACCCTCGTTCGTTACAATCACGCCCGAGCCTAACGAATTCTGCACCAGCGCCTCGTCATTTGGACTTTGAAATCCGCGCGGTCGCCGAAAGAAGAAACCAAAGGGGTCGAGTTGATTTTGGCGCTCGATCGCGATCTTCTTGGTCGTTTTCACAGCCACAACCGAGGGCACCACACTGCTGACCAGCGCGCGGCGTTCGCGATTCAACGCCTCCAACGAAGCAACTTGTTTTGGATCGACGTTCGGCGAGGAAGCGAGGGTGTACTTTTCCGGAGTGGCGCTTCGCAGCGTGCTCAGACCGCCGTGCTTCAAGCGGTAATCGTACAACGCGGAGATCGCGAGGCTGAGCAGCGCAACAAAGGCAAAAAATTTCAGCAGGTTCTTCATTAGCTAACGTTAGAAAAAGTTCGTCCCTGTTTTTCGACAATCAACTGCTGGAAACGTTGATTTTGAGGCGACTCGAGCCTTGGATCGGCCGCGAAGATCGACATCGCCGCAGTGCGCGCACGACGCATCAATTCCGCGTCCCGCCGAAGATTGCCAATTTTCAAAGCCGGCAAACCGCTCTGGGCCGTGCCCAGCAAATCGCCCGGTCCACGCAGCTCCCAGTCCGCTTCGGCAACTTCAAAGCCGTCGCTGGTCTTCTCGAGTACCGCCAATTTGGCCGCCGCCTCTGACGATGGCTCAGAGGTGAGTAAAATGCAATACGACTTGTGCTCTCCTCGACCGATGCGACCACGGAGCTGATGGAGCTGGGCCAAGCCAAATCGCTCCGCGTTCTCGACCAACATCACGGTTGCATTTGGAACATCAACACCGACCTCGATCACAGTCGTGCTGATCAGAACTTTGGTTTTGCCGCGGCGAAATCGTTCCATGATTTCCTGCTTTTCCGGTCCAGGAATTCGTCCGTGCAGCAATTCGCAGCAATACGGATGCAAGCGTTCGCGCCAGCGCTCGTGCTCCGTCGCAGCCGCTTTTGCCTCCAGCTTCTCGCTCTCTTCGATCAGCGGATAAACAACATAAAGCTGGCGATCGGCCTCCAATTGCGTGTGCAAGAAAGTCAGGACCTCGCCGAGTTTTGATGAATCCCGCACCGCGGTGACAATTTTGCCACGACCACGCGGCATTTCGTCCAAGATCGAAACATCGAGATCGCCGTAAACGGTCATCGTGATCGTTCGTGGAATGGGCGTCGCCGTCATCACCAGCACGTCCGGCGCAGGTTCGCGACTCGTTAGGCGCGCGCGCTGCGCGACGCCGAACTTGTGCTGCTCGTCGATCACCACGAGACCAAGATTCGAAAATGAAACCTTTTCATAAAGCAGTGCGTGCGTGCCGATGATCACGTCGGCGTTCTCATCGCCTTCAACCAACGGCAAAAAACTTTCTTCCTGGCGCGCAGCCGTGCGGATCGACCGCTTCACGCCCAGCGGTTCGAGCCAGCGCCGTAAAACAGTGTAATGCTGTTCCGCCAAAATCTGCGTCGGCGCCATAAACGCAGCCTGGTAACCGGCCTCAACCGCGAGCAGGATCGCCGCGATCGCGACCACCGTTTTCCCCGACCCGACATCTCCCTGTAAAAGGCGATTCATCGGATATTTCGCGGCCAAGTCATTCTTAATCTCCGCGATGACCTTTTTCTGGGCCGTTGTCAGTTCAAACGGAAGCGCGCGCAAAAATTTCTCCATTAGTTCCCCTCGCCCGCAGTGCGCGGCGCTCAGGCGTGCATGTGAGTCTGTTCTCCGGGACGCGATCAGCATTTGCATCGCGAAAAACTCCGATAGGACCAAATGTTCGCGCGCCGTACTGAGCGATTCCCAAGTCTCGGGGAAATGAATCGCGCGAATCGCTTCGCCGCGGTCGCCGTTTTTTAAGTTCTCGGGCAGTAACGGCTCAAGCGGTTCGGTGTCGAGGTCTTGAAGAAGCCGATAAATGATGCCGCGCAGGATCCGTTGCGAGAGGCCTTCGGTCGCGGGATAGATCGGCGTGATCCGGCGAAGATGGATCGATTTCTCCTCGTCGTTCTCGATCACTTCAAATTCAGGATGATCCATGCAAATGCGCTTTCCGCGGAGCCGGGGTTTACCAAACACGACGAGTTGTTGGCCGGTGGCGATCATTTTCTGGATGTAGTGCAAATTGAACCAGCGGCAGACCAGGGGCTGGCTCAACGCGTTCGCATTCGGTTCCTGTAACGTCGCCTCAAAAATCTTTTTCCAGCCTCCGAAACGCCGCAACGATGTTTTGATGACTTCTCCGGACAAGCAGATCGGCACGTCACTCTCATCGCGCGGGAATTCCGGAAACTGATGTCGATCTTCGTGTCGCCGCGGGAAATGAGTTAGCAAATCTTCCGCCGTCGTAATGCCGAGTCTCCGGAGCGCCAGAATTTTCGGGCGCGGGATCCAATCGAGTTCTTCCAACGGCTGCGAAATTTCCATTAAGTTATCGGCGCGGACTCGCGCACTGCTTCTACTCGCATTTCCAAACGCATTTCGCCTTCGTATTCGTCCGGCCGGATGCGAAAGGCAACATCCCATGGCTGCGGCGGCAGCGGATTAATCGCGGCGTCAAAGAAGATCGCGCGTTGATGATAATTGCGCTGCCGAAGTCGCAACTGCAGATGTCTTTCGCCCACAACGCGCGGAGCAGCGACCGATTCAACGCCGCGCGCAAAAAAAAGTGGCTGCGGATTGCCGTTGCCAAAAGGCTGAAGCATTTCATGCCATCCCAGAAAATCGAAATTTAATTCAGAAAAATTGATCTCGTGATCGAGCCGCAATCGCGGCTGCAAATCCTCATCGGACAAGAGCTCGCGCGCCACCTGACGGAATTGTTTCGCGAAAAGATCGAGATTCTTTTCCTGAATGGTAAGTCCCGCCGCCATTTCGTGTCCGCCGTACTTGTCGATCTTGTCCGAGCATCGCGTCAATGCCTGCACCAGGTTGAAGCCTTCAATGCTACGCCCGCTCCCTTTTCCTACGTCGTTCTCATCAACACCGATCACAATCGCGGGTCGATGATATTTGTGCGCGATGCGAGAGGCGACAATGCCCAGAACACCAGGATGCCAGCCGCGCTCCGAAACCACGATGGCCGCATCGCGTGACGAATCGAACTCTTTCGCGATTTTCTCCTCCGCTGCCGCAAAAATTCGTTTCTCAACTTCCTGCCGGTCGCGATTTTGTTTGTCCAAGAATTCGGCGAGCTCACTGGCTTCGGTTTCATCCTGAGTCAGCAAAAGGCGCAGTGATTTTTCGGCGGTGCTCAAACGTCCGGCTGCATTCAAACGCGGTCCGAGCCGATATCCAATGTCCTCGGTAAAAATTGGCGCTCTCACCCCGCTGACTTCGATCAACTTCTCCAAGCCTGGCCTGGTTGATCTCGCAATTTCGATCGCGCCCCGCTGGACAAGCGTCCGGTTCTCACCGCGCAGCGGCACAATGTCGGCCACGGTTCCAAGCGCGACCAGATCAAGCTTTGATTTGAGATCGAAATCGATTGGCCGCGTTCTCAAGAGGGCGTGGCAAAGTTTGAAGACAATTCCGACACTGCACAAATAGTGGAACGGCGACGCCCAATCGATTTTCGGGTTTACGATCGCGACGCATTCTGGAAGCGCCGATTTCGGCTCGTGATGATCGAGCACAATCACGTCCACGCCGCGTTTCCGAAGATCGACAATCTCTGCGGTTGATGAAGTTCCGCAGTCGAGCGCGACGAGAAGCTGCGGGTGATATTGTTCCACGCAGCGTTCGACACTCTCACGGCTTAAGCCATAGCCTTCCTCCATCCGCAACGGCAGAAACGAATCCGGTGTAACGCCGTAAGCACGGAGTGTTTCGGCAAGCAATGCTAGCGAGGTGACTCCATCGACATCGTAATCGCCGAAAAGAGCAATTCGTTCATGTCGATCGAGCGCAGCAAAAATGCGCGTGACCGCCGCTTCCATGTTCGGCAGCAAAAATGGATCGCTCAACGATTTCAGCTGCGGCCGCAGAAACGCCTGCACCTCGTCTGCCGTGTCGAAACCTTTTCGAAATAAAAGGCGCGCGATACATTCGCAGCCGCAGATTTCGCTCCACGAAATTGGCCCGCCATTCAGTTCCTCAGGCGGAGGAAGGATCCATCGGCTTTGCCGCGTAAACGCTTCGCGCTGCTCTGCACCGATCAGGTTTTCGTCTACGCGGCTTTGCACCGATTATTTTATCCGCCGGACACTCCCTGACAACTCGGAGAGTCATTCACTCATAATCAGTTGACTCGCGGTAGAGCACTAAATAGACAGAAGCTGTGAAATCGATCGCAATTTTGTTGTCGACGGGTTTGTTTGCTTTGTCCGGGTGTGCCTGGTTGCTGCAACAGCCAACGCCTGCGTCGGAGAGACCGCCGGAAACTGCCAAGCTCGAACGCAAAACCGAGGTCTTCACCGGAAAAGTTGTCATGGTCGACGGCGCATATCGATTAAGTCTCCTGAAAGATCCCGACACGTTGTTGCGTCTGACCCGCGCTCGCAGAGAAAGCGAATTCACGAAGCAGCAAATTAATTTGAGGAAGTATTACGAAAAAACGATTTCCGTGAACGGAACGCTTCAGGACGAATGGATTTTCGGCGCGGACATCGTCGGGCAATGGACGCCGCCTGGCGGTGCTACCGGCCCAAACATGAACGCCCCGAAACAGACGAAGCCCTAGTGGTTCGACCTGTTACACGACGCTGAACGCGATGTTGCGTTTCGCCAACAGGTCGTGTTTTTGGCATAATTGATGGAAGGCGCGTAGACCTTCCTTCTCGCGTTCTCCAAAACTGAATCGGAGATGCTCGCGGTAATAGCGGTCGCAAAAGCTGCGGTCGAATTCCTTTTCGTCAGCAATCAGATTGTCGATGTTCGCGAGATTGTTGTCGCGTAATGTGCGTAACCGGTCCGCGATCGATTTGGGATCGACAACTTCAGGGCGCACGAGCCAGAGCGCGTAAACGAACGGAAGCTTCGTCACACCTTTCCATTCTTCTCCCAGATCCCAGTATTGATAAGCGGCGCCAAATTTCCGTCGAAATCGAATCGCGTGATCGCCAATGAGCAGCCGGGCGCGTCCGCGTTCGAGCGGCGAAAGCAAGTCGGCGGCAATTTGGACAGCCTGAAACGCTTCTCCACGCTCAGTCACCAAGTAACGCAACAAAACCACGGAAGTTTCGGAGGCGGGATCCAGTTCGATTTCCGGCAGCGGCCCATCACCGCTGTACGCAACCACAACACTGTAAACGGGTCCATCCGATGAAATCGAAATGCCATCTACCATCCGGTAGATGGGGTTCCGCAGAAATTCGAAACTGGAAACGAGCGCGACATCGAGTTCGCGACGGGAAAGACGCGCACAAAGCGCGGACGGATGATCGAGCACAACATCCGTCGGCCAACCGTGAATTAGGGGACGCGCGTTGAGATATTTAACGCAGCCAATTCGCAGCGGTTGTTGATCCTGCACTCCTTAGGCGCAGGCGAGCTCCGCTTCGGACCGCGGCCGGCTCGATGTCGATCTTTGCTGCGCGCCGTTGAGATGCCGGTAATAACTGTCGCGCTGGACCGGAACGCGTCGAGCTTCGCGAATAGCGTGCTCCAGCGCGGCGATGCTTTGCTGTTGCGGTGTGGTGGCTCCCGCCATGTGGAAAATTTTTTCTTCCATGATCGTCCCGTGCAAATCGTCCACGCCGTAACTGAGCGAGACCTGCGCCAGCGGCAGACCCAAGCTGACCCAATAAGCGGTCAGATGATCGATGTTATCGAGATAAATTCGGCTGACGGCGAGATTGCGAAGCTGCTCAATCGCGGACGCGCGTTTGATATGAACAAGCACGGTGGTCTGGGGCTCGAAAGCGAACGGGACAAAGCCGCTGAACCCGGCGGTCTCATCCTGAAGTTGGCGAAGTTGCCGCAAATGATTGACACGCTGCTCGAGCGTTTCAATGTGACCGTAAAGCATGGTGCAAGTGCTGCGCCCGCCCATCCGATGCCAGGTCCGATGAACATCGAGCCATTCCTCGGCGGTTTCTTTGCCGCGACAAATGCGGTCCCGCACGTTTGGATCAAAGATCTCTGCACCGCCACCGGTGATGGAACCTAATCCGGACTCGCGAAGAAGTTTAAGCGTTTCGGGGATCGACATCTTGAAGATTCGCTGAGCGAGATGGCGCAATTCAATCGCAGTAAAAGCTTTGATGTGCAGAGCAGGATCGAGAGCGCGCAATCCGCGCAACAGATCGAGATACCACTCCTTCTTCAACGTCGGATGCAGACCGCCGACCATGTGCACCTCGGTAATTCCAAGCGGCAGCGCTTCCGCGACAGCGTGAATAATCTCGCTGACGGCATGCTCGAACGCGTGAGCGTCCCGTTTCTTGGCGGCAAAAGCGCAAAACTGACACGATAAGACGCAGATGTTCGAGTAATTGATGTAACGATTGTGGATGTAAGTAGCGAAATTGCCGTTCTTCCGCTCGCGCACGACGTTGGCCAGTATTCCGAGCGCGTTTAGATCGTTTGAACGATACAAAGTGAGAGCGTCACTTTCCGAAATACGAGAGGCCGCCTCGATTTTCTCAGCGACCGGTCTAAGTTCCTTTGGAATAAGTGTGTAATTCATCCGGAGCCGACGCTGAAATCTATGGCTTACCATGCACAGGCGACTCACGAGTTGCAACAAAAAGCACCGGGGCCGTGCAACTGGAAAAGGCATGCCGATGCATAACGCGATAAGATTCGAATCGGCGCCCATCAATCAACGTCTGTCTATCAATGGCCGATCCAAAAGCGCCGGCGCGGTCCGAGGATGACGCCGAGGACGTCCGTCTGATGCGATTGGTTGCAGGCGGCGACACGACCGCATTTGAGCAACTCATCGAGCGGCATCAGGCGCTGGTCGCCGGCACGGTCGCGCGCATGCTTGGCAGCAATTCGGATGTCGAAGACATCGCGCAGCAGGTTTTCATTCGCGTCTGGAAAAGCGCGGGGCGGTACGTAGTGCGCGCGAAGTTCACGACCTGGCTGCTGAAAATCACGCGCAATCTCGTGTTTAACGAGATGCGCCGCGCCAAACGTCACCCGCATCTGCCGGTGCAAATCGAACCGCAAGCGGACGAGATACCGTTAAAGGACGAGGCCACGGCCGCCCCCGATGCAACCCTTCTTCACACGGAATTACAGGCGGCGATTGAGAAAGCGATCACGCTGCTTCCGGAAACGCAGCGGATGGCACTCGTGCTACGGCGATACGAAGAGCTTAGCTACGAAGAAATTGCCAACGTTCTCGATCTGTCCGTGCCGGCAGTGAAGAGCCTGCTCTTTCGCGCGCGAACGGAATTGCGCGAGCGTTTAAGGGATTATCTGGAGCGATAAAACCCAAAGAGGGCGGGACCCTTGCGAGCGCCCGCCCCCTCTCAACCCCACATTCCGAAATTCTTATTCGTCGCGGTCTTTGACGTCGCTTTTGAACTGAACCCGAGTCGCTTCCTCTGGCGGTGGCGGTGCCCCGGGTTTTGCATAATCCGCAGCGATCTGGCGATGCGACGTAGGAACTAAGCGCACAGCGCCTTTGGCGTTATTCCGCCACCCGTTCGGATCCGCATATTCCTCGCCGACATGATGAACACCAGAGACCTGATCTTCCAAGCCAGTGCCGTAATGTTGATCGAGGATTGTCGGTGTCACGAAGATGAGCAGGTTGCGTTTGTGCCGCTCGTTGTCGTGACTTTGAAAAGCATAGCCAAGAAGGGGTATGTCGCCGAGCAGCGGGACTTTTGTCCGCGATTTGCTCACTTGATCGGAGAGCAAGCCACCGATGGCCAGTGTGTCGCCGCTCTTGATCAGCACGTTGGAATCGAGCGAGCGCTTGTCGATGATCGGGCTCGATACATCGGCGCCATTAAAAGAGAAGTGAAAATCGTTCACCTTGTTACTGATCTCCGGTTTGACCGACAGCGTGATGTAATTGTCTTTATTAATCGATGGGCGCACGATCAGCGTATTGCCAAACAGTTTGTCCTGAAAACCACCGAACACGGCCGTAGCAGTTTGCTCATTGAAGTTGAGCTGCGGCACGGGCTGGTTACGAAGCACCTCAATTTTGGCCTGCTGATTGTCGGCGGTAACAATGCGCGGGTTGGCGAGAAACTCAGCATCGGCGTCCTCGTTTAGCGCCTGGATGGTCGCAGAAAATTGGGGGACAGACAAAATGGCGAATTGGCTCGGTATTAGGTGACCAAGATCGCCAAAGAAATGGTGGTTACCTGGTCTGCCGAGTGCAAAGCCGCTCGTTGGCGGATTAGCGCCTGGCACCGGACTGCCACTCGCGATCGGATTGCCATAAGTAACTGTCTTGGGAGCAGAAGCACTACCGACTGTGCCCGCCCAATTAATTCCGTAGGCTTGCACCGGATCGGCGCTCACTTCCACCAGTCGCGCTTCGATCATGACTTGCTTCGTTGGCTTGTCGATCTGCACCAGCATTTTCCGAACGTTGTCGATGTTGCTGCGGGTCTCGCGGAAGAAAATCGTGTTGGTGCGCTCGTCGATTTGCGGTGGATCTTTGCTCGCAAGTTGCGACGCCATCAATGGCGCAATGTCCTTGGCGCGCGCATAGCTGAATTGGTAGCTATCGCTTTCAGTTGGCTCAGCTGTGCGCTCGGTTGCGGTCTTGATGTAAAAGACGTTATCGATCTTATCCATGAAAAGCCCTTTGGCTTTGACGATGATCGAGATCGCTTGAAGCGCGGTCACGTCTTCCAACCGCATCGTTACCGTTCCGGTAACAGCATCGCTCACAACCATGTTGACCTTGGCCTGGCGTGCGAGCAATCGGAGCACTTGACCAACGTCGTCGCCTTGAAATTCGCGCACGCCAACACCGCCGCTTTCAATCGTGGCATCGGCTTCGGTCGCGGGAGCACCCGTTGTCACCGTGGAAGACGTGGTCGTCGACTTGGTGGCTGAAGTAGCCGCCTGAACAGGAGCTTGCACCACCAACATCGGCGGATGGTCCGCCGGTTTAACTGGGTCGGGTGGCTGCGCTGGACCAGTGGGAGCGGGATATGTTTGCGCTTGTGACAGGGAAAGCATGCCCAGGAAGGCCACCGCCGCGACGCGTACCCGATTCTTAAGAGAAGTAACCATAATTAGAAGGAGTGAGATAAGTGCTGGCCGGATAAAAGCAGGAAGCAGACCAGCTTGGTAACGTTTCCCACTACAAACGTGTAAAGGCGCCGGAACCGCCTTAAGTCCCTACGCCGGGAGGACGGCGGGCAGCCTGAACGAACTCCCGGATCAAACCGTGATCTTTCCTTCCGGGCGAGATTTCGACACCGGTCGTAACGTCGACGCCATCGGGGCGCACTTCGTGGATAGCTTCAGCCACATTCTCCGCGCTTAATCCGCCCGCCAGAATCGCATTCAAACTTGGATGCTCTTTGATAAATTGCCGCGCGAAACTCCGCGGAAATGCTTTCCCGGTCCCCCCGAATCCAACACCCGAAGCCGAATCCAAAATTACCGTGTCAGTAAAAAATCCGGGCACGTCCACCAGCGATTTCGAATTCGCGACTGGCAGGGCTTTGGCGAATCGAATTCCCGCTTCCGCCAGACGCCGGCAGAATTCAGGCGATTCATTGCCGTGCAATTGTAGCGCATCGATAAAAAGCAGTCGGCTAATTCGAATTGCTTCGTCCCAACTCGGGTTCGCCATCACCGCCACTTTGCAGATCTCGTTCGACAATTTGTCGATCCATTCGGCCGCAGCGTCGATGTCGATGCAACGCTTGCTTTGGCGAACGAGGTTGAATCCGAGCGCATCCGCGCCCGCTTCGATCGCCGCGAGCGCATCCGCCTCGTTGGTGATTCCGCAAATCTTAATGCAAATTCGGCTCCCTGATCGCGATTTACTGCCGAACATCCCGCCGATTTTCACTCGCCGGGTTCAATCACTCGCCCGCTAACCTGCTTGATCTGGCTATGATGCGTCAGCACGTGGACCCGTCCGTCACTGCCGCGAAAGAATGCGCTGAGCAGCCAGCTTACAAAAGAAATGATGATTGCGCCAAAAATCGCGCTCCAGAAACCGTGGACTTTGAAACACGGCACAATTTCGCTCACGAACTTCAACATCAGCGCGTTGATGACCAAAATGAAGAGGCCGAGCGTTATCAGAATCAGCGGAAAGCTCAGGAACAGCAGGATCGGGCGAACAAAAGCGTTGATGATTCCGAGAAGAAGCGACGCGCCCAGCAGACAGCCGATTCCGGTGTAATCGATTCCCACGATCGGCGCTGCAACAAACACGGCAAACGCCGTGACGAACCAGCGAAAAACGAAATGCCGCATAACGCTACGTTATTGGCATTTAATGTTCTCGCCAAGCAACAGTTGCAGCGTGTCCGCCGTTACCTTCGAGCGGAAGCAGAAAACCGCTTGTCAATCGAATGTCTCACGCTAAAGCGTAATTTTGGGAGGAATTCAATTGTGGCGAAGAAAAACAAGGGAGTGAGAAATGAATTGTCGGCTGACACGGGATCGTCCGACAAGCCCGTCAAAATAAAAGCGCGTGGAAGATCGGCATCTGCAAAACGGAAAAAATCTCCGCCGCGCAAAAAGAGCGCCGCGCAAAGACCGAATCCGCCAACGGCAGCTCCACTCGGCCCGGATCTGACCAATGAACAAATTCAGACGCGCGCCTACTTTATATCCGAACGGCGCCGCCGATTCGATCTTCCCGGCGACGCAAATTCGGATTGGCTCGAAGCCAAGCGTCAACTGCTCGCCGAAATTGGCCCGCGCTGATTCCAGGGCAATTAATGCGCTGACTCGATCGTCGGAACGGCTGCTTTGATTTTTTCCAGCAACCGATTGATCGCAAACGGTTTGGCAACTAAACCGGCCACGCCCGGTTCCTTGAGTAAGTCCTGGGCTCTCGCTTCCTGGGCCTTTCCGGAAATGAGAAGGAGCGGCGGAACTTCTCTCACTGGCTGACTATTTTGGTAAACTTTGCCGATCAGGAAAAATAACATCGCGCCGTCGATCATCGGCATTTGGAAATCGAAGATGAACAGGTCGTATTCTTTCTTCAGCGCGAGCTCGAATGCGTACTCTGGTTTGGGCGAGGTATCGACCTCGCACCGCAGGGATGCCACCAACGCCTCACGCACGACCCGCAACAGCGCGACGTCATCGTCCACCATCAAAATGCGTTTCGGCTCGGCCGCCACGGTGCTCATTTAATCACGAATGGACACGAATAAACACCAATTGATTCGAAGGAGTTTCTGTCTGCGTCCTCTTTATTCGTGTCGGCCTGTCACGCCGTAGCTTTATGCGGAGGCGGATTCGTGTCTATTAGTGGCTAACGAATGAACCACGCGATTGTCGATCTTGCCGCCGTTTTGCGCGAGCGCCTCGCGATCATCGGCGACGAAAACAGCCGCCGCGATCCCGAAGTGCACACCGCTCGACTGCGAGCAATCTCAGAAAAGATCGAGAGACTCGAAGCCGCGCTGCCAAAGCCAATCAACCCGCAGCTGGCCCACTTTCTTCAGCGCAAGAGCTACGACAAGGCGCTCGAATTTTTGGAAGCGAACGCGACTACGGAGCGCGCTTAACGCGAATACAACTCGACGATCAACTGCTCGTTGACGATGGGTTGCATTTCTTCGCGCGAAGGGATGTGCGCGACTTTTCCTTTAAGCGCGTCGCGATCGACGGTCAGCCAATCCGGCACCGGCACGATTTGCGTGAGCTCGAGATTGCGCAAGGCGAGCTGGCGCGATTTCGGTTTATCTTTAATCGCGATCTCGTCCCCCGCTTTCACGTTGTAAGAAGCGACGTTGACGTTGCGGCCATTCACCTGAACGTGACCGTGCGACACGAGCTGCCGCGCCGCATTGCGGGTATTGGCCAAACCTAAACGATAAATCACGTTATCGAGACGCGTCTCGAGAAGTTGCAACAGCGTTTCACCGGTCACACCGCGTTTGCGCAATGCGTTTTGGAAAATCCGGCGAAATTGTCTCTCGAGAAGACCGTACTGGTAACGCAGCTTCTGTTTTTCGCCGAGCGCGATCGCGTAATCGGATTGTTTGCGCCGCGAGCCTTTAGGGCCGTGCATCCCCGGCGGATAATTTTTCCGCTCGAGTGACTTCGACGGTCCAAAAATCTGGACGCCGTAACGGCGACTGATTCTTGTTTTCGGTCCGGTGTATCTGCCCATGAAAGAAATTGAGAAGTTGAGTTGTTGAAAAGTTGAGAAGATTAGACGCGACGTTGTTTCGGCGGCCGGCAACCGTTGTGTGGAACGGGCGTTACGTCGCGAATCAAAGTGAGCTCAAGGCCGATCGCCTGCAACGCGCGCACGGCTGATTCGCGTCCAGCACCCGGACCTTTGACGAGCACCTGGACTTCTTTGAGCCCGTGAGCCATCGCTTGTCGCGATGCGTCTTGCGCGACCAGTTGCGCCGCATACGCGGTGCTCTTGCGGGAACCTTTGAATCCAACTTTGCCCGCGCTCGACCAACCGATCACGTTTCCATTCAAATCCGTGATCGTGACGATCGTGTTGTTAAAGGTCGCGTAAACATGCGCGATGCCGGAATGAATGTTCTTGGCGCCTTTCGCCTTAACAATCTTCGGTTTCTCGATGTCGTCGGCATCCAAGGTGAGGTTCTCGCGTGGCGCTTCAGCCGGAGCTGCTTCTTGCTTGCTCGACTTCGCCGATTTTTTCGGTGGCTTCGTCTCGGCCGTGACTGGCGATGTCGTTTCAGCAGCGAGCGTTGGTTGGGCAGCCTCTTCTTTCGCTTCGGCGACCGCCGGCTTCTCTTCGGCCTTTGGCTTCTTTGGTTTCTCCGCTTTCTCCGCTTTCTCCGCTTTCGGCTTCGCTGGTTTTTTGTGTTCGGCCATCTTAATTAAACTTTGCCTGCTTTTGCTTCCGGATTACGGATCACGCCCACGGTCTTGCGCGGTCCTTTGCGCGTACGCGCGTTTGTCGATGTCCGCTGTCCGCGGACTGGCAAACCGCGGCGGTGGCGCTGTCCGCGATAACAATTGATCGCCTGTAACCGCTTCAAATTGCCCTGAATGTCGCGCCGCAGATCGCCTTCGATTTTGATCTTGTTGTTTGTAATCGCGTGAATGATCTCGTTGATCTGCTGCGGAGTCAGCTTATTGGCGCGCAGATTGGGATCGATATTTGTTTGCTCCAAAATTTTCCGGGCGGTGCTAAATCCGATGCCGTAGATATAGGTCAGCGACGCTTCGATGCGTTTGTCCGCTGGAATTTCAACTCCGAGTAATCGTGGCATTGGTAAATCGTTAAATAAAATCAGCCCTGGCGCTGTTTGTGGCGCGGGTTCTTGCAAATCACGCGCACCACATTTTTGCGCTTCACAATCTTGCAGCTTTCACAAAGTCTTCTAACTGAGGGTCGCACTTTCATGTTGGTCGAAACAAAAAACGCGGAGCCATATCCGCGTTGTCACTTCTGGCGGAAGGTGATCCGCCCCTTCGACAAATCGTAGGGAGATATCTCTAGCATAACTTTGTCGCCGGGCAAGATACGAATGAAATGGAGCCGCATTTTTCCGGAAATGTGGGCCAGAACCTTGTGGCCGTTCGGCAGCTCGACCCGAAACATGGTATTCGGAAGCAGCTCGACGACAGTGCCTTCTACTTCAATTGCGTCTTTCCGCGCCATGTCAGGATTTCCGGCCCATCTTTGGTGATCAGAACCGTATGTTCAAAATGGGCCGAACGCGTGCCGTCAGCCGTGCGCACCGTCCAGCCATCATCCATTAGCCGCACTTCGGCACTTCCAATGTTAATCATCGGCTCGATCGCCAGCGTCATCCCGGATTTGAGTTTCGGACCGCTTCCACGTCGCCCGTAGTTCGGAATTTGCGGTTCCTCATGCAATTTGCGGCCCACACCGTGTCCGACAAACTCGCGCACAACGGAAAATCCATTGCGTGCAGCTTCATCTTCAATCTCAGCACAGATATCACCAAGCCGAACGCCTTCGGCGGCAATGTTGATCGCGCAATCCAGCGCTTTTTCGGTAACGCGCAAAAGCTGATCGGTCCGTTCATCCACAATTCCAACCGGAACCGTGGTGGCAGTGTCCCCCACCCAGCCGTCCTGAATCACACCGATATCGAGTTTCACAATGTCGCCGTACTGAATTCGGCGTTGACTGCCAATTCCGTGCACAACTTCATCATTGAGGGAGATGCAAATATTGCCGGGAAAAACGCGGTGACCCAGCCGATATCCGAGAAACGCGCTCTTCACCCGCGCTTCGTTCATGAAATCGGCGGCTGCCTCGTCCACTTCCTTCGTCGTGATTCCGGGGCGAACCAATTCGCTCACCCGGTCGAGAATGTCGCTCGCCGTGCGACACGATTGCCGCATCTTCTCAATTTCTTTTGCGCTTTTGATTGGGATCATGCCGGCACTTTGTCTTCGATCAGGCGCGAAATATCAGCAAACACCGTGTCGCGATCGCGATTTCCGTCAATCCGACGCAGGATCGACATCTTTCCGTAATAATCGGCGAGCGGTTGCGTTTTCGTAGTGTATTCGCGTAAGCGCGTTTGCAGAACACTCATGTCATCATCGCTTCGGCGTTCAAGTCGCCCTTCGCAATACGGACAGATCGGGCGGTCTGCAAATTTCGCGCTGTCCACACTCGTCGTAAAACCGCAAGTCCGGCACTGCAGCCTCCCCGAAATCCTTGCCCGGACGGTTTCCTCCGAAACTTCGAGCCAGATCGCCGCGTCGAGCGAGGTGTGCAGATTTTTCAAAATAGATTGCAAACTTTCCGCCTGTGGAAGCGTTCTTGGAAATCCATCGAACACAAAACCGTAGCCGCCGTGCAAGCGCAGCCAATCTTCAATCAGCTTCACAATGATTTTGTCCGGCACCAAATCACCCCGCTGCAGGATTTCCGCCGTTTCCAATCCCAGCGCCGTGCCCAAATCTTTTTCGCGACGCAGAATCGCGCCGGGCGAAGTGACCGGAATCCCAAATTGGCGGGTGATCATCTCCGCCTGGGTTCCTTTGCCGGAACCGGGAGCACCGAGTAAAACGAGTCGCCGTTTCACTTCGACGCCAAAAACGCCGCCACTCCGCCAATCACAATGATGGCGATGCCAACATAGAGCCACATCAATGTGCGTTGCGCCGCGGCTTCGCCGCGAACATAAGCCGAGCGACCGGTGAACCCGCCGCGGACACGCCCTTTGCGCAGAAAACCGTCGTAATGGCGCTGGATCAAATGCGTTTCAACCTGACGCATCGTATCGAGCATGACGCCAACGATAATGAGCAAACTGGTGCCGCCGAAAAATTGCGCCGTCACCGTTGGCACATGCAAACTCTGGCTCAGCAGACTCGGAAGCACTGCTATGATCGTCAGGAAAATCGCTCCCGCAAAAGTCAGGCGCGTCATCGTGAAATCGAGAAACTCGGCCGTCGGTTTGCCTGGACGCACGCCCGGAATGTAACCGCCGTACTTTTTCAAATCGTCCGCGATCTGTGCCGGCTGAAATTGGGTTGCAACCCAGAAGTAACTGAAGAAGAAAATCATCACTGCCAGAACGACATAATGCAGCCAGCCGGTCGAAAGCATCTCTGAAATTTGGCGCGCCGTCGGACTATTTGGAAACGCCCAGCTCACGATTTGGTTCGGGAACAACAAGAGCGCCCATGCGAAAATGATCGGCATCACGCCGGGATAATTCACTTTCAACGGCATGTATTGCGTATTTCCGCCATATTGTTTGCGACCGACCACGCGCTTGGCGTATTGCACCGTGATTTTGCGCACCGCTTGAGTGATCGCAATCACGCTGGCGATAACTAAAAAGAGAAACGCTACCATCAGCACCAGGATCGCCGGATTCACCTGACTCGTGCCCGTTTCCGATGATGGCACAAATGTCTTCCACGCCTGCGCCAATGCCGCCGGTAATCTCGCGACGATGCCGATGGTGATAATCAACGAAATGCCGTTCCCGATTCCGCGCTCGGTGATTTGATCGCCGAGCCACATCAACATCAGTGTTCCGGTCGTGAGCGAAATCACCGTCACGACGCGAAAAACCCACCCGGGATCGTCGACCAGCGGAATGCCCAACCGCGCAATCGTCTCCGAAATTCCCGGCAAGGCGACGCGATACGCTTCCGGATGCTGAAATGAGATCGCGAGCAGGTATCCCTGAAAAATGCACAGCCCGACGGTCATGAACCGCGTGTATTGCATGATCTTTTGGCGACCCCCGTCTTCGCGCGCGAGTCTCCCCAATTGCGGAATCACCGCCGAAAGCAGCTGCATCATGATCGATGCGCTGATGTAGGGCATGATGCCGAGAGAAAAGATCGCGCAGTTTTCAAGCGCGCCGCCGCTGAACAAATTCAACAAGGCCGCGAGATTCCCACCGGATTTTTCGGTTAACGCACTGCGGAACCATTCCTGCAATACGGCCTGATTGACTCCGGGCGTCGTGATCGCTGCACCGAGTCGGACGACGACTACGATGGCAAGGGTGAACAGAATTCGCCGCCGCAGCTCCGGTATCTTGACCGTGTTGAGAAAGGCCGAAACCATTTAGAAAATTTACGCTGACGCTAGCGTTTCTCGGACTCTTTCTTTTTTGCCTTCGGCTGCGACTTCGTTGTCGATCCTCTGTTCGGCTTCGCTTCCGCCACGGATGCTTTTCCGCTTTGATCGACATCGTCCCCGCCCGCCGTCGGCTTTCGCGCTGCCGGCTCGCGCATGGTGATCGTTCCACCGGCCTTCTCGATCTTTGTTTTGGCCGATTCGCTTACTTTGTCCGCTTCGATCTTCAGCGCGTGCTTCAACTCTCCGTCGCCCAAAATTTTTATCCCGGCCACATTGCCGCGCACGAGCTTCGATTCGCGCAGCAATTCTTCGTTCACAACCGTGCCAGCCTTGAATTCATTCAGATCGCTCAAGTTGACGATTGCGTAGGTCGCATGAAAGGCAGCGTTATTGAAACCGCGCTTGGGCAAACGCCGGATGAGCGGCATCTGTCCACCTTCGAATCCGAGACGAATGCTGCCACCCGAGCGTGCCTTTTGACCTTTGTGGCCTTTGCCGCTGGTTTTTCCGTGACCGGAGCTTTCGCCGCAACCGAGTCTCTTGACCCGATGACGCGCGCCCGGACGCGGCCGCAAATTATGTAGCCGCATCATGTCGCCTGCGCGGCCGCCTTTCCGTCCCCGCCTTTGATTCCGCGCACTTTGAAAATTTCATCTTTCCGCCGCAGCGATTTCAACGCCGCGATTGTCGCCTTCACGACGTTCGCGTGATTGCTCGAGCCGAGCGATTTCGCGAGCACATCGCGAATTCCCGCTGCTTCAACGACCGCGCGCACACCGCCGCCGGCGATCACACCGGTTCCCGGCGACGCCGGTCGTAACAGAACGCGCCCACCACCGAATTCACCGATCGTCTCGTGCGGAATGGTATTTTCGTGAAGTGAGACTTTTTCCATCGACTTCCGCGCCGACTCGGAAGCTTTGCGGATCGCTTCCGAAACTTCGTTCGCTTTTCCGAATCCGACTCCAACGCTGCCATCGTGATCGCCGGCCACGATTAGCGCGCTAAAACTAAAACGTCGTCCGCCTTTCACGACTTTCGCGCAGCGGTTGATGAACACGACTTTCTCGGTCGTATCGCCTCTTGCCGCCGGCGTTCTGTCCTGGTGACGGGAATCTGGTCGTCTGCCTTGTCCTGGTGCTGCCATGAAATTAAAACTTTAATCCACCTTGGCGGGCCGCATCGGCCAGCGCTTTCACTTTGCCTTGATATTGAAACCCGCCGCGATCGAACACGACCTTGTCGATCTTTTTTCCAAGCGCGCGCTCGGCAATGACTTTGCCGACAACTTCGGCGCTGGCGCGATTGGCCGCGGCTCTATTTTTTCCAAGCACGTCCTTCTCGGCGGTCGAGGCCGCGATCAATGTCTTGCCTGCGTCATCATCGATCACCTGCGCGTAAACATGCTTGCCCGAAAAGTAGATCGACAAACGCGGACGCGCGGACGTGCCGGAAATCTTCTTCCGGATCCGCCGATGCAATCGCTCACGCGCTGCTTTTCGATTGAACGTCGCCATAAAATTACTGGACGGTTTTGCCTTCCTTGCGACGGATTTGTTCGCCGGCGTAACGAACACCTTTGCCCTTGTACGGCTCCGGCGGATAGAAACGACGAATGTCCGCTGCGACCTGCCCTACGACTTTCTTGTCCGCGCCTTGAATCATGATTTTGGTCTGATCAGTGACGGTGATTTTGATGTCCTTTGGAATAGGGAACAGAATCGGGTGCGAAAACCCGAGGCTGAGATTCAAGTTCGTGCCTTGCACGGCAGCCTTGAAGCCAACGCCCTCGATTTCGAGCTGTTTCGTAAAACCTTCGCTTACGCCGACGACCATGTTATGCACGAGAGCGCGCGAGAGTCCGTGCAACGCTTTCACGCTTCGCGTTTCCGCGCCGCGCGCGATCGAGACGTGATTGTCTTTCACGCTGCCCGTGATTTGCCGTGGCAATTTCCAATTCAGCTTGCCCTTCGGGCCTTCGACCGAAACGCCGCCGTCATTGTCGATGTTGACTTTGACTTTATCGGGAATGTCGACCGGTTTGTTTCCAATTCGCGACATAAAATTTACCAAACGTAGGCGAGCAGTTCGCCGCCCACTTTTTGTTTCTTGGCTTCACGACCGGACATGATACCGCGTGACGTCGACAAAATCGCCGTTCCCATTCCACCGAGAACGCGCGGAATTTCTCCAGCCCCAACGTAACGCCGCAGACCGGGACGGCTGACCCGTTTCAATCCGGTGATGGCGCAGGTGTGATCGACCAGCTTGTTCGTAATTTTGATCCGCGGATGCGCCGCCTTCGTGTCGACTTCGTAATCGCTGATGTACCCTTCATTCTTCAAAATCCGGACGACTTCAGCTTTCAGCTTGGAGTACGGCACGAAGATCTCGATCTTCTGCGCGTGCGCGCCGTTGCGCATGCGAGCAAGCAGGTCTGCAATTGGATCTGTAACAGTACTCATGAAATTCAGGCGGCTTGCGCAGCCGGCTTTTTCGCGCGATCGGCAAAAGGCATTCCCAACTCGCTCAAAAGCGACTTGGCCTCTTCGTCCGTCCGCGCAGTGGTCACAATTGTAACATCAAAACCGATGTTGCGCTTAATTTTGTCCATCTCGATCTCGGGAAAGATTGTCTGATCGGGGACACCGAGCGTGTAATTGCCGTGGCCATCGAAACAGCGCGGCGATACTCCGCGAAAGTCGCGAATGCGCGGGAGCGCAGCTTTGATCAACCGCTCGAGAAATTCGTACATCCGATCGCCACGCAGCGTAACTTTCGCGCCGATAATCTGGTCCTTGCGCAGTTTGAAGTTCGCGATGCTCTTCTTCGAGCGCGTCTCGGCCGGTTGCTGACCGGTAATCAGTCCCAGCTCCGCTTTTGCTTCATCCAAAGCCTGCTTTATGTCCGGCTGCGAACCGACCGACGTGTTGATCACCACTTTGTCCACCCGAGGAATCTGGTGAACGTTCTTGTACTTATGCCGCTCGCGCAAAGCGGGCACCACACGATCTTTGTAGTGACGGTAAAATTCGTTTTCCATCACGCCGCCTTTTTCTCAGCCTCTTTCCTCGGCTTCGTTTTGGTTTTCTTTTCGGCCTTCTTCTCACGCTCGATCACTTTCACATTCGAAATGTGAATCGGACCTTCACGCTCGGCGATTTTGCCCTGCGGATTATCTTCCGACTTGCGCAGATGCTTCTTAATAATCCGCACACCTTCGACCAGCACTCGCTGTTTGCTTGCCAACACCTCGAGAATCTTGCCGCTCGAACCTTTGAAGTTCCCGGAGATCACTTCGACTTCGTCGCCTTTCTTAACGTGAAACTTCATCCGACTCATAAAACCTCCGGCGCCAACGAAACGATTTTCATGAAATTGCGCTCGCGCAGTTCGCGCGCGACCGGACCGAAAATGCGTGTCCCGCGCGGATTCAAATCTTTGTCAATAATCACGATCGCGTTGTTGTCGAACCGCAGAAGAGAGCCGTCGTCGCGACGAATCGGCTGACGTGTGCGAACCAAAACGGCACGAACGACTTCGCCTTTTTTAACGGTGCCAGTCGCGCTCGCTTCTTTCACGTTCGCGGTGATGACGTCTCCGATCCCGGCATAAAGCGTGGCCTTGCCGATCACGCCGATCATTGTCGCCATTCGCGCGCCGGTATTGTCCGCCACTTCAAGTCTGGACCGAATTTGCACCATAAAAATTATTTCTGGAGAACCTCCACCAATCGCCAGCGCTTCAATTTGCTCAGCGGTCGCGTTTCCATTATCCGAACAGTGTCGCCAGTCTTGGCCTTGTTCTCCTCGTCGTGCGCATAAAACCTTCGGATCTGCTTCACAATCTTGCCGAACTTCGGATGTGGCACGCGGGTAATCGTTCGGACTACGATCGTCTTATTCATCCGCTCGGAAATAACTTCGCCCACCCGCGTCTTCCGCGCCGAACGAGTGTACTTCGCTGGCAATGGGGGCGGTTGCGCCGTCGATTGTCGATCTTGTGTTGCTTGCCCGGGCATAAATTATTTCTTCTTCTTCTCCCTTGGTTCTGCGGCGGGAATGGTCTGGGGTTCGTTCGCACGCCGGGACAAGATCGTTTCGATCCTCGCCACATCGCGACGTAGCAAACGCAAACGGCTCGGTTGCTCGAGCTGTCCGCTTTGCTGCTGCAAACGCAGATGCAAACGTTCCTGGCGAAGATCGCGCCGTTTCGTCAACAACTCGTCCGTGCTCATCTCGATTATTTCTTTAATTTTCATCTTTGTTAGGCCGCGGCCACGTGGTGACGGCTGATAAACTTGGTCCGCACCGGCAATTTGTCCGCCGCCAATCGCAGCGATTCGCGCGCGACCGATTCGGTCAGACCGTCGAGCTCAAACAAAATATTCCCGGGCTTCACGGTCGCGACCCAATACTCCGGCGGGCCTTTTCCCTTACCCATTCGCGTTTCCGGTGGACGCGCGGTGACTGATTTGTCCGGAAAAATCCGGATCCACAGCTTGCCTTTGCGTTTCATGTTGCGAGTCAACGCGACGCGGGCGGCCTCAATTTGCGTGTTCGTGATCCACGCGCGCTCGAGCGTTTGCAGGCCGAACTCGCCGAAGTTGATTCGCAGATTGCGCGAAGCAGTCCCCTTGCGGCTTCCCCGCTGGGACTTCCGATACTTCACTCGTTTGGGCATCAATGGCATAAATTCTCCTAGGCTGCGACTGGCTCAGTTGGCGGCGGGGGCGGAGGAGCCATTGCAACCGGCGCTTCGCTCGGCGCCTCTTCCTTCTTACACATCCAGCATTTCACGCCGATCTTGCCATAAACGGTGTTTGCTTCGGCGAAACCGTAGTCGATCGGAGTGCGCAAAGTGTGCAGTGGAACTTTCCCTTCGCGATACCATTCCGAGCGCGAAATTTCCGCGCCGTTCAATCGACCCGAGCAACGCAACCGAATCCCTTCTGCGCCAAAGTCCATCGCCGTCTGCACCGCTTTTTTCATGGCCCGGCGGTAAGCGATTCGCCGCTCGATTTGCAGCGACACGTTCTCGGCAACCAATTGAGCATCCAACTCCGGCGTCTTGATCTCCTGGATGTCGATCTTGATTTGTTTGCCCTGCGCCATCTTCGAAATTTCTTCCGTCATTTTCTCGATCTCGGCGCCTTTGCGGCCGATGACAATGCCGGGTCGCGCAGTGTGAATTGTGACCCGAATCGAATTCCACGCACGCTCGATCACAATTTTCGAGACCGCGGCGAATTGCAGCTTCTTCTTCACGTAAGCGCGAATCTCAAGATCGCTGTGAAGAAACGCGGGCAGTTCTTGCGGCGACGCGTACCAGCGCGAACGCCAATCGCGGTTCACCCCGAGTCTGAATCCAATCGGATTAACTTTTTGTCCCATAAAATTTATTTCTTGGCCGCTTTCGCGGTCTTCTTCTTACCTTTTTTCGCCGTTGTCGATTTTGCTCCGGTCTCCCCGGTTTTCTTTTCTTGCTCGCGCTTCGCCTTTCGCGTTTCGCGCGTCTCAATTGCCAGGTCGTCCGTCAAAACGATTCGAATATGACTCGTCCGTTTCAAAACCTGGCTGCCACTGCCGCGAGCGCGCGTCTTCATTCGTTTGAAAGTCGGACCTTCACCGACGACCGCTTCCTTCACGACCAGACCGTCAGCTTTCAAGTTCGCGTTGTTCTCTGCGTTCGCGATCGCGCTCTTAAGCGTCTTGTTGATCAGGAAAGCCGCCTTCTTCGGCGTGAAAGCGAGGAGGTCGAGTGCTGCCGAAACCGGCAGACCCTGAATCTCTCGCGTCACTTCGCGCACCTTAAATGGCGAAATCCGCGCGTACTTATATATCGATCTAACTTCCATCTATTTTAAAGTTACATTCGAGCGGGCATCCGCCTGGAGGCGATCGCCCACTTTTATTTTCTCTTTTCCAGAATCCTCAATCACCGCGCCACAAATTCGCTGGCGCACGTCCACCACCCGCAGGGTCGCGATCTTTTGATCGCCCCGCATCACCCGCAGCGGCATTCCAATTTTCACGCCCTGCTGCTCGCCGATGTTCGCGACCACGAACGACCATTGGTCCTTCACGCTCAGGACACTGCCGTCCATCAAACTGGGCTGCGGCCCTTGAGCGTTGGCAGATGTCGATCTTCCGACCAGCTCGTTCGTTTTGCGCAATTGCGTTTCCACGTCCATTCGCGCTTGCGCGTCGCCGCCTTGGGAAGTTTTCAAATATCGCAACAGCGCCTCGTTCAGGCCGAGCAATTGATCGCGCAAATCGTTGCGTTCCTTCTGCGCCAGCCGAAGATCGCTCACCGCCGCGAGCAATCGTTGCTCGAGCTTAGCGCGATCTTTGCTCGCTGACGCAAGCCCCAGCGCTTCCATCCGCAATCCCAGATCGGAAAACTTACGGCGAAACACTTCGGCTTCCGCGTTCGATTCCGCCAGACTCGCCGTCAATGTGTTGAGCGACTCCTGCTGAATCGACAATTGCTTGCGCAGATTTTCATTCTGCGCGAGCAGCGATTCCGCGGTGATCTTTTGCTCCGCGTTTTCAATTTTAGATTCTGACAAAGAACTATTTCCCTCTGCCGCCAGCCCTCGAGCCAGCGTTACGCAGCCCAACACTGCCAAAAAAATTCTCAACTATTTGGTTACCTTCGCCGTGTGCGAACCGTGTTTCTTGAAGATTCGGGTAAGCGAAAACTCGCCGAGTTTATGACCGACCATGTTCTCGGTGATGAAAACGGAGTTAAAAATCTTTCCGTTGTGCACCAAGAACGTGTGGCCGACAAAATCTGGCGTTACCATCGAGCGCCGCGACCAGGTCTTGATCGCCTTTTTCGCGCCCGACGCGTTCATCTTGTCGATCTTCTCCAGGAGATGCGATTCGACGAAGGGTCCTTTCTTTAGTGATCTTCCCATAAAAATCAAACTTTCTTCTTCCCGCGCTTGCGCTCCAAAATGAAGCGGTCGCTGGGTTTGCGTTTGCTCCGCGTTTTAAATCCTTTGGCAAGCTGTCCCCACGGACTCACCGGATGATGACGTCCGCCGCCACCTTTCGATTTGCCCTGGCCGCCACCCATCGGGTGATCGATCGGATTCATCACCATGCCGCGCACGTGCGGCCGACGTCCCTGCCAACGCGTCCGACCCGCTTTGCCGCTGGCAACGTTCATGTGATCGACATTGCCGACCTGGCCGATGGTGGCGAAACAGTTCTCGTGAATCCGGCGCACTTCGCCCGACGGCATTTTAACGAGCGCGTAACCACCTTCGAGGTTATTGAGAATCGCTTGCTGACCCGCGCTGCGTGCAACCTGACCGCCACGGCCCGGACTCAACTCGATGTTATGGATATTTGTCCCGAGCGGAATGGCGCGGAGCGGCAATGAATTGCCAAGATCGGGCGCAACATCGTTACCGGCGAGGACTTTGGCGCCGACCTGCAGACCATTCGGCGCCAGGATGTAGCTCAGCTCGCCGTCGCTGTACTTAATAAGAGCAATCCGCGCCGAGCGGTTCGGATCGTACTCAATCCCCATTACTTCGGCCGCCACGCCATGTTTGCGGCGTTTGAAATCCACTTTGCGATAACTCTGCTTGTGACCGCCACCAATGTGGCGCGACGTGAGCCGCCCGTAATTGTTCCGGCCGCCGGATTTTTTCTTCGGCTCGACCAAACTGCGGGTCGGCCGCCACTTTGTGATTTCGTCGAAAGCAGGCGTCTGCTTGAAACGCTGAATCGGCGTCAGTGGACGATAACTTTTGAGCGCCATAAAATTAAACCAGCTCGAGCTTCTCGCCCTCGGCAAGTGTCACGATTGCTTTCTTCCAATGCGGGCGGCGTCCGAGCGGTCCACGAACGCGCTTTTCCTTGCCGGTGTAATTGCAGGTGTTCACATTCACGACCTTCTTCTGGAACAAACGCTCCACCGCGTCTTTGATTTGAATCTTGTTCGCGCGCGGACTGACCCGGAAAACGTATTTGTTCTGTTTCTCGCTCAACAGCGTCGATTTCTCGGTCAGCGACGCAGTCTCAATAATTTCGTGCGGCTCGTTCATTGGATTCGCTCCGCTAATTTATCGAGCGCCTTGGGCGTCACCAAAATTTTCTGAAACGCGAGCAATTGCTCCGTGTTCACATCAGCCGCGGTCGCAAGTTTCACCGGCTTCACATTACGGGCCGATTTGTAAGTCTTGTCGTCAAACGCATCGGAAACGATCAGCACTTTCTCGGCGTCGGTTTGTTTCCGGACGAGATCGACAAACGCTTTCGTTTTGATTTCGGAAACGGCGAATTTGTCGATGGTCAGAACGTCGCCGGCTTTAATCCGTTCGCTCAGCGCTTTCTGCAACGCCAGACGTCGGACTGATTTCGAAACCTTTTTGGAATAATCGCGCGGTTTCGGTCCAAACACCACGCCACCACCCCGCCAGATCGGCGATGCAACGTAACCGGCGCGGGCGCGCCCCGTTCCCTTTTGTCGCCACGGTTTCGCACCGGACATATCGACTTCGGCTTTTGTTTTCGTGTTGGCAGATCCGGAACGTCGCGCCGCGCGCATCGCGACCACGACATCGTGCACTGCCTGCGACCCACGCCCATCCTCGATGATATCGATCTTCGCTTCCTTGGCCGCGGCTTTGGTTAAAACTTTCGCGTTCATTTCTTCTCGGCCGCCTCAGGTCTCTTTTCGGCTTCGGGTTTTTTCGCAGCTTCCGGCTTTTTCTCTTCCGCTTTCTTCTCAGCTTCGTGCTTCTTCGCGGCGGCCTTATCTTGTTTTGCGTGCTGTTGGTGCAGTCTTATCTGCGCTGCGGGATTCTTGATCGCTGGCCTAACAACTACGTAACTTCCATTGCAGCCCGGGACCGCGCCGCTGATTAAAATTACTTTCTCGGCTTCGCGCACCTGCATCACTTGCAGATTTTGCACAGTGACGCGTTCGTCGCCGAGATGACCGGGCATGCCCATGTTCTTCCAAATGCGGCCCGGAGTGGAACGATTGCCGACGGCGCCATTGCGGCGATGCGTCTTCGAACCGTGCGCTGCGCCTTGCCCATCGAAGTTGTGCTTTTTCATCACGCCTTGGAAGCCTTTGCCCTTTGAACGACCGATCACATCGACAAAATCGCCGGGTTGAAATTGTGTGACGCTCAAATTCACCTCAGCATCACCGAGATCGGCCGTGAGGCGAAACTCGCGCACGAACCGTTTCGGTTCCGAATTCGCGCTCTTGAAAACGCCGAGCTCCGCTTTGTTCACGCGCGATTCCTTTTGCGAATCGAACCCAACTTGCACGGCCGAGTAGCCGTCGTTGTCGTTGGTGAGGCGACGCAGAAGAACGTTATCGCCCGCCGCGATCACGGTCACAGGGTGCAGCCGACCGTTGGCGTCGTAGACGCTGGTCATGCCGATTTTCTGTCCTAGTAACCCGATACTCATGTTGGCGGCGTGGCAAAATTCTCAAGCGGCTAAATCTTAATCGTAATATCAACGCCCGCAGGCAAATTCAGTTTCTTCAACTCATCCACCGTCTTCGCGGTCGGCTCGATAATGTCGAGCAACCGTTTGTGCGTGCGGATTTCAAATTGTTCCATCGATTTCTTGTCCACGTGCGGGGAGCGATTCACCGTGAACTTCTCGATCAATGTCGGAAGCGGGATCGGGCCGGCCACACGGGCGCCGGTGCGCTTCGCTGTCTCAACAATCTCGACCGCGGACTGGTCGAGCATGCGATGATCGAACGCTTTCAAGCGAATGCGAATGCGCTGGCCGTTCGTCATTTTTCCTCCTTTTGATCGAGGATCGCCGCGACCAAATTCTGCGGCACCGGTTGAAAGTGCGACGGCTCCATCGAGTAACTCGAGCGGCCTTTCGAAAGCGAGCGAATCGCGGTGGCATAGCCGAACAACTCTGCTAACGGAACTTCAGCGTGAACGATGGTCAGGTTTCCACGCGACTCGATGCTGTTCACCTGGCCGCGGCGCCGGTTTAAGTCGCCGATTATATCGCCCTGATATTCTTCCGGGGTAATGTTTTCCACTTTCATGATCGGCTCCAGCAGGATCGGTTTGCCCGCTCGAAAGCCGTCTTTCATCGCGAAGATCGACGCCATTTTGAAAGCGAGCTCGCTCGAGTCGACTTCGTGGAAGCTTCCGAAAACAATGTCCGCTTCAACATCGACAACTGGGTAGCCGCCGAGCACACCATCGAGCACTGCTTCTTCGATGCCTTTCTTGACCGCCGGAATGTATTCGCGCGGAATAATGCCGCCGACGATCTTGTTTTCGACGATGAGGCCTTTGCCGCGCTCGCCTGGCCGTAGATCCACTTCAACGTGGCCGTACTGACCTCGACCGCCTGACTGTTTGATTAACTTGCCGACACCGTGCGCGTTGGTCGTGATTGTTTCGCGATACGCGATCTGCGGTTTGCCTGCGTTCGCGTCTACTTTGAATTCGCGGAACATCCGGTCGCGAATGATTTCAAGATGCAACTCGCCCATCCCCGCGATGATGGTCTGGCCGGTGTCTTCGTGGGTGTAAACGCGAAACGTCGGATCTTCTTCGGACAGACGCTGTAAGGCCACCCCCATTTTTTCCTGATCCAATTTCGTTTTCGGCTCAATCGCCATTGAAATAACCGGATCAGGAAACGTCGGCGGCTCGAGCAGGATCGGATGGTCTTCGTCGCAAAGCGTGTCGCCGGTCGTGATATTCTTGATTCCAACGATCGCCGCGATGTCGCCCGAGTAACAAGTTTCGATGTCTTCCCGCTTATCGGCCTGGATCTGGATCAAACGCGAGATGCGTTCGCGTTTGTTCGTGCGCGGATTATAAACCGTGTCGCCTTTGCTCAGCGTGCCTGAATAAACGCGGAAGAAAACGAGTTTGCCGACAAATGGATCGCTCCAAAGTTTGAACGCGAGGGAGCAGAAGTTCCCGTTATCGTCCGTCGGCGCTTCCATCGGCTCGTGTGTGTCGGGCTCCATGCCTTTTGCCGGCGGAATGTCGAGGGGGCTCGGCAGATAATCGACCACCGCGTCCACCAGGTATTGCACTCCAATGTTCTTCAATGCCGAGCCGCCAATGACCGGCACAAACTTGTTCGCAATCGTTTGCCGGCGAATCGCTGCCTTCAAAAGCTCCGGCGTAACCGGCTTCTCTTCGAGAACGACTTCAGCGACTTCGTCATCGAGATTGGAAATCTGTTCGACCAGTTCTCTGTAAGCCTTTTCGACAGCTGCGACATGTTCCTTGGGAATATCCGTGACTTCGTATGTCGATCCAAGCTGGTCGCTGTCGGAATAAATGATCGCCTTCTTATTAATAACGTCGAGCTGACCTTTGAGCTGATCTTCCCTACCAAGCGGTAGAAGGACCGGCCAGGCGTTCGCGCCCAGTTTTTTGTGAATGCTATCGACCGACATCGCGAAATCGGCACCGACGCGGTCCATCTTATTAATAAACGCCAAGCGCGGGACGTTATATTTGGTCGCCTGCCGCCAAACGGTCTCCGATTGAGGCTGAACGCCAGCGACGCCGTCGAAAACTGCAATCGCGCCGTCGAGCACGCGCAACGAACGTTCGACTTCGGCCGTGAAATCGACGTGACCCGGAGTGTCGATGATGTTGATCCGCTGCTTGATCCCTTCGAAAATTTTGTAAACGCCTTCTTCCTTGCGCTGCGCCCAACTGCAGGTCGTCGCGGCCGATGTGATCGTGATTCCGCGCTCTCGCTCCAGATCCATCCAATCGGTGACGGTGGTGCCTTCGTGCACCTCGCCCATCTTGTGGATCATTCCGGTGTAAAACAGAACGCGCTCGGTGATCGTCGTTTTACCGGCGTCGATGTGCGCGGCGATGCCGATGTTCCGCGTCCGCTCGAGCGGGAACTTTCGATTCGGCGAGTTCGGGCCCGCCGATGTCGATTTTTTCTTTTCGAGCGTCGCGGGCATAAAATTACCAACGGAAATGGGCAAACGCGCGGTTCGCTTGCGCCATTTTGTGTGTGTCTTCGCGTTTCTTAATCGCGTTACCCTGACCGGCGGCTGCGTCCTTGATTTCCTGGGCGAGCGCCTGCGCCATCGGCATGCCTTTGCGAGTATCGGCGTATTGAACGATCCAACGCGTGGCTAAAGAAATTTGGCGCGCGGGCGGAACTTCCAGCGGGACTTGATAAGTCGCGCCACCGACACGACGCGATTTCACTTCGAGGCGCGGGCGAACGTTCTCGATCGCCTTGTTTACGACTTCGAGCGGATCGACCGAATCTGATCCTTCGCGCGATTTCTCAATCGCGGTGTAGACAATGCGCTCGGCGAGCGATTTCTTGCCGCGCTTCATCACCGTGGTGATGAGACGCGCGACCGCCGGGCTCCCGTAACGGGAATCGACGCGCTCTTCCTTTTTGTAAACTCTCTTCCGTCGCGACATTGTCGATCTTTCGTCTCAAAAAATTTACTTCTTCTCTTCCTTTGGCGCCGCTTCCTTTGCACCCGCGGCCAGTTTCGCGCCGCCGCCTGCGCCCGCGCCACCTTTCGGGCGCTTCGCCCCGTACTTGGAGCGACTTCGCCGGCGTCCGTCGACGCCTAACGAATCGAGCGTGCCACGCACAATATGGTAGCGCACGCCCGGCAAATCTTTTACTCGCCCCCCGCGCACAAGCACGATCGAGTGCTCCTGCAAGTTGTGGCCCTCGCCCGGAATATAGGCAATCACTTCCTCGCCGTTCGTCAAGCGAACCTTGGCCACTTTGCGCAGGGCGGAATTCGGCTTTTTCGGCGTGCGCGTCATCACCTGCACGCAAACGCCGCGGCGCTGAGGACAATTGGTCAACGCCGGTGACTTCGATTTCACCGACATCTTCCGACGTCCTTTCCGAATCAACTGATTAATCGTGGGCATTTTCTCTAAACAAAGCGCCGCCAAAAACCTCGTGTTCCGGGCGACAAAAAAACCCGCCCAGTCGCGTAATACACTGTCACGCGCCTGATGCGGTGAGGCGCGAATATAGAGGGAAAATCCCAGGCCGCAAAGAATATTTTGCGCGCCGGTTGTTATTTCGGATGAGCACGCGGAATCTCCCTTTCCGATGCGGAAAATATTTGAACTTCTCGCGCAAGATCGACAATCGAAAGCGCGGCACGGTCGTTTAACGACGGCACACGGCGCGATTGAAACGCCGGCGTTCATGCCGGTGGGAACCCAGGGAAGCGTGAAGGCAGTGAGTCCGCGCGAATTGCGTGAGTTGAACGCGCCGATCGTTCTGGGAAACACTTACCATCTCTTCGTCCGGCCGGGGATTGAAGTGATCAAACATTTCGGCGGCTTGCACAAATTCATGACCTGGGACCGGCCGATTCTGACTGACAGCGGCGGCTATCAGATTTTTTCGTTGGCGAAGTTGCGCAAGATTTCCGAGGAGGGCGTTGAGTTTCAAAATCACGTCGATGGAAATGCGGCGTTTATTTCGCCGGAGATCGCGATGGAAATTCAAGCGGCGCTCGGGAGCGACATCGCGATGGTGCTGGATGAATGCCCGCCCTGGCCATGCGAGTACGATTACGCTGCAAAAAGCGCGGAGATGACCACCCGCTGGGCGAAGAGATGCAAAAGGTGGACAGAAGAAAACGCCCAACGCTCAGCTGATGTTGTAGCTGCCGCTGTCCCCAGCGGCAGTCCTCCAGACGCTGCCGCCGAGACAACGCCAGTCCGTCCCGGACCAGCAGCTACAGCGCGCCAGCTTGTTTTCGGAATCGTTCAGGGCGCGACGTTTGGCGAGCTGCGCCAACAAAGTGCGCAAGCGATTGTCGATCTTGATTTCGACGGCTACGCAATTGGTGGAGTCAGTGTCGGCGAACCGGAGGAAGAAATGTTTCGCGCGGTCGAATCGAGCGAGCCGTTTTTGCCGAACGACAAGCCGCGTTACGCCATGGGCCTCGGCACCCCACCGCAATTATTGGAGATGATCGCGCGCGGGATGGACATGTTCGATTGCGTATTGCCAACACGACTCGCACGGAATGGGACCGCATTTACCTCCACCGGCACGATCAATTTGAAAAATACTGAGTACACCAAGGACAAAAGGCCGATCGAAGACAACTGCGCCTGCACCAGTTGCCGTGAATTCAGTCGCGGGTACATCCGCCATCTGATTAAAGCCGATGAAATTCTCGGGCTGCGGTTAATCACGCTGCATAACCTGCATTTCTATCTCGATTTGATGCGCCAAGCGCGGGACAAGATCGACAAAGGCACGTTCGACGAGTTTCGCCGCGAATTTGTTTCGAACTACGAAACGCGAGATGTCGATCTGACGATTACTTAGTAATAACCGCATAATAACGCTCAGGTGGAATCTTATTGATCACCCACGGTAATGGGCCACCGAAACTGCTATAAAAACTAGCGCCGCTTCCAAGCGACGATGTGCTTATGAGCGGCAAACTGTTGAACTTTGATTCATCCCGCATAGACACTCGGTCAACTTGAACTTTATTCACATTCGGGTCGCCAAATGGACCGATAACTATTTCGCCATGAGCGATTTTGGGGTTGCTTCGGTCAAAAGGCTTCGCGTTCCACTGCTCCATATAATATTGAAAACCCCAGTGTCCGAGAAACTGCACTTTGCTTGCTTCAGAACCGTACCGTTGTTCGTAGGACCACGCCGCCGCACGCGCACAATCGGCCTGGCGATAATCCGCCAATCCAATCAACATCGACGACGCCGCAGCCAAGGAAAGCGCAGAATATTTCAACCAGCTGCCATCTTGGAGCCGTTCAGAATGCTGGATTGTCAGGATCGCCACAGCTGGCGCCATCGGCAGAAATGTCCGGGCAGTGATCGACCAATTGAAGAACGTGGCGAATGCAAATGTGCCGAGGACCCACAACAACAACAGCAACGCGTCGGCATCTCTTTGTCGCACAAAATTCATGACAGGGAATGCCAGAATCCCTCCGCCCATAGTCGCGAAGAAACCACCTTCGAGCCAAACAGGAGCTTCGCTGGTGTCCAAATAAACCCAAGAAACAATCAGAAACTTAAACGCAACAGTGAACACAACGAAGGTAAGAACTGTTCCTAGAAAAACTGTTCCGCTGCGCAGTCGCGCAAAAAACAATGTGCCGATGAAGCATCCGCCGGTAAACGCCAGGCCCATCAGCAACTGAGCGAGATGTGATGGTCTCGTCGCAGAAGACACCGACGAAGAGACGGCCATGGCGGCAGTGAGCAGCCCGCGGCCATATTTTTCTTCCGTGACGAATTCATAATTCGAAAGAACCGCGAGCGGGATCAAAAGAAACGCGAGGTTGATGGCTCGCCGGCGATCACGAACTAGCGTGTGGATGACTAGCAGGGGTACGAGAGCAATTCCGAAGTATTTCGTGAGGGCAGCACCGGAAATCAGCACTGCCGAGACGAAAAAGCGCCACCGTTGTTGTCGATCCAAACCCGCGAACCAGAATTCCAGCGCCCAAACCCAGAAGGCAAACATCATGACGTCGCACATGACGCTTGTGGCAGAAACAAGAAATACTGGTGTGAAAAGCGTAAACAGCGCTACGAGAAGGGGCTCGCGACAAAATCGACGCGCGACTGCGAAGGTACCTAAGACCGAGATTATTGCCCAAAACAAAAACGCGAGATGCAGTACTAGTTCGCTCCAGCCGAAGAACGCTGCAATTGCCGCGGTGTAATAGGAACAAAGGGGAGGATTTTGCATTACAACCGACATCGGTTGGGCGAACGAAGACCAGTTCACGTTGAAACCGTAGGGGTCGAGCGGGTGTTTGACGATTTGGTGCGCCATCCAAAGGAAAAGCGGATCATCAACGTGAAATGCTTTGTTCAGAAACGGCGCGACTGCGGCGATTGTTATCGCAACCAGCGCAACCTGGATTTTCCGTAGATTTTGCACGAGGAGATTTCGGTCTTGCAAAGTTGTAGCCGCGTCTGCGTCAAACGCCGAACTATTAAAATACGGATCGCCATGGCGAGCGCATCTAAAACAAAGAAAAATTGCAGCGGAAGCGTTCGCGTTTAAGCTCCGGCTCGCTCAAATTTTCCGATGATGCTTCTATTTCTAACTCAAGCACAGCCAGCCGCGCCTGCTCCGGGTCCCGCCGGCGGCATCGGGTTTTTCGTCCCGTTCATTTTTATTTTCGTCATCATGTATTTCGTCCTGTTCCGGCCGCAAAAAAAGCGGCAGCAAGAGCAGCAACGCTTGATTTCCAGTTTGAAAACGGGCGACCGGGTTGTGACGAACGCCGGTATTCACGGGTTGATCGCCAACGTCAAGGAGACCACGGTGATCGTGAAAGTGGCCGATAACGTAAAGATCGAAATGGAGAAATCGGCGATCACTACGGTGGTAAAAGAGGGTTGAGCAGTTGAGACGTTGAGAGTTGAAATGAAGATGATCAAAGCCGACGACGTTCAACCGACAGCTCAACATCTCAACAATGCCGGTCCGGCTCGGACCTCAACATCTCAACCAGGAAGATGAGTCCCGCGCTAACATTTTTTGCCGGTCTCGGACTGCTTGTTCTGTTCGGCTGGTATTTCGCGACCGACGTCGGACTACGAAAGCGATTGCTCGCCACGACACTGGTGATGCTCCTGGTGGCGTTCAGCATCGCCACAATCTGGCCACCGAAAGACAAGATCCAGCTCGGCCTCGATATCCAAGGCGGCACTTCATTCCTGATTCGCCTGATGGGCGGCGACAAGGAAGTGAACAAGGGAATGCTCGACCAGGCGGTCGAAGTGATCCGAAAACGCGTCGATTATTTTGGCGTGAGCGAGCCAGTCATCAGTCCGGTCGGGAATGATCGGATTCTGGTTCAGATTCCCGGTCTCGATACGGCCAAGATCCAGGAGGCGCGCGAACAACTCTCCCGCGTCGCAAAACTCGAGTTTCGTCTTGTTTATCCGGACAACGGTGAGCGCCTAAGAGCGATTGATGAGGGCAAGGAAGTCATTCCCCCCGAGTATCGGATCGAAGTTTACAAAATGGCGGCGGAAGGAAATGAAAAGCCGCGAGAGGAACGCTTACTCGTCAAAAAGAAAGCCGATCTGGGCGGCGATCGCGTCCGCGAGTCGCATGCCTATTACGGCAACGAAGGCTGGACGGTGCAGCTCAAGTTCGATGGTGAAGGCGCGAAACAATTCGGCAAAATTACCGAGCAATACAAGGGGCACCGCTTTGCGATCGTCCTCGATGGCGTGATTCAATCCGCGCCGGTGATTCGTGACGCGATTTATGGCGGCGACGCCATCATCACCGGCAAGTTCGACGAAAAAGAAGCGCGCGGTCTGGCGAGCGTGTTGGAAAACCCGTTGCAAACACCGGTCAGCATTGAAGAGGAGCGCAGTGTTTCGCCAACGCTGGGAATGGACTCGATTCGTGCCAGCATCATGGCCGGTTTGATGGGACTGGCGATCACGCTCGTGTGTGTGCTCATCTATTATCGACTGCCGGGATTGGTCGCGAACCTCGCACTCTTGGTAAACCTGGTCCTTTTGATCGGCGCGCTGACGATGTTCCGGTTCGTGCTGACGTTGCCCGGAATCGCCGGCATCATTTTGACGATCGGTTTGTCCGTTGATGCAAACGTGCTGATTTACGAGCGGTTGCGCGAAGAAATGGCGCTCGGCAAATCGCTCAAGGTGGCAATGGAAACCGCCTACCAAAAAGCGTTCAGCTCCATCTTCGACGCGAACGTGACCACGCTGATCACCGCAATAATTTTGTTCTGGCAGGCTGCTGGCCCAGTCAGAGGCTTCGCGATTTCGTTGACCTTCGGCATCCTGGCGTCGCTCTTTACCGCGCTGATCGTCGGACGAAATGCGCTCGGATGGTTGGTGGACACTGGCCGGGTGAAAAAGATTTCGATGCTGCATCTGATTTCGTCGCAGAACATCAACTTCCTCGGTAAAGGTTTTCTCGCGTGCATGTGTTCGCTGGCGCTGATTCTCGCGGGCGCCACTGCCTTTTACATCCGCGGCGAGAAAAACTTCGGCGTCGATTTCCGCGGAGGCGATTTGGTCACGCTGAGCTCTCCGGCCACGATCGACGTCGGACAAGTCCGCGACTCGTTGAAGCCGATTGGCTTGGCCGATGCCTCGATTCAGGAATCGGCTCAAAGCGGAAAGAATTACATCACGGTGCGCAGTCCGCTAAACACGAGCGACAAAGTCGAAAAGCAAATTATCCAAACGATGCCGAATGCCGGATTCAAAGTGGAACGATCGGAACGTGTCGGCGCTTTGGTTGGCGGCGAACTGGCCAAGAGCTCCCTCGTCGCGCTCGTGCTTGGAATTCTTGGCATTCTTATTTTCGTGACGTTTCGGTTCGAACTTTCGTTCGCGGTCGGGGCAATCGTTGCGCTGTTGCACGACGTCATCATCACGGTCGGTGTGTTCTCGCTTCTCGGACGCGAGCTGACACTGACGATGGTCGGCGCCGTTCTGACCATCGCCGGTTATTCGATCAACGACACGATCGTTGTTTACGACCGGATTCGTGAAGGCCTCGCCGGCGGACGGCGCGGCACGATCGAAGAAATCATGAACTCCAGCATCAACCAGACATTGAGCCGCACGATTCTGACCAGCACCGTGACGCTCATTCCAATCCTGTGTTTGTTCCTCTTTGGCGGCGCGGTCCTGCGCGATTTCTCACTCGCGATTATCGTTGGTGTCGTGGTTGGAACTTATTCCTCGATCTTCATTGCCTCGCCGATCGTCCTTTGGTGGACGCGCGCCCGCGGTGGCGGAGGAGCTGGCGGCGCGATGGCTCTGCGACGCGAGATCACACAGCAGGCAACGACCGCCAATCCGCTGGCCCGTTAGGGCGCCGATTTGACGAACTTCGTCTGCCCGATTAGAATCCGCCTCGCCATTTGGGCACAAAATTTGCAAGTCAGGAGTTGATTATCGATGCCAGAAGTACTCGTTCGCAAAGGTGAGCCGGTAGATCGCGCACTCAAGCGGTTGAAGAACAAGCTTGATGCCGAGGGCATTCTCGAGGAAGTGCGCCGTCTGCGCGCTTTCGAGACGCCCAATCAAAAGCACCGCCGCAAAGCGAAGAACAACGCCAAGCGTGGGCGGACAAAGTTCCGCTTTACCGCGTAAGATCGACAAATCATTGACGTGGTGTAGACGCCGCCGTCTCCGGCGGCTTTCTTTTGCCTGCCGCTGAGGACTGCGGCCCCTACAACTTAATCGCATTCGCAGACGATCCGAAAGCCGAGATCGTTGCAAGAAAAACCGGGCACATTCGAGCCGCGGACCGTTGTCCGTAAACTGCTGAAGCGCGATTTCCAACTCCCGCCGCGATGCACGCGCTTGGTGCCGGCGGTCGATCCGCGCGGATTCACTTTCGGTCCCGGCCGATAGAGCTCGTAATAATCGAGACACCATTCCCAGACATTTCCCGCCATGTCTTCGATGCCAAATGGACTGGCCCCGAGAGGAAATGCGCCGACTGGCGAACTTTCCGGATAACCGTCGTCAATGCCGCGATCGCTCCAGGCGAAAACGGTATTGCGATCGGCGAAGTTGGCGAGATCGCCGCGGCCGTCATAATTTCCCCACGGAAATTTGCGCCCATCATTTCCTTTGGCCGCATATTCCCATTCCGCTTCTGTCGGCAGACGATATTTTCGGCGTTCCCGTGTGCTCAACCACTGACAAAATTTCACGGCATCGAGGTAATTGACGTAAACAACGGGATGACGATCATCCGCACCGGGGGCGCGCTTGGCCTGATGCGCGCGATCAAACTGCTCGTAATCGGCGTTCGTGATCACGAAGCGTGACATATAAAAGCGGCTCAGCGTGACCTGACTAGGCGGGCGCTCGTTAGGCGAGGCATCCTCTGCCTGGCTTCCGATCGTAAATTCTGCCGATGGAATGAAAAACATTTGGCCGCCGAGCGAGTTGGCGAAATTGGAGTAACGCGAGCGCTCAGAGTCAGCATTGATTTCGATTTTGGGCGCGAGAGTTGACGGTTTTTCTTCAGCAACTTTCAATGCGGGTGCAGCTTTTTGCGCAAGAATCTTGGCCACTTCGATTTTGGGGGCCGACGACATGGCCGCAGCGCCAAAGGACTTCTCGTCCGCGTCTTCCAAGTAAAGATCAACAATGTCCTCGGCCTCGCCCGGTTCGAGCCCGAGATTTTCCGCCATGTCGATGAACGTGTCGCGCTGATCGTCGCTCATGCTGTAGCTGTCGAGATTGCTCAGACGCAAGAGGCGGAGAAACTCTTCCTGCGGATTGGCGGAGGATGCCGGCTGCGAGTCGGCAGCGGGAGCCGGTGGCGGAACCTCAGCGCGCCTGGAGCCGGTCTCTTGCAACTTGGTTCCAATTATGGAATTCATCGTCTCTTCGCTGAGTCCGCGTTGGCGTCCGAAAAACAAGAGATTCTTTTCTTCCTGGGCGGTCAGGACGCCGCTGCTAATGGCGAAGGCAAGATACTTATGCAATTCAGAAATCGCTTCTTCATACTCCTGGGCGGACAGTCCTTCATCGACAACCCTGCGCCGCTCGGGATCGAGCAGTTCCAGGCGCGCCTCAGTGAGATAACGCGATGATTCCTCCAGGCCGGTCCGGAGTAACTGCGCCAAAGGATTGCTAGGCTGATTTTTGAGCGGTAGCTTTTTCTGCCACCACCGCATCAACTCGCGGCAGTGTTCTTCGATCAGTTCGTTGCTGGGATTGGCGTTCGGATCAAGACAGAGCCGCTCATAAAGATTCGACGATCTGTAATTGTTCCAACCTTGCCACTTTCGCGGATCGTCGGGCAGCGGAAGCGGAAAGCTGATGTCGCATTTGGTCATCGCCTAGCTGACGTGAAGCTCGCCCAAGGCCGAAGCGGCTTGTTCAATCTCTTGCGGAGCCAGACCGGTATTGCGATCAATAGTGACCTTGGCTGTGTTGCCGGCCGCTTGCACATCAATTTCCAACACCTGATTGGCGTTGTATTGATAAGTCAGATTTACCGGTGAGCCTTTGGGCAAATATGGCGGCAGTTGAATGTCGCAGATCCCGAGTGGCGTGCATTCCCCCGGCACCGTGCTTTCGCCCTCAACAACTTTAACCACAGCCCGCTGCATGTTCGCGTCCGCCGTCCCGAACGAATTCTTTGCCACAGCCGGAATTGCCGTCATTTTCCGGATCATGGGAAAAACATATTCCTGGAGCTGCATTTCATCCCATAAGACAACTCCCAGGGTATGCGACGTGATATCGGTGACTTGAATCAAGCCGCCATCGAGAGACGAAAACTGTTGCCGGGTCGCGGGATGGAGAAGTTCTTCCCCGGACTCTTCTTCCTCCTTCAGCATCGACAAAATCGCCTGAATCGCCGCACCTCTCGCGACAACCTCATCCGGATTAACGTGATCGATCACGGGCAGGGAGGAGAGATCTGAAATCATCGCGCGAATCATCGGCATGCGCGTCATGCCACCGACTAAAAGGACCTTGTCGATGTTTTTCCATTTCATCTTTGCCTCTTGCATGACCATCTCGCAGATGGTTTTGCATTTTTCGACGACGTGCCCGGTGCGTTTTTCGAATTCCTTGCGCGTCAAAGTTAGCTTCACGCTCTTGCCGCCGTGGTGATAAACAATGGTAGTGCTATTGCGGCTCGAAAGCTGAATCTTCGTCGCCAATGCGCGGTTGTGCAGCTCCTGATAACTGTGCAAATCAAGCAATGGATTTTCGCCGTGCAGGCGGTCGAATTCCTCGGCGATCAGATTGACAATTACGTCGTCCCAATCTTTTCCACCGAGCCGATGATCGCCATTGGTCGCGATCATCTCGATCTTGTGATCGATGATGCGCATGATGGTGACGTCGAACGTGCCGCCACCGAGGTCGAAAACGAAAACGGTGTGATTCTCGTCCAGTTTGTCGAGCCCGTAGGCCAGTGCAGCCGCGGTCGGCTCGTTGATAATTTGGAGAACGTTCAAACCGGCAAGCTGGCCGGCCGTAATCGTCGCCGTGCGCTCAGCGTCATTGAAATAAGCCGGCACCGTTAGCACGGCGTCGGTGATTGGTTGCTCGAGATATTTTTCGGCGTCGGCCTTTAACTTTTTGATGATCAATGCCGAAAGCTCTTCGGCGGAATAAATTTTGCCCCCGAAATCGCGGTGAAATTGGTCCTTCGGTTTGCCCATCTCGCGCTTCACGAAATCCACAATCTTCTCCGGCTCGGCCACGGCGTTGTTCTTGGCCACCGTGCCGACGATCACGTTGCTGCTGTCAAAAAAGATCACCGACGGGGTGATGCGCTCCGTTTCCGAATTCGGGATGATTTGCGGTTTTCCGTAAGCGTCGATGTGCGCGATGGCCGAAAAGGTCGTTCCCAGGTCGATTCCGACTACTCTGCGTGTGCTCATGTTCTCAAAAAGGTGGAAGAATGCCTTTAGGTTTGGCGTCGGCCTGCTAGTGCAGTTTTCGTGCCCCGGCAGGGGAAGAATTTGCGTAACCTGCGGAGTTTAAATCGGAACGCGAAATTCAGTTCAACCGAAGCGCTTTGCGATCACTTCCTCGGGCCGAATCAGCTTCCCGCGCCAGACGAATCCGCGCTTCACCCGCATCACGATGCTGCCGTCCTCTTCCGAAAAATCGGCGGGCTCGTAGCTGATGACACGATGGCACGCGAGATCGACCCGCTCCTGCGGCTCAATCTCATTGACATCGAAGCGATGCAAGATTTCGACGAGCGAATGAATGGCGTTCTCCAAATTATCGTGCCACTGGGACACGCGGCTGCGCTTCCCCTTCTCTTGCGCAGCATTTGAGAGCTGTTCACAAAGTCCATTCAAGTGATCGTAGAGATAAACCAGGTCGTGGATGAACGGTTTCTGGAGCGATTCGTGCAGAAAATTATCGCGATACTTGAGCAATTCGGCATGAAGCGAATCGAATAACTGCTGATTCACACTTTCGGTGCTGCGGATCGAGGCCAGCTGCTCGTCGATCTTGCGAAATTGTTCGGCGAATGCGGCCGCTCGCGAAGCTTCCATTTGGGCGGCGAGTTGTTCCAGACGGCTCAACACCGAGTTCTCCAGACCGTGCAGACTTTCAGCGAAGGCGTCAGGCTGTTGCGACGGTTCATCCGGGTCGCGAACTTCGGGCAAGGACTTATTTTGGCCGACTGGCAATATTTTCTCCGCCTCAGCACTGAGCTGTTGCATCGCCGACGCGAACTCTTCTTCGGTTTGAATTGCTTTATTCACTCGGCGCGCTTCCTCACAAAAAATTTCCGAATCGCCTCGACCAGACCCTCGATGTCGTGACGACGCGCTTCGACGTCGATCTTGAGACCATGATCAGTGGCTGTTTTCGACGTGATCGGTCCGATGCTCGCGATCTGCATTCCTTTTGGCCAAGGCAAACCGAGCGCGAGAAAATTCTCCACCGTGGAAGAGCTGGTGAACGTGATCAGATCCGCCCCCTCTTCCAAAAGCCGGCGGCGCGCGCCGGTAACGTCGCGCGTCTCAGGAACCGTACGATAGGCAAAAGCTTCATCGACAATCGCTCCCAGCTTGGACAACTCCCTCGGAAGCACGTCCCGCGCCTTTTCCGCGCGCGCCAGGAGGATTCGCAAATTTTCCACCCCACCTTGCTTCTGAAATTCAGGGACGATTGACTCGGCCACGAATTCGTCTGGCTGAAGATCGACATGAAGATGGAAATCGCGGACCCGTTGTGCTGTCGCTGGACCGATGGCGGCGATCTTCGTGGCGCCAATCTCCCGCGCGTCGTCGTACAGCTTGTAAAATATTTCAAAAAAGGCGTCGACGCCGTTCGGACTGGTAAACACGATCCAGTCGTAACCGTGCGCGTCCTGCACGAGCTCGGCGAATTCGCGCAAATCGGTTGGCGGCTCGATCCGGATCGTCGGCAATTCAAAAACGTCGGCGCCGAGCGCGCGAAGTTGAGCCGTGAGTGCGCCCGCTTGTTTTCGCGTCCGCGTCACCACGATCCGCTTTCCGGAAAGCGGCCGCCGCTCGTACCAATTCAAATCTTTTCGCAATGCAACGACGTCACCGAAGACGGCCACGGCCGGCGCTTCAAATTCAGCTTCGGCTACTCGCTTGCCAATATTTTCAAGCGTGCCGGTCAATGTTTCCTGACGACCAGTTGTCGCCCACCGAACCAGCGCGACGGGAAGATCGCCACGAACCCCGTTAGCCATCATTTCTCGGGCAATCGCCTCAATTCTCTCGACTCCCATCAGCATCACTTGAGTGCCGCCGAGTTTTGATAGCGCGGCGTAATCAATCGCGCTTTTTGTTTTCGATGGATCTTCGTGACCGGTAAAAAAGGTCACGTGCGAATTTTCCGCGCGATTAGTCACCGGAATTCCGGCATAGGCGGGGCCTGCAATCGCCGACGTAATTCCAGGAACAATTTCAAACGCGATACCGGCATCAACAACCGCCTTGGCCTCTTCCGCGCCGCGACCGAAAACAAATGGATCGCCGCCTTTTAAACGCACGATCTCTTTTCCAGCGCCCGCTTTTTCAACGAGCAGCTGGTTGATTTCCGCCTGGCTCAGCGCGTGCTCGCCCGCTTTTTTGCCGGCATAAATGACTTCTGCATCATCGCGTGCCCAGCCGAGCATTTCCGGATTGGCCAAATGATCGTAAACGATGACGTCCGCTCGCTCGATGCACTCCTTTGCACGCAGCGTCACCAGCCCAAGATCCCCCGGACCACCGCCGACCAGATAAACCCTGCCCTTCTTCCGCTCACTCTTACTCTGCATCGATTTTTTTCAGCAATTGCGTCGCCAATTTTTCCGCGTCCGCGCTCGGTCCTTGCACAAAACCTTCGCGCGGTGTCGTCGCCCCAAGAGCGAAAATTTGCCCGCGAATTTTCATGATTGGTCCATCGACAACTGCCAACACTCCTACAGGTTGATTGCAATCCGCATTTAACAATCTCAAAAACTCGCGCTCTGCACGCAAAGCGAGCCGAGTGTCAAAATCGTTGATCGCATTGACGATCTCTCTGAGTTGTTCGTCGCCTGAACGGATCTGCATCACAATGACACCTTGTCCACCGGCCGGGACAAAAACTTCTCGCGGGAGCAGCGCAGTAGAAAATTCGCTTTCTTCAAATTGGATGCGCGCGCGACTTGGATCCAGCCCGAGCCGTTCTAAGCCTGCGTGCGCGAGAATGATCGCGTGCCATTGATCAGTCGCGAGTTTGCGCAATCGTGTCGGCACATTGCCGCGAAGATCGACAATCTCCAAATCCGGTCGTTTCCAGCGCAGTTGATGTTTTCGCCGAACACTTCCGGTCGCGACAATTCCGTCCGCGGCGAGTGAATTTAAATCACACGGCGTGGTCGCTACCAAGACATCGTCAACAACAGCGCGCGGCAGGACTGCGGCGATCTCTGTCTTTGGCGCCAATGTGCTCGGCAAATCTTTTGCGCTGTGCACCGCGAGATCGATCCGTTTCTTTAAGAGCGCTTGTTCAATCGCGCCGGTGAACAATCCTTTCCGCCCGGCGCGAACATCGCGAATTGCCGTTTTGGCATCGTCTCCGCGCGTCTTGATAACTTTGACTTCGAATTTCAAATCGGCCCAGCGTGCCTGCAATCCCTCCACGACCAGCTGCGTTTGGGCCAGCGCGAGTTCGCTGCCGCGCGTGCCGACGACGATTTTGATTCGGCGTGGGCGCTTCATGGCTGCTGTTTCTGTAGCGGCGGTCCGCGACCGTCGCAAATGACCGCGTTGATTCTACAACTCCGAGGGACGCAGTGAGCTTTCTCCGACAGTCGGATGCTCCGACGTTGGCGCCGGACGCTTCGATCCGCGCGCAATCAATTCATCAAACTCAGCGACGTGTTGGGAAATGATCTGCTCGGCTGCGGCAATCTGTTCCCTGCGAGTGGCCAGCGATTGCTCGGCGATCGATTGCAGCGAATCGATGTCGTAGAGATAAACGCCGTCGAGAGCGTTCACATCCGGAGCAACATCACGCGGGACGGCGATATCGATAATGAAGAGTGGCCGATCGATCCGCGAGCGCAACATTGGAGCAAGTTTTTCCTGCGAGAGCAACGGAACGTCGGAAGATGTCGACGTAATCAAGATGTCAATTTCGCCGCACTGCTCGAGCCATTGTTCAAAGGCGACAGCGCGGCCACTGACGGCGAGAGCGACCGCTTCGGCGCGTTCAGGCGAGCGATTGCTGACGCGCAAATCCGCGACACCGCGCGAAACCAGCGCCCGAACCGTGCGTTCGCTCGTTTCACCCGCGCCGAGCACGAGAACTTTGCAATTGCGGAGATCACCAAAAATTTTCTGGGCAAGATCGACAGCAACAGAGCCGACCGAGACAGCGCCGCGTGTAATCTCGGTATGTGTGCGGACTTGCTTGGCCACTCGAAAAGCCCGCTGAAACAACCGGTGTAAATATCGGCCGGCAGCTCCCGCCGTACGCGCCGCTTCGTACGCCTTTTTTGCCTGCCCAAGAATTTCAGTCTCGCCCACCACCATGGAATCGAGTCCGGAGGCGACGCGAAACAAATGTCTCACGCAATCGCCCGCTTCGTAGCGATAGAACGCTTCAAGATGTCCATCGACTTCAACCGTGTGCGTCCGGGCGAGACAACGTGCGATCTGTTCGGTGGGCACGAAACGCTCCGCCGCGGCATAAACTTCGACGCGATTGCAGGTACTGAGCACCAACGCCTCATTGCAACCGCAATTCCGCAGCGCGCGCTCGGACTCGACACCGCCGGCAAAGTATTCGCGCGCCTCGACGTCCGCGTTGTGATGACTGAGACCGACGCAGAACAAATTCATGGCGTGTGCGTTTGGGCGGTGAACGTGATGCCCCAAAGAAGGGTCAATGCGGCGCTAAAACCAATGATGCAAAGCGCGGCCACCCGTTTTGGCGCAAACCAGTGCAAATATCGGCCCTGTAAAATCAATCCGTAAAGAAACCAAACGCCGATCGCGCAAGTGATTTGGATCCACGGCAGCGGTTCGCCGACAAAAAAACCACTGACCAAACCGAGCGTGTAAAGTGCGAATCCCCACCAGAGCAATCGTGTGATCGCGGCGAAAAGATCGGTCAACGGCGGAAGATGATAAAAAATCGAATGCAACTGGTGCGTCTTGAGCTGGCGCTCCTGCACGAGGTACATCACGCCCGCAATGCAAGCGAGGGCAAACGCGCCGTAAGCGACAAGCGAGGTGGACGCGTGAAATTCCAACCACGGGTTCGCGGGTAACCGTCCGCGGTGCGGTTTATCGATCGACGCCAACAGCGCAAAAAGTTGAAGCAAAACCACCAGCGGCGCGGTGAATGCGCCCATCAGAGAAAGCCGATACGCGGGACCAACGACCATGTAGAAGAGCGCTATCGACCACGCGACGAAAATAATCACCTCGAAGAGGTTCGTGATCGGACAACGGCCGAGCGCGTGACCGCGAATCGACAAAAACGCCGTTTGGAAAATAAAGCCGAGTCCGACGGCAAAGAAATTGAACTGCATTGGCCGAAAAGTGCCACCGCGCATTTCGAGAATCGTGTGCACGATCGCCACGAGAAAACAGACCGTTGAGGTAATGAGAAGATATCGATCCACCGCGAGCGTTCTATTCTAAATACCCCCTCGCCTTTGGCAATGCCGCGCTTACGCGTCCGGGTGCATCCTTTTCAATATTTTCACTTCGGATGACCGGTACGGCCGGGCGCTTACCGTTCAACGCGGGAGATGTTGTAAACTTCGCGCGCGTTCGCCTCCGGCCGCACCGGTGGACTTTATCCGCGTGTGAGATAACCGATTGGTCGAAACGCCGGTTCGCCGAAGGCTCCTCACATTAATGAATACGGGATTTAAAGACCAAAGTTCCCACCGATCGTTGTTTCCCGAGAATATTTTCAGGCACGACCTCCACCGGAGCGCTCACTTTAAAATCGCATTCCAATATTGGCAATGCGATTGGACATGCGGAATGACGCCAATTTCGTTTCTTTTTTTGCTATGGTGGCGGCTTGAAAGGTCGCATGGAAATACTCCACGGATTTCGACAGTGCTCTTGGCTTATCGTATTGCTGCTCTTTTGCCTATGTGTCGCGCTGAAGCTCAATGGGTCGTCCGTCGGAATGTGGGAGCAGGAACTATCGGGGCGGAAAGCTTCAAAAGGTCTCCTCCTCTTTGAGCCGCAACCCGTCCGCACTGACGAGTGGCTGGTTTGGACTCCGGCCGCACTTTCTCAGGCGCGACACCGTGCACGACGTAGCTCCACATCGACATCGGCGTTTCGCCGGAACGACCTTCGCTCCAAGACGAGCCGAAACATCACCGCCAGCGCGTTGTGATCTGGATGCGTATCGGAGATCGACGGAACGAGAAGATCCGTCGGCGCCCAGTCCGCAACGATTGCAGCCAATCGCTTAAGCGTGTCTAGATAACCAGACATCAACAGCTCGGTCAGTTTTTGATCGGCCAACCCGAGAAAAGAAGCACTCGATCCACCGACTCCGAGAATATCCAACGCGGCTAGGGTTTCCGCGCGCCGCAATTTCCCCCAACGTTCGCGATCAGCCTTCATCCAAATGCCATTTGCGTTCCATCGCGCGCTGGGGCCACGGGTTGTTCTCGCCATCAGTCGCATAAATCACGCGAACAGCCGCACCAGCACCGACGGCCTGTTGAAGAACGATGCTGCACGCGAGGGATTCGTCGTCCGGATGCGCCGCGATTAGCATTAATCTGGGGGACAGACGTGAACACGTGACCAAACCATAACGCAGGATTCCCCCTTACGTCGATAGGCACTATAGAATGTGGATAATTGCACGAGCTCGTTGCCGTTGACCTCAAACGCCTGCCCGCTAGCATCGCCTTGGTGAATTCCGACGTAATCCAAAAACTCCGCGCCGGTGTTCGCGACGTGCCCGATTTTCCAAAAAAGGGAATCGTCTTTAAAGACATCACGCCGATCTTGAAGGACGGCGCTCTTTTTCGCGCGTCGATCGATCTTTTTCTCGAACGCTTTCGCGGAAAAAGGATCGACAAGATCGTAGGAATCGATGCGCGCGGATTCCTCTTCGGGTCAGCCGTGGCCTACGAGCTCGGCATCGGTTTTGTGCCGCTTAGAAAGAAAGGCCGGCTGCCCTA
>Ga0209217_1000006_pt1 | contig 54932 bp, 51 predicted proteins | sample JacPinW_OM3H0_M2_FD_187957 | JGI IMG/M metagenome (GOLD analysis project Ga0209217, IMG submission 187957) | Forest soil microbial communities from Algoma, Ontario, Canada - Jack Pine, Ontario site 1_JW_OM3H0_M2 (SPAdes) (version 2) | ecosystem: Environmental > Terrestrial > Soil > Boreal...
TCGCGATCGCCGTTGGGACCGGACCAAGAAAGCCTGGGACGCAGTCGTTCTCGGACGTGGCGAGATTTGCAAAGACTCACCATCGGAAGCTTTGGGTCGGCAGTATCGCGCAGATAAGACGGATGAGTTCATCCCGCCTTTGATTTTCTCTCATTCGAACGAGCAGCGCGTTCGCGACGGCGATGTTGTTTTGTTTTTCAATTTCAGGGCCGATCGCGCGCGCCAATTATCGCAAGCTTTTCTGTTCAAGGATTTCGATTGCTTCGACCGCGAGGTGTGGCCGCAAGTTAAATTTACATCTCTGACAGAGTATGACGTTCGCTTTCCATCGCCGTTCATCTTCCCTCCGGAAAACCTCAAAAACATTCTCGGCGAACTCGCTAGTGCCGCCGGCAAATTGCAGCTGCGCATCGCCGAGACGGAAAAGTACGCGCACGTGACCTATTTCTTTAATGGCGGAGTCGAAAAGCCTTTTCCAGGCGAAGAGCGGAAACTGATCCCATCGCCAAAAAAAGTCGCCACTTACGATTTGAAGCCTGACATGAGCGCATTTGAAGTAACGGACGAGCTTCTCACGCGTCTGAGCAAATTTGATCTGATCATCCTGAACTTTGCCAATCCCGACATGGTTGGTCACACCGGCGTTGTGAAAGCCGGAATCAAAGCGGTCGAAACGGTAGATGAATGTTGCAGCCGGATTATTCCGAAACTGCTTGAGCTCGACGGCAAATGCATTGTCACCGCCGACCATGGTAATTGTGAGCAGATGCGAAATCCCGACGGCTCACCGAACACTGCGCACACCACCAACCTTGTTCATTTCATTTACGTGGCGAAGGATGCCGGGCAATTCCGATGCGAAGACGGGATTCTGGCCGATGTTGCGCCGACGCTTCTGTTTTTGCTCGGAATGGAAAAACCGAAAGAAATGACCGGGCGCAACTTGCTGGTCAGAAGCGGGTAAGATCGACATTTGCTAAGATCGATAAGGTGTGGTCGCGACGTCCTCGAACGTGATGTTCAACGTCCGATTCAATACGCGCGTGCCGGCGGCGGCGATTTGCTGCAAGAAACGCAGCTCAGCCTCCGTTTCGTGCCACGTCGGTTTGCGGGCCAGGATCAAATCCCCGTTCGATTCAATCAACGCGCCCCAACCGATCGGAATTTCGGATTCGCGAAACAATTCGCTCGGCAGGACCAGAAAAAACAAATTCGCACAGCGATACCGAATTAGCGTTTCGAATTTAGTGCCGTCGAAGAGTCGATTTTGTAAGGCCTGCATTTGCCGCATCACCTGTTTGTAGCCACGGTGCTCGATCGCTGCGAAATTGTGCGAATCGAATTCGGCAAAGAGCGAATCGGGGACTCGCAGGGCTGGATAATGAACACGCAAATTTCTCTCCAGAATCTCACGACGTTGGTGAACTTTCTCCAAACGCCGCATCGTTGTCGAAGTGCATCCGTTGTCTCGTCGAAGATCGACGAGCGCTTGTTTGCACTCGAAAATTGCGGTGGCGCCTGGTTGTCTCCCACCCGGGCGATACGCCGCTATGTCTGCGCGATATCGACAGCGTGGCAAGGTAACTTCCATCGCGCACGCGGAGTAGCCTTGCCCCTGCGCCCAAAGGAGAGCCAGGCGTTTCAGACGAGCGTGCGCCTCTGTCTCGCCGTTACGACTCGTCAGACGCTGATCCATTCGGCTAGTTCGCGCGCCCAGTAGGTCACGATAATGTCCGCCCCGGCGCGCTTGAGCGAAGTCATGATTTCCATCACAGCCGCGCGCTCATCGACGATTCCTTTTTCGGCGGCAGCTTTGATCATCGCGTATTCGCCGCTCACGTGATACACTGCGGTCGGTTTGCGAAAGCGCTCTCGCACGCGCCATAAGATGTCGATGTACGGTAAAGCCGGTTTAATCATGACGATGTCCGCGCCTTCGTCAATATCGAGGCCAACCTCGCGCAACGCCTCATCCGCATTTGCCGAATCCATTTGATAGGAGCGGCGATCTCCAAATTGCGGTGGACTTTCCGCGGCTTCGCGAAAGGGACCGTAGAAAACCGAAGCGAACTTCGCCGCGTAACTCATAATTCCGGTTTCAGTAAAGCCGTTCATATCCAGCGCTTCGCGAATTGCGCCAATTCGGCCGTCCATCATGTCGCTGGGCGCGACCATGTCGGCGCCGGCCTGCGCGTGAGAGAGCGCGGTTTTCACCAGAAGATCGACAGTCTGATCGTTCAGCACATGGAAATGGTCACCGTCGGTGCGGGTTACACCGCAATGGCCGTGACTCATGTATTCGCAAAGACAAACATCGGTAATCGCGACCACTTCCGGACATTTGTCCTTAATCGCGCGCAACGCTTTTTGCACAACGCCGTTTTCGGCATAAGCGCCGCTCGCTTGCTCGTCCTTTCTTTCCGGAATCCCGAAAAGCAGAACGGCTTGGAGCCCGGCGTCGTGCGCCTGCCGCGCTTCGTCGACAATTTCGCCCAGTGGAAGCTGAAAAACGCCGGGCATGCTCTCGATCGGACGTCGTTTGTCGATCTTTTCGTTCACGAAAAGAGGCAACACGAAATCGTGCGCGGTGAGATTGGTTTCGCGAACGAGATTTCTCATAGCTGGAGACCGGCGCAACCGTCGTGGGCGATGAACCAACTTTCGCACGTAGCGAGGCTACGCAGTTGAAGATTGGCCCGCAAGTTCGCTACTTGACCTCGATCCGTCTTCGCAGTGAAGTCGCACTTTGTGGGTGAGACAAATTACATGCTGATCGATATCAGCAATTCGTTCACCAAACTCGCGTTCGCGACGCGGCGTCGGATCTCAAAGCCTGTTCGAATACCGACGGAAGAATTTACCACCACGGCGCTCCGACGATTTTCAGGCCGACGCAAGATCGACAACTTCGTTGTTTGCTCGGTCGTGCCGAAGAAAAATGCTGTCGTTAGGAAAGTCGCGAAGCGATCTAGGATTCTATGGTTAACGCCGCAGGTCGAACTGGGCGTCGGGATCGATTATCCAAATCCGAAAACGATTGGGGCGGATCGACTAGCGAATGCAGCAGCGGTCGCAGCGCTTTATGGATGTCCCGCCATTGTAGTTGATTTTGGCACCGCCGTAACATTCGACATCGTCTCGGCGCAACGAAAGTACATCGGTGGTGTGATTGCGCCCGGACTGGAGTCGATGACGAATTTTCTTTATCAGCGCACAGCCTTACTACCGAAGCTCTCTCTGAAGGAGCCGCGCTCAGCCGTTGGAAGATCGACAATCGAGGCGATGCGTTCCGGCGCGGTGATTGGCTACCGCGGCTTAGTGCGCGAAATCATTGCCCGGATCAAAGTCGAGCGTTTTCCCCGGAAGACGGTGCACATAATTGCGACGGGGGGATACGCGGATTTGATCGCTGCGCGGCTACGCGAGATCGATGCCGTCCATCCAAATCTTACCCTGGAAGGCTTGCGGATCGTCGCAAATCTCAACGCCTGAAGCGGGGTCAATTCTTGCTGCCAGGCCACCGCGAAAATCCTCTTCAAGCGTCAAAAAATTTAGGCTTGTCATTGACCTCACGAAGGGGTTTTATGTGAGGCGGCCATGAAGATTCGCAAAATCGCAGCAGTCGCAGTGCTGGTGCTCGGTTCCTTGGCAGCGGACAACGTTGCCCCCTCGAAAGTGGAACTCGAAGCAATGTACGACAAAGCTTTTCGAGCGTTCGACGCGAATAATTTTCCGGAAGCGCTGAAAGAACTCGACGCGATTGACGCGCGTCAGCCGGACCTGGCCGAATCACAAAATTTACGCGGCGTAATCATGATGCGCCAGGGCATCTACGACAAAGCCGAGGCCGCACTGCGCGAAGCGTTGCGGATCGATTCGAAATTTTGGAACGCGCGTTTCAATTTGGCCGAGATTCCATTTCTAAGAAAGGATTGGGCTGAGGCGCGCAATCGCTTTCAGGAATTACTTTCGAGCAACGCGTCCGAACTGCAGGGCGAAGCGACCCAGCTCATTCAATACAAAATTCTGCTGACCTATTTGCTCGAGGGCAAAGAGAACATGGTCGATTCGCTTTTGGCCAAGTTCGAGCTTTCTCCGGACACACCGGCAGTCCACTACGCGAACGCGGCCATCGCACTGCAGCAAAACAAGACGAAGGAAGCGAAGGATTGGATGGCGCAAGCGGAAAAGAATTTTTCGCCGCAACTGAACAAGCTTTTTGCCGAGTCGCTCTACGAAGTGGGTTGGCTGCAAAAACAGGCCGGCCAGACACGCGCAGCGCTTGAGTTGACCACAGCGGCTGATCGCGCGGCCAAGAGCAAGGCGTTTGCTCGCTCACGTGTCGAGCAGGCGCGGCAGGCTTATCAGCAACGCGACTTTGTCGTCGCCCGCAAATTTATCGATGACGCAGACGCGGCCGATCCGAACCAGCCAGCGACTTTGAATTTGCGCGGCGAAATTTTGCTCGAGCAAAAGCAGTTCGATCAGGCCGAAGCTGAATTCAAAAAGGCGCTTAAGGCCGATTCAAAATTCCGGCAGGCACAATTCAATCTGGCGTTGGTGCCGTTGAAGAAAAAGGATTACGCCACCGCGCGCGATCGATTCGAAGCGCTCTTGGGCAAGGTACCCGGCGGAGACAAAAGCGAGGCGGCCCAGCTCATCAAATTCAACGTCTACATGACATGGTTACTCGAAGGCAAAGACAGTCGCGCCCAGAAGTTGATGGAGCAGTTTCAATTTACCGGCGACACGCCGGCTCTTTATTACGCGCAGGCCGCATGGGAGTTTAAGCATAACAATCCAACCAAGGCGACCGATTGGATTACTTCGGCCAAGAAAATTTATTCGCCCGCGCTCAACGTTGTTTTCGCGGATTCTTTTTACGATCTCGGCTGGATGCAAAGCCCGGCGCTCGCGACATCGCCGGCACCGGCTGCGGAAGCCGCCACGGCTTTGGCTGAGGCGCAAACCGAATCGAGTCCGGCAATAGAACCAAGCCCAATTCCTGGAGCAGCTGCTGCGAAGGGTAAGGCAGCCGAAGCTAAGACCAAGACCACTGCTGCGCCCGCGATTGCCGGCATGGAGGCAACCGCTCCTAAACCGGCAGAGGCCGCGGTCAGCACCGCCCTCACAGAATCTTCCGGCGCTGCGCCTGGATCACTCGCCGCTGGCAGTCCAGCTAGACCTGAAGAGATTCCGACGTCGCCCGCTCCTAATTTCTCACCCGTCGTGGAAACGCCAGTCGCGGCGGCTGGTGCGCCAGCATCGTCCGCGGCGGTCCCCAGCACACGCCAAGAACCGGCAGTTGCACAATCGCAGCCCGCCAAGGCGCCTGCTCAGGCGCCGCCGCCTCCGGTTGCCCTCGCGAAAGCGCCAGTGGTTGCCGCGGCAGCGGCTACCCCGGCAACCGCGCTTGCTCCGGCGCATGTTGGCGAAGTTTCTCGCGGAAGATTTGAAATCGGCAATTTGTTCGCGGCCATTTTAGTTTTGGCCGGCCTTGGGGTCATTGGCTGGGTCGTCGTTTTCGAAGTTCGTCGCCGTGGAATCCATTTCCCAAGTTTCCGTCGCGCCGCACCAGCGACCGGCCCGCGGTTCGAAGGAATGGAATATGCAGCTGCGGCTCCCAAAGAAATGAAAGTTATGCCACGATTGAGTGGCGGCCCGCGGCAGGTTTCGCTCAAATTGAAAGCGTCCGAACCGTCGCTCCGCCGCGCCGTCGTCCCAGTTGGAAAGCCGAGTCGCATGTTTGGTGTCGAGACGGCTGCGGAACCTGCAGTTGCGGGCAATGGTGAGCGCTACCTCGAGCTTGAACCGGCGGTCGAAACATTCGAAGCGGTTGGACCGATTGTTGAGCAGGGCGCGATGCCGACGGAAGCGGTCGCGCAACCCGAATGGATTGCGCCCGAGCCCGAACTGCCTGCATTTGAAACTCCGGAACCAGTTGTTGCTCCAGCGGAAGAAATTACCGTCCCCGAAATTCAGCCCGTCTTTGCCGAAGCTGCAACGATTGCGGAACCTGAAATTCAGCCGGTCTTTGCGCAAGTAGAAGCGGTTGCCGAACCGGAAATTGAGCCTGTGGGTCAGGGTCAACCGATTCCTCAGTTGACGCCTGTGGAGGAACCGTCCATCATTGAAGTCACTGAACCCGAACCGGCCGGATTCGACGCGCTTCGTCAACCTAGCGAAGCGTCTGTTGAGCCCGTTTTCGAGTCACGAATTTACGAACCAACCACACCAGTAAACATGCCTGAACCGATCCAAATCCCAACCGCTCCGGCCGGGCGAGGTAGCGCACCTCATCCAGCGGGCGCGATGCAAACTTCCGTCCAACTCACTTTCGCTTTCGAGATTGCGTCAATGCAACTAACTCCAACGTTCAAGATGGGCGCGTTGCAGCTACGGCCGGCCTCAAAAGTCGTGACGATGCGCCTAGCTGGCGTAGCTTCACAGCCGGCGATGAACCTGCAAGTAACTTTTGAGCTTGCCCGGATCCAGCCCGCCGGAGGAACGCTCGGAAGCGTCCGCCTCACGCCCTCGCAGCAGCAGCGTCCAACCGTGGTCGGATCGCCTTCGTTCACTGTTGGAGGTTTGCACCTCGTTTCGGATTTCGCGGCCGCACCGCTTCAGCTAACGCCATCGCAGCAGGGACAAGCCGCAGTCCACGTCGTTGCCGCGTTCCAAATCGCGACTGTCGAGTTTTCACCATCGTTCGAAATCTCGTCGATTGTGCTCAATTCGAATTCTAAACAGGTGTCAGTCCAACTCCCAAGCGCAGGCGGCGCAGCTATCGAAGGCGCGCCGGTGTTCGAGATTTCGAATTTGCAGCTGACTGGCAGCGGCGAAATCGGGATGATGCAGCTGAACCTGCTCGGCCAGGGTCCCAAGCGCGCGGCCTAATCCGGCGCCCAAGATCGATATCCGTTCGAGCGATTCCACGAATCGCTCTCGCTTCTGGTCGCGGATTACCGCCGTCTAACGAAGTTGCTACGGTTTAGCGATCGTAGCGGTTTCGGTAGAAATTCGCCGTCTTGCCGGATTAATTTGCCGTCGAAATAAATCTCGCCTCCACCATAACTTGGCCGCTGGATATTGACCATGTCCCAATGGACCTGGCTGCGATTGCTGTTGTCTGCTTCTTCGTAGGCTTGGCCGGGAGTGAAATGAAATGACCCGGCGATTTTTTCATCGAAAAGAATATCGCGCATCGGTTCGAGAACGTGCGGATTGAATCCGAGCGAAAACTCGCCGACGTAGCGGGCTCCGGCGTCGGAATCGAGGATCTTGTTGAGCTTTTCAGTTTGGTTGCTTGTCGCCTCTACAATTTTGCCTTGGCGAAAATCGAGGCGAATTCCGTCAAAGGCAATGCTTTGGTAAATTGTCGGCGCGTTGAATGTGATGTGCCCCTCCACCGAGCTTTTCACCGGTGCAGTGAACACTTCTCCGTCTGGAATGTTCCGGTCGCCTCCGCAAATGACCGCTGGGATTCCTTTGATGCTAAAGCGGAGATCGGTTCCTGGCCCTTTGATTTCGACCCGGTCGGTTTTTTCCATTAACGCTTTCAACGCTCTCATTCCTGGCTGGAGTTTGCGGTAATCGAGCGTGCAAACTTCGAAATAAAAATCTTCAAAAGCTTGCGTGCTCATTCCGGCCAGTTGCGCCATGGAAGGAGTCGGCCATCTCAGCACTACCCATTTGGTTTTCTTGACGCGTTGATCTTGAACCGGGCGCATTTTCTTGGCCACGAGCTGCATTTTCGCCACCGGCACATCGGACAACTCGGTAATGTTATTGCTTCCCCGCAGCGCAATATAGGCGTGCATTTTCTTCATGCGCGCCAGCTCATGCCGCGCGCCCAGCGTTAATTGTCGATCCGATGCTTCCAAGGCAAGCTCGCGCCCGATGCGGGCGCGCTGAACCTGCACAAACGAAATTGCCCCTGCTTTTCGCACTGCCCGGATGAGAGCGATGGTCATCTCATCCGGAACATCGAAAGCTTCAATCAAGACATTCTCGTTCCGCTTGAGCCTGGTGGAATATTCCACTAGAAGCTTGGCGAGTTCATCAAAACGCGCGTCATGCATAGAAAGCTATGATTCCATTGTGTGCGCGGGATGCAACCGCTGCCCTACGATCTAATTAATCGGTCCGCCGTAATCTTGCGGCGAATGCGCCGTCGAAATTGTCTTGAAAAGGAATGGAACGCTTTTCTTCCTCCACTTGCAAGATCGACATCTGTCCAAGCAGCTGTTGAACGACGTCTTCATTTTCCTCTACTTCCACGCTGCACGTGCTGTAAACGAGAATTCCCTCGGGCTTCAATAACGGAAATACCGCGCGCGCAATTTGAATTTGTCGCGTCTGCATCCGGTTAAAATCCGTTGGTCTCAAGCGCCAGCGCGCATCGACTCGGCGTCGCATCACGCCAGTATTGCTGCACGGAGCATCAATCAAGATTCGATCGAATGGTGCTTCCGAGAGAATCTCCTGTGGGATTATCGGCTTAGTCCAATCATGGCAAACGATTTCGGCAATTCGAACACCGAGTCGCGTGAGATTTTCGTCGAGCAAATTTAGACGAGCGGGTTCGCGATCGCATCCGACGATCAAGCCTCGGTTTTCCATCAATTCGGCGACATACGCAGTTTTGCCTCCGGGAGCTGCGCAGGCGTCGAGAATTTTTCCGCCTGGTTTCGGCTGCAACAATTCGCACGCGATCGATGTGCTTGGGTCCTGGACGTAGCAATCGCCCTGGTCGACCGCGTCCGCCGGTGAAGACAGTTCAACGAAGTTCGAAACATTGGGCACCGTTCGCGCGTTGCGATAGCGCTCGAGGAAACTCTCCCGATCAATCTTTAGCCGATTAATTCTCGCGTAAATTGGCGGAGGCTGATTGTTCCAAGCGCACAAAACTTCGGTCGCATTGGCTCCGAATCGTTTTTCCCAACGCTCAATCAGAAACTTAGGATGCGAAGCTCGAACATCGAGTGGTTGGGAATTCGCTTTCTCTTGCAACTCTTGCCGGCCGCGCGCGGCGGAGCGCAGCACCGCGTTGACGATGGCACGCTGGCCTTTCGGAGCGATCTCTACCGTTTCGTAAACGGCGGCGTGTTCCGGCGTCTTGGCGATAAATATTTGATAAAGGCCAAGGCGCAGAAGGTCGCGAAGATCGACATCTACGTGTCCGCGTCGGAGCAACCTGATCCAAAAGTCGAGCAGGGTAACGTTTCGCAAGACGCCGTAGAAAAGTTCGACCGCGAATGCGCGATCGGCCGGTTGAAGCGCGGTCTTGGAGAGCGCGCTCGAAATGACTGCGTCAGCGAACTGCTTTCTTCTCCGCCATGTTCTCAGCGCGGCGAGAGAGACTCGGCGAGCAGAGGTCTGCGCCACGAGAATTTCAGCGCGGAAGGACGCTGGCGCGGCCGATGGAATGATAATGGAAGCCGAGCTCGCCCATCGTTTCGGGATTCAACAGGTTTCTCCCGTCGAATATGATCGGCGTTGTCATCCGCTGCTTGACCGCGGCAAGATCCACATTGGCAAACTCACTCCATTCAGTGGCAATCACGAGCGCCTCGGCGCCGTCGACCGCTTCCAGCGCGGAGGTCGCGAATCTCGCGTCGGCGATTGCCTTGAGTTCGCGCGCTTTCTCCATTCCTTTCGGATCGTAAACACTCACGTGCGCGCCTTCGCGCAACATCGCGTCCACCAATTCGATCGCGACCGACGAGCGAACGTCATCGGTGTCCGGCTTAAAGGTCAAACCCCAGACCGCGATCTTTTTTTCCCGTAACACCCAGAGCGTGTCACGAATGAGTTTCAGAAAGCGCTCCTTTTGCCCCGCGTTAATGCGCTGCACTTCTTTCAGAAGATGAAATGGAACACCGAGTTGCTCGCTGATCTGGATGAACGCAGCGACGTCTTTTGGAAAGCAGGAACCACCGTATCCGATGCCGGCATTGAGAAATTGGCGGCCGATGCGCCGGTCCATTCCGATTCCGTCTGCGACTTTCTCCACGTCTGCTCCGCTGGCGTCGCAGATCGCGGATATGGCATTGATGTAGGAAATTTTTAGGGCGAGAAACGAATTGGCGGCGTGCTTGATCAGCTCGGCGCTGTTAATGCCCGTAACCAGCACCGGTGCCATAAAAGGTTCGTAAACCTTTTTCATCAGATCGACGGCATGCTGACTCTGGGCGCCGATGACAATGCGGTCGGGGTGCATTAAGTCGTGAATGGCGCAGCCCTCGCGCAAGAACTCTGGATTACTGACAACGTCGAACTTTGCGCCGTGCCGGTTGTAGCGCTTGATTGTTTCCGCGACGCGTTCGCCGGTTTTTACCGGCACAGTGCTTTTATCGACGATGACCCGATAATCAGTGAGAACGTCGGCGATTTCGCGCGAAACTTTTTCGATAAAGCTAAGATCGACATCTCCATTTGCCTGGGGTGGCGTTGGGACCGCGATGAAGATGATTTGTGACTTGTCTACGCCTTCACGAATGCTGCTGCTGAAGTGCAATCGATGAGCGGAAACATTGCGATGAACGATTTCTTCCAAACCGGGCTCGTAGATTGGAATGCGCCCGGCTTGGAGCGTTTTAATTTTGCCCTCGTCGTTGTCTATGCAAATGACATTGTGACCGACGTCCGCAAAACAGGCCCCCGTGACAAGCCCCACGTAGCCGGAACCAATAATTGAAATATCCATCTTAAACAGGAACAGCGCCGATTATTGCCCTTCGCTCCCTGGGTCGAAGTTGAGATCGAAGCCGAATTTTGGAAAAGCTTTCAGTGTGAATGTTAAGAGCACGCCGTATTCCTTTACCCCGGCGTTATCGCGAACGACTGCGCCGAAAGAAGCGACCCAATTGGTCAGGTCACGGTAAATGGAGTAACGCTGCTGTTCAATAATGCCGGTGGTCCCTTCGTATTGTTCCTGAAATCCAATCGCCCAATTGTCATTCAGGCGGTAAAACCCGCCGACGACGTAAAGGCTGCTGTTCTGGAAAAACGGATTGCTGTTAAGGTAGCGATGACCGGCGCTCAGCTGCAGATTGGCGATCGGTTGAACAGCCACGCTGGTGTTCACTTCGGTGAACCCTTTATCAAACGCCGGGAGTTGCGAATCGATTGAAAGGGACGCCCAGGGCAATGGGGTGAAACGGAGCCGGTTGAAAAGGTTTGAATAGGGCGTGCGGTCGTAAGGATTGTCGAAGTTCACATCGAAAAACGTGTCCAGCTCCAACCAGGTCACCGTTAAATCGTCTCGTCGGGTCTCCAGCCGGTTGCGAACTCCGCCGCGCCAGATTGTCCAACTGGCGATCGAATCGACGGAGGTGAATTGAGGAAAATCGATTGGGCGCAGTTGGGTGGATGGTTCGAAGCGGTCGAATTGCAAAACGGCCGCCGGGTCCAAGCCGTTGTTCCAGACATATGAAAAATTCGTGAAAGGCTGAATCACATGAAGCAGTCCGTCCAAACCGAGTGCGCGACTTTCCACATTTTCCCACGTTCGTGAAAGTTTGAAGGACGCTTCCGCGCCGGTATTGAATGTGGTGCGCAGTTTATTTCCGCCTCTTTGGATGGGCATATCCAGCGTTGGATCTGGGAGAAGAAACTCCGGAATCAGAGGGTTAGGGTCGGGCGTAAATATTGTCTTCCCCAGATCACGTGTTTGATCGTAATAGGTTTCGCGAAATCCGACCCGGGGAACAATGGAAAGCCAGCCAAAGTACGTGTTCGGGTAGAGCAACTGGTGGAAAGTATCGACACGAACCGTGCTGTAGCTCTCGAAATCTGATTTATCTGCAAAGTTTCGATGGAGATCGGCCACGCCGGTCTCGCCTTCGTAAAAGATCGGGCCGCCAAAAAGGGCGTGCCGTTTAACGTCGAGAACCACTTCGGGCAAACGCTCGGTTTGCTCAAAGAAGTCGTTAGCTTGAAAACGTCCGATCGCCGTCAGTGTGTAGAATGGGTTGGTCTTGGTCACGGCAACGACGTTGTCCGGCACTGGATTGATCCGGAATTCGCTTTGATAAAAATCCTGCATCACGAATGCGTCGCTCAGCTTGGTCACGTCGACGATCCCATAAATGTCTGAGGTAAACTGGGTCTGATCTTGCAGACTCACTCGATACCGGCCCGTGCTGATGTCGCCGCGCGGCAAATCGGTTTTGTTGATTTCCGGATTCTGATCTTCTATGAAATAAGTTTTCAACTTCACGTTGCTCGACTTGTCTTTGCCGTAATCGATATCCGACTCAAAACCGACCGCGACGCCCCGCCGGCCGCGATAGTCCAGCCGAAGCCTCCCTTTGACGTCGTCCGTAATTGGAAAAGTAATTTGTGAAAGGAGGGAAGGCCCCCACGAGGTGAGATAAGCCGGCGAAACCGTAAAACTGAACGCGTCGTTCAGAGATTGATACATATATGGCCACCAGAACACCGGAATTTTGCCAACATAGAATGTGACGTTTTGAAAGACGACGTGGTCGTTTTCATAAACCCGCACGGTCCTCGCGTGGAGGTGAAAGTCCGGGCGAGTGGAATCGTCAGTGGTGAAGGTGGCATCCTCCACGCGATATACGTTCGCCGAAGTTTCGGTCACGTTTTCGCCGCTGAGGAAATAGGGATGATAATCTGTCCGCACATTGCTCGTGCGAATTTGTTTGGTCTCGATGTTGTAAACACCGCGTTCGGCCACGTAAATGTTGATGTCTCGGTAGATGCGGACGTGGCCTTCTACTGAGACTTCATGCGTGCGCGAGTTGTACTGAGCAAAGTCGCCGTAAATATCTGTGTCCCCGACGTGAATCGCGACATTGTCTCGCGCCGTGGCCACGCCATTTTCGTAAGTGGTCTCTCCAGTGGAGGTGATCTCTACCGGCTCGTGCTCGGAGACATTATTTGCTGCGCCCGCCGCGCCGGCCGCCAAAACCATAAAAAAAATCCCCCAGACCAGCGTTCGCATGGCGGACGCCGAAGGTACTGTAGACGGGCCGGGTTGCAAAGGTAAAAGCGGGTCGGGCGCGGCCTGCTTAGATCGACAATCGCAGTCCGGCCACCTGTTGATTTAGGCCGCAGTTTAAAACAATCACCTTCTTAAATGATATCTCGCCCAGCGTTGAAAAGCTGAGGCCCGCCTCGGGGTCGGAATGCAACATTGGCGGGAGGCGTCTCGTTCGCAATGCTTGCACCCCAGTGATTGTTTGCCAGAGCGTGCTCGCGCCGACACTTTCGCCAAGGGCCGGCTTGGCGCTATAAACTAACGCGCTGGGTAATTCTCGTTCTATCGCGTTTCGTTCGGCAAGATCGATAAAGGTTCCATTGGCGCTGGCGACGATGCACGCATGTTCATCCGCAAGATCGTGCAGAACTCGGCGCACGATTGCATTCGCTTCACGACGCTGGGAAAAATTTCCGCCTAGATCAATCGCGTCGATTTGCACCGCACCTTGACGAGCGAGTAAGACCGCGCCGGCTCCCTCGCTCAAAATCATGCCGCGAGGCGGATCGCGGAACAATTCGATCGGCGGCTCTTTTTTGAGAAGCCGCCATTTGTGATAAGCATCGCAAAGCAACCAGTCCGCTTCTTCCGCCGCCACCACGAGACAAAAATCGAGCGCTTCATTATCGAGTAGATCACTGGCCATCTTAATCGCTAGGACGCCGACGGCGCCGTCTCCGACAAGTGTGTAACTCGTGCCCGTAATCCCGAGGATCGCGGCAAGATGACTGGCGGGCGCATTAAAAACTGTTTCCGGGAAAAGCAGGGGACTCGCCGATTGCGCACCGGACTCGACTACGTTGTGATAAAAGCGTTTTGTATAAACGACGCCGCCGTTCGAGACGGCAAACACCAGGGCCAGTCGTTCTGCCTCGATCTCTCCGATTGTCGATCTTGCCTCGGCCAGGGCATCGATCCCTGCGGCGGCCGCAAAACGCGAGATTGCGCTGGCGCGGCGAAGACGAGGATGAGGCGGCAAATCTTTCAACGCCTCGGCAGGGACACGAAAAGCGGAGTATGCTTTGTCAGAAACAGAATCAGAGATCGGTTGCACTGGGGCTTCATCGCCACGAAGCAAACGGCCCCAAACTGCATCGACTCCGCGGCCAAGCGGCGTGACCCAGCCCATGCCTGCAATTCGCAGGCTCATGCTGCGAGTTTCTGGATCAGAATGGAAGCGTTCGTGCCGCCGAACCCGAATGAATTTGACAGGATGATGTCGATCTTCGCTTCACGGGATTCGTTCGCCACGATGTTCAGATTGAGATCTCGGTCGGCATTCCGAAAGTTAATGTTTGGCGGGACGAACTGAGCTTGCAACGCGAGCAAACATACAACCGCTTCGATTGCACCCGCCGCTCCTAATGAATGACCCATCATGCTTTTGGTTGAGCTGATCGGAACGTCTCCGAACAATTCTGCAACCGCTTTTCCTTCCGCGGCATCATTGAACGTGGTCGCTGTGCCGTGGGCGTTTATATAGTCCACTTCTTCCGCAGAACGATTTGCGCTCTGCAATGCTTGTTCCATCGCCCGTCGCGGACCGCTTCCGGAAGGGTCGGGCTGAGTCAGATGATGATTATCCGTAGAAATCCCGTAGCCAATGATTTCGCCCAAAATTCGCGCACCGCGCGCACGCGCACTTTCCAGATTCTCGAGCGCAAAAATGGCCGCACCTTCACCCAGCACCATACCGGAGCGGTCGCGATCGAACGGGCGGCATTTTTCCGGGGTTGCAGCCTGCAATGAATCGAATCCGACAAAGACCAGTTCGGAAAGAGCGTCGTATCCGCCCGTCAACACGCGCTGGTATTTTCCTGACCGCACGCATTCAAACGCGTGCCCAATCGCGTTTGTTCCAGAAGCGCAGGCATTGGCGATGATTTGGCATGGCGTCGAAATTTCAAATGCATGTTGTGCATCGATCACTGGCTTTTGCGGCGGATAATTTGCAATCCACCCTGGCGAATGTCGCAAGCCCTGATGCCGATGTAAGCCGCGGTAATAATCCTCCCCAAATGACATTCCGCCGCTCGTTGTGCCGATGACGGTCAGTTCCGGCTTGAACTCAGGATCTTGCCCGAACAATTCCTCGAAAACGGCCATCATCATGCGGGTCGCGCGATGCAGCCGTTCGGTTTTTCGCTCATTTCCCCGCCCGCTGAGGAGGCGTTCGTCTGAGATTTGACCAGCCGTCTTACATCGACATTTCTCGACGTCGAACCGGGTAACCGGCGAGACGCAATCCTTGTTGGCCCGGAGCGACGCCAGGGTCTCATCCAAGCCAAAGCCGAGGGGGCTAAGCACCCCGGCTGCGACCACCGCTACCCGGTACTGCCCTGTTTTTCCGCTCACATCGTTAAATCTCGACATCTCAGTGCCACTTGGCCCGCGATTTTGGTTGCTTTCCAAACCGAAGCACCTTACACAATGTGCCCGAAAGGAGAAAACAGCAGCTCGGAAGTCCGCCGATTGTCATCTGAAATTCACTCAGCGGCGATTTGAAATTTGATAAGCGGGAACAGTGTCCTGGCGGCGTTTTCCAGATTAGACTCAATGGCAACTAAACTATACGTGGGAAATCTCCCATTTAACACCACCGAAAACGAACTACAGGAGCTTTTTTCGCAAGCAGGCGCGGTGCAGGAAGTCATGCTCATGCAGGACAAATTTACCGGCAAATCCCGCGGCTTCGCTTTTGTGACCATGGGCTCCGACCAAGACGCGCAAAAGGCAATCGCGGAAATAAACGGCAAAACTCTCGAAGGACGAGCGCTGACCGTTAATGAAGCGCGCCCGCGCGAACCGCGGCCCCCAGGTGGCGGTGGAGGCGGTGGCTACGGCGGCGATCGACGCCGCGATGGCGGACAACGCCGCGGCCGTTAATCGGCTCGGTTAGATAATTATTTTCTTAAAGGCGGCCGCCGCGGCGGCCGCTTTTTTGTTTCGTCACGGCTGTGCCCGACCCCAGGAGCGAACTACATAAAACGACAACGCTCAAAGAAGGAGTTCCGATTATGCCCGACGATCAAAACGCGCAAGAAAACATCGACATTCCACCAATACCGAAAGAAACAGCCGGAGCCGTGGCCGGTGCTGCGCTTGGCAGCATGATGGGTCCGGCCGGCGCAATAGTCGGAGGAATTGCCGGCGCAATCGCAGGAAAAGCAGCGAGTGAGCGTCGCTTCGCTCCCGCCGCAAAAAAAGCGGTTGCTCGCGTAATTAAACCCCCGCGACGACGCCGGACGAAGAAAACGTCGCGCGTCAAAGCTGCGAAAAGAAAACCTGCGAAATCGCGCAAGCGTTCGGCCGCCAAGAAGACGAAAGCCAAACCGCGCCGAAGATCGAAATCTTCGCGTGGCAAAGCGCGAAGACGTCGCCGCTAAGAGACGAAAATAAAATGGGCAGGGCTGGATTCGAACCAGCGAAGGCGTAAAGCCAGCAGATTTACAGTCTGCCCCGTTTGGCCACTTCGGTACCTACCCTCGCGCGTTTTGATATAACTCACGCTCTGCCGCTGGCAAGTGTCGCGGACACGGGCCTATTCAAAAAATTCGGCGACGCATTTTACCACGTATTGCTGCGCTTCGCGCGGGATTTCGGGATAGATTGGCAGCGCCAGGCTCTCTCGCGCGGCGCTTTCCCCTTCCGGGAAATCGCCCGGTTTGTAGCCAAGATATTCGAAACACGGTTGCTCGTGCAGCGCGAGCGGATAATAAACAGCCGTTTCGATTTCGCGTTCGGAAAGATGCTCCCGCAACCCATCGCGCCCGGGCGAGCGGATCACATATTGGTGATAAATGTGATGGTTGTTGAGCCCGCTCCCCGCATAAGGCTCGACCGGCAATTTGATTTTTTTGTCTAATCCAGCACGCCGAAATTCATTCGCGTAAAACTTCGCTGCTTCGCGGCGCGCAGCTGACCAACCATCAAGATACGGCAATTTCACTTTCAGGATGGCGGCCTGCAGTTCGTCGAGCCGGAAATTGCCGCCGATAAACTGATGTTGGTATCGCGCTTCCATCCCGTGCTGACGACAAATCCGTAACCGATCGGCGAATTGTCCGTTTCGGCATACTACCAGCCCAGCGTCTCCGGCAGCGCCCAGATTCTTCGATGGATAAAAGCTGAAGCAACCGGCGTCGCCCATTGTGCCAGCTTTGGCTGATCCACCGTCGAGCGGGCAATCAGCCCCGATGGCCTGAGCCGCATCTTCGATCAGCAGCAGATTATGCTCGCGCGCGACGGCGAGCATTTCATTCATCTCACAGCACAAACCGAAAAGGTGAACCGGAACGAGCCCGCAGATCGTTTGTCGATTTTCGTTAACTAATTTTCCCTCGACGCGATGACAACGCTCAGCGATGTACGACTTTAGCGCCTTTGCCGAAATGTTGTAGGTCTCGGGGTCGATGTCGATGAAAACCGGAGTCGCTCCGACGCGCGCGATGCAACCGCTGGTCGCAAAAAATGAATAGGCTGTAGTAATGACGGCATCTCCCAGTCCGATCTCCAGCGCCATCAAAACGGCCAGGAGCGCGTCTGTCCCGGATGAAACGCCAATGGCGTGCGGCACGCCGCAGTAGGCCGCGGCTGCTTTCTCGAATTGTGCCAGCTTCGGGCCAAGGATGAATCGCTGGCTGGAGAGCACTTCATCAGTCGCTGCGCGAATCTCGTCCGACAGGGCACGGTATTGTTCGCTCAGATCCAGCAACGGAACGCGCATGACCGGTTACCTTGGCAGTTCTCCGAGGCCGATCAATCCGAAGTTTCCCGCAGGTAGCCAGATTGACCTAAAACTCGGCCTCAGTTAGGCTTGCGGCCATGTCATTGTTGCGCGGGATATTCTGGATCGCTCTGTTTATCTTCTTCACCTTTTGCTTCGTCGTCCTTTTCGAATACGGCACGCACGACTTCACTAACGGGTTCCAAAAGGAATTCAGTCGCGTGAAAACGTTTGTCATGAAACAAGTCGGTAAAGCGGAGAAGCCGAAGAAATAGCCTCGCTCGTTACTCGACGAATTCGACTTCGGCGCGATTGCCGATGTAGCCAGCGCGTCGCGCATCGCCCAGAAATCTGCGGATCGCAGCGCGGCCGGTCTCGCCGTAATCCCGAGTAAAATCGTTCACGTACATGCCGATAAATTTGCTCGCTAGCTTTTCGTTCATGTCGCGAGCGTAAGGCAATGCATGTTGCACCGCTTCGTCGCGATGTGCCAGGCCGAAGTCGATGCTTTCGCGCATGATCTGGCAAAGATCATGTCGAACATTCGCGGGGATGTCCTTGCGAATGACATTTCCGCCAAGTGGCAACGGCAGTCCGGTGTCTTGCTTCCACCGTTCGCCAAGATCGACAATCTTCGTGAAACCTGATTGTCCATAGGTCAACTGCCCTTCGTGAATAATTAAACCGGCATCGGCACCGGCTCTCACGGCATCGAAAATTTGATCAAACGGCACCACCACGTGTTTGAAATCGCCGAGATAAAGTTGCAGCGCCAGATACGCGCTGGTCATGCGACCCGGCACAGCAATCACGCGATTGCTCAACCATTTTCGAAGATCGACATCTTCATTCGACGGCATCGAACCCTTTCGGATCACAATCGGTCCATAACCGTCGCCCATGCTCGCGCCGCACGGAAGCAGCGCATATTTTTCCGCGACGTAAGCGTAGGCGTGAATGGAAATCGCTGAAATATGCAGGTCGCCGCGAAGTGCTCGCTCGTTCAGGGTTTGAATGTCTTCCAGTCGATGCTCGAAGCGATAGCCGCGCAGATCGATCTTATTTTTCGCGATCGCATAGAACATAAAAGCGTCGTCCGGATCCGGAGAATGTCCGAGAGTGAAGACTTCGGGCGCGCGCCACATTGCCGCATGCTATCTGTCGGTGGAAACCCACGCAACCCCCGCGCGTTTCTCATTGCCATTTGCGTTATCTGAGCGCTTCCGATAGCCTCAGGCACATGGCGAAGATGGCGAAGACCGGTCTCGGCAAGGGTCTGGGCGCGCTCATCGGCACTCGGCCTTCGCCGATTCGGCAAGATGTCGATCTTGGCGAGTCGGTTCATCAGGTGCAGCTGGCCACGATTGTTCCCAGCCCGTTGCAGCCGCGGAAAAATTTCGCGCCCGAAGCGTTGCAGGAATTGGTCGATTCAATTCGACAACACGGAATCATTCAGCCGCTTATTGTCCGGCGCATCGACCATCGTCACGAATTGATTGCGGGCGAGCGACGCTGGCGTGCAGCGCAGGAAATCGGACTTGCCGAAGTTCCCGTCATCGTCCGGACGGCGAGCGATTTGGAAGTGCTCGAGCTTTCTTTGATCGAGAATCTCCAGCGGACCGATCTGAATCCGATCGAAGAAGCGCATGGCTATTCCCGGTTGGCCGAGGAATTCGGAATGCGACAGGAGGACATCGCGCTCAAGGTCGGCCGCAGCCGCGCCGCGGTCGCAAATGCGATTCGCTTGCTTGATTTGCATCCGCAAATCCAAACCTGGGTCGCGCAGGATTTGCTCTCGGTTGGGCACGCCAAGGTTTTGCTCGGGGTGAAAGCGGCAGAGGAACAATTACGTCTGGCGGAGACGATTTTGCGTCGCAACGCGAGCGTGCGCCAAACCGAACGTCTCGTTGGGCGACATCTCGGCGGCTGGAAAAAACGCGCGCGGCGGACTGCGGAAATCACGGTCACGTCGGCGACGATCGCTGATTTGCAGGACAAATTGCGTCAACATTTGGGCACGAATGTCGCGATTCATCATGGACCAAAACGCGGCCGGATCGAAATCGAATATTATGGCGATGACGATCTCCAGCGCATCTTGAGCATTTTTGGTTTGAGTTCCAGCGATCTCTGAGCGGACTTTTAGATGTCGTTTTCTTTGGGGCGAGTGAGTCTGTCGTGTGGGTGCCTAATCCTTGCCGTTTCGTGTGCCAAAGCGGACCCGCCAGATATTTGGGCGCGATTTTCAGGCGATAAAGCGCTGGCCTATGTGCAGCAGTTAGTCGATTTCGGTCCGCGGACGCCGGAATCCGAGGCGATCGAAAAATCGCGCGCCTACATCAAACAGGAACTTAAGGCTTCCGGTTGGAATGTGAGCGAGCAGGCGTTCACAGATAACACGCCGCGCGGTCAGGTTCGCTTCGTAAATCTAATCGCGCGTTTTGGCACGACGACGAAGGCAAACGAATTGTTTTTGCTCTGTTCACACTACGACACGAAGATCTTCGATACGTTTCGCTTTATCGGCGCGAATGATGGCGGTTCGAGCACCGGCTTGCTTCTGGAATTGGCGCGAGTGTTAGCTCAACAGCCGCGCCTGGCAGAAAAGATTGAGCTTGTTTTCTTCGATGGCGAAGAGGCTTTCGAAAATTTTAGCGAAGCCGACGGGATCTACGGCAGCCGTCACTTTGCGCACGAGCTCGCGCAAGGCGGATCCGCCAAATCATTTCGAGGCGGCATCCTCTTCGATATGGTCGGGGATCGCTCGTTGGATATTACGTTTCCGCCGAACTCACCCACAAAAATAGCTCGCGACATTTTTGCCTCGGCTGACGCGCTTAAGCTGCGAAATCACTTCACCTATTTCGATCAGGACATTACCGACGATCACACACCGTTGAACGCGATCGGGATTCCAGTGGTGGACGTGATCGATTTTCATTACGCTCCGTGGCATACCGCCGATGACACGATCGACAAGCTCAGCGCTCAGAGTCTTCAGATTGTCGGCTCGGTGGCGGTTTATTATCTTTCAGAATTCGCATTCAAATGACGCGGGTCATAGCGGTTTGGATTTCGATTGCAATTAGCGGTGCCGCCGGGATCTGCTGTGCTGAGTTGGCCGCTCGTTCGGTTGCGCTCCGCGATAAATTCGGAACAGTCTGCGGCCGCGGGCATTTGTTGGCGCTGGTTCACGGTCACGGTATTTATCAGGCCGATGTCGATGGAGCGTTGGCCGCAGCGCATTACCCCACTGGCGCTGCTGACCACAGCGAAGGAATAAGTGCCGAAGGACAATCGGCGCTGACTAATCTAATCGCGAACGCCGCTCTCCAATCGCGCGCAGAGGGGGAAAGGATTTCGCGAGCGGATGTGAAACGCGAGCTCAATCTGCTGCGATCCCAGTTTCGCGACGACAAAACGTGGGGACAAGCATTGCATGAGAGCGGTTTATTTACCTTGTCGCTTTGGCTGACGCTCAGAAATGATTTGGGTTCTCGGCAATGGATTTTAGATCGGATCGGGCGCCAAATCGACGTCACCGAAGACGAATGTCGCCGGTTCTATGAGTCGCATCCGGAGAATTTCTTTGTTCCCGAGCGTCTTCGCGTCAGCCATCTGTTCTTGGCGGCGCCGGCTGAGACCGCTCTCGAGATTGTCGAGGCCAAGCGAACCGCGATTGAAGCGCTTTCCGTTCGTTTGGCTGGCGGCGAAGATTTCGCCGCACTGACGGCGGAAAATTCGGAAGACGAAGCTACGAAGCTGGGCGGCGGCGACCTCGGGTATTTCTCCGCGAGTCGAATGCTGCCCGATTTTGTTGCGGCGGCGCTGAAACTGCGCCCGGGCGGGATCAGCAAACCGATCCGAACACGTCTCGGTTTTCACATTCTCAAATTAATTGACGTGCAGCAGGCACGGCAAAAAACATTCGACAAAGCGCGCGACGACATCGCTATCGAGCTGGCCAATCAGAAACGGGCCACAGCGATCCAACAGCTGATTGTCGATCTTGGCTCTCAGGCCGACTATTTGCGACCGCTTTAACCTCGGTCTGAGCGAACTTCTGGATTGCGCGACGGCAGTTTTCGCCGCAGGCTGAACAGGCGGCCAAAGCTGCGAAAAAGCCGCGGACAGTTCAATGGCGCGTCGAACCAGAAAAAATGTCGGTGTAATCGGGCTCGGCATCATCGGAAGCCGGGTCGCGGAAAATCTGCGTCGTCGGGGTTTTCCCGTGTTTGTCTGGAACCGAAACCCACTGCCTGTCCCGAATTTCGTGGGCGCGCCGGCAGAGTTGGCTGAAATGTGCGACTACATTCAGATTTTCGTCTCGGACGACGAGGCTCTGTTGGACGTGATCCGGCAGCTGGCACCGGCGCTCGCGCCGCGGCACATCGTTATTGCACATCCGACGGTTGCGCCTCATTCAATGCGAAGCGCCGCCGATTTGGTGGAACGGCGCGGGGCACGTTTCATCGAAGCTCCGTTCACCGGCAGCAAAATGGGCGCGGAAAAAGGCGAGCTCGTTTTTTACGTGGCCGGTGATGAAGTCGCATTGAGAGAAGCGCGCCCGATTCTGGAGGCGAGCTCGAAGGAAATCATCGAGATGGGTGAGATCGGGCAGGCGACTGTGGTCAAGCTCGCCACAAACATTGTCACTAGCGCGAGTGTTCAGGCCCTGGCTGAAGCGCTCGCACTGATCAACCACGCCGGCGTTTCCTCCGAGAAATTTGTGGCCGCGTTACAAAACAACGCCAGTAATTCCAAGACGCTGTCGATGAAATTGCCGAAAATGATCGAAGGCAATTTCGAACCGCACTTCGCGCTCAAGCACATGCTCAAAGACATGTTGATCGCGGGCCGTCTTGGCTTGTCGTATCATCTCGAACTCGCGGTCGCTACAGCCGCGCGCGATCGACTCCTCGAGCAGGAGCAACGCGGATACGCTGAGGAAGATTTTTCGGTGATTGCTCGCAAATATTTTCCGGAAATGCAGCTGCCCACAGTCGAGCAGGACTTGGAACTTTTTGAAAAACCGCCGCCGATTGAACCGGCGGCGACAATTTCGAGCATGGGTGAAGTAGCCGCTGCTGTGCAGGATGCTGATCTTGCGCCGCCTCCGGCGGAGCCAGCGCCGCAACCGCAGCCTGCGATGGAACAATTCGTTCCTGCGGAATCGTCCGGCGAATCAAACACGCCTGCGGCCGAACCAAATCAACCGGAGACGTCAGTCCCGGATGTTGTTTCACCCGAGGCCGTGCCTGAGCCGGAGGCTGAGCAGTCGGCCGCGACCAAGTCGCCGATGGATCTCCTCGCGAAGTTGCTCCGTGGTGAAGGCGCGCGTCCGGGCGAATCCTAAAGCAAACCGCGTCAGCGAATGACGGCGCAACTTCGCTCGCTCGATCGCGCATTTTTCGATCTATCCGCGCGCGTGAAGCTTCGCGTCAGTGGTGTTGATCGTTTGCGTTTCCTTAACGGACAACTGACAAACGATATTCGGAAGGCGACGGAGACGAGCGCCGTCGAAGCATGCGTCTTAAACGCGAAAGGCAAGATGGACGCTCACCTGTTTGCGCGCGCGCAAGCGGACTCCTTCTTGCTCGATGTTGATCCCGCACTTCAATCAACTTTTCAAACACGGCTCGAGCGCTACGTCATTGCCGACGATGTGCAGATCGAAGACGTGACCGCGCGATTGTCGATCTTTCATGTGACTGGCGGATCTCCGCCGAACTTTTCAATTCCGGCGCGGATCGCCTTGGCAAATCGCTTCGGTCGATCCGGTCACGATATTTCGTGCGAATCAACTCAACATGACCAGCTCGCGACCGAATTATCGAAAGAGTTTGAGTTTTGCGATGAAAATTGCGCGGAAGTTTTCCGAATCGAGCAAGGAATTCCGCGGTGGGGTCGCGAATTGACCGGTGACATCATTCCGATCGAAGCCAACCTTGAGCAGCGCTGCATCGATTATGATAAAGGTTGCTACATCGGTCAGGAAACCATTTCGCGCATGAAAATGTCGGGACAACGAAATAAGCAATTATGTGGATTGGTTTCGGTGAAAAATATTCCGCTGGCTCCTGGCATGCGATTGACCGGGCCCGAAGGAAAAGAAATTGGCTGGATCACAAGTGCCACCCGAAGCGATCCGCGAGAAATCGCGCTCGCTTACGTAAAGCGCGGGTTTAATTCGGTCGGATCCAGACTCGAAGCGACATCGGCGGAACATCCTGCTGTTCCCGCGGAGATTGTCGATCTTCCATTCGTCCGGTAGCGGGCAATGTAATTTCTTTCCCCGCTGTAATTTGCACGATTTTAGGTGTTGCCTTTTGAAGATCGAGGCGTGTAAAGTCGCGAATCTATGATATCGCCCATGAATCAGCGTCTGCTCGCCGAGATCGGCCGCACCCAGAGGCTGGAAATTCTCAACTCTCTCAAACGGACCAAGGGGATGTCCGTGAACGAGCTCGTCGAAAAAATGGGAATGAGTTATATGGGGATCAAGCAGCATTGCCTCACCCTTCAGCGGGATGGCTATCTCGATACCTGGCGACGCCCGCAAAAAATGGGGAGGCCGGAAATGGTTTATCGGCTGACCCGACGAAGCCACGATCTTTTCCCGGCCGACAGCAATGAGTTTACCCTCGAGCTGCTCAAATCAATTCGCGACATTTACGGACCGAATGCACCGGAAAAGCTTCTTTACAATGTTTTTGAGACACGCACCGCGGCATTGAAAGCAAAGGTAAAAGGCGAGAACGTGGTCGAGCGCGCAAAATGGCTGGCCAAAGTGCGCGATGGCGAAGGTTACATGGCCCAATTTCTTCCCTCGGAAAAAGATGGCCCGCAAATTTTGGAATGTCATTCGCCGATTTTTAATTTGCTTGAGAAATATCCGATCATTGGCCGGCTCGAGCAGGACATGTTTGAAGCCCTTCTCGGAACGAGCGTCCGGCGTGAGGAAACGCGCACGAGCGGACTCTACGAGTGCGCGTTTTATTTCGCCGCCTGATTCATTGTCGATTTTGCGCGGCGTGATTTCTTCTTTCGCATCCGACTAATTTCTGTTGATTGAAGGCCCATGGCTCGGGCCTTTCCCAGCGCGGTTATTGAGAACCTCCGGCCGTTGATTAACGGCGGACGTTACCCGGTCAAGCGCATCGTTGAAGACGATCTTGCCGTCGAAGCCGATGTTTTTAAAGACGGTCACGACGTCGTCGCTGCAGCTTTGAAATGGCGGCTGGTTGGTGAAGCTCGCTGGCACGAGACAGCAATGTCGCTTGTCGACAACGATCGTTGGCGCGGGATTTGTTCGCTGAATGAGATCGGTCTTTACGAGTATACCGTTGAAGCTTGGACCGACAGTTTTCGGAGCTGGCGCGATGAGTTTACAAAAAAATTCGAAGCGGGGATTTCGGATCTGACTGCTGAAGGGCTGGAAGGCGCGGCCCTGGTTGAAGCGGCAGGAAAACGTGCCCACGTCGCGGAGGATTCAGCGCGGCTCTGCGAGCTGTCGGAATGCATTCGTACGGCAGACGACGCGCAGATCAATAACATCGTCCATTCGGGCGAGCTCGAAGTGTTGATGGCGACTTATCCTGACCGTTCGTGGGCGACGCAATACGTGCCGCCACCGCGGGTGATTGTCGAGCGCAAGGAAGCGCAAATTGCGGCCTGGTACGAATTTTTTCCGCGCTCGGCTGAAGGCCGCGGCGATCGTGGATCGACATTTCGCGATTGTTTGCCGCGAGTGGATGACGCGAGAGCAATGGGCTTCAACGTAATTTATTTCCCGCCGATTCATCCGATCGGCCATACGAATCGCAAAGGGCGAAACAATTCTGTCACTGCTGAACCGGGCGATCCGGGCGTGCCGTGGGCAATCGGGAGCGAGGCCGGCGGTCACAAGGCAGTCGACCCGGCGCTGGGTTCGCTGGCGGATTTCGATTGGCTGCAAAGGGAAGTGCGAAAACGCGGAATGGAGATCGCGCTCGATTTCGCGATCAATTGTTCGCCGGACCATCCCTACGTCCGCGAACATCCCGATTGGTTCTATCAGCGACCAGACGGCTCGATCAAATTCGCTGAGAACCCGCCAAAAAAATACGAGGACATTTTCCCGTTGAATTTTCGCTGCGAAAAATGGGCCGAACTTTGGGCGGAAATGGTGAGCATCGTGCTTTTCTGGGCCGGCCGCGGTGTGCGCACGTTCCGAGTCGATAATCCGCACACCAAACCAGTCGCGTTTTGGGAATACTTGATTGCGCGCGTTCGCGAAAAATATCCGGACACTATCTTGCTCGCCGAAGCGTTCACCCGGCCGAAGATGATGAAGGAGCTGGCCAAGGCCGGATTCAGCCAAAGTTACACCTACTTCACGTGGCGAAATACAAAGCAGGAACTGACGGAATATTTGACCGAGCTGACGCAAACGGAGATGCGCGAATATTTTCGGGGAAACCTGTGGCCAAACACTCCCGATATTCTGTCGCCTTATTTACAGGATGGCGGACGCCCGGCTTTCATCATTCGCGCGGTGCTGGCCGCGACCCTCTCACCGCTTTACGGCATCTACAGCGGATACGAGCTTTGTGAGAACGAAACGTTGCCGGAGCGCGAGGAATATCTCGACTCGGAAAAGTATCAATTCAAAGAACGCGATTGGGACGCACCCGGTAACATCAAAGATTGGATCACGCGCTTGAATGAAATCCGGCGGACAAATCGCGCGCTCCGTTTTTACGATAACCTGCGTTTCTATGACGCCGACAACGACGCGATTATTTGTTATGGAAAAATGACCGCGGCGCGCGACAACATTATTTTGGTTGTGGTCAATCTCGACCCACATCGAAAACAACATGCGTTTGTCGATGTTCCGATCGATCAGTTTGGTTCGATAGAGGGCGACGCCTTTCAGGTCCACGATCTTTTGAGCGAAGCGCGTTACATTTGGCACGGCCGCCGCAATTATGTAGAGCTCGACCCTGAGATTCAGCCGGCACACATTTTCCGTATCCGCCGCTGGATCGAAGGAGACCGATTTGCCTGAGCAACTCCGTTATTTGAACGAGGTTTAACTCGTAGCCGTCTATTTGCATACGGTGCGGTGGCGTCTATGATTACAGCACTTTTGGCATGAAACTTTTGCTCCCGCTGATCGCTGCTGCGATCGGAACTCCATTGTTTGCACAAACCGTAACACCGAGCGCGACTCCGCCAGCTGCGGCTACGCCATCATTGGTCCCCGACATTCATTCCAAGACGATCCTGGAAACGCTGATCGCCGCCGGGCCGGTGATGCTCGCGCTTTTCGCGCTCTCAGTCTTCTTTGTCATGCTCGTCATTGTTTACCTGATGACGATTCGCCGCGGCGCGGTTGTGTCGAGCGGTTACATGGCCACGGCGGACGCACTGTTACGAAAACGTGATTATCTTGGATTGCTTGCGGTTTCGAACCGGCACGGCGAAGCGATTGCCCGCGTCGTCCAAAAAATGCTCGATTTCATCACTAAAAACCCGAACGCCGATCTCCAACAGGTGCGCGAGATTGCAGAGACCGAAGGGACTCGAGTGGCGACGAGTCTGAACAACCGCGTAATTTATCTGGCCGACATTGGAATGATCGCGCCACTGCTCGGATTGCTCGGCACCGTTCTTGGGATCATTCGCTCGTTCGGCGCGCTCGGCGCGGATCTGGGCACAGCGCGCTACGTTTTATTGTCGAAGGGAATCAGCGAAGCGTTAGTCAATACCTGCGCCGGACTCGCGATAGGAATTCCGGCGATGATTTTCTACGCGTTCTTTCGCGGCAAAGCGCAAAAGCTTATCTCCGAATTGGAATCCGCTTCCACTCACGTGCTGGCTTTGCTCTCACTCGGGTACGACAAACGCACTGAGCGCACGCCGGTCATGATTGAGGACGAGCTATAACCGAACCTTTCCTCGCAAGACCGACATCTTTCTTTCATGAATCTGCGTAGCCACGCGCCGTTGCATCATCCCGGCATTCAGCTCGCGCCGCTCGTCGACGTGCTGTTGCTCCTCCTGATTTTCTTTCTTCTGACCTGGAATGCGGCACGGAACGAAAACGAGCTCGACGTGAAAGTGCCGAAAGCGTCGTCCGCGAAAGAAAAGAGCGCACCGATCGGTGATGTGGTGGTGAACGTGAGAGCAGATGGCAACGTCATCGTAAATCGACGAACGCTCACCGGCGCGGAACTGACTGACCTGCTCAAGAGCCTTGTCCAACTCAATTCCGAACAAGCAGTGATCATTCGCGGCGATGAAGCGGGCGCTTACAAAAATATCATCGGCGTGCTGAACATTTGTACCGAAGCGGGAATATCCAACGTCGCCTTCGCGACTGCAAAATGAAAACTGCGCGCGGCGCGGCCGGTCTTCTCGGACTGGCGATGCTGTTTTGGATTGTCGATCTGGGTCTCGCTCAGGGACCGCCCGGGCCGCCGCCGGTGACGCGCGCGTTGCCGGTTGAAGAAACACGGGAACCACCGCCCGCGGCGGAGACGGAACAGCCCGAAAAGCGCCAGCTCGAGTACGCCAACGCGCTGTTCACCCGAAAACTCTACGATCTCGCCATTCCCGAGTATCAAAAATATCTGGACGATTATCCGGGGGCGTCCGGCCGCCCGAATGCCTATTTCTCGTTAGGCGAGTGTTATCGCAATCTAAACAAATCGTCCACGGCACGGACGAACTTTCAAAAAGTACTGAACGATTACGGGGAAAGCGAGTTCGCCGGCCCTGCCGCCTACGCATTGGCGGAGATGGCGTTTACTCAAAAAGATTATGCGACCGCGCTTCCGCTCTTTCATCGGTCCGCCGCGAAATCAAAAGACGCAGCAGTCGCGCTTTCCGCCCATTATTTCGAAGCGCGCTGTCTCGAAGCGCTCGATCACAAGGATGAAGCTTGCGACATTTATCAGCAGGTCGCCGAAGCGAAAAATCCGAATCCGTATCGCGAGGATGCGCGCGAAACCGCCGCCCGCATCGCGCTCGCGCGCGGCCGAAAAGCAGACGCGTTGAAACAATACGAGGCGCTTTCCAACGAGGCACAAAAACCGGCGCTAAAAGCCGAAACGACTGTCCGCGCCGGTTTGATCGCGTTGGATATTCTGCAGTCTGACAAGGGCAAACTCGACAAAGGCATGTCAGATAAAGCGATGGCGCTTTTGCAGAAAGGTCGCTCGTTATCCGAAGCCGGCCGCTGGCGTTCACTGGCACAGCTTGGCATTTTGCGGCTGCAATTTCAGACCGGCCAATTCGCGCAGCTCCTGAGCGATTACAAAAAGGCGCAGCAACAGTTGCCGGAAGAGATGCGCGCGGAAGTAATGTTGCTCGCGGCGAACAGTCAGCGCCAGGTCGGACACGCCAAGGAAGCCGAAGCGCTTTATCGCGAAATTATCGACAAATATCCGGGGCGCGAGGAAGCCAAAGAGGCCGCGTTTGAGCGGCTCATCAACATTTATAACTCGGATCCTTCGACGCTCCCACCCGAGGTCGATCAATTTCTCGCTACTAATCCGCCAGCCGAACGCGCTGATCAGGCGAAACTGTTCAAGGCCGAGGCTCTTTACAAACAACAAAATTATCCGCGTGCAGCCCCGATTTTCTCCGAACTGCGCGCTTCACAGCTCGCACCGAAACTGCGCGCCGAAGCGGCGTATCAACTCGGCTCCTGTTATCTGCAAATGAAGGACGTGGCCGGAATCGTTGAAGCGTTCGGATTCTTTGTTCAGGCTTTTCCTGACAATCCGCTCGCGTCCGGGGCCTTTGCCCGTCGCGCCGAAACCTACGAGAGTGACAAAAACTACGACGCCGCTCTCTCCGATTGGAATGCGATCCTGACCAAATATCCCGGCGCGCGTGACCGCGAGGAAGCGTTGCAGCACAAGGCGCTCATTCTTGGTCAGCAACAAAATCCAAAGGGAATGAGCGATACGTTTCGTCAGCTGCTGAAGGATTTTCCGAAAAGCCCGGCCGCGTCGATGGCGCATTACTACATCGGTAAATCCGCGTTTGAAATGAAAGATTACAAGACCGCGCTGGCTTCCCTCAACACGGCGCGTCAACTCGATAAAGATCACTACTACGTTCTGGCGACAATCCGCATCATTTCGTCCTATTTCGGTTTGCACGATCGCGCGGCAGTCACGCGTGAGGTCGATGGATTTCTCGCCGCCAATGCACCTGGGACGATCCCTGCCGAGATCCTGGAATGGTTGGGAATTGGATATTACAACGAGAAAAATTACGCTGCCGCCGAGAAATACCTCGGTGTGCTCGGCAAGATCGACAATCCTCCGGTCAAACCGGATTTCTGGTTTTATCTCGGTGACGCCGCCGCGAAACAGCAAAAGTTTGATGAATCGGAAAACGCGCTCGGCAAATATCTGCAGGTCGCGACCGATCCGGCGGGAAAAGCCAAAGTGCTGTTGAAGCTTGGCGAGGTGAAGATCGCAGCTCACAAACCAGACGAGGCGCAGAAGATCGCCGAGCAAATCATGGTGCTTCAACCGGAAGGACAGGTGAATGCGCAGGCGCGTCTGCTCGCGGGCGATGTTCAATTCGAACGCGGCCATTTTGATGAAGCGAGCAAGGCGTTCATGGGCGTCGCTTTGCTCTATGACGATCCGGCGATCACGCCGCGCGCTTTACAAAAAGCCGCGATCGCTTATCAGCGCGCCGGAAACACTGCGGAAGCCGACAAAGTCGCGCGGCAACTGCGCGAGAAATATCCCAACTACGCCGGCGGATAAGAACAGTGACAAGTGACCAGCGCTCGGTGCCGCATCTCGTCACTTGTCACTTCTGTTTCGATCTGATCTCATTGCGCCATGGAAAAATTTCGTCCCTGGCTCGCGGAATTTATTGGAACATTTGCTCTCATCTTTGTCGGCATCGGAGCGATTAAAACGGCCGGACACGACGTTCTTGGCGTCGCGCTGGCGCACGGTCTGACCATCGCGGCTTTTGTCTCCGCCACCTTGCACATTTCGGGAGGCAACTTGAATCCGGCAGTCACCTTCGGCTTACTTTGCGGCGGCCACATGACGTTGGCCAAAGCCATTCGTTACTGGAGCGCGCAACTTCTGGGTGGGTTCGTTGCCGCGCTGATTTGCCTCAGCCTTTTTGGACGCGATGTAGTGGTGATGGGAACCCCGCAGCTCGCAATTAATTTGACCGGAATCCAGGGAATTTTGGTCGAGGCGATTCTCACATTTTTTCTGGTCTTCGTCGTTTTTGGAACGGCGGTGGACGAGCGCGGCCGCAGCCCTGGTTTTGCTGGATTTGCCATCGGCGCGACCATTACCCTCGACATTTTGTTCGGTGGTCCGTTGACCGGCGCGGCAATGAATCCCGCACGCGTCTTCGGACCAGCTCTGGCCTCGTGGTTTTGGCACGACCATTATGTTTACTGGATCGGGCCATTAATCGGCGGCGCGCTCGGCGGATTTGTTTACGGATTGTTTATCGAACGTAAACCAGTCGCGACCTAAGCGAGCGCGAGCGTTTCGATCGGCAACGGCGCCAGAAATTCTTTGGTTTGATCGATTCGCAACACCGGTCGAGCCAGATGCGCGGCCAGAAAACTGGTGTCAGGCAACGGTGCGATTCCGGCTTGAGCCTGAATTTCGCATTTCGCGAGTTTCGCAACAACCCGTGAGAGTTTCGCGGTCAGCTCTCGATTATCCGTGAATTGGACAGCGCAAACGCCGGGTGCGGTCGCTTCGACAAAGGGCGAAAGCATAAATGCGTGCTGCAATAAAATATCGTCGATCACATTTTCCTGCGCGCGCTCGCGCGTTCTGATGACGACCTGCAAACAGCGCGCCAGGGCCTGACTTGGAGTCATGCCTTTTGCCACACCTGCTTTTTCAGCGAGCTCGTTAAGTTGAATGATCGACACTTTTGATTTCGAAGCGTCGATTAATGCCACCGGTTGCGCCCGCAATTTGGGATGATGCCGGATCGCGGCCTGTAAATAGAAATTGGGCAAATAGATTGTCGCGAACATTAATTTGCGGCAACGTTTTCGAGTCGATTGAGATGCGAGCGTTGAATACGAAATCGCAAATACGAAATCGCGTTCTCTTTTTCCAGAGTTTCAAGCGTCCACGAATTTTCGAGAACGATTTTTAACTGGGCGCTGCTGACCAGGCTTTGCGGATTGATGATGAGACATGCAGTTGGTGCAGCTTCAACGAGCCGTTGCAAACGATACCAGCTCGTCTTGGGAATTTTCCGCAGCTCCTCAATCGCGTTCAGAACAAGATCGACAATCACCAGCGGAAAATTGCCGTCGCGCAAAAGGAGATCGGCCGCTTTGACGGCGTCGAACGCTTTCCGGCAGCGGATCCAGAGCAAATGGCGCAGGGCGGAATTGTCCGATGAGCCGGGGTCGAACGAATCAGAGCCGTCAATCAACGCGACGAAGTGCTGATCTCGTTGCGCCGACCGCAGAAGCCCGTGAACGAGCGAAGCGCTTCCGGCGCTGCGTTTCGGCGCGATTAATTCCGTAATCGCGCTTTTCGGCAGGCCGCCGCCGCCGATTTGATCCAAAAAAGACAAACCAGTCTGTAAAACAGCTGCGCCTGGAGGAAAGGGGTGGGGGAAACGCTCCGCCAGCAACCTTCGAAGATCGACAATTTTCCCTGCTGCCACGAAGGAACCATGGCACGAAAAGGGGATATGTTCAAGCGAACATTTTTCAGGGAGCCTCTGCTACTGTTTCTTTCGCCGTTCGTGCTTGCGCACGAGCGAGACCATCACGCCTTGAATTTTTAATTCGCGCGCCGGGATCAAGTTCGGATAGCGCGAATTCTCCGCTTTCAAATAAGGCCGGCCATGATCGACCACGTATCGTTTCAAAGTCGTCTCACCGTCAATCAACGCGGCCACAATGTCGCCATTATGAACTTCTTTGCTTTGTTCCAGAATCACGATGTCGCCATCGACAATGTGCGCGCCGATCATTGAATCGCCCCGAACTCGCAGCGCAAATGTGCCGTGATTCTTGGAAACATTGGCCGACCGCGTATCGAGCGAGACGTGCCCCTCGACGTCCTGCTCGGTCAATGCGGACATGCCCGCCGGAATTTGCCCGTAAATCGGGACGTCGTGGATTCGCACTTTTTGCACGGGCGTGATCAATGCGCGCGCTTTGCCGGCGTGGCGTTGGAGAAATCCTTTCCGCTCGAGGGCGGCGAGGTATTGCATCACCGAAGTTTGACTGGCGAAACGAAAATGGCTTTGGATTTCGCGCGTGCTAGGGGTGATTCCTTTTTCGCGCTGCTCGCGTTGGATGAAATCGAGGACGCTCTTCTGTCGCTCCGTGAGCATGAACTCAGCATCGGCGCACTAGGTCGCCGATGCAAGTTCAAATGAACATGAATTGTCATCCCGAGCGCAAGCGAGGGATCTCGCAGTCGAAGCGCAGATCACACACAGTAGTTTGTGTGGTCAATCACCCACTGAGACGATCCTTCACTTCGTTCAGGATGACTTATGCGCCAGGTTCGGCTGGATTGCGGTTCGGATAGGGCGGCAGTGGTGGCAGCTCGTAGCGTTTTGTCTTCAGCTCTTCCTCGATTTGCTGGATCGCGCGATCAAGCTGCTGGTCTTCGCCGTGAAATTCCTTCGCCGGATCGTTGTCGACCACAATATCGGGGTCGACACCGTGACCTTCGATGATCCATTCTTTTCCGTCCTTGGAATAAAGTGCGAACTCCGGTTTGAAGAACTGGCCGCCGTCGACCAGCGGAAGCGAATTGCGAATTCCGACCACGCCGCCCCAGGTCCGCTTCCCGATCAATTTGCCGAGGCCAAGTGTTTTGAAGCGGAACGGAAAAATATCGCCGTCGGATGCGGAGAATTCATTGATCAAGGTGACCATTGGACCCATGAACGCGTGCGCCGGATCGGGTTGTGGCATTCCGTTGCGCGCGATTCCTACCATCACGAACGCCCGCCGCAATCGCTCGATCACCAGCGGCGAAACAAACCCGCCCCCGTTTCCGCGAACATCGACAATCAGCGCGTGTTTGCGGATTTGAGGGAAATAAAGCTTGGTGAATTCGTTCAGACCGGGACGCCCCATGTCCGGAATGTGGAGATAACCGACTTCGCCGCCGGTTTTCTTCGTCACGTAATCCATGTTCTTTTGGATCCAATCTAAATAATAGAGCGGACCTTCGTTCGCCGTCGGCACAACGGTCACATCCCGCGCGCCTGCATCAGATGGCTTCGAATTGACGCGCAGGATCACCTGTTTGTCGGCCGTGCCAATCAGCGCTTGGTAAAGATTCGGAAGCGATGAAACCTGCGTGCCGTTAATCGCCAGAATGTAATCGCCGGCTTTCACGTTCACGCCTACGGCCGTGAGCGGCGAGCGCGTGTGCTTGTCCCAGTTTTCACCGGGCAGGATGCGATCGATCCGATAAGCGCGCGTGGCCGGGTCACGTGAAAGTTCCGCGCCGAGTAAGCCAAGCTTCACTCGCGGCGTGTCGGGACGATCGCCCCCGGCGACGTAGGTGTGGCCACTGTTCAATTCCGCGATCAATTCGCCGAGTAAATAGGTGAGATCGTTGCGATGGTTCACGAAAGGGACAAGCGCGGCGTATTTGTCGCGCATCGCTTTCCAATCGACGCCGTTCATGGTTGGCGAAAAGAAGAAATCGCGCATGTGCCGCCAACATTCGAAATAGATCTGGTTCCACTCCGCGTGCCGGTCGAGTTGCATATCCAGTCCCTCGATTTTGTGCTCGTGGTCCTTGGTCTCGATCTTGTCCTTCGGCAGATCGATGATCGCGTAATCCTTTTTGCTTTTTACGAGCATCTTTTTGCCGTCGAACGTGATCTGGTAATCATTCGCATCGCCAAGCACTGTCTCTTTGCGATCTTCTAGGCTGTAGGCGCAGAGATGTGATTTCCGATCGCGGCCATCGCCGTCATCGTCGTCCTCGCCGGCGTCGTCTCCAGCGGTTCGACGGAGATAAAAGATGCGATCGTCGACCATTCGGATGTTCCGGTAATTTCCAGGCGTGATCTCGAGACCGACAATGCGGTTTTGAATTCCGTCGGTGTCGACTTTAACCACGACCGGCTTCTTCGGCTTGGTGACTTCCGGTTTCTTTTCTTCCGGCTTTTTCTCGCCGGCCGCTTTCTCTTCCGGCTTTTTTTCCTCCGCTTCCTTGGCCTTCTCCTTCTCGCGTTTTTGTTCCGCCTTTCCTACTTCATTGCTCTTCGGCCCGAGCGGGTTCTCGGTATCTTTGGCGAGCGTCACCAAGTAAACGCGCTCCATGTCGCGATAGATGTTCGCGAACTCCTCGTCGCCGAATGTTGGTTTGAAATCGCGGGCCGAGGCGAGGAGCAAATATTTACCATCGTCGCTGAAAACGGGCTCGGCCGAACCGTACCAATTGTCGGTCACCGCCGTTTGCTGCTTGTTCGCGAGCGAATAGAGATAGACCCGCGGGAGTCCGTTTTCTTCCGGCCGTCCCCACGCGATCCATTGACTGTCCGGCGACCAATTGAAAATTTCGATCTCACCCCATTTGTCCTGATCGACTTGCGTCACCGTTTTTGTCGCGACATCGACATAACGCAGCCGTTGCAAACGATCGCTCCAAAGCAGCTTCTTGCTGTCGGGCGACCAAAGAGGTTTGTAGTAATAAGTGTCGGCGCCGCTGGTCAGCTGCACCGCGTCGCCTTTGCCGTCCTGCCCGCGGAGATACAATTCATTTTCGCCGGTCGCGTCTGAGTTGTAGGCGATCCACTTTCCGTCGGGCGACCAAACCGCGTCGCGTTCGTGCGCGTTCGATGTCTTGGTCAAGTTACGCGGCGTGCCGTCTCTTGCCGGGACCGAGAAAAGATCGCCGCGCGCGACCACGATCGTCCGTTCCCCATCGGGCGCGAGATTTACCGACTCGATATGTTTTGCTGCATCAACCAGAGCCGAGCGTCCAATCGCGAGATCTTCCTTGATCTCAATTGGTAATGGCGTGGTCTGGCCGCTCTTCAAATCGTATCGCCAGATGTAGCCGGCCTGTTCGAAAACGATCGACTCTTTCCCGATCGACGGAAATTTGATGTCGAAATCTTTGAAGCTCGTGAGTTGTTTCGTTTCCTTTGAGGCAAGATCGACAACGAACAAATTCATCCGGCCGTCCCGATCGGAAATGAAATAGATTTTGTTGTCCGGTCCCCACATCGGGCAGATATCCTGCGCCGGATTATTGGTCAGGTTCTCGGTTGCGCCGGTTTTGAAATCGTGGATCCAAATGTCGTCGGCCATTCCGCCGCGATAATGTTTCCAAGTCCGGAATTCGCGGAAGACGCGGTTGAACGCCATTTTCGAATCGTCCGGTGAAAACGAAGTGAACCCGCCGCGCGGCACCGGCACTTGTTGCGGCAGTTCGGTATCGAGACCGACGGTGAAGAGGGAGCCGATAAAATCGTTGAATGATTTCATCCGCGAACGAAACACAACCAGCGGTTTCGTGTTCTCCCACGCCATCACGATGTTGTTCGGTCCCATGCGATCCGAAACGTCGTCGCGACCAAGTGTAGCCGAGATCGTGAGTCGCTTTGGCGCGCCGCCTTCGGCCGGCATTACGTAAACTTCGCGGTTGCCATCGTATTCCGAAGTGAACGCGACCTGTTTGCCGTCAGGGGAAAATCGCGGGAATGAAGTATAACCAGGGCCGCTGGTTAAACGCCGTGCGATGCCGCCATCTTTGCCGACGGTGTAAAGCTCGCCCGCGTAACAAAAAACAATTTCACGGTCGTTCGTCGTTGGAAACCGTAGAAGCCGGGTCGTATTCGGCAGTGACTGGGCCGAAGCCGCTAACATCGACAATGAAAAATAAACCGAGACCAAAAGAAGAATTCGAGAACGCATAAAATGCAGGATTGAGAAACGAAAGCAGAAAGCTGGTTACTGACCTTCTCGAATGCAAGGCCGAATTCGGGGTTTCAATCGCCAACGCGCGCGCTCTGTTGTTCCGGAACCGCTCTAAAATTTTCCAAGCTGCCGAAACCAATGCAGGGCGCGTTGAATCTCGGCGCTCTTGAGAGCGTGGCCACCAAAGAACTTTTCCAGTCGCACGTCCTTAAAACCGGTTCGCTTTAGCGAATAATACACGCCCTCTTGCGAACCTGGCGGAGCGATCTGGTCGGTTGTGCCGCTGCTAATCCAAATCGGCGTATTCAGAAATTCCGCCGGCGGTTGATATTCTTTGTAAGCTACGGTCACCCGGTCGGAATTAATTCCGGCGAGGAAAATGCCGCAAATTTTTAGTCCCGAATTCTTCGCCAGCATTGCGGCGAGAATTCCGCTCCGCTTTGCCCCGCCCGAGAATCCCGCGAATGCGACCGGCCATTGCGCTGATTGGGGCCAATCATTCCGAATCATCTGCAATCCGGCGGTCAACATCGACAACCGCCATTGAAGCGAGTCAGCGCGTGGGCGAATGGTCGCGTCAGTCGCCAGCACCACCCAACCCTCCTTTGTCGCCGCGTCTCGATACCATGGCGCGTCCATCGGACTGGTCCGATCGAGATCGGTAGTGGACGTAACAATCAAAATCGGCCACGGCCGCGAAGGATCAAAGCCCTTTGGAAACATCAACAGTGCGCGACCAGTAGTCGGTCGCGGGTTGCCGCCCTGTGCGGCATATTCCTGGAAGTAATTGCTGACCGGAAAGCGAATCTCGCACTTTCCGCCCACCGGAACGTCTTGCCCGGCGAGTTTGGCTGCGTCGCTCTCACGAACAAACAATTGGTGCCCGGCGAACAAGCCAGTCACCAGCATGCAGTAAACGGATCTCCTCGTAAGATCGACAATGGAGAACCGCGCGCTCACGGGTTTCAGGTTTTACTCTAGGAGACAGTCGCGCTTCCAGGGATAAAAGTTTTCGCTTCCTTGAATGGCAATTTCTTCCGTAACTCGCGCTGGAGCAGCCAAAGACTGATGCAGGCCTGAAGAACGCTTCGCGTTCGTCCATGCGCGTCGGGCTGTCATTCTGCACGTTGTATAAAAAACATTGTGACATCAGTCGGGTTCCTGGTACAAAGACAACGGTCTGCGCGCACGTCGCAGAAAAAGAAAAAAGCCTCCTATGAAAAGAAAATCTGTTTTTCGATCCGGCTTCTTTAATCCACGCGTCCTCCTCGCTTTTGCGCTCTGCTCGTCCGGCGTTTTCCTCGCGCTGATCGGGTTTGGCATCTTCTCAGGCGTGCCTGCCCAGGCACAGGGAAAACAGGGTCAAGAGACCGGTGATGTCCAGGTCGGTACGTCGTATCATCACGATGTCTCTCCACCGATGCGCGATATGCCGTCCATGACCGCCGCCGATGTGAGACAAGAGGGTGAGCACGAGGCTAATGAGAACCCGAAGGTGCCGTACCGCCATCAAGACAGCTTCGACCCAGTCATACAACGCAGTCACGTATCCATTCTGAGCGTGTTGGCGCCCAGCCTACCCGCCGTCCTCCTCAACTTTGACGGCATTCCTTTCCCCGGCGTCGGTTGCAACTGCGCACCGCCCGATACCAATGGGGCGGTGGGATTAACCCAATACCTTCAAATCGTAAATGAAGGTTATCAGGTCTTTAATAAATCCACAGGCGCTTCGGCCCCGGGGTATCCCAAAAGCATCTCTTCCGTCTGGACTGGCTTTGGCGGCGTCTGCGAGACGAGCGGACATGGCGATCCGGTCATGCTCTACGATCACCTCGCCAACCGCTGGATCATCAGCCAGTTTGCCGGCGTGGCCGGCGGTCCGGTAACTGATGAATGCGTGGCCGTCTCCACTAGCGCCGACGCCACCGGCACTTACAACCGCTACGGATTCCACCTCGGGACTAATTTTTTCGACTACCCCCACCTCAGTGTCTGGCCCGACGGTTACTATATGAGCATGAACGTATTCACGCCCGATGGCAGCGCTTATCTGGGTCCCCAGGCTTTCGCGTTCGATCGCACAAAAATGCTGGCCGGCTCGTCAGCTACCTTCATCAGCCCGCGTGGACCTTTGGGTGGTACCATCGACCCGTTCTTGCCCGCTGATCTTGACGGTCCAACATTGCCCCCGGCCGGCGCGCCGAACACGTTCGTAGGATTCCCGGGACAGGCGACCGCTCAAAATTACACGACCTATCACTTTCACGTGGATTTTACGACACCGGCGAATTCGACCTTTACTACATTTGCTACTCCACCAGCTGCGGGCTTCACGGCGCTCTGTCCTACGACCCGCGCTTGCGTGCCCCAAAAGGGAGTAACCGCGTCAAATAACCTCGATGGCATTGGCGACCGTTTGATGTTCCGCCTGGCCTATCGCAATTTCGGCGACCACGAAGCAGTCGTCAGCAATTATGCCGTGAGTGCCAGCGGAGTGGCGGGCGTCCGCTGGTTCGAGCTGCGCAACGTTACCAACGGACCGGTCACAGTCTATCAGGAGAGCACCTACCAGCCCGACACCACCTGGCGCTGGATGGGCAGCGCGGCCATGGACGGACAGGGAAATCTCGCCATCGGCTTTAGTGCTTCAAGCTCCGCTATCAACCCCCAGCTCCGCTACGCCGCGCGGCTGGCGACCGATCCCATAAACACTCTGGGGCAGGGTGAAGCCCATCTGTTTGATGGCACTGGGAGTCAGAGCGGCACTAGCAACCGCTGGGGCGATTACAGTTCGTTGAGCATCGATCCGGTAGACGACACCACTTTCTGGTACACTAACGAATACTACTCCACGACGGCTACCTTCAACTGGCGCACGCGCATCGGCAGCTTCAAAATAGCATCCGCGGCCCCGACCCCGACACCTACTCCGACGCCAACAGCTACTCCAACCCCGACGGCAACACCAACACCAGCGCCAACTCCGACGCCAACAGCTACTCCAACCCCGACGCCAACACCAACACCAACACCAACACCAGCGCCAACTCCAACACCAACAGCGACGCCTACTCCAACTCCGGCGCCGACAGCTACTCCAACGCCAACGCCAAGCGGAGTGCCGGCTGCTCCAACAGGATTGACGGCAAGGACCACTGGTAACAACTCAGCTGCGCTGAGTTGGACTGCCTCAGCGCGCGCCACGAGCTACAAAGTGAAGCGTTCCACCGTTAACGGGGGGCCGTACACTGTGATAGCTACCGTAACGACCACGAGTTATACGGATACAGCGGTCGTTGATGAGAGTACCTACTACTACGTTGTCTCAGCAGTCAACACGGCAGGAGAAAGCCCGAACTCCAGCCAGGCAAGTGTGCTAATTCATTAAAAAGGCGCTCACTTACAACACCAGAGCCTAGAAGAGTGCAAAGACAGTGGCGATCGTGCTTTGGATCGCGTAAGTGGGTGCGATGATCCTGCGAACGCTGAGAATTGATAGTTGAGAGTGCGGTCTCAGGAGGCCGTCGCGCTCGCCGGAATAAAGTCGGCGCCGTCTTCGAATCTTAATTTCCTGTTCAGTTCACGCCGCAACAGCAACAGATTCATGCAGGCTTGGAGCACCTGCGACCCGACTGAGAGATACCAAACAAGTTTGATGTCGAACCCCGGCGTGCGCGAGAGCAGCAGCGCCGGCAGCGCAAAAAGAACCAGACGCGACGCTGAACTTAATAACGGCGGTATTGTATTGCCGAGTCCCTGAAACATGCTCGAGCTGGTAAATACAATTCCGGCGGCCACAAAATTCAACGCGACGATGCGGAGATAATCGCTGCCGAATTGAATCACCGCGGCGTCCTTTGAAAAAAAGCGGATCATCGTTTCCGGTGCGAGCCACGTGATCAAAGCGAGCACCAGCATCATTAAAGCCGCAATGCCAAGTCCCGATTTAACCGACTGCCGAACGCGATCGGCCTGACGGCCGCCGAAGTTTTGTCCGACCACAGGCGAGACCGCGAAACTGAGCGCGACCACCGGCAAAAAGAGTGCCTGCATCACGCGTGCCCCGACGCCGAATCCAGCCTGCGCCGCCGGACCGAAATTTCGAATGATCACATAAACGATCATGATGTAGACAAAGAGCAGGACAAACTCAGCGCCGGCCGGCACGCCAATGCGCAGCATCGCACTCCAGATTTTCGTCTGCGGGCGGAACAGCGGAAATCGAAAACGCAGATAATGATATTTTTTCTCGAAGTACCAGATGATGAGCAGATCGGCGACGAGAATGGAGATGAAGGTCGCCAACGCCGCGCCGGTTACGCCGAGTCTTGGAAATCCGACCCAGCCAAAAATCAAAAACGGCGCGAGCACCATGTTGAGGACAACGCTGAGCACTTGAAAAATCACCGGGGCCTGGACGATTCCAGTCGCGCGCAACGCGGAGCCCATCGAGACGAGCGGAAATTGCAGCAGCAACGCCGGAAGAAACCAGCGCAGATAAGCCTTGGCCAAGCCCGCCGTAGTTGTGTCCGCGCTCAGTGAATTTGCGTAAGCATCCATCGAAAGAAATCCGACCGCGCCCAACGCGAGCGCGATCAAGATCGACATCGCGCACGATTGATTGAAGACGAGCTCCGCGTGCGCCTGATCTTTGCGACCCGCGGCTTGCGAGATTAATGCCGTTGTTCCCACGCCGAGCATTTGGGTCAGCGCCAGCACGATCATGGTGAGATTTCCAGCCACGCCGACGGCTGCAATCGCTTCCTTGCCGAGGCGACCGACCCAAAAAAGATCCGCCAGCAAGTAAAGCGTCTGCACCACCATGCTCACAGCCATGAAGGCTGACATGTGCAGCAAATGTCTGGTCACCGATCCCTGGGTCAGATCTTTCATGCGGTGCTTCCGAAATCCTGTCGCGGCCGCGGCATTCGCTGCAACAGAAATCGAAAACGATTTCTGAACCGCCAGTCCGGCTCGGACCTACACTTTCTCCGCGACGATTTCGAGCACGAGCGGAGTCAGCATGAACGAAGCCTCTTGTTTTTCGGCTGCAATCAGATCGGCCCGGACTTTGTCTGCAAACGTCGCGTCGATTCGGCCGAGTTCTTGCAATCGCAAAAGATGGACTTGAATGAAAGCGGCCGGCCACTGCCACATGTAATCGCTCGGTTGCAGGCAAAAAATTCGCGGCGCTACCGAGCGCACCGCGAATCCGTTCTTCGTTAACCATGATGGTAATTGCAGGCCGGTGTCGGGTTCGCCACCGGCTTCACGCCAGGTAGCGATCACCTGAGTTCGGAATTCTTCCAAACTCGCGCGTTGTGGAAAGAATCGCCACGTCGTGTAATGACCGTACTCGTGAAAAATTGCGCGGCCTCCCTTGCGCGTGCCGTTCGAGATCTTCTTGATCAACAAATCCGGGTCGGAAAGGAAACAGAGCACCCATCGGCACCAGGTGAAATCAAAAGGACCGCCGGGCAAATCATCATTCATCAGGTCGAGCTCATGGACCTCGACATTTGAAAATGAGTGCGTTCGGGCAGCGTTCTTGATCGCGTTGACAAAATTACTCGATCGTTCGACCGCGACCACTCTTCCGCTGCGTCCAACAATCTCCGCAAGATCGACAGTGGCATAGCCGGGACCGGCGCCGACATCGAGGACCCGGCTTCCCGCAGTAATTCCCGCCTTTTTCCAGCAATCCAAAACGACCGGACGCCAGGCGCGATGCTGGACTCCTAATCGTTCCAGTTCCTCGTCGTGTGTGCCGAGAACATAATCGCGTTCCTTTGACTGACTCATGGACTCTCGAATCAGCTTACATCGTGGCGAGATGCAGCCCACCCGATTCTTGCCGCGACCTGACGTGCAGCTGCCGCCAACAATTAACTATTAACCGATAACCAAGAAATAAAACGCTGGATCGTTTTATTTCTTCACTTCCGCTTTTCCGGTTTTGTCCTGGATTGTGATACTCAGCTTTTTGGCTGCATTGTCGGCGTCGCGCGCGACGTACGCTACCGACCACAAGTCGTTGGCCGCGTTGTACTCTGCTTTTGGCAGCTCATACTCACCCAGATCGTAACCTTTCGTGCGCGCTTCAATGTCGGCGATGTCCGTTGCCTGCACTGCCGTTAGCGTCGGGCCACTCGGCGGCGACGACGAAACGGCTGCGGTTGAAGGCGTCCAAATTTGCATCGGCGGGTTTGTTTCCGGCCGCGCGCTGGCGCGAAGCGACGATGGCGGGCCGGTCAGTCTCCGAATCGAGTCATCCACCGGAGTCTCTTTCGAAGAAGGTTGAGAGGATTCTGTAATTGCGGATTTGGAACCTGGGCCTTGGGTTTTCTCGGCTTCAGCCGAGACCAGTCCTTCCGCTGGAATATCTTCGCTTAACTCTCTGTCCACTTTGGGAGGTTGAGACGACGCAGGTTTCGCGACCTTCGACGGCTTGCGGGTGTTTTCAGATTTCGCGCGCTCGGACCGCGAGGCCGGCTCAGCTTCCGATTTTTTGGTAACGGTAGTCGGCCGCTCAATCGCGTGGACGGCGCCTGGCGCGAGTGCGGCTTTCCTGGTCACGGGTGCTCGCAGTGTAGCCGATTGGTCCGGCTCTTCATTCGAAGCTTGAGCGATCGGCGGTTGAGAGGCTTCTTGCGTGGCCTCGGTTTCCTTTCGTTCGGTCGTCGTTGATTTGCTGATTTCTGACTTCTGGACTTCTGATTTTTCTTCAGCCGGTCCTTCTGCTGGAACATTCGCCTTTGACTCTTCCGCAACGCGAGTTTGCGTTTTCTCTTCGGAAACTTTCTCTGCGCCAGGTGCCTTGCTCGCGACTTCTGTCGATGTTGCAGGCTTGACCGCCTCGGATTTCTTCGCCGGAGCTGCGGTCTCGACGCGTTCTGCTTTCGTAATTAATGGCCCCGCGATCCATGGCCCTTTTTTAAGACCATCGGCAAACTTCGCGTGAAACGTATTTCCCTGGTCAACGGTCATCACACCGCCGTTGAATTTCCCATGCACCATAGTTCCCCAATAACGGCTGATCGGAACTCGCTTTCGGGACGCGATGTTCGACCCGGTCATGAAACCTCCCTCAACCCGGAACCACTGAAGCGTGCCGGGCCCTGTCGCGCAGCCATCCGCGTCGCGCGCGCCAGACCAGGTCGCGGTTTCTCCCGGTCTGGGATTGTTGTTCCAAACGAGCGCTTTTTTGCTGTCTTCAGTGTGCTGGTACGTCCCATCGGCGTAGGCGCCGGTTACGAAAATCAAACTGAACAAGAGGGTTAAACCGGCGAAACGATGGGCCTTCACAAGGACGCCGATTGTAGTTCATTCGGTCTCCAGTTCACAAGAAGAAAGTCCGCACCGCCAATAAAAACCATACGATGCGTGGAGGCAGCCGTCTCGGCTGCACTTACTTCCTGAGCTCGATTTTCCGTGTCTTGTCTTCGACCGTGATGGTGAAGGTGCCGCCGTTACTGCCTGCGTTACTGCCTTCCTTCAAACCATAAAAGAGCGACCATTTCCCTTTCACCGCCGAGTGATCGACTGTTGGACGCTGATAATCGTCCAAATGGTAACCCTGGATGCGCGCTTCGGTGTCCGCGAGACTGATCGCTTCCGCTTCCATGAGCGGCGCACTTTCTCGCGATGACGATGTTTCGCTTTCCATTTTCGGCGGTGATGTATCAGGCGTTGTGCGCAAAGAAGACGGCGGACCCACCAGTGCGTTTACCGAAACGTCGGCGGAAGATTGTTTCTTCGACGGCGCTGGCGAAGATTCACGAGCGATCTCCAATGTCCGATCGATGACCTCTGTCTTCTCCTCTGTTGCCGGTCCTTCTGCGACAGGTGGCGCGTCTTGAATCGACGGTTCAGAGAACGCTTCGGACTTCGGGATCGGCGTTGGTTCGAAAACCGACGCGTCGCTTTCAGTCTTTGTGCCGGGAGGCGTGCTGCGAGGTAGCTCGTCTTCAGCCGAGCGGAGTTCGCTTTTTTTCTCCGCGATTGTCGGTGGTGTTGGTTCGGCCGGAGTCGCCGCCGGCTTGGTTGCGATCGGACGTATTTTTTCCGACTCAGTCTTCGGTTTTTTCTCAGGCTCCGCAGCCGCCGCGGTTAAATGTCTGTCCAACGCCGGCGCGGCTCGCACCTCGGACTTCGCTGCGGCTGCTAGCCGTTCAGCCTCGGCCTTGCGTTTTTCAACGATGGCTTCTTCCGGTACCGCCATCTTGGCCGGCGCCGCTCGGCGCGCCCAGCCAGTCACGCGTCCGCCATCGACAAAGTAAGCGTGCGCGGTCCGACCGTTGGAATGCAGATTGACCGGTCCTTCGAGCTTGCCGTGCACCATGTTTCCATAATAAAGCGCGAATACTTTTCCGTTCGCGTCGTACCAGGTGAGATCACCAAAGCCGCTTGCATAATTTTCTTTGTCTCGAGCGCCCACCCAACTCAACGTCTCGCCCGGTTTCGGAGTGCTGTTCCAAACAAAAGTTTTGCCGTCCCTGGTCTGTTGATACTCGCCCTGGCCAAACGAGGTGCTCGCGCAGAAGAGCAGCGCGCCGGAAAAGAGCATCAATCGTTGCCTTAGAATCATTGGACGAAACGTAAAGCGAACGCTAACGCAGGTTCAAACAGCAGCAACATCTGAGTGATGGTCTTTGTTCGCCGATTTCTGTTGATTCGTTCACTCCCGCTTACTCACCGCCTATCTCAGCGGTCGGACCATCTACCCTGCGGCTTCCCAGCACGCCGTGTTCTCTGACCTCCGAGCTCAATTCGCAGTTCGAAATTCGCATTCGGTCAGCACTTCGTAAGCGTCTTCTATTGTCGCGAGTCAGAAATCAGAGATCGATTCCCATCCCAATCGCGCCATCAAGCTCTTCCCAGCCGCACTTACTCCAGAATTCGCGACCGCGCGGATTGTCCGTCGCTACCATGATATTCGCGCGTTTGAGGCCGAGGCGGCGCAAACCCGCCAGACATTCATCGACTAACCGTTTACCCAGTCCGCGGCCCCGGTAGTTCGGATCGACCGCCAGATGATAGATGTATCCGCGGCGTCCATCCTGACCGCAGAACGCCACCCCGACGATTGTCGATCCATCTGTCGCGACGCGACTCAGTCCCGCGTTCTGCGCGAGAAACTGCGCGACACCTTCCCGATCATCGCCTTCCGCGATCTCGACACCCTCGACCCGTTTCCACAACTCGACCGCGGCCTCATAGTCGTCGATCGCAAATTCCCGGATCTCGATGTCGCCCTTCATTCTGCAACCTGTCTCAACTTCTCAACAAGGCCAGTCCGGCTCGGACCTCAACCTCCTCAACGCGGCGTTTCGCCCCGTTAACCAATAACTTTTTTCGCCCTTGGCACGGCCGAAAAACTGCTCGTGTCCGAATCAGACATCGAATCATTCCAAGGGCGATATGCGGATTTTACTGGTGGAAGATCATCAAGACACTCGGCAGGTGCTTACCGGGTTGTTGAGGCGTTGGGGCTACGACGTTTCGCCGGCCGACACCTTAAAGAGCGGTATGGATCGGCTCGAAACCGAGCCGCCGGTCGACGTTATTCTGAGCGATATCGCGCTACCCGACGGCACTGGCTACGCGCTCGTGAGCGAAGCGCGCCGGCGCGGGAAACGCGTGCTAGCCATCGCCTTGTCCGGCTACGCCTATCCGAGTGACGTCCGCATCGCCAAGCTCACCGGTTTCGATCACCACTTATCGAAGCCGTTCGATTGCCACTATCTTCGCACGATTCTCGAAGACCGCGCGAAATGGGAGAACGCAGCTACCTAAAAGCAATCGTTACACAGTTCGGGCCTTGGCCGGGCCAAATCGTGGCCGGCGCTGCCGCTGGTGTTGCTGCTGATTTTGACGCGGCGGTATAGCTCGCGCTGGTGCCGGCGCCGGAATCATTTCGAACGTCCGAAACAGGGGCGCGAGATCGATCACTTCATTCGCGGCTGATCTCAATATGTTGCCAAGATTTTGCGAAACGGATGCCACTTCCACCCGGATACCGCGCCGCCTCAACTTGATGGCGAGATAAGCGAAATCGGTGTCGCCGGTTACGAGAATAACGACATCGGGCTGGATCTCGACGGAAAGCTCAAGCGCGTCGATCGCCATCATTACGTCCACGTTGGCCTTGTAACGCCCTTCCTCAGCGGGCGACCCATCTTTGGTCACAACCATGAATCCGTTGGAGCGGAGCCACTGCATAAACTTATTTTTCTTGTCGCGCTCGTCCTGCCAGATCGGCATCGCGGGAGGAAGCCCGGCATAAACAACCATCTCGATCAGCTCGCGTCCCGTGTTTGGACCGGTCAGAAACTCACGCAACTTTATCCAATCCAAACCCCGCCCGGCGGTGCGGACCGAACTGCCGACGTTCGATTCGTCGACCAGCACCAACACTCTCGAGCGCGCCGATGTGTTTGAATCTTTTCTTCGCATATCGGGCCTATGGCTTTAGGTCGAGCATGGCTTTTCCTGATTCCATGTCGGCAGGCACCGAAACGTGATCATGAAAATCGAGCCAGTGACCGTTCGTTTTCCGGTAGAGCGAAGTAAAACGGATCCAGACATCGGACTTTTGACCGCTTTTAAGTACACCGCTGATCAATTCCAGTCCGGTGGCAAAACCCAGATCGCCGCTCGCGTCGATGTGTAAATCGCGGACTTCGACATGCAGGTTGCCCTCGTACTGGGCCAGGAATTGTTCATAATCCTTCCGGTACGCATTCTTGCCGACGTATTGAAGCGGCGGCACCACATCGTAAGCCACCACGTCATCGGCATAGAGCGCCATGATTGCTTCGAGATTTTTTGCGCCGAACGCCTTCGTCCAGCGATCGAGCCAATCGCGAATATCGGTCTCCGCCCTATTTTTACTCTGCGCCGGCGCCGAGCTCTTGGGCTCCGCTTGAGCCGTTACTAATGCGAACGATATCAAAATTAAACTGAGCAATGTGCAATGTTTCATACGTCTTCTGTTTTCAGATTTTCAGCCTTTCAGTTTTTCGAAAAGTCCTCCGACCTCTGACCTCTGACCGGTGGGAAGTTCAGTGTGAGCCAACCGAGCCGACACAAGGACCAACTGATTTACCGCGAATAAGAAGATTGTAGCCGGCCGAGATCACGCGCCGGGCCGCTTCGCCGGTTTCCGGATCCTTCCGAAGCGGCTCATCGTGGACGCTTTGCTTCACTTCGAAGTTTCGGGTCGGCTTGGTCGGGTCGGTGGTTTCGTAGATGTAAGTTGGCACCTGGCAATATACTCGCAAAAGAGCCTTCTGTCTCTTTTGATTCGTTCACTCCCGTTCACTCACCGCCTACCTCGGCGGTCGGACCATCTGCCCGGCGGCTTCCCAGCATGTCGTGTTCGCTACCTCTGACGCCTGACCTCCGTCTTTGGCTTCTAAATAACCCTAGGGAAACTAACCCTAGGGAAACGCGCGCCTCTGATGTAGAATGATTGCGCCCGATCGATCTGCCATCGGGCACTTCTCCCCCGGGATCGAAGACACAGATGCAATTAACACGCACCTTATCTCAAAACGGCGCACTTTACTTTGCGCACCGTAGAACAGCGGAGCGGCGGGCTGCGCTTTTTCGACGGTTCGCTGTCGCAGCCAGAATGCAGCCGCCTGACACGCGGCGACGGACTTTCGCCGACTCGCACGTCTCGCGACGATTTCATCCCGACAACGGCCACTAACGGATGACCAATAAACCAATGACCAACCAGGCCCCCATGCCAGATCAAAACGCGAAATCGGGATTACTACTGCGACGTCGCAGCAAGGTGATCGGATTCATTATCACTGAAGCTTCGGCGATTTGCGTTCTGCTGCTCGCGGGGACACTCGCTTTGTCGGTGCGATTGAGTGATTCCACCCTGGCTTTGTCGGTTAACATTCTCACGATCGCCGCCGCTGTGGCTGTGGCCATTATCCCGATCGCCTTCTTCGCCGTCGCGCCCATTCTTCCTCGAAGCGAACACTAAGCTCGGGCTCTTCCTGCTTGCGCGCCGTAGCACGAAGTTCGGCCCCAACGGATCGAAATCGTCTTTTGGTCGTGAGCGACGAGGATCTCTAGTCTGTCGCCGCCGGAGAATTATCGATCGTCACCTTGTTCCGCGGATCGGGCACATGAATCGTTGCTTCGATCACGTTCGAATACCGGTTCGCGCCTTCATCGAAAGTGTGGGCGGCATTGATTTCGACGTGCACGATATAATCGCCGGCCGGCACTCCGGTGATGTCGATCCATTGGCCGCTCAGTTGTTTGAAATACCAATCCGCCCAGCCGGTGGTGATTCCCTGAAACGAGCAGACGTAACCGCTGCTCTTGTTGTCATTCGTGTATTTGAGCAACTCCTCCAGACAGAACGCTTGTTTATGTCCCACCGCCGCGACCGTCCGATCCATGGTTAACAACTTGTAATCGGAAAAACCGAGGATGTGGTAATGATTGTGGCACGGCGAATAAAAGAAAATCGAGTGATACGGATTGTTCGGATCAGTCGGACTCCCTACCACCAGGTCCCTGGAACGCGGCCCTGCTCGCGGAAAACTTTCTGAGTAGTTTCAGCGTAGGCGGCCGCTGATTTCTGATCTCTGACTTCTGACTTCCGTCCTCGGGTTGCTCATGCCAACCTTGTCGTTTACTTTTTGAATTCTCGAAAACGTTTCAGCGCTGCCCTCTTCATCGTGGTGGTCGTCTTCATTGCCAGCGGCCTGCCGACGTTTTTGCGCATTTGGTCAGGGCGAAAAATCCCGGACGACTTCCTGGTTGTCTACTCAGCGGCCCGCGCAATGTCGAATCAGGTTGATATCTATGCCGGCACTGCCGGGATGTACATCTACTCGCCATTTCTCGCTTTCATCTTTCAACCTTTGGCCGCGTTGCCCGAACGGGCAGCTGCGATTGTCTGGTTGGCTCTGAGCGCGTCTATCATCTTCGCCGCGTCGCTTATCGCGGCGCGGAAAGTGACCGAAAGCTGGCGGCTTTGGCAAAAAGAGACTGATCCTTCCATTCCGTGGTTGATTTCGGCGACGGCTCTTCTATTGAGCTTCACTAAAATCCGGAGTGATTTCACCTTGGGCCAAACCGACTGCCTCATCATCGTTGGTCTTGTCGGTGTCTTGTGGTGGATGGATCGACGCCCTGCCCTCGCAGGCATCGCAGCCGGCGCGACCGCGAACATCAAATATCTGACTCTAATCTTTGTCCCGTACTTCCTAATCAAGCGAAACTATCGCGCCGCGATCGCGTCGATTGTCTCGTTTTTATTTTTTTTCACGCTGCCGGCCCTCGAGGTCGGACTACGCTCGATCAAGACTTACGCGATCGACGCCATTGCTGTCCTGAACAGGGTGGCAGGCGTACCTGAGTTGATAAGTCTTACTGCAACGGGTCGGAGCGACAAACCTGTTGTGAATTCTATCACGTGGGATCACTCCGTTTCCTTGACCTCATCAATCCTACGGGTGACTCGCTCACATGAAGTTCCCGATTTTATTGGCGCGAGTCTTATCTTCGTCCTGTTGGCGGCGATCGCGATGGCGATCGTGCTTATTGGCCGTCGCAAGGGCGTAAACCTTTTTCAACCGGCGACCGCGAAGACCGGCTCGAGCCATCCCGACGCCGGGACCATCGAGTGGGCTGCACTTATAGTTCTCGCCCTCGTTTTTGGTCCGCAAACAACGGCCCGCCACATGATTTTTCTGATCTTGGTATACACGGTCGCGATGGCGATAGTCCTCGCTCAAAAACGGCGCGGTCCCAAAATCGTATTGATCGTTTCAATGGTGGCCACGGCGGCTGCCCTCTCGTTGCCTTTTCGAGAGACTGGATTCCATCCCTCGCTCATGGCTCTGAAATCAATTGGCACTGCGAGTTGGTGTGCCCTGGTGCTAATTCTTTGTATTGTCTGGATTGGCAGCCGGACGATCACTCAAGCCGCTGCTGAGTCGGGTTTAGAGGACAAAGGTCAGCGGTCAGAGATCACCGATAACAATTAACGAATAACTAGCCGCGCGACTCGGTCGGAGTTGGCGTGGGCGTGGGCGTTGGAGTCGGAGAATTGTCTCGCTCAGGTTCTGGCCGGTCCGCGCGCTGTCGTTGTGCCAGGTAAGAACGTCGCCGCGAAAATGGCGGGCACGAAAGTGATCAGCGCCAGAAGTGAAACAAGATTTCGGCGCGAAACTGATTCAACGCGGAGCACGCTTAAAAAATTAGCATGTCGCACGCCGACCGCGAATAAATCTGCCCGGCAGAACCGAGACCAATTAACTAATAACTATTAACCCGGCGTCTTCGCCGTCTTCTTCTTCCGCTTCGCGTCGGCCAGACGCTCGGTCTTTTTCCGGCGGCGTGCCCGTTTCCTCACGTTGTCTCTGCCGTGACTGTGTCCCATAAGATCGACAACTAAGCCGAGACCCTGACCGCCAACAAGCTGTTTCGCTTTCCGATGTCAGCGTCTCAGCTTTCAGTGATTCCGCGTTTCAGTCTTCCTCGCCACATTTTTCCAGGCCAAGGCGCCACCTCACGAGTTAATTCAGCGGAATCTGCTTCGATCACCGGTACGGACGATGCTGCTTTTTAGACGGAGTCCATGGGCCCACCCCTCAGAATCCTGGCGGTCGACAACGAGCCGTCGGTTACGCTTTCCCTCAGGTATGTCTTTTCCGAGCCGCGTTATGAAGTGCTCTGCGTTGAAGATGGCGACCTTGCTCTGGCCCTACTCGATGCCACTTCGGATCCGTACGATGTGATTATTGTCGATCAGAAAATGCCGCATCTCACCGGGATAGAGTTAGTCGAAGCGATCAGGAAACGCGGTATCAGCAGCAAAATGATCGTGGTATCAGCGCACCTTTCGGAGGAAGTTCGCGAAGTTTACAAGCGATTGGACGTGCATGTCATGTTCCCGAAACCTTTTAACGTCGATCAACTTCGCGCGGCCGTCGATCGTCTCACCGCCTGACTCTGTGTCCCTCTAGCGATTTTACTTCGGTCCCGGCTTCCATCGATCAGGCGCGGTCGCGGTTAAATCGGTCTGAGCGTTTGGTCCAGCTTTCCAACGGTCGGGGATGGTTGCGGTTAAATTCGCATTTGGTCCTGTTGTCCACCGACCCGCTATTAAGCCATCCGTGTTCGGCGCCAGGACTATGCTCCCCGCGCTGCGCGTCGGGATGTTTGCAGGGGTTGCGGCGGGTGCGGCCGCCGGCCGACGGCTCGCTCGGGGTTCGGGAGTAGGCTCAGGAGACGGCTTCATCCAAAAATATGCTACAATTGCGACCAGCACGACGGCGGCGATGAGTTCTTTCATTTTGTGGCTGGCTTAATGGCAGCAGTAAACAGGCCGCCCAACCCAACTCCCAGCCCCCAACTCCGATCTCCGATCTCCTCGCTCCCAGCTCCGGCTCTAGTTCTTCTTCTTATCCGCCGCGGCTTCTTTGGCTTGGTCGCGCGGTGATTCGGTCTGGGTCGAAATAATTTTTCCGGTTTTCGCGTCGACCAGGATTTCGGTGATGTCGTGCGTGCCGGGCCGCGCGATATCGAACGACCACACCAAATGACCCTTTTCCTTCTCGATCTCCGCGCTTTTCACGATCCCGCGAGAAACTTTCGCGAGCGCGATCTGTTCGGCCTCCGCCTTTGTAATCTTCGCCTGTTTCGTTAGCTCAACCTCGCTTGGTTGCGCGGCGAAAACGGTCGCAACAGAAAACCCAAGAACCATTCCGAGAGTAAGACTGAACATTCGTATTCTTTTCATACGATCTTTCGACCTGTTCGACACCGAAGCGTTCAACTGCCAACAATGCTTGTTTGGTCCGTCATCGGACGGAACCGTCCCGTGGCGAGCTCGGACCAATTAACCGATAACAAATAACTGGCAGCGCGTCTCCGCTGTCCGCTTTTCAGAATTCCCCTCTCAACCCGTCACTAGTCACGCCGTAGCCTTGTGCGAAGGCGGAACTTCTCAACCACTCAACGTTCCGCAATCGTCTTCTACTTCTTACCTTCCAGGATCGTCGTTCGCTTCGATCGGTCGCCGACTGCGACGATAAAATGTTTCCTGACTGCGCGGTTCTGATCGTACGAGAGCAACCAAATCTGATCCGCCGGATCGTACTGCAGCTTCGGACGTTGGTATTCAGTGAGATCGTAACCGCGTGCGCGAGCCACTGCGTCGGCCAGATCGACGACTTGCTCTTTCGTTAGGCGCGCGTTAGCGGGCGGCGCGGCCACATTGCGTGCAGGTCTCATGCGCAAAGAGGGAGGCGGCCAAGTCAATATTTGTAGGGAATCATCGATGCCGATTCCGGGCCAGCCTTCGCTCTGGTCTCTGACTTCCAACATCCGCCTTCTGATTTCCGACTTCTGGAATAGCGGTCCTTCTGCCGGGGCTTCTGGCTCGATGTTCTGTCCGGCAAATGCACTGGGCGGCCGACCGCTTCCTCGAGACGGCGCCGGACCGGTCGCCCAACGCGTCGTTCGAACTCCGTCGGCAAAAATCGCGAATTGCGTTTTTCTCTTCGAATGAACGTTTACTGGTCCATCAAATTTTCCACGGACCATGTTGCCCCAGTAGCGCGCATAAGGCGTCGGCCTGGCGAAGAGGGATTGTTTCGTGTACCAAATGAGCGTGCCGAATCCGCGCGCGTACCCTTCACGATCACGCGCGCCCGACCAGGTCGCTTTATCACCGAGCTTGGGATGATTGTTCCAGACGAGCGTCCTGCCGTTTCTTGTGCGCTGATACGTTCCCTCGCCGAGCGCGACATTCGCGAACAACAGGAGCGCAGCGCAAACAAAGAGTAATCGCCAACTCATCTGGGTCACAATATTCCCGATAACGCTCTTGTGCGACCCATCTTCCAACTCCCAACTCCGTGCTCCTCGGTGCCAGCGGTCAGTGGTCAGTGGTGCGCTGTTCTTAGTCCCCCGCGCCTTGCGCAAGTCCCAACGATTGCCGTGTTTCCATCGTCAACGAGCCGGTCACGCGCAGACCCTTATCGCTCTGATAACGGACGAGTGCGTGACGCGTTTCCGGTCCGAGGACGCCATCGATTTGTCCGTGGTAATAACCTGCTCTCGTTAGTTGATCCTGCACGTCGGCCACCGCTGCGGCGGAACGCTCGTCAGAACCTGAGCGGTTCCCACCCTGGTCGTAGTAATTCGATTGACCGTTGTTATTGTATCCGCCCTGATCGTAGTAGTTCGATTGATCGTTGTTATTGTATCCGCCCTGGTCGTAGTAATTCGATTGATCGTAAACGCCGGGATCATAACCATACGCTCCGTAGCCGTATCCCCCATATCCGTACGGATAATAGTAATCGTTGGGGTAGTAATCGTAGTAAGACCAGCCGTACCACGGGACAAATCCGAAATCGAAGATGAACCAAGAATTGTTCACCCAACGGCAACGATGCCCGTTCCACCAATGGTCGCTGCGACGGTCCCAATCGCGATGCCAATCCGCCGAGCGTCGCGCGAAGACATGATTTCCCGTCCCGGTGCGGTTGAATCCGCGATTATTGTTACCGAAGCGGTTTACGCGGTTGCCCTGAAGTGCTCCAAGATTGTTGTTCCCGGATCGCACGAAACGATTGGCGGAACCAGTGCGGTTGAATCCGCGCTCAGCATTATTGAGGGAACTAAAACGGTTTACGCGGTTATCCTGAATCGTTCCAAAATTTCTATTGTTCTCAAACCGCGCGATACCATTGCTGCGATTGAAACTGTAGCCGCTTCGCTGCGCGAAGCGTTGGCTGACCATCGAGCGCCTTGTCATGTACTGTGACGATCCGATCGTGCGTCCGCCGCCGGAACGGAAACCGGATCCTGAGGAGAATGACTGACCCGACGAGCGCGCTCTTGCGGGCGCCGCCTTCGATCCACCGTTGTTTCCGTGGCGATCGCCGGCTTCGACTGAAACAGCCAGCAGCGCGCTAACGAGCAAGGCGAGTAAAAGAACTTTGTGGGTTTTCATAATGTGGGGCTCCGGTGATTGGACATGGTCACTCATTGAACCATTCAATCAATTCGTTGTTGCGGCTGCGTTTACATCGACATCTGACATCCCTGGCACGCCGTAATCTTGATGTAGACGGCTGACCTCTGATCTGCCCCGTTTTGCTGCCTGGACGCCTGATCTAATTCCGGCGAGGCTCGGACGAATCGGAACTATGGTAGACAAAACCGAATTAATTCTGATTTGTCTCGTTGCCGTCGCTCTGTTGGCGATCGTTGCCCGGAAAATC
>Ga0209217_1000007_pt1 | contig 54894 bp, 43 predicted proteins | sample JacPinW_OM3H0_M2_FD_187957 | JGI IMG/M metagenome (GOLD analysis project Ga0209217, IMG submission 187957) | Forest soil microbial communities from Algoma, Ontario, Canada - Jack Pine, Ontario site 1_JW_OM3H0_M2 (SPAdes) (version 2) | ecosystem: Environmental > Terrestrial > Soil > Boreal...
CGCCTACGGCGCGCCGACCAGTTTTTCGCAATCGCGTTTCTCACCGCTCACGAATGCTTACGTGCTGCCGCCCGGCGCGGTCTACGCCAGTCTGATCTATGAAGATGCTGTTGTGCACTTTCGTCGGCCGGACCACGACTTTACTGAAGAGATCGAACTTGGTTTGCCTTACCGGATCAACATCGCCACTGAAACTGACGTCGAACATTACGGCGACGAAACACAGGTGCGAAGCTTCAGCATTGAAGCACGATATGCCTTTGCGAATTGGGGCAAGATTCCATTAAACCCAACGATTTTTGCCGAATACAAAGTTGGCGGCGGCAGAATTCTGCATGACGAAGGTCCGCCGACTCCGGCGCACAAATTTGGTCCACGCGGTTTCGACACTTCGATGGACATTCCCGACGCTTATGAGCTGCGTCTGCTGCTCTCCGAAGATTTCTTCGATCGCGTGGAATGGGCCTTCAATCTTTTCTTCGAGCAAGAAACGAGCGGCGATCGCGGCCGCGAATGGGGCATCGCCCAAAGCGTGGTCACTCCATTTTGGCTCGCCCACGAAGAATTAAAAGGCGGAATGGAATTTCTGTTTCGCAGTTTTACTGACAAGGGAATTCGCGGCAAACCTTACAACAGTTTCGTGATCGGACCGACCGCTGCCTGGCGACCAAGTCGAAATACGCGTTTCGATATCTCGCCGTTGTTCGGCGTGAATCACAAATCGCCGGTGATGCAATTGTTCGTTGTCTTTTCCTATTACTTTGGCGGCGGCGGACCTGGCGCCGCGGAAGAAGAAGGCGGCGAAGCGCCCGCTTCCACTCGCAATCGCTAGTTCGTAGCGCGCGCAAGATCGACATCTTGACCGGCTCTCTCGACTTCCGTACCATTTTCGTTGGAAAGGAGCGCGCTGAGTGAAGACGGAAGTCTCGATCGAATATTGCGTCGTTTGAAACTACACGCCGAAGGCCGTCAGTTTGGCGACCAAAATTCTTGAACTCGGCGAACGCATCAAATCGCTCACGCTCATTCCTTCGGGCGGCGGCGCTTTTGAAATTCGCGCCAATGGCAAATTGCTCCATTCCAAACTCGATTCCGGCGACTGGCCGGACTTCGACGCCATCGTCACCGCAATTAAAAAAGCTAAATAATTTCAGCTTTCTGGAGAGTGAAGGGTGCCTGGTGGCCCTCGCGGTCTTCAAAACCGTTGTCGGTTCGCAAGAGCCGGGGCAGGTTCGATTCCTGTCCTCTCCGCCAACTTTTATCAACGGAAAGGAGGTGAATCGTGTCGCGCGAACAGATCCATAAGCTGACCTCGTTGTCGTCCTGCGCTGGGTGAGCAGCCAAATTGAGCCAACAGGCCCTGGCGCAAGTTTTGCGTCAGCTACCAACTTATCGCAATGCGAACGTTCTCGTTAATTCGAGCACGTTCGACGACGCCGGCGTTTATCGTTTGGACCTGTCGCGCCGTAGCAACGCGAAGGCGGATCGACATCGTGCCCTCGTGCAGACCGTGGATTTTTTTACACCGATCGTGGACGACCCGTTCGCCTACGGACAAATCGCCGCGGCCAACGCGCTCTCGGATGTTTTTGCGATGGGCGGCCGGCCGATCACTGCGCTGAATCTTATGGGTTTCCCAATGAATCTTGTCTCGTCAAAAACGATTGCCGCCATTCTGCGCGGCGGTTTGGAAAAAGCCGCTGAGGTCGGCTGCGCGATCATCGGCGGACATTCCATTCGAAATCCGGAGCCAATCTACGGCCTCGCCGTCACTGGAGTTGTCGATCTTCGAAATATTCTCGCCAACGAAAACGCGCGACCCGGCGACTTGCTCGTGCTCACAAAACCGCTCGGCACTGGTATCGCCACCACGGCAATAAAACGCGGCCTTGCATCGCGCGCGCTCGCGAAAGAAGTCATCGCCCTGATGTCGCAGGCAAATTCCGTCGGCGCGGAGCTGGCCGAAAAGCGGCTTGTTCGTGCGGCGACCGACATCACCGGTTTCGGATTACTCGGTCATCTTGCGAACATGTGTCGCGCGAGTGGAGCCAGCGCGGAAATTTTTCCGGATCACGCGCCGGCAATCAGCGACGAGATCTTCGAATTGATCAAGCGCGGCTGTGTTCCCGGCGGGACGCGCGACAATTTGAAAGCCGCGAGAGAAATCACCGATTTGAAATCAACATCCTCACTCCAGCGCACTCTGCTAGCAGATGCGCAGACGAGCGGAGGTTTGCTTCTTTGCGTTCCTGAATCGCGGCTCGCTAAAGTTCTCCGCGTTTTAAAGAAAGCCCGGGCGCCTTGCGCCATCGTGATCGGCCGCATGACTCGCCGGCGAAAGAAGCTCATATGCATGAGAAAATAAAATCGCGCTCGCGCCGCGCCATCCCAGCGGTGAGCAAGGTTCTCGATTCGTTAGGCGAAAAGGCCAGTCCGGCTCGGACCGATTTACCGCGGTCGCTGATTGTCGATCTAGTTCGCGAGAAATTGTCGCAGCTCCGTCGGGCCCGTGAAATTCCGGAGTTCAACGCAATTGTCGATCTTGTTCGCACGTCGATCGAGAACCTTCGCGCCAGCCGGATCCAACCCGTGATCAATGGCACCGGCATCGTCGTTCATACCAATCTCGGCCGATCGCCCCTTTCGCAAGGCGCAGGCGAAACGCTCCGGAATGTTGCTTCCTCCTATAATAATCTGGAACTCGACCTTACCACCGGACACCGCGGTACCCGCGGCGCTTACCTCGAACGCGCGCTCGCCCTCCTCTGTCAGGCAGAAGCAGCCACCGTCGTGAACAATTGCGCAGCCGCGCTCGTTTTGATTGTTCGTCATTCCGTCCACGCGAAACTTGACCGCTTTAAGCAGTCAAGTTTGGGACGTGACAAACCAGAAGTGATCTTGTCCCGCGGCGAACTCGTCCAGATCGGCGGAGGCTTTCGGATCGGGGAAATTCTTGAAGGGAGCGGCGCGACATTGCGCGAAGTCGGCGCTACCAACAAGACGACGCTCGCAGATTATGCGCGCGCGATTGGCAAACAGACCGCGCTCATTTTGAAAGTGCATCGGAGCAATTTCTTTATGAGCGGTTTTGTCGAATCGCCTGCAACGGCGGAGCTTTCCGCGCTTGCCCGAAAAAAACGCGTCCCGTTTGTGGAAGACTTGGGAAGCGGCGCGCTCATTGCCACCGAGCAGATCGGATTGCATCACCACGAGCCGACGCCAGTTGAAGCTTTGAAGGATGGAGCCGACCTTGTTTGTTTTAGTGGCGACAAACTTTTCGGCGGGCCGCAAGCCGGAATCATCGTCGGTAGGAAACGCCTGATTGAGGCGCTCAAAAGCGAACCGCTGTTTCGCGCGCTGCGCTGCGACAAATTGGTTTTCGCGGCGTTGCAAACGACTGTCGATCTTCACCTCAACCAGGTGACGAGCGAAATTCCCGCGCTCGCTCTCTTGCAAATCCCGAAAGACGAATTGCGCGCCCGCGCGGCCACAATGGTAACTCGTCTTCAAGGATTGCCGGTGAAAATCACGATTGGCACCGGCACGGCCAAAGTTGGTGGCGGCACTTTGCCGAGATCAATCTTGCCCTCGATCACACTCGATTTTCTGCCAGAGGCCTGCTCGGTCCAGAATTTTGCGCGCGCACTTCGTCATTCTGTTCCGCCCGTCATTGGTTATATCGGGGACGGCCGCTTCAAACTCGATTTGCGCACGATCTTTTCGCATCAGGACGATCTCGTCATCGATGCCATTCGCAGCGCGTGCACGACTCAATGACAAATTTTATCCTCGCCACCGCAGGCCATGTCGATCATGGCAAGAGCGCGCTCGTCAAAGCGCTCACCGGAACCGACCCCGACCGTCTGCCCGAAGAGAAAGCTCGCGGCATCACTATTGATTTGGGGTTTGCCGAACTAAACCTGACCGGACCCGACGGCGAACAATTTCAGGTCGGCATTGTCGATGTTCCGGGCCACGAAGATTTCGTCCGCAACATGATCGCCGGCGTTGGATCGATCGATCTCGCGCTGTTGGTAGTCGCGGCGGATGACGGCTGGATGCCGCAAACCGAAGAGCACTTGCAGATTCTGCTTTATCTCGGTGTAAAGCGAATCGCAGTCGCGCTCACGAAAAGTGATCTCGGCAACACCGAAAATGTTACCACCCAAATTCGCGAGAAACTGAACAACTCACCATTCGCAAACAGCCAGATCATTCCAACTTCCGTTCGCACTGGTGAAGGGCTTGAAAATTTGAAGCGCGCACTTTCTTCCGAGCTCGCGAATTTGCCGCCACCGCGCAACATCGGAAAACCGAGATTATTCGTCGATCGCGCATTCACATTACGGGGAATCGGCAGCGTCGTGACCGGAACGCTGACCGGTGGCCAACTTCAGCGCGGCCAGAACGTTGTCATCCAGTCACGAAATCTTTCCGCCCGCGTTCGAAGTATCCAAAGCCACGGTCGCGACTTGGAAATGGCGCGACCCGGAACGCGCACCGCAATCAATCTGCCCGACGTTCCGTTGGGCGATGACGGAATCAAACGCGGCGATACAATTGCTATCGCCGAACTCGGAGCGGCAACCAACACTCTCGATGTCGGTCTCGAAAAGTCGCCCCGGCTGAATCGGAATTCTTCGGCCGCGCGCCCGCTCAAGAACGGGAGCTCGGCGCATATCCATTTTGGAACGAGCCGTGTCAGAGCAAAGGTTTCCCTTCTCAATCAAGACGTAATCGAGCTCGGCCAGCGCGCGATTGCTCAGCTGCGGCTCGATTCACCGTTGCTCGCTTTCGCCGGTGACCGTTTTGTCGTTCGTGATTCGTCCGAGCAAGACACAATTGCCGGCGGCGTGGTCCTGGATGCCGATGGCAACCGCGAGAATTTTCGGAACACTGCCCAGGCTCAATTCCTGAAAACGCGTGCTAGCGCCATTGATGACGTCGATCTTTGCATTTCCTCACAGCTTGCGCGCGATGGCTTTGCTGAAACCGGTGGCCTGTTGATCAAATCACACTTCAGCACGGATGAAATTACGGACGCTTTGACCCGATTGGAGCGCGACGGCCAAATTGTTTTACGCGGAGAAATCGCTGCCGCCACGCCGCGCTGGCGAGATTTGATCGCGCGGGCGATTGCCTTGATTGATTTCATCCACAAAAAACATCCGGAGCAACGCGGCGTCGACCTCACAAAGTTGCGCGGCGAACTAAATATCGGATCAGACGCCTTATCTGGCGCGATCATTTCGGAACTAACCGTGAATGGTTTTGTTCGCGCCGACAATTACGTCGCGCGCAGCTCGCATCGTCCGTCGTTGCCGCCAGAAATCTTGCCGGCGGCGGAAAAGATCCGTGCCGTCCTTTCGACAAAGCCATTCGATCCCCCAAGTCGTAAAGATTTTTTAGAAGATCGACATCTCCAGCAGGCGCTGCGTTTTTTAATCGACCAAGGCGAAGTCATCGAGCTCAACGACGAAATTGTTTTGCTTCGCCATGCCGCCGAACAAATGCGAATCGCCGTTGCTCAATTTCTATCGGAACACGGTCCCGCGACAGCGAGCCAGCTCCGGCAGAAGATCGGTACCTCGCGCCGGATCATCATTCCTTTCTTGGAATATCTGGATCGCATCGGTGTCACTCAACGCATTGGTGATTCGCGGCAACTGCGCGAAACGAAATCGCCAGCCGTCGCGCCGGGATAAAATCTGCTACCGTTAGCAGATGCCCCGCAAGACTACCGAAGTGCGAGAAAATTCCGTTTCATTGCACCTCGCGTCTTCGTTCCAGTCGGCTTGGGAGAATGTTCTCTTTCCCTGGTTTAAACGGGGCGCGCGCGCGCCTCTCGAAATTCAGGAGCCGCTGGCAGTCGTAACCGCATCGAGAGCGCAGGCGGATTTTTTGCGAAAACAACTGCTGGCGTGTGGAATTGCGCTCCTCGGTGTAAAATTTCTTACTCCGCCGCAACTTCGCGAATTACTGCTACGCCGCAGCGGTTTGAAGCTTCCCCTGCGCGAACACTTGCGCCTGCTGCTCGCGGTCACTGCAGACGAGCTCGCGAACAAAAGTAAGGATTCTTCAACGCAAACATCGGTCGCAAAATCAATTGCGCGCGACCCGGACAATTTCTTGCGAGCATTCGATCAGCTGCGTGCGGCAGGATGCGAATTGAACGAACTCGAACCGCCAATTTTGCGGGAGGTGGCAACGACGTTCGAAAAGCACGTACATCAGTCCGGTTTTACCCTGGTCCACGAAGCTGACCGGTTTCTGGTCGAAACCGCCAACGAAGCAGCGATCGAATTTGGAGACCTTTTAGTAAGCGACTTTGACGGCGCACATTGGCCGCTCTGGCGGTTATTGCACGCAACAGTTCGGCGTTCACGGCGCGCAACCGTTCTTCTGAAAAATCCTCGCGATGAAGCGCGCGATCTTGATGAGGCCTGGATCGGAACGTGGGAAGAACATTTTGGCGAAACTGACGCGACTCCATCGCTGCTAAATGAAACCATTGCGTTTTCGGAATTAGCGCAACCACTCGAATCGGCCGCCGCTGTAACCGCGCGCGAGAGCGAACCGTTGCCGCATGTCCATTTTTTGATGGGACGCGACGCGGGCGAACAAGCGCGCGCAATTGCTGCCGTCACACTCTCGTTTCTGAACGAATCTACCTGCGAGAACATTGGAATCCTTTTGCCCGGACCCGGCGCACTCGCGCGCTTGGTCGCACAGACGCTCGATGCGCTCGCCATTCCGCATAACGACTCAATCGCGCACGTGATGCGCGGGACTTTCGATACTGAGGAATGGCGCGCCTGGCTGGAACTTCAGCACCGTCCGCAGCTCGGTTCGCTGCTGCGGTTCCTGAACCACTCATCGGCAGCCGTCGAATTCTTTCCAAAACTTTCGCTTCGCGAGATTGAAAAAACGCTGCGCCGGGTGTGCGGAGACATTCTCATCAACGATGTCCACGTTCTGACCGAATATTGCACGCGCGCAAACGATCCGAAGGTTTCAGCAATCTCTGACGGACTTCGCGCTATTCGGTTCCTGCCGGAACGCGCCGAGTTCGAACAATTCCTCAAAGCGACATTGTCGATCATTCGCGAATTGAAATGGCGCGAACGAGCGGCCGAGTTGGAGCGATTGAGTCGCGGTTGGAGCGGCACGTTCATCGGACCTTTCTCCCGGCAACATTTTCTTCAGTGGTTGACCGAGCTTTTTATCGAATCGGCCCTTTGTCGCAATTCGCACGGAGATCATCCTTACGCCTGGGTCCAACTATTGCGCTACGATCAGGCCGAAAACCAGACGTGGTCGCACCTGATTCTCGGCGGATTAAATGAAGGCCACTGGCCAAAGCGTGATGACGAATCTCCGTTCCTGGGCGACGAACAGATCGCCGCGCTGAACGCGAGCCTGCGCAATTTGAATAAGCGCGCGAAAAAAGAGGGGCGTTTTGGCTCCGGCCAAACAATTGTCCGCGAAGGCGCGACCCTCTGCCTCGGATCGCGCGAGCGCCGCGATCTCGCGCTCCGGCAATTACTAAACGCGATTGAGTCGACCACCAACGAGATTGCCGTGACTGCGCAGCTCTATATCACAAGTCCGCGCGAACAGGCGATCAACCCGAGCGAATTTTTTGCGCGACTCTTTTTCAACGCCCGCGGCGACGCCCTCTCGCAACGCGAGATCGAACGAATCCATGCGCGCACCGTTGATTGGCTGGCGCGCATTGATCTCGTCCCGGAGACGAAGCCAGACATTGCCGATCTCGATCAGACCGCGGTTGCCTATCATGCGCGGCGACGTCCCGAACAACCATTTGGCGAGTACGAATTCGCATTTCGGAAAAACTTGCCGCCGTCAAAGCAGATTTCGCTGTCGGCCACTGACGCCGCCCGATTGTTGACCTCTCCGGCTTTGGTTTGGATGAAGAATTTTCTTCGGGTGGAGTCGGAGGAAGGCGACGTCATCTCGTGGAACCTCGCGACTGGACAATGGGTCCACCGCTGGCTTGCCGCCGTCGCTGACGAATCTACCGAAAAGCGTTTCGTTCCGCGGCCTTCGGCGAATGAGATCATTGCCCGCGTTGCAAGCGCGGCGGAAAAATTTCGCGACGAAATGGTGGCGATCGTTTCCGTAGCCGGCAAACGCTCGATGCCAGATTGGTGGATCTCCGGCTGGCGCAACGCCCGTTATCTCGTCGGACGTTTTGCCGGAGAACTCGGGCGCATAGGCGATTGGCCGGAGCTCGCGACGGAATGGATCCTCGAGTCACCGCAAATTATTAAACTCGACGATCGACACGAACTGCGCATTCGGGGACGAGTCGATTTGGTGCTGGCGCGCAGAAATGCTTCTGCCAACGAATTGTGGATCGTCGATTACAAGACCGGTTTGGCGACGGCACTTAAACCACACCGAACGGCCTTGCGCAAACAATTCACGGAGGGCAACGGTGTTCAGATCTGTCTTTACGCGCTCGCATTTCGGGAGCTCGGCTGGCGCAATGTCTATGTCAGTTTGCTCACGCGAGAAACTGATCTGGAACAGCCGCAGGCAAATCTCGCCGACATCGAGGCGCAGGCGGAAATCTGGAAGGAAATCGCCGGAATGGAAGAGACTGGCATCTTCGGCATGCTCGGGGAGCTGCGCTCGAAGTTTACTTTCACCGGCATTTATCCTTTGGCGACGCTGGCGATTGAGAAAGATTTCCTTCGCGAAAAATGGCGGCGAACTCATCCCGCATTTGCCGGAGAGGAGCCGAACGAATGAAAGCGTTGCCCCACGATCAAGCGGAGCGAGAACGGTTCGCGCGCGAGCTGGACAAAAATTTCTCCGTGATCGCCGCTGCCGGCGCCGGCAAGACAACCGCGATCACCGATCGGATCGTCGAGATTGCGCAAAATGCGGATCGTGCGCATGAGTGGTTCCCGCGACTGGTGGTGGTGACGTTCACAAACCGCGCTGCCGACGAAATGCAGCAGCGCGCTCGCCAACGCATTTTCGAGCAAAACGTTTCGCCGACCGTCCTGGCCGCATTCAATCGCGCATTCTTCGGCACGATCCACAGTTTTTGTATGAAACTGCTCGCCGCGCAAGGGCATCACCTCGGTCTGCCTGCACGACTGGAGTTGATCACTGACGATGAGGATTTGTGGAACGACTTTGTCCAGCACACGCAGACGATTGGCCACTCGCTTTCCGCGCAGAACCACAAAGCATTGCTCCGCCACGTGCAGTTGCGAGACCTGATGGAACTCGGCCGCCGGGGCCGGCTGCCCTTATGGCTCGATCAGCGAGAAGTCGATTGTCCGCAAAAGATCAATCTTTCACCGCTCCTCAATCATCCCGCCCGAATGAACGCAACGCGGATCCAGGCGGCGCAGACCGGGTTGCGCGAATGGGAACGCAAATTCAAAGACGGCGCCGACTTTCTGCCGCTGATCGAGTGCACGACTGAAGGGAGGTTTGCCGAGAAATGGGAAGAGGCATTTCGGGAATTTAATGAATGGGTGAGTTGTTGTGCGCTGACCGTTGCTGCCGAAGTGCAAGCAAGCTATCGGCAATTTCGAGCGGACCGCGGAGTTGTTACTTTCGATGATCAAATCGCGCTCGCTCTTGAATTGACCCGAAACCCGGATGCGATTTCACGGATCCGCGCAAAAGATTACCTCGTCATTCTCGATGAAGCGCAGGATACCGACCCGCAGCAATTTGAAATCCTACTCGAGATCACGCGGCCGCCTGAAGTAAAGGGGCGTTGGCTGGAGGATCGAGAATCTCCGCCGCGGCCAGGCCGCTTCTGCATGGTTGGGGATTTCCAGCAATCGATCTACGGCGATCGCGCCGACCTGAAGCAATATCAGCGGATCCATGACGCGCTGGTTACAAGTGAAGCCGGCGAAAGCTTGAAGTTCTCCGTGACGTTCCGCCTGGATCAACGTCAGCTCGATTTCGTAAACGAATCGTTTCGCGACATCCTCAAAGGCGTCGATGGTCAGGTCGAATTCATCGAACTCAATCCCCGGCCAACCGCGCTTCCCGGCCAAGTCGTTCGTCTTGACATCACTGCGCCGAATATCGAAGCGAAAATGTCGGACCCGAAGAAAGCGAAACTTGGAGCACCCCAACTAGCAAGGTGGATCGAGCAGACCGGCTGTGACAATCTGCGTGCGCGATCGTGGGAACAGGTTGCGATTTTATGCCCGCGCAAAAAATGGTTCGCGCCAATTGCGGAAGCGCTCCGCGATGTCGGCATCGAATCTCAAATTCAATCTGAGACCGATGTTCAGGGTGACAATCCGGCTCACGCCTGGTTTACCGCGCTGCTCACTATCATGATCCAGCCGCGCTGCGGCTTCGAAATCGTCGGCGTGCTGCGTGAAGTGTTCGGCATTTCCGATCATGATCTCGCCCTTTTTGGTGATGGTCACGGCGATCGTTTTCAAATTGAAACAGAATCCGGCGGAGGCGACCCCGTCTCGAAAACAATCGACCTTCTCGCGCGGCTCCACGCCAAAATCGCGGACAAACCTCTCTTCACCGCGGTGCAACGGATCATCACCGCGACGTTTTTGCGAGAACGCCTGCGGACGCTGCCCGCAGAAGATTTCGACGGTCTCGATACCGAGCTCGACGTGCTACTGGAATCCGCGGCCACCGCCGAAGCTGAAGGCGCCACCCTGGAAGAATTCGCCGAACTTCTACGCGCGAATTTTGCCACCGAACGCGAAGCCAGAACGCCGCGCCCGGGCGCGATTCAATTGATCACCAGCCAAAAAGCGAAAGGACTCGAGTGGGACGCGGTGATTGTGCCTTTCTTCTCACGCCGCATTCATACCGACGAGGACGATTTTCCTCGGATCGTCACGTTACCGCACGATCAACACGCATTTGTCGCGTTCAACAAAGCCGACGTTCCGCCGGAAAAAAAAGAGGCGCTCAAGCAAGCGCAAGTTCGGGAAATGGAACGGCTGCTCTACGTCGCGCTGACCCGTGCCCGACACACGCTCGTGCTGGCGGCGGATCGCGAACTGTTCGCCAAGGCTAATCAGGCCGCGCCGAGCGCTTCACTCACGAAATGGTTCCGCACCGATCAAGGCGAGCAGAACGAAGCGCGCGTTGCTGCTTTGGAAACGAAAGCAGTCGAGTGCGCCGAAACGAGCGCGTATCAAGCGAGCAAGAAAGAACCGCCGGCGACCTCGCAGCAATTTGCTTTGTCCGCACAAACGTCGCTACAGCAGGCGCGATCGCGAGCAGGCCAATTTTCCCGGAGATTCTTGCCGAGCAGCTTCACCCCGGCGACTCAAGCGGTTGAAACGACCGGCGCCGATAAATGGAAAGAAATCGAGAGCGAATTTCGCGCAACAACGGTGCCAAGCATCGCCACTCAATACGGCATTTGGTGGCATGAGTTTCTTCAACAAATCGCATGGAATTCCAATAACGCCGTTTGGGATGACATTTTTAAAACCGCGCTTCCGAATTCTCCGGACAGAAACCGGTCGACCAAGGAATGGACAACCTTACGGGAAAACATTTCCAGCCTGACCGAGTTCGCGATCGGGATTTGCGACAGCGACGCCATCACCCGCGTGGAAATGCCTTTTCTTTGGGGAATAAACGGTCCGAGCCGGACTGGCGGAAATAAATGTTTGGAGGGCGTTGTCGATCTTGCCCACTTCGATAACGCGAAGAAGAGGTGCTTCATTCTCGATTGGAAAACGAATCAGATCATTCCGGACAAGATCGACAGGTTGCGCGATCATTATCGTCCGCAGCTCGCGGCTTACTGGAAAGCCGTCAGCGAGATTGCAAAACTGCACGTAGAAGCTGCGATTTATTCCACCGCGGCCGGCGCGCTTATCCGTTACGAAACCAAAGAACTATCTCGCGAGTGGACGCGATTAGAAAAACTTCCCGCGGAGCAGTTTGATGTCGAAGTTGCGGCAGAGGTCAGTTCCGCATCGATCGCACCCACCACAAAACAGGTTCAGTTGGAATTTCCGGAATTGTAAGGCAACCGCATCGGTTGCCGGCAAGCGGCGCGCTTGCCCTACAACAACAACTCTCTCAACAGCTCAACGACTCAACATCCCAACGGCTGCAGCGATTGGTTAGGCGCTGGGTGATGGCAAGTGATCGTGATATAGAACATAAACGCCAGGAAGAGCGATACCCCTCGGAAAGTCCTGATAAGTGTAAAGCGGAGCTGTCACAAGCGATGAGAATAAACCAACGTAGCGTGACTCCATCTCCTCGGACCACCTACGACGGGTGATGTTGAGCGCGGGAGAAAGCTCAGCGATGGCATACCACTGAAAGTCTTTGGCCTCAGACGCAGAGCCACACGTAATGCAAGTCATCAGCATTCATGATGCAGCGTGACGGCGCCTAACGGGAATTAGACGAAAGCTTTCGCCTAACCAAACTGGGGAAGAACATCGACAGGATTCGCTACGTTACCGGTCGCGCTCGCCGCGGATGAATTGTTCGACGCAGCGATAAGCTTCGTCGTCGCTCATCTGGACGGGCGGATGCTTGGAGAAATAGGCGGAGGGCGAATTGAGGACGCCGCCAATTCCGCGATCGAGCGCGAGTTTGCAGCAGCGAATCGCGTCGATGGCGATGCCGGCGGAGTTGGGCGAATCTTCGACCGAAAGTTTGATGTCGAGTTCCATCGGCACGTCGCCGAAAAGGCGGCCTTCGACGCGAATAAAAGCGATTTTGTTGTCGAGCTGCCACGGAACGTAATCGCTCGGGCCGATGTGAATGTTTTCGTCGGCCAGGCGTTCATTCATGACCGATTGCACAGCTTCGGTCTTGGATGTTTTCTTCGAGGTCAGTCGGGTGCGGCTGAGCATATTGAGAAAGTCGGTGTTGCCGCCGGTGTTGAGTTGATAGGTGCGCTCGACTTTCACGCCGCGCTTCCGGAAAAGATCGATAATCGTACGATGAAGCACGGTTGCGCCCAATTGCGATTTGATGTCGTCGCCGACGATCGGCAAATTTTTGTCTGCAAAACGTTTTGCCCAAACCGGATCACTGGCGATGAAAACGGGGATGTTGTTTACAAAAGCGACTCCCGCCTCGAGCGCGCAGCTGGCGTAAAACCGCGCGGCCTCATCGGAGCCGACCGGCAGATAATTAACCATGATCTCGGTGGCGGAATCTTTTAGCTCGCCGATGATTTGTTCGCGGGTGGATTCCTTTTCCAATGGCAGAAAAGTGCGGAGCGGATCGTGGTCGGCCATGTGGGACGCGAAACTGTCGAAGACGCAGCCCATTTTCACGATCGCGCCGGTGAGGCTGACTTTGTCGCAAAAGACTTTGGTGCAATTGGGAGGCGCGAAAATGGCTTTGCTGACGTCGAGCCCGACTTTGCGGCGGTCGATGTCGAATGCGGCCACAACCTCGATGTCCCCGGGCCGATACGAGGCGATTTGCTTGTGCATCAGGCCGACGGCAGTGCCATTGACGGAGGAGCTGCGGTAAAAATTGATACCCTGGACGAGCGAACTGGCACAGTTGCCGACACCGACGATGGCGATACGGATTTTTCTCATGGGAAAAAAGAAATCCTACCCGCAGCGATAAGCTTGGGGCAAGATACAATGTAGTAGTTTGAAAGCATTAAGGTTAAGGCGGCCAGTGGTATGTAAGGTCTCGTCCGAGGAGGAACCCCCGCCCGATTTGAGCGTGGAAAGTGGCGTAGTCCGCGTTAGCATGCAAGCAATTTTGAGGATGCTCGTTAGGAAACATTGGGTCGCCGGCCGGATACCGGCTTTCGCCATCGCTTTGCTCGCCGTTGGACTTCTCGCCAATGCGCGCGCCGAGCCGCCTGTTTACGAGATCGAACAAGGCGTGGCCCTGGCCGATGCCCAAAACCCGGAGATCCTGATCGCGCGCAAGAAAGTCGAAGCGGCGCGGGGCGGCTTGATCGAAGCGCGCTCGGGTTATTTGCCGTCGGTGATTTCGTCCGGATTCGCCGACAAACGACAAACGCAAACCGACACCCGGCTCCGCCAGGAGGATTACAGCGCGTCGGTGCGAGCGCTCGAAAATGTCTATACCGGTGGTGCGGTTTCCAACCAGGTGGGCATTGCCGAGTTGGTTATCGAAAAACAGCGCTGCCAACTCGAAGAAGTGCGCAACAAAGTGGCGATGGATGTGCGGGTTGGGTTTTACGATGTCCTCTTAAACCGGGCCAAAGTGCGGGTGCGGGAAAATTCGGTTCGCGCTCTGGGCGAAGAATTGAAAACGCAGGAGGAACGATTGCGCGCCGGAATTGTTGGAACGTTGAACGTCGGCCGCGCCCAGGTGGCGCTGGCCAACGAGCAGCCGGAGCTGGCCAATGCTAAAACGCAGCTGAAAAATTCTTATCTGCGATTGGGCGACCTTTTCGGACTCGATTATCGCTCAAATCCAGACGAGCCACGTTTCGAAGTCGCGGGACAATTGCAATACGCAGCCCTCCATCCCGACCTGAACGAATGTCTCGGCCGCGCCGATGCGAACCGCGCCGAAATCAAAGCGCGCCAGATCGACGTCGAGATTGAAGATCGACAATATCTGGTCGACCGGAGCGAGCTTCGTCCACACGTTCAGGTTTTTTCCGGGTACGAAGTTTACAACGAGCGCGACCCGCTGGTCGGACAAGAATTCAACCACGGTTATCTGGTCGGCGTAAATGCGACCTGGCATCTTTTCGACGGTTTCGCGACCAAAGGGCGAATGCAGGCCACGCATGCCCGCCGCGAAGCGGCGGTGGCAGCGCTCGAAGCTGCGCGACGCGCCGTCGCCTCCGAAGTGCGGAGCGCCTTTCTCGATCTTCAACAAGGCGAGAGTGTTCTCGAGACGGAGACGAAAAGCGTGCAGACGGCGGACGAATCGCTCGAAATCGCCAAGACAAATCTGGCGGCCGGTTTGGGAACACAGCTCGACGTTTTGCAGGCTGCAGCCGACGTCACGCGCACGCGGACGACGCGATTGAGCGCGATCTATCTGCACAACGTCGCGCTGGCCCGGCTCTCGCGCGCCTGTGGCAGCACTCCGGAAGCGCTCGACTTCGCTTTCAACCGTTTGAAACCCCGGCACGAAAAACAGGCACTCGACGTGGCGCAACCGCCGGCAAAACTTACGCGACGATGAAACTCCGATTTGCCGCCGCAATCGTGTTGTTGTCGATCTTGCCGATCGCGTCGGGGATTACCCTGGACGGGGTCCTCAACACAACGCTGGAAAAAAATCCGGCGATTCAGCAGGCGAGAGCGAACCTCGAACAAGCGGCAGGACGTCGCCTCGTTCTTCGCTCCATCATGTGGCCGAATGTAAAACTAAACGTGCCCGCCGGCGTGCAGGGTGGAGACCGCGCGGGTTCGACTGCGACGAAAATATTCGGTTTCGCGCGCGGTTCGTTCACGCAACCGCTTATCAATGCCGCGATCCCACCATCGCTTCGGCGTGGAGATGTCGATCTTTTGATCGCTCAGCAGCAATTAAATCTTGTGGTCGAGCAACACTTACACGCCGCCAGGCTCGCGTTTTATTCGGCCGTTTACAATCGCGAGCTGCTGTCGGTCCGCGAGAAACAGCGACAACATTTGGCCGAAAACCTGGCGAGCCAAAGCGATCGCTATCGAGCGGGCCTGGTCGATCGGAGCGCGTTTAGCACTGCGGAAGTCGAAGCGCGTGAGCTCGATCCGTTGGTGGAGAATTCACGCCGCGGCTACAGCGCGGCGCAATTGCAACTGGCGCAGGCGATGGCGATTGACCTCAGGTCCGACGCCACCCTTCCGAATCCGGACGGCGAATTGTCGTTCGCGACGATGGATGTCGATCTCAACGCTGAAACCGCCGCGGCGTTGGAGCGCAGGACCGACATCAAACTCGCGCGACTGCTCGTTCGCGCTGCGAACCAAGACGAGCGCATCATCGCCGCCGGTTATTATCCGAATGCGGCGGGCAGCGTAACCGGCGACTACATTCCAGTTTCGGGAATTCACCGCGAAGGTTCGACCAGTCGCACCCAGGACTTCCTGGGATCGGAAATTCGCGAAGGCGCGGCTTACACCTGGCAGGTGATCGACAATGGCAAAGTCGGCGGCGCAGTTCTCAGGGCACGCAAGGCGCGCGAGATCAACGAAGTTGAATTGCGAAAATTGGAAGCGAGCGTGGGTCGGGACCTTTCCCGTATTCACAACGAACTGGCCGGCATCAACGCGCGCCATAAATCGTTCGCGGCTGGTAGCGATGTTGCCGAGCAAACCGCAGCAGCTGTTCAACAAAATCTCGGCAGCGGTCTGGCCTCACAATTGGAGCATCGCCTCGCCGAAGGCAATTATTTGAAAACACAAACCGGATTGCTGGAGGCGAATTATCTTCACAACGTCGCCCTGGCAGAATGGGACCGCGCGACCGGACGTTATTTTCAATTCGCCGAAGATGTGCATTAGTTGCACTCCTTGAAGGTGCCAGAGTCCAGGCGGGTTTTATGGGTCGCAGTCGCGCTGCTCATCATCATTTGCGGCGTGGCCTTTTATTTTTTCATGCCGGTAGCGGAAGTGGCTGTCGTCCGCCGCGGCACCGCGATCTCTGCGGTTTACGGGACGGTGCGGATCGAGCCCGCATTTGTCGTTCACGTTCGGGCGCAGAATTCCGGTTTCATCCAACTGGCCGAAGAATTTTCGGCCGGCCGCGGCGCAATTGGCAAAAGTGTGACCAAGGGCCAATTGCTCGCGAGCATCGCCGACGAAACGACCGCGCGGCAGTTGAAACAGGCACAGGCTGATCTGAAGGCAGCGACCGAGCGGGCCAAGCTCCCGTTGCCATCCGAGGAACTGCTCAAAGCCGCGGAGGACAATCTGCATCGGCTGGAGCAGGTAGTCGCGTCTGGAAATGTGCCGGCGGTCGAGTACGAAAAAGCAAAGAGCGAGGCGAACAGATTGCGCGGTGCGCTTGAAAATGAGCGGATCGAGCGAGATCGGAATCTTCAGTCGCTGGATGAGGCCCGCAAGAAATTAGAATCGCAAATGCGCAATTCGGAAATTCGCGGCCCGATGGACGGCCTGCTCAGTGCCGTTTCGACGATCGACGGCGAACTGGTGGCCGAAGGCAATCAGCTCTTCACTATTTCATCTCGCAAGACATATGTCCGCGGCGAAGTGAACGAAGAAGATGTCGGTGAAGTGAAGCCCGGCATGAAAGCGAAAGTGCAGCTTTATGCTTATCGCATGCAGACTTTCGAGGCCCGCGTTTCATCCATTCAACCTGCGGCCGATCCGGATACGCAGCGTTACACCGTGATTTTGGAAATGGAAAAACCGCCGGACAATTTGATGGCGGGCATGACTGGCGAGATGAACGTCATCACCGGCACCCACGAAAATGCTTTGCTTGTCCCGACTCGCGCGCTGCTGGTCGATCAAGCCCTCGTGGTTAAGCGCGCGGTTGTTCAAAAGCGCACAGTAAAAACGGGATTTCGGACTCTCGACTTTACCGAAGCGATCAGCGGCCTTTCCCTCAACGACCGCGTTGTTGTATCCGATCAGGACCGGCTCAAGCCGGGCCAACCGGTGCGCCAACGCAAGATCGACATCGCGGGCAAGACCAAAGCGCCGTGATACCGCCCCCGCTTTACATCGCTCTGCGTTTTCTTACGCACCGCAAACGCGCGCTGCTCCTTAGTCTTAGCGGGGTCGTTTTCGGAGTGGCTTTCTTCATTTGCATGCAAGCGCAGACCCGCGGCTTCGCCCAATACTTCATCGATTCGAGCCTCGGCAGCAACGGCGCCCTAATTGTTCGCGAGAGATTCGAACCGCGTCAGATCGGCTCGATTGTTCCTCCTAGGACTTCGAAGAAGAATGTTCAGCACCGGCAGCTTTTTGAAGGGATCACGAACGCCAACGAGATCATGCGGGTCAGCCGGCAATTCACCAATGTCGTCGCCTGTTCGCCGGTTTTGCGCGGCTCACTAAACGCTCGCTCCGGTTTTGAAAATGCAACCGTCGATCTTTTCGGGATCGAGCCTGCGCTGCATCTCCAAACAACCGATCTCGCGCATCAGCTCGTCGAAGGCAGTCTGGATGATTTTCGTAATAGGCCTGAGTCCGTCATTATCGGATCGCGCCTGGCCAACACATTGAATATTGCGACTGGCGACAGCGTGCAATTGCTCTCCCCCGGCGGTGAATATCGCCGTTTCAATGTTGCGGCTGTGGCGCGTAGCGGCGTCGGCGCGATTGACGCGGTGCGCGTCTATTGTCACGCCCGTGTCGCGCAAACGCTTCTGCGCAAACCATACACCGCGTCGATGATCATTTATAAACTGCGTGATCCCGACCGCGCACCGGCATTGGCGGCGCATTTCGAAACACTTTTTCAACACGGCGCCGCAAGCTGGCAGGAGCGTGAGGAATCGACCCTCCATCTTTTTCTTACCCTGCAGCTATCAGCCGCAATCACAGTGTCGTTAGTGATCCTGCTCGCCGGTTTCGGCATTTTCAATGTGCTCACTATGACCGTGCTTTCGAAGATCAGGGAGATCGCGATCCTTCGATCGATGGGATATCGACGCCGCGATATCAGCGCGATTTTTATCTGGCAGGGAGCGCTGATCGCCACGGCTGGAGCTCTGATTGGGTGCGGCGCGGGAGCGTTGCTCACGTGGGGCGTGTCCAAAATTCCAATTCATCTTACCGGTCTACTCTCGACCGATCATTTCGTCGTCACCTGGGATTGGCGCCATTATGTATGGGCGATCCTGCTTGCGATGGTCGCTGTTTTCCTTGCTAGTTACGTGCCGGCGCGACGCGCGGCACTGCTTCCTCCGGTCGTTACCTTGCGAGGCTCCAGCGTATGATTCCCGGTGTGTCCTTAAGTTGCGAAGGAATTGAGCGTTATTTGGGGGAAGACGAATCGCGTGTCCATGCGCTGCGCGGCGTGACCTTGGATGTGACGCCTGGTAGCACGCACGCGGTCGTCGGTCCGTCCGGATGCGGCAAAAGCACGCTGTTATATATACTCGGTTTGCTCGACCACCCGGATGCCGGCTCAGTCATGCTCGGGACCGAGCCAGCTTCGGATCTGCCGGATCGCGAGCTCTCCCGGCGCCGGAATGAGTTTATCGGGTTCATCTTCCAGTTCCATTTTCTGTTGGAAGACTTCAGCGCACACGAAAACGTGATGATTCCGATGCGAAAGCTTGGCCGGCTCTCCGCCGAGGAAATGACCGATCGTGGCGCGGCCTTGCTCGATGCCGTCGGACTGGGCGACAGACTTCAACGTCCAAGTCGCCATCTATCCGGCGGCGAACAACAGCGAGTCGCGATTGCGCGGGCGTTGGCGAACGATCCTCGCGTGATCCTGGCGGACGAACCAACCGGAAATCTTGATACAATGAATTCCCAGCGCGCATTTGACCTTTTGCAGCGATTGGCTCACGAAGGAGACAAGGCGCTCTTTCTTGTTACTCACAATCCGACGATTGCGGAAGCGTGTGACTGGATACACGAGATGAAAGATGGACGCATCATTGGTAGCCACGCGCGTGGCCAACGTGGGCCAATGAACATGAAGCTATGAGCCGATTAAACTGATCTCTTTAGTCGTCCCTGCAGTCGATTAATGTAATCGGTCCAACTGCGAAAATTTCTCGCGCGCGCGTCCGCCGATAAGCGGTCGTAAGTCGCGTTATCAGCGAGCAGCGTTCGCATCGCACGGGCGAGCGCATGGGCACTTGTTTGATCGACAATTAAACAACCGCCAGGACGCGCGAGTTCCCCGAGTGCCCCGTTTCCACCGCAAACGCAAGGTTTGCCGTGCCGAAGGCTCTCCGCGATCGGAAGGCCGAATCCCTCCATCCGTGAAGGGTAGACGGTGAATCTGCAACTACGATAAGCGCGGTGGAGCGCGCGATCATTCACATGCTGCAGCCATCGAATCCGGTAGCCGGATCTTTGTAACTGCTTCATGGGCGAGATGACTTTGTGTCCATAGTATCCTGTGCTTCGACCAATCAGTTGGAGCTCGAAGGAAAATCCATCCTTCCAAAGGATCTCTGCCGCACGCAACAATGTGAGATGGTTTTTGCGCGGCTCGAGCGTGCCAACGGACAAAATGACGGGCACAGACGCACTATCCTCTCCACTCGGTTCTTCACGGTCAGTCGGATCCAGGTCGCCCGGCGGCAATTCCTCCACGCAAGTTTCCGTAGGTTTTGTTCCGTGCTCTCGCCACAGTTGATGAAGATGTTCTTGCGAATCTCTTGAGATGCAGATGACGAGATGGAACGTTGCCAGCGAATCGATGTATTTTTTAGAACGCTCAAGAGCCCTGTTCCGCATAAGTCGTAATCGCACGGCGGCAGCATCGTAAAAAATTACCACCGCGCGCGCTCCTGTTTCTCGAATCAATTGAGGCAAATAACTGATTCGGGCGTCGCGATAAATATCCGGGACAAAGAGGACATCGCCGGATTCCATTTTGGTCTTAAGAGGAATCGACTCCTGAAAAAAGAGCCGCTGCAATTCGGCGATAGGGTTTTCGCCGCGCAAATCCGGTCGAGCTGTGCTACGCGGAAGAACCCGAAAAGGATCCTGTAGAATCTGCAATTCACGCCGGCCCAGTCTTTGATAACACTTCCCAAGCAGATTCCAGGACATCGGCAATATCGTTTCGCGCCGGCCGAGCTCGCGAAAAATGCTGCGTGTCGCGCGTTGAATTCCGGTGCTCTTGGCGGACTTGCACGAGCCGGTTACATCGAGATAAATCATTTAGCGCTGATCGGCTTCGTATCGACTACCTTCGATTTCGACCACACGAAAGGAGTATATGACCATCGGCAAAATTCGTCACGGAAGAGCGGCGGGGCGGATTGTTGTCGATGCCCGTACGTTGCGAGGCGATCCGGGCGGCGTCGCTTCCTATACCGAAGCGCTCATCGAGCATCTGCCGGCAACTCTTCCAGAAGTAGCCATCGTGCTTTTGCGTCATCCTCGTAACCCGCGCGCTCTTTCACGGGCGCCCAACGTGACCGAATGGATTTTGGGCGGAAAACCAAATAGCCCCTGGACTTATTCTCGCATGGGATCGTGGCTCAACACCCGGCTTAGCCGTGACGATCTCTTTCACGCTCCTTACCGAATTCTTCCTCGCGGGCTCAATGCAAAAAGCGTGATTACCATTCACGACGTCATGCAAATAGTCTGTCCCGAGCTTGTTTTTCCTAATCCCATCATCCGCGCCGTTGTGCAGCCATTCTGGTCGACCGCCATCCGCAGCGCCATTCGACGGGCCGATCGAATACTGGCCGTCAGCCAACATAGCGCGGACGACACTCTTCGCGTCGATCCGTCGTGCGGCCCGCGACTCCGCGTGACACTCAATGGAAGATCGCCATCGTTCCGCCCGATGGCGAAGGCCGATGCCGAACACCTAAGCGCATCCATCGTTTCTCTCGGGCGGCGTTTCTTCTTTGTTGTTGGCGGAGGTTATCCGAACAAGAATCACGTCACGGCGGTATCAGCTTTCGCCAAGGCGTTTCCGCGTTCTCAAGATATTTGTTTGCTGGTCATTCAGCGCCGCCGGACACGGCCCAAAGAACTTCGACAGCTTCTGCGTCGCCTGGCATTCGATTCCCGAATACAAGTTCGGCGCGACGTTCGGAATGATGAGCTGGTTGCGCTTTATAATCGCGCCGAGGCCCTTGTCTTCCCCTCGCTGTATGAGGGATTTGGTCTGCCGGTTCTGGAGGCGATGGCATGCGGGTGTCCCGTAATTTGCTCAAACGTAACGTCACTGCCTGAAGTGGCCGGAAAGGCCGCGCTCTTTGTCGAACCCAAGGACGAAGAGGCCATCGCGGAAGCAATGCGCCGCATCGTTGAGGATGACAACCTCCGGCAGTCCCTCGCGCAGAAAGGAGTTCAACGCGCTGCCCTTTTTGACTGGCGAAAGACGGTCGCCGAGACCGTCCTCGTCTATCGCGAGATTGCGCCGTGGCTGCCGGACATCAAATTGGCCTTATGAAGCGTATCTTCTTGACTGGGGCGAGCTCCGGGATCGGTCGCGCCATTGCTCATGAATTGATTGCGCATGGTCACGAAGTGTGGGGGACTTCACGTGACCTCAGCCGCATTCAGACGACGGCGCGCCTTCACGCAGTGCAACTTGATTTACGCAATTCCCAAATGCTTGAAGAGGTTTTTACACGCGCCTGGCGTGAATCGGGCGGGCTGGATGTTGTCATCAACAACGCGGGTAGCGGATATTTTGGGCCGACGGAAAATTTTCCAACAGAGGCGTTGATTGATGAGTTTCAAGTTCTGGTCTTCGCGCAATTACAATTGCTGCAGTTTGCTATGCGCAAAATGCGGGCGCGGGGAACCGGATTGATCATCAACGTGACTTCGCTCGCCTCACGATTGCCGGTTCCATTCATGGCATCGTATAATTCCGCAAAAGCTGCGCTGTCCGCTTTCACGGTGTCGATTCAGCTCGAGCTGCCAAAAACCGGAGTGCGCATTGTCGATCTTCAACCGGCCGATATTCGGACTGAATTTAATGACTCCGTCGTGAAGACGGATGCCGCGCATTACGAAGATAAAGTCGCCAAAACATGGGCAGCAGTGGAACGAAACATGGCTGCTGCGCCAACGCCCGAATTGGTCGCGCGGCAGGTGCTGGGATTAATTGAGCAATCGAATCCACCACCGCGCCTGACCGTCGGCGGAATTTTTCAAGCGAAGATCGCGCCGTTGATCTTTTGTGTTCTTCCACAGCGGCTGCGCATCTGGGGGTTGCGAAAGTATTACGAAATATGAAGGCAATCCGCGAAGCGATCATTTTAATGGCGGGATCGGGTTCGCGTCTGCGCAATGCGCAGAATGCCTTGCCCAAACCGCTCACGCCAGTTCTTGGCCGTCCTCTGATTTCCTACACTCTCGACGCGCTGGCGAACGCCGGGATTACGAAAATCAATATTGTCGTCGGCTACGAAAGCGGTCGGCTGAACATCGCGGTTAAAGAAATGGCGCCGCCGGGCGTCGCGTTATCATTCGTCTTAAATTCGCAATGGCAAAAGCAGAATGGAATTTCCCTTTTGGCCGCGGCGAAAAGTGTCGCCGGTAGTTTTCTCTTAACCATGAGTGATCACCTTTTCGATAATGCCATTGTCAATCTTCTAAGCGCGTCGGCCGAGCCAGGCGTCCTTAATCTCGCAATCGACCGGAAGATCGATTCTATTTTCGATTTGAATGATGCAATGAAGGTGCAAACGCATGGCGACCACGTCGTCGCTATGGGAAAGGATCTTCAGAAGTACGATGCCATCGATACTGGCCTGTTTATTTGTCCGATCGAAATTTTCGCATATCTCGAGCGTGCCAAGAAAAATGAAGACTGTAGTCTCGCGGATAGTGTCCGATTAATGGCCGCAGATAAAAAAGTCCGAGCAATCGACATCGGCGACGCATGGTGGCAGGACATTGATACGGTGGAGATGTTACGGCATGCCGAGAAGCAGATGGCCGAAGGATCAAACCGGCAGCGTCTGGCAAAATAAAGATGCCGGATGAGTGTGTCATTCTGGCCGATGCTCCTGATGCGTTGGTCGAGCTGTGCGGAATTTCCACGCTGGAACGTTTGCTGCGCACGCTTCAGCGCTGCGAAATTACACACGCGATAATTCTTTCCACCACCGCGGCGGAGATTGCACAACATCTCGCCCAACCCTCGTGGGCGCGGGCCGATTTAGAATTCGCCATTCACGACCGGCCCCCCGGTCCGATAACAGTGCAACAGATTGTCGATCTTTGGCCGGAGGCCGCGGCGCGCCTGCTCGTGATTCAAGGCGACGTAGTCTTCGATATTCGTCTCTTGCGCGCTCTCCTAGCACAAACTTCGTCCGCGATGTTGATTGATTCTTCGGCGCCGGAGACGAACCGGGGTAAATTGTGCGGTGCGGCGTTGCTGCAACGTGAATGGGCTGCCGCCCGAAGCGGTTCCGTCGAGAGTGCGCTCCTCGAAGGCCTCGAACAGCACACAATCGAAGCGTTGAATGTTGCGAACCAGCCGCTGTATGACCCGGGACTGCGGCGAAACCTAAGGCCATTTTGTTTTGCCGCCCCCGCCCTCGCGGACAAGCAAGCGGCCGAAAGCGTCCTGTTTGACTCCGTGCAAAAGGGCACGCTCGACTTTCCGGCGTGGATTCATGCGCCAGTCGAAAAGCTTCTGCTTCGGTACTTGTGCAAAACCGCAATCACACCTAACCAGTTGACGATTTCGTGGGCGCTGGCCGCTTGCCTAACGACAAGCCTCTTTGCCACGGGCCAGTTGGTCTGGGGAGTGGTGCTGGCGCTGATCATTGGCATCCTTGATGGTCTCGACGGCAAACAGGCACGCCTTAAAGTCGAAACCACCGCCGGCGGTAAACTAGAACATCGGCTCGATGATTTTCTCGATGTCGCCTGGCCAACTGCTCTCGCCTTTCACTTTTACACATCAGGCCAGCTCCCGAGCGCTTTTTATTATTTGGTTGTTTTGTTAATCGCAGAAGGGATGGATGGAATCGGTAAACTCGTCATCTATTCTACGTCCGCGCGATTGATGACTACGCCCGGTCGGTTTGATACGATGGTGCGACTCATCGGCGGCCGGCGAAATATTTACATTTGGGTGTTGGCCATCGCGCTAATTCTTGGAGCGCCGGCAAAGGCGCTGATTGTGATGGCGTGGTGGGAGGCCATCACCGCCGCAATCGATATTCCGCGCGCCGCCCGATTGTTATTTTTGCGCGGAAAAGCGCGCTAGGCGAGGGATCGGCGATAAATCCGGTACGTCTTATACTTGGTTGCGCCGACCGCCTCGATGAAGCGGTTTATCATGACGTTATCTTCGAGCGTCATGCTGAGCTCGCCTTGGAACCCGCGGCCTGCTCCCTCCTCCATCACTTGCAAGACAAGCATCTCGGCAATGCCGGTCCGCCGATATTTTTCCAAAACGCCGAGCGCAACGAAACGCGCAGTGCGAATTTTGTGACGATGATAAAGCAACTTGATTAATCCGATCGGCAGACCAAAACGGGTCAGCCGCCCGTTCACGTGCTGCAACGCGACGTTAATGTCGGGGACGCAAATCACGAACGCGACCGGCGCGTTGTCGATTTCGGCAATCAATGTCATCCGCGGATCGATAATCGGGCGCATTTCCGTGGCCATATGTTTCGCTTCGGCTTCAGTGAACGGCACAAAACCCCAGTTATTTTTCCAAGCTTCATTAAAGACAGTGGCCAGACGCTGACTATCCTCAGCGACGCGGCGAAGATCGATCGGACGAATTTTTACGGACGTCTTTCGAGAGCGCGCGTCCACCAGCCGGCGCAACCGAGAGACCGGGGCGTTATCTGGATCGAACCACCATGCGTACCAATCCGTCACCTTTTCAAAACCGCAGGCCTCGATTAGTCGAGCGTAATAAGGAGGGTTGTGGGCGGTGAGCAGCGTTGGCGGATGTTGAAAGCCGTCGATTAATAATCCGCAAACGTAATTCGTGGAATAATCGATCGGTCCGAGCACTTCCGTGCGTCCTTTGCTGCGAACCCATTTCGTCGCCGCGTCCAACAAAGCTTTCGCAACATCGACATCGTCGATTGATTCAAACAAACCAAAGCAGCCGACGTTCGATTGATGGAGTGCGTTGTAATTCGGATCGTCGCTTGCCATGATGCGGCCCACGACTTCGCCATTTCGCTTGGCCAGGAAGAGCGCGGCGTCACCGTGCTGGTAAAACGGGTGCCGTTTGCGATCGAGAAAAGCTTTGCGCTCGATAATTAAAGGTGGAACCCAGGCCGGGTCGTTCCGATAAATCCGCCAGGGAAACTTGATGAATTGATCCCGCTCTTTGCGGTCAGTCACTTGTGAAACTTCGATCTGCGACACGGCCTGACAACCTAGACTTCTGAACGCCGCGTGGTGACGAGTTGCACGAGCGAGCGCAAAGCGTTTTCCTGCTGCCAGAGCAGATAGACTAGCGGAAAATTGAACAAGCTCACTTCTACCCAAAAGTACCAAATCGGCCGGCCAATCAACAAAAGGAGAAAAAGCAGCAGCATTCGCGTGTTGGTCATGAGCAATCTCCACCAAACGAGGAATGGCCGGGCAAGTTGGCGATATCCATCCCGCAGCCAAAGCGGAATTTCCTCCGAAAACGCGTGCTCGATCACCTGATGCAAACGCTGCAGGCCGGGCGCGAGACGCTCTTGCTGCAACGTAAAATTCAAATAGAACGCGAGCAGAATTTTTTGCCAAGGTTGATCGCGCCAACGCAGACGCTGAAATTCGGTTCGCAGGTCGAGGGATGAATCCAAACCGGACCGCGCTCGGCCTCTGACAAAGTAAAGGTAACCGCTTCGGTAATAATCCGCCGCAGCCGCCTGGCAACCATGGCTGAGCCCGGCGGCAAGAGCGAGAACAGCGATCGCGAGAGGCGAACCTTCTGTCACACAGCGCAACGCCAAATGAAAATAGATGCTTAGCCAAACCAGATGATCGGCCATACCATCGATCAACCTGCCCATTCGACTTGTCTGATTGGTCAGCCGTGCAAGTTGGCCATCGGCATTATCGAAAGCATTTGCGGCGATGTGCAGCAGCATTCCGAAAATGTTCAGGCGTAGATCACGGTAATAATAGAAATGACCTGCGATCACGCCGGAGATGCAGCCAATGACGGACACCGCCGTCGGCGTCATACCCAAAGTCGCGAATAGCCGCGCCAGTTGAAATCCAACTTTGCGATAAAAATAGATGTCGATCCAACCTTCGAGTTCAGGCGCCTTGTATGTTTTTTCGACTGTGGCCGACGTGGCGCCGGTCTCGAGATCGGTCTCCATTTGCTCCAGTTGCGACCCGCCGCCTCAGGAGACACGCGCCGTTTCCCGAACAGCCGGCGTAAATGTATCAGCGAGGATGTTGAGCGCTTCGTCGAGATCCGCGCGAGTGTGTTTCGCAGTCACGCAAGCACGGAAACAAATTCGATTTTGCGGAACGGCCGGGTAATCGACCGGCGCGACCCAAAGCCCGCGCCGCCGCAACTCATGTCCGAGTCGATACATTCGTTCCCGATCGCCGATGACGAGCGGCATAACGTAGGTTGTCGATGCTCCGGTGTCGATCCCGAGCTCGCGCAGTTTTTCGTGGAAGTAATCGGCGTTTTCCCACAAGACCTTTCTCAAAGCCGCTCCATCGCGGACGGCAATCTCCAACGCTTTGAGGAGACCGGCGATGACAACCGGCGGCAACGCGCACGAGTAAACGTAAGGGTGCGCGTAAAACCGCAAATATTGCAGCGTCTCTTTCGAGCCGGCGACGAATCCACCGAGCGCACCGAACGCTTTTGAAAAGGTGCCGTAGATGAGCGGGACGCGGTCCTCCACGCCGAATTCTTCAGCCGCGCCGCGACCGTGTTTGCCACAGCCGAGGACCGAGTGCGCTTCGTCAATGAAAACGCTCGCACCGTGCGATTCGGCGACATCGGTCAGCTCGGTTAACTTTCCGAAATCGCCGTCCATCGAATAAATTCCCTCGATGATGACAAGCTGCCGGCGTCCGCTCTTGTGACTCAAAGCGGCGTCGAGCGATGCCGCGTCGTTGTGCTCAAACTTTTCGGTGCGACAACGGGACAGCACAGCGCCGTCGCGCAGGCTCAGATGCGATCGATTATCGAGAACGGCGACGTCGCTCTTGCGGAGCAGACCGGAAATTGTGCCGAGTGCTCCGCCAAAACCGCTGTTGAAGAGCATCGCATCTTCGCGACCAAGAAATTTTGCGATGCGCGACTCCAGTTCGCGATGAAGATCGGTCATGCCCGAAAGCATGGGTGAGCCGCATGCACCCAAACCGTGAGTATTGAGCGCTCCATGGGCCGCCGCGACGACATCGGGATGGTTGGCCAGACCGAGATAATTGTAGGAGCAAAGATTGATGACGCTTTGCGACTTGCCGTCGTATCTAATGCTGGTGCGGGCGTCCGCACTGGCGAGCAATTCCGGCTCATATAATTCAACCGCCCACGCGCCGGCCTGCATCCAGGCGGTGAAACTTGGGGGGGCTTGCAATGGGTCGCGGCTTTCGCCCGCGAGGAAATTGCTCAAACTAAGTTTTGCAGGGTCTTCGTTCATTCCTTATGGCATATCGGTCGCCTTTGGCGACTTTCCATATCGGGGCAACAATTTTACGGAATTCTGCTTGTGGAACAAGCGTTTAGTTTGGCTAGTTCCGAAGTGCAGCCATGCGCTTTTCCCATTCCTCGTGGTTCTTTTTCGCGTCTGAATAAACGGCCGGGCCGCGATGCTCTTGATGATCAAGCCGTTCAGCGATGCCCACGCCATGGCAACGGCCGCGCAATCTCCATGAAAAGCTTATATCCACCTTTGAGCAAAAGGTGCCGAAAACGAGTGTTCAATTTCTAATAAGCCTCTTGTAGCGAATGATCTTTAAATGATGGACAACGGGGCTCGCTGACCGCAATTCATCTTATCGATGCCTAATGGTGTCGAGCTTTTGTGGGGCAAGCATCCTACGTTGCAAAATCGTCCGAAGTAAGGACCATCCTGGACTGCCGACTCGAAAATGCGCACGGCGAATCGCTCGGAAAGTACTGGCAGGTTCCTTCAAAAACATCCTGAAGAGGCGGATAACGACCCGGCACCGGTAATGCAGACGCCCAATCACAGTAGATTCCAGACGCGATCTGCAAATTAAGAGGAGCATCGCACAGTCCTCGCGAGCCAAGCGGTCGTGATGGCGCTCGTATATCTCCGGTAGAGCGCGCTCGCACAACATCCTCACTGTAGCTTGGTGAGCGCTATCTCGGGGAATACTTAGTTGACCCCCATGAAAACGCCACATCGCCAGCTTTTGCGGTAGATGAACTGTTCCGGTGAGACTGGTGAGACGAAGCAGCCATCCGAAATCAGCGACAGAACCGACTGTGGTCGCGAAAGGGCCCACCGCTTTTGCCACCGAAGTGTGGACGACCACTTGCGTAAGGGAAAAATAGACGCTGCGCCCAAAAAAGTGCATCAAACAATCGTGAGGGGCCGTCCGGTAATTAATCTCCCGCTGTAGCTCTTCTCCCGGGAAGGCACTTCCAACATTACCATGGCCCAACAGGCCCTTGATCGCCCGCCTGGATAAATGGCCGGTCAAATCTTTCGCCGAGAGCTCGTTGCCATTCCGATTGATCAACATCACATCGCAGACGGAGATACCTGCGCCCGGGCATTGGCTCAGCGCTTCCACCATTTTGACTAGAAATTCCGGAGACATGGTGTCGTCGCACGTAGCAAAATGCAGAAACTTGCCGGTCGCGAGCTGAATGCCGCGGTTAAGGGCCGCATAGACCCCTTCTCGCGGAACCTGATAGAGCCGAAAACGGGGATCAGCGGACGCAACCGATTTGAAAAACTCCCAACTGCCGTCGGTAGAATCGCTGTCGAGAACGATTGCTTCCCAATCGGGGTAAACTTGCGCCATCAGCGAATCGATTCGGGGTTCGAGATATGGCCGTGCATTTAAACACGGCAGAAGAAGGGAAACTTTCGGAGCACTCATCTCAAACCGCTCGCAATTAAAAGGGCCGGGAATTTCTTGTCTTTTGCTCTCCCAACCTGGCGCAGCCCCGGAAAATCATGAAATAGATGACGCGCCCGGATCGCTCGGCCAGCAGCGCCGAATCGGCTCAAATTCGTCGAGCAAACCTAACAAGCCTTTGGCAAAATCTTTACCGGTGAACCGGCGGGCTCGCTCTTTTCCACGGAGAATCAAGCTTTCCCGCTTCGCCTTGTCATAGAAAAGCGACTTGAGCGCCTGGGCAATTTCTGACTCACTTGCCGGGTTCACCCGCCAGGCTGCGTCTCCCAACTGCTCGCTCGCGCCCGGGACATCGGCCGCAACCACCGGACAACCGAGGGCGAATGCCTCCAAAGGTGGCATGTTCTCCGGGCCAAAGAAACTTAAGTAACAAAGTACGAAAGCGTCTTGATACAGCGCGCGTAACACTTCTCGAGACACGTGGCCGAGAAAATAGACTTGTTCCTCCAAGCGCAGACTTTGTACCAATTGCCGAACATGACTCTCGTTTCCCTGGTCCGATCCGGTAAACACTACGGGCAGAACGAGGTTATCTGCCTCTTTAAGACGCAAGATCGCCCGTAAAATGCCTGCATGGTTCTTATGGCTCCAAAACTGGGCTGGATAAAAGACATAATCGCGCGGCAATTTATATTTTGCGAGTTCAACTGGGGCCGATCTCCTTTCTTCGAGGGCAAAACGCGGCGTGGGATGGGGAAGAATCCGGATGCGTTCACTCGGCACTCCGTAAAACATTTGGATCTCTTCTTTGCCCGCCTGCGTACCCGCAATCACGTACGCGGCGCGTCTTAACACCTGGGAAAAGAAATTCTCTCGCCTTTGCCATATGTGCCCGGAACTGACTTCCGGAAAAAACGGCTGGAGGCGGTGTTGCAGATCCCAAACGATTACGAGAAACGGAATATCTAACGTGAGAGCCTCAAAGCTCGTACCCAGAAAGAATTCGATCCTTTCGCGCTTAAGAATGTCGCCGATCCATCTCTTTTCCCACCAATAGGTCCTCCTTTTGGCTATGTTTCGCAAAGCTGAGTAGGCCCGGGCCGCTAACGCCCCCTTCAGCGACACGTATTGGACGTTCGGCCGCTTGTTTTCTGCTCGACTGCCTTTCAGGCCCTCAAAAACTACGAACTCGTGATCGGAGGTCTCCGCGCATTCAAGCACCTGTTCAAAAATCTCACGTTCCAAAGTGTAGCCGCCCCCAATGCCTTCGGGAGCGACTGGCGCCAGGATCCCCACTCGCATAACTGGCCCTACCGGAGTTCCTGCGCTTTCCGAGCGATCGCGACCAAATGCCAGGTGTTCACGTCAATTGATTCGTCTTCTTGAAAGCCCGCGTAAAGTTTCAGCATTTCAAAGCCCGCGCCCGAGATAAGCGTTCGCATTTCCCCTGGAAAGAAAAATCGGTTTGTTTGTTTTTCGCAAAAAGTTGAATAGGTGCCGTCGTTGTTAAGCTCGTAAACGGTGTAGCTCACGTCCGCCAATTGATCTTTTCGATCGAGAGTCGTCTCAGAAATTCGAAGAACCTCACCATCCGGAACGCTCCACCGGCGAAGGCGCACCGGCGAATATTGGCTGAGCATTGCGGATGCGTGCCAGAATTCGAAGATAAAGAGCCCGCCCGGACGCAAGCAACGCTCAATCCCCGCGAATGCCTCAGCGACGGCTTCATCCGTTTTCAGGTAACCGATCGAGTCAAACAGACAAATGACGGCGTCGTACTCCGTCGCGGCCGATGGAAGCGCTCGCATATCCCCACGATTGAACAGAACTTTCGAGCCGGTTTGTGCGGCGCGTTCTCGGGCGACTTGCAGCATATCGGGCGAGTGATCGATCGCGGTAATGCGGTAACCATGTTTTTCCAGCTCGAAAGCGTGCCGACCCGTTCCGCACGCCAGTTCCAAAATTTCTCGCGCGGGAGATGCGCCGAATTTGTTCAGGCAGCGATGCACAAAGGCCGCTTCTTCGGCGTACGGTTTGTCGGCGTAGAAGAGATCATACAATTCCGCATGGCGCCCGGCGTAGGAGCTCATGCCGGGAGCTTCACTTCGCTTCCGGCAGCGATGCGGCGAATAGTTTCGGCGATGTGTTCGATAGTCTGCTCGTTGAGTTTCGGGCTGGACGGCAGATAAAATCCGTTTGCCCAAAGCCGTTCCGCCACCGGGCACGACATTGGCCGGAATCCCGGCTGCTTCTGTAAACATGGTTGCAAGTTCATCGGGCAGAAAAAAGTTCGCGTGTCGATGCCGGCGTCGCGCAATTGCTTGGTAAGCTCATCGCGCGAAAGACCGAAGGCCGACGGTTCGACGACAACGCCATACATCCAGTAAACGTGGCGGCCAATGGTAGATCTCGCCGGAAGTTGCACACCGTCGATCCCTCTCAAATGCCGATCGTACGTTTCCCCGACGCGGATCTTCTCCGCGATGACCTTGTCGATCTTGCCGCATTGCACCAGGCCCATCGCGGCCGCGTATCCCGTCATTCGAAAATTGAAGCCGGCCACTTCGTGCCGGAAACGCGGCGTGGTGAAACCCAGGTTCCGCAGAAGTCGCGCTCGCTCGGCCAGCTTTGAGTCGTTCGTCACAATCATCCCACCTTCACCAGTCGTAATCACCTTGTTCGCGTAGAAGCTGAAACATCCCATGTCGCCGAAACTCCCCGTGATTCGTCCGCGGCAGGTGGCGCCATGCGATTCGGCGCAATCCTCGATCACAGCGAGATTATGTTTTCGCGCAATCTGGCAAAGCCGATCCATGTCAACCGGATGACCGAAAAGATGGACGGGAATGATTGCGCGCGTTCGCGGAGTGATCAGTCCTTCGATTAAATCGAGATCCAGATTCCAGGTTTGCGGTTCGGAATCGACTGGAACCGGAATGAGATTGTTGTGATACGCAGCTAGTGCAGTCGCGATGTTGGTGGAAGCGCTGACCAGGATTTCCTCGCCCGGTGCAAGATCGAGAACTGCGACCGTGAGATGCAGAGCAGCTGTCCCATTACAAACTGCGATCCCGTATTTGCAGCCGCAATATGCGGCAAACACTTCCTCGAATTGCGGGATCGATTCACCGAAAGAACCCGAGATTTCGCCGCGACGCACCGCCGCCGCGACCGCCGCTACCTCCTCTTCGCCAACGTCAGGTTCGAATACTGGGATCATTTTTTCTTCACATCGACATTAACCTTGTCACTCTCCGAACCGAGAAACGGGCCCTGCTTAACGCTAATTGCCTGAAAATCTTCCAGCACGCGAAGCGCGTGCACGCCATGAATCAGAACAATCGCATCGCCAGCGCGAAGTTCGATCTCCTGCAAGAGATCGCCTTCGTCACTGTACAGTTCAATGACAACGCGACCGCGCTGCATAACGAACATTTGCTGCAGATCCGTAATCTCCCGGAGAAACGGTTTGTGATAATGCGGCGGCTCGAAAAATCCGGCCTTGTGCGCGAGCAGGCCAAACTGAAATGATGATTCGGGTGGAGAAAAAAAGCGGGTTTTCTCTACTCGATCATCCGCGCGAATAATCTCGGCGTAACGGATCCCGTGATGTTCAACTCTTTCCGGATTCATCGAGTTTTAACAATCGCCTGGGCGTAAGAGTGGCGTCCGATGTTTCATGGATGCGAAAATTTGCCGAAACGTGCAGGGGAATTGGAGCATCTCCAGTACGCTTCATTTCGAACGAAAGTGGCGTTGTTAATCGGGTAACGCAAAGCCTTCGCCGAAATATGGGTGAAATGAGGCCGAAACAAGTCCTGAACATCATCGGTGGTTTCGAAGAACTGAAGATGATCATGACCTTCATGACCGAGCGACTCCGAACCGGCAAAGACGCCATCTTCGCCCAAGGCCGTTGCAATTTTGTGCAACATGAAAGTTGTGTCCGCCGTGGCGAAATGTCCGATCGCCCCATTCCAGATAATTACGTCATATCTGTTTCGAGGAAACGGTTCTCTCACCGCGTCGCGCAGGAAGTAGGTAATATTCGCCCCAGCGTTGGTGCGGTTCGCTTCGCGAATGGCCGCCGGATCGACATCAATCGCATCCACCTCAGCGCATTGCCTGCTGAGAAAGTGATTTGTCAAAAAACCGTCGCCGCATCCGATGTCGAGAACAATGTCTCCGGGCCAGAGCACTTCCGCGCTGTAAAACGCACGAGCGAGTTGGTAGGGATGCACCGCGCCGGCGCCGAATCCAAACAAGAACCACACCACTCTATGATTGGTGAAGTGGGGTTTCTCTCTGTTGAGTTTCCACAAGCGGCGAAAAAGACTTTGGTAGTACTGTCGTAAAAACCAGATGAGCAGTTCTTCCCGTATCCTTCCGCCCCAGAGTAATTGCTCGCCCCACGCCGTGAGGGTCCGCGCCAGACTACGCGGTTCAAATCGGCCTTTTTCGCCGGGCACCCTGTGCGGTGGCGACATCACTTTTGCTCGAAAGAATTAAGCGGAGCTTGAATGGCTCGCTCTACGTCGTAGACCTCAAGGTGTGCAATCTGTTCAAACCGGTGCCTGCCGGATAAGTGAGTCAGCTTCCCCGATGGGCTTCGCGAATCGCGAAATCGCGCATCGACAAAGGCCTCCCGGGCGGAGAAAACTGGCAGCTGGCCAAGTTTATTAGTGCGAACAAAGTAGGCGTTATTGCCGGCGCTATTGCAACCGAGAAGCGAGTAGCCCTTTCGGCCGGCCAGCAACGCCAATGCTGTGAGTGACGCCCCCCAAAACTGGCCGGAATAATGAGCCTGGTGACGAACAAAGTTCGGATCATAAGGAATCGTAACTGCGAGATCGGGACCGAAGATACTATTGTATTCGGCAACGACGACTACCGGGTCGATCACCTTTAATTTCTCCCAAACCCAGTAATCGATGCCATCAATGTCGATGCTCAACAGTCCGATCTCACCCGTAAATCCGGCCTCGGTTAGGAGATCATTGATATTGTCGCGATGAATAAAGGCGCAACGTGCCGCGAGCGTATGACGCCAGGAAATGTCATCTTTCTTGACGTAACGGATAGAATCCTTATCGCCATCCATCACCAGACCTCGCCAGTTATTGTTCAGAAGCAAAAAACGCGTGTTTGATTCCCGATAGTTTTCGACGCCGAATTCAACAAACGAATCCGGTAACGGCTGCAAACGATGAATGAGATACTGAATGATACCGTCGTCACCAAATTGGGAGAAAACTTTGAATTCCGCCTCGTGCAAAGAAGAAAACAATTTGTTGGCACGGACGTTTTGGACCAGCGGCTGCGCGGCCAGAACCTTAAGTGTATCAAACTCCTTTCGCGCATCGTCCAGCTCACGCTGAATTCGCGACCACTTAGTGAATGGCCACATGATTGGAGAATGGCTTCGCCACTGTAGGATTGTCGAACCAGAACGATAAATTCGGCTCTTTGAAAGGGGACATGAAAATGTCCGGATGCTGCGCCAAATATTCGTGCAACGAAGTCGTGCCCGCTTTGCTCACGCCAACGATAAAAAAATTGGGTTTGATCCCAGCCACGTGGTTCACCCTTTGACAAATTGGCGCCAATTTTGTGTTAATGCGAAATTGGAAAGCGATCGTGTGGCGAACCGGCCACCCGTTGATTGTCGATCTCTTGCCATTTCACATCGGCATAAACGTGACCGAGCTCATCCCCCGCGAAGCCGTCATAGCTGTCGCCGATCGTGCCGACGACTCGGAAACTAAGGGCGCGCGTCCTACGATCGTAGAGCTTCGTCTTCGGCGTATGGAGCGCGAGGGTGATCGAATAGCGTCCGGGAAGGAGCAAACGGCCCGGAATCATGGCCGCAATATTATGTTCGCCGGCTGCTTCAACGGAAATCGCGGGCTTCGCCATTGAAATCGTGGAATAAAAAATCTGGTCGCCTTTGAAATTGAAGACCGAAAATGAAAACTGAAGTCCTTGGATTTGGCGGCTCACGGCAAACGAACTTTTCAGAAGAAGCGTTTCGTCCGCGCTAAAAGAAGCCGAGGCCTGACCTTTCTGATTATACAAGCCCGCGAACTGGAATCTTGCTTCGCTCTCTATTGGCGCAAAGTCGATCTCCGGTGACTGGTCTCGTTCGCCTCCGAGATACGCCCCAACCACGTCGGCTGCGTTCCCCATTTTTGCAACTTCACCGTGGCGAAGAAGAATGCATCGAGAGCAAAGATGACAGATCGCATCCATGTCGTGGCTGACGAAAATCACGGTCCGTCCTTCTTTCGTCGCGACGTTCTCCATTTTCTCGAGACATTTCTTCTGAAACTCGGCGTCGCCCACCGCCAGTACTTCATCGATCAAAAGAATTTCAGGATCGAGATGGGCGGCAACGGCAAAGGCGAGCCTGACATACATGCCACTCGAATAGCGTTTGACCGGGGTGTCGAGAAATTTTTCGACTTCGGCGAAGGCAACGATCTCGTCGAATTTTCTGCGAATTTCGGCTCGGCTCATACCCAGGATCGCGCCGTTTAGAAAAATATTTTCTCGGCCGGTTAACTCCGGATGGAAACCTGTTCCGACCTCGAGAAGGGCTCCGACTCGCCCGTAGATATCGACGGCACCTCGAGTCGGCTCTGTGATCCGGTTTAGAATTTTTAGGAGAGTGCTCTTGCCCGCTCCGTTGCTGCCGATAATGCCGAGCGCTTGGCCTGCTTTAACATCAAACGAGACATTCTTGAGCGCCCAGAATGTTTCTGATGTCGATCTTCCGCTGCGGCGCAAACGGTTGATCAATCGCCGCGGCAAAGTCATCAACTCGTCGTGAAGCGTCTTGTAACCCGGCAAACCACCGCTCTGGTGCGCGATTCGGAAAGATTTACTGAGGTTCTGAATGGAAAGGGCGACGGCGGACATTCTTAAAAGAATGGAAAATTAAATGATGTCGGCAAAGTCGCGTTCAACGCGGCGAAAGAAAAAGGCGCCGCTAATCAAGGCAAGGAAAGACATCCCTACTGTGACCCAAAAGATGGACGGGTTCAACGCGCTCCGGCCGAGCACCGACCAACGAAAGCCTTCAACAAGCCCAACGACTGGATTGAGCGCGAACAGCGTTTGCTTAAGCGGCGAAGCGATTTCGCTCGTTGGATAAACAATTGGGCTCGCTAACATCCAGATTTGAAGGAAGAAAGGCAAAGCGTAGGTACAATCGCGATACTTCACGCTCAGCGCGGAAAACCAGAGCGAAACACCAGTCGCGGTCATTGCGGTGAGGAACAGAAAGACAGGGATTGCAGCCAGGCGAAGTGTCGGCGGCACACGGTAAACCGCCATGAAAACGAAAAGCATGACCAACATCAACGCGAAGTCGACCAATGCGGAAAAAGTGTGCGAGAGCGGAATCAACATTCGCGGAAAATAAACTTTGGAAACGAGCTGGGCGTTGTTGACCAAGCTGCTGTTGCTGCGTTGCGCCGTTTCTGAGAAATAACGCCAACCGGTCATGCCACAAAAAACAAACAGGAGATACGGCACGCCGTCGCTTGGAAGCTTGGCTATTCGGCCAAAAACCACGGCCAAAGTGATCGCTGCAATCAGCGGCTGGAGCGCGACCCAGGTCATGCCGAGCGCAGTTTGCTTGTAGATGACCTTAATATTCCGCTCGACCAGAATCCAGAGCAGATCGCGATAATTCCAAAGTTCGCGCAGGTTCAGTGCGGCCCAGCCTTTGGTCGGGCGAATGCGAAGAGTCGGTTTAGCAGCTGAGGGCTGCATTACAACTGAGCTCACCGGCGACTCCGCTCCAGTGAGAATGATGGGAGATTCTGCGTTCAAGAGAGCAACGTTAAGATAGCGTCTCCCCGGCGCAAGTAGAGCCGCGCCTCAACGGCCCTTTTCCCGCTCAACGACTGTTCGCTTCGAGCGCGTCGCAAATCTCACCTGCATAGTCGGCCCAAGTTTTCATCGGCCGGTTTTCGATCTCATCAACCAGCTTGTGTCGCAACTCAGGACGCGTCGTGAGGGCGATGATTGCCTCGCCCAATTTTGCTGAATCGCGGACATCCACGCTTAGACAGCCGCCGCCTTTCACGGCCTCCGCCATCGCTCCGAAGTCCGCACAGATACAGGGACGCCGATGCCACAGACTTTCGACGATCGGAAGGCCGAATCCTTCGAGGAATGAGGGGTAGACGGTGAAATCACATTGGCGATAGAAATCGGCGAGCTGTTCGCCGGTCACCTTGCCGTGCCAGATCAAATTTCGATTTCGTGAGATCGCGCTCTCGACCATTTTAACTACGAATTCGGCATCTTTGTAGCGGTTGCCTACGAGATGAAGGCGAAGAGCCGGTCGAGTTATGGCGGAAGAGGCCATTTGAAACGCTTTCAACAATGTCTCATGATTTTTGCGCGGCTCGAGCGTGGAGACGCAGAGAATGTTAATCGTCTCGGAGAAACCGTTCGGTTTCGCGCTCAGCCGTTCCCGGTTCGTCAATTCGCCAGGCGGACTACAAACAGAAATCGGCGGAAGCCGTAGCCTGTGCTTTTGCACAAATACGCGAAACTGCTCCGCGGCCGAGTTGGAAGTGGCGATGAGAAGATCAACATCGCACAGGGCCTTCATGTAATCGGCATGATATTCTGCAGCTTCGCAACGAACCAACTCCGGATGCGAAACCGGAATCGCATCGTAAAAGATGGCCGCAACCCACATGTCCCGGTGTCGCGCGTAATCGATCATTCGATTAATTCTGCCGCGATAAACAAGCTCCGGGAGAAGAAGCCAGGCGCTATACATGCGGCTGCCGGGGAGTCGCTCCGTGCCAGAAGGCAGGCCAAGGCGCTTGCGGCGCCGCGAGCCCAGCGTGGATAACGTCCTACGCCACTTCCTCCATCTGACTACTTGAACGTCGGCATCGCGCTGACTTAATCCCCAAAGCAAACCGCGCACGACGGTTTGGATCCCAGTTCGCGCCTTGCTTGTCGCGGTATGCGTCGCTACTACAAAAATTGTGTCCATGATCCGAAGAGTCGATTTAGCACCTGGGGCCTGCGTTACAACTGAGCTTACCGGCGGCTCCGCTCCAGTGACAATGTCCGAATGTCCGCGCGCCCGCGAGCGCGCAATGCTCGAATACTATCAGCGCATGCTCCTAAAGCCTAACCGGTGAACCCCGCGAACCCGTTTGGAAAGTAATTCTTATGAACTGCAAAACGGCCGCTCGTAAAAATTTTTGTAACCTGTGATTAACCTGAGCGGTCTTAATCTCCATGGTCTGGGCGGCTCACGCATGAAAGCTCTTCGCTTCCCGACGAGCCTGCCGATTGTGTTGCTTCTGTTTATCGCTTGAACGCTATGCCCGACCGAAACGAAGCCCTCATTTTTCTTCACATTCCAAAGGCGGGTGGATCGACAATGTCGAAGATTCTCGAACAGCAATATTCGAGGGCTGAAACGCTGACGTTGGATGACCGAGAACGCCAAATCGCGCAACTTAAGGCGCTCCCTGCTGCGCAACGCGGACAGTACCGCTTGATTCAGGGGCATCTCTTTTTTGGTCTACATCGTTTCATCCCGCGAGCGAGCACCTATATCACTTTTTTGCGCCGTCCGGTCGAACGTGTGCTTTCGTTTTATTATTACGCCCGTAGCACCCCCGATCATTATCTTTATTCTCAGTTTGTTACCGAGCGTCTCGATCTTAAAACACTGCTTGCACGAGAGTTGACGTCGGAGCTTTGTAACGGGCAGACACGCCAGCTCGCGGGCGACGAATGGGAGGATCCGCAGCGTGTTGTAACGCGCGCTGCGCTCGAGCGGGCGCAGGCGAACTTGACGCATTTTCGCGTTGTCGGCCTCCTGGAAGAATTTGACGCAAGTCTGCTGCTCTTGCGTCGCGCGTTCGGCTGGCACTTGCCTTTTTATGTCAAAGAAAACGTGACGAAGGAAAAACCTGACGAGACATTCCTAGATGCGGAAACGCGCGGGTTGATAGAAGAGGCAAATCGTCTCGATCTCGAATTGTACGAATACGCGCGTAATTTATTTGACGAACAGCGTCGCGCTGCGGGGGACTCGTTCGCTGCCGAACTGTGTCATTTTCGTCGATTGAACCGCGCCTATGCGCGTCGGGTTCCGTGCTTTGCAAGGTTGCTTCGTCGCATTGGTCTCTATCACGCCAAATTCACAACGCACTAGACGAACCTAATTAAAACGGGTTCGCTCGCCAACAGATGAATTGCCCTTGAGCCAGTTCGATCGTCACGTCGTGGTAGTTTTCACGCACGGCAGCGAAATCCCGAATGTTGCAGACTCCGATCGCAGAGCGCGCCGGACGCGTCTCCCGCATCTTCGCGACGGACCACGTCTCGACTGGACTGCGTAAGTTCCCATAGAAAAGATAAAACTGTTCCGGAAGCACGCCTTTGTTGGGCTCTAGAATGACGATTTGCCTACCTTCGCCCTGTTGCAGCGGGCCGAGTTTTTCAGCGATCAGTTTTTGTTGGGAATAATCTTGGAGGCGCCCTTCCACAATCCGCCGCCCAATCTCCGGACCGAGCAGCGAACTGACCGCGACGAATAGCAGAACAAACGAGGTAACCGGTCGCCGACGCTCCCACAACCAAAAGAGAAACGGCGCTAGCAAAACGCAAAAACCGGGAAGCAGTGGCATGAGGTAGCGGCCATTGCGGAAACCAAACAGCACGATGAGAAGGAGTAGTGTTAGGGTGACAATCGAAATCTCGACGACGGCATGGCGCGAATCTTTGTTTCTGCGGAAATAGACCGCGACTGCGGCGAATAGTGCGACCGAGCCGCAGGGCCAGGTAGTGATAAGACGAAACGGAACTTCCAGAAATGGTTTCGATCCCAGGCGAGATGGCCCTAGCAAGAGGCGCGCCTCATCGAAACGAAAGACCTCACCCAATGAGATATCATGCGCCGCCATTTGAATTAACGGCCAGATCGCCATTAACAGGAGCGCCAGCAGGACGCTGAGCGGAAGCCACGGTGTGCGCAATGTCGCGCGTTGGCCCGGAGAAAAGTAGCGGACGACAATGATGATGAACCAAATCAAAGCGACGAGTGGAATTTTTAGCAGCGTGCCGAGCCAGCAGACAATGGCCACACCCAGCCAGCATTTTGGTTGGCCTCGCGCGAGCTGAGCAAAAACAATTGAGAATGTGGTAAACAAAGTCAGGCCGGTGTCGAGCCGTCCGCTCGTAGTCTCCATCAGAAACAGCGGGCATGTCAGCAACAGGCCGACACTCAGCGGTGTGAGCCACGGTTGTTTTGGTTCGATTAGGTAAGCCAGGCATCCCGTCGCGATCGCAGTCAACGTTCCGAAAAGCAGCGGCCAAATACGAACCGCCGTCTGCGGCCTTTCAAAACGTGGCAGCGTGAGAGTCGTGAGCCAGTATTGCAGCGGCGGTTTTACGACTGAAACTTCAAAATTGTCGCGTACGGCACCACGCCCAAGCAGCAGCATTTCCCGCGACCGTTCGGCGGTGATGAATTCATCTTTACTGACGAGAAAGCCTTCTTGCACCAGGAAGAAAAGCCACGTGACAACGCAAGAGATGATGAAACCGGTTGCCACAACCGCTAAGAAGCGCCGTCCAAAAAAACTGGATTTCGTTCCAAGTGTCGAAGCCGTCACGCTATTTTTTTATCCGCGCAATCACGCGGATGCGATGGATTTATTGTCTATTAAGCCTTGCAATATCGACATCGATTTTGTCGGCGCGACCGATCAGCGCCCAAACCGGAGCCGCCATGGCTTGAGCACCGACTCGAAAATCACTTTGCCCGACATCTTTGATTGTCCGGCGCGCCGGTCCGTGAACGTGATCGGAATCTCAACGATACGCAGCCCTTCGCGCTGCGCCCGAAAAGTCATCTCGACCTGAAACGCGTATCCTTCCGAGGTAACACCAATTTCGAGCAGGCATCGCAACGCCCGGCGCGTGTAACAGCGAAAGCCGCTCGTACTATCGCGAACGGTGAGGCCCGTAATGCGAGCAACGTACTCGTTCGCGAAGCGACTCAAAAGCCGTCGATGCCACGGCCAGTTGACCACACGTCCGCCCCGGCAATAGCGCGACCCAATAATCACGTCTGCGTCGCGAGTCGCATTGATCAACACCGGCACCACGGTCGGGTCGTGCGAAAAGTCGGCGTCGAGTTGGACCGCGCGCGAACAACCGCGTTCGACGGCAACCCGGTAACCATCTAAAAGACTGCGTCCAATACCGCGGGGACCAGTTCGATTCAGACTTGAAAACCGAGGGTTGGTGCCGAACAACTGCTCGGCGGCGAAGACAGTCCCGTCGGGCGAGTTGTCGTCCACCAGTATCACGTCCGCATCGGGAGCGACTTGAAGCAATTGAGTGATCAGTGCGCCGACGTTGTCGCGCTCGTTGTAGGTCGGAACAACAATGAGCGTGCGATCGGTTTCCATCTGAGTTGGCGACCCTAACGGGATTCGAACCCGTGTTACCGCCGTGAAAGGGCGATGTCCTAGGCCTCTAGACGATAGGGTCACGAAGCCGCCCAATATTCCATTCGTTAGCGGCAAGGCAACTTTGCGGATTTTCAGCGCCGCGATGCAAGATCGACAATCAACAGTGCGGTCCGGGTCGAGGCGCCGCGATGCTCTGAGAGAACCGCCTCCGCGTTTTCTACCAGTCGTGCACGGGACTCTTTGGCGCCCAAAAGATAGTCCAACGACCGTTTGAGATCGTCCTCATCGCGAACTTGCATCGCGCCATTTCTCGCGACTAGCCTCTTCGCGAGGACTGAAAAATTCTCCATGTGCGGTCCGAAAACTACGGGAACGCCGGCGAAAATTGCTTCCACCGGGTTTTGTCCGCCATGAGCGGTCAGACTTTTTCCGATGAAGACGACGGTGGCGATAGCGTACCACGATTGGAGCTCGCCGGTTTTGTCCAGCAAAACGCAATCCGGCTTCGACCCGGGATAAATCGCTGCTTCGCTTGTTAATCGAACCTCGAGCGAAAGCGATTCCAGTTGCCTCCGAATTTCGCGAACACGCTCGACGTGGCGCGGAGCGATGAACAAACAGAGCGAAGGAAATTGGTTCCGCAATTTTAGAAAAACCTGGGCAAGTATTTCCTCCTCGCCCGAATGAGTGCTGCCACCGAAGAGCACGAAATTCTCCGGATCGTGAACGTTTAGGTGAAAGATTCGTCTGTCTTGAATCTCCAAACGATTCTCAAGTCCACTCAGGTCATATTTAATGCTTCCTGTGTAACGAATGCGATCGTGCGCGATGCCGAGCGCCGCCCATCGATCGACATCCTCTCGCTCGGGCACGCAGACCAAATCGAGGAGCTGGAAAGTCGGTTCGACGAAAGAACGGAACTGGCGAAATCTCCTTTCGGACCGCGGCGACAAGCGCGCGTTCGCAACGGCGATTGGTATCCCGCGGGCATGAGCTTCCGCGACCAGGTTCGGCCAGATCTCGGCCTCGATCAGAACGATCCTGACCGGACTGATTACGGAAAATGCCCGCCGCATAATCGACCAAAAGTCGAGCGGGTTGTACATGACCTCGATCCAATCCGCGGCGTTTTCGGCGGCGAACGAAAAGCCCGTCGTCGTCGTCGTTGTTAAAACGCAACGCAGATCGGGTTGGAGGCGGCGTAACTCGCTGGCCAGTTTTAACGCCACGCCGACTTCGCCAACGCTAACGGCGTGCAACCAGGTCGATCTTTGCTGGGCCAAGCGCCGCCGAACATCCGCACCGTAAATTCCCAATCGCTGTCCAAACTTTCGACGGTAGCCGCCACGCCGAAACATTTTGATCAGATAACCCGGCAAGAAAAACACCAGGCCGAGCGGCCAGAGTAGATTGTAGATAAACCGAATCATTCGCGAATTGGCGAAAGGAACAGGACCTCGGTGGCGCCGTATGTTTTCTGCCGAACCAACCGCCATGACTTCATTTCCGGAAGAGACTCACCTGGTCTTTTCTCTAAAATGAAGAAGCCGCCGGGCGCGAGCAATTGTGGAAGCGTTTTGCTGCCAAGGAGCTTTTCAGTAAAACCCTCGCCGGATTTCGTTTTATCGTAAGGCGGATCGGCAAACACGATTTGGAATCTCTCCGCGGTTGCCCCCGCGTTTTTCAGGAAACCGAACACGTCCTGTTGGCGGACCCGGCCAGCTAGTTGCGTCTTGCTCAGATTTTCTTCGATCGCCGCGATCGATTGTCGATTTTCGTCGATAAAAAGAGCCGAGTCGGCGCCGCGGCTGAGTGCCTCGATACCAAGCGCACCGGTGCCGGCAAATAGATCGAGGACCCGCGCGCCAATCACCAACTCGCCGAGGCTGGAGAAAATCGCTGCTTTCACGCGGTCCATCGTTGGGCGAACGCCGTTCTTCGGCGACATGAGCCGAACGCCGCCGGCGCGACCGGCGATCACTCTCATGGCGAATTGGGCGGACTCGGCGCGGCTGGCGACACGCTCATATCGGGGCTGGCTGCCGGCGTTGATTCGTCGACGTTTGCCTGCGCCCCTTTTTTCTTTTTCGGCTTGTCGCTTTTTCCGCCCCAGAAACTGTTCACCAGGTCTTTCAGATCGCGCCCCACTACCTTTTCGAGCAAATTTGTCTTAGGTCGTTCGAGTGTTCCGCTGACTTCGAAATCGACGGCGGAATATCCCGGTTCCTCCGTTGGCTGGAAATTCGTCCGGATCGGCTTAAAAAGTTGCGCGCGAACTTTTTCATTGATGGCCAGCCGCGAACTCAAGTGGAGTTTGCCACGAAAACTCACCGTGCCGGTGGCCGAGAGATGAATATTGGCCGAGCGCAAAACCAATTCGTCAATCGTCACGACGCCCGGGGCAAGGTGGTATTTCGCCTCAGCCTGATCGAGATGGAGCTGGGTGAGTTCTTCGATTTGGAAAAGCTGACCGAGCGTGACCAGCAAATTGTATTGCCGAAGTTGACCGTCGTGTAAAAAGACTTCGCCACTTCCCGCAAGCGCATCCGGGTCCGTCGTTTTGCCTTCTGTTTGCAAGCTGCCCTCGAGCTTCCCCTGCAAAACTCCGCCTGGTCCGCCTGCTTCAGTAATAATTTGATCCGCCTGGACGCCGCGGAATTTCATTTCCACTCGGAACGGGGATTCCTCGGTTTCCGGTTGCATCGTGAACCGGCCGGTAACGTCTCCGCCGCCGATGCGCGCGGAAATCTGCGAAAGATCGAGACCGCTCGCATCATATCGCAACGGCGATTTCAACTGCTGCAGAAAGAAACGGTCTCGCAAAGAAACCTTGGCTACGCGTGCGTTCCCCTTCAAGGCAGAGGCATTGTTCACGGTCGCCCGAAAGCCGACCCCTTCGAAATTTGCGACGACTTCGTTTGTGCGACCGAGAAATCGAAAATTGCCGTCCTTCAGACTGACCTTATGAATTTCGGGCATGAATGCCGCGGGCGCGGTCGTTTTCCGTTCTGGAAGAGCCATCGGCTGCTTTGATGGTCTCGCTGGCACAGGGCTTTCCGACGACATCTCTGTCTTTTCTGATTCTTCCGCCGAAGAAGTCGCAGCGGCGACATTTTTTGGAGCGTTTTCCGGACGCTCGGGCCGTAAATCCGGCAATCGCCATTTGCCGTCCGCGTTCTGCGGCCAAACGACGTTTGGGCTGACCAGCGACACTTCTTTGATCATGAGCCGTCTCGAAAAAAGAGAGAAGAAAGCGATGCGCAGACCAAAATTCTTCGCCTCAAGAAAGTTGCCGCTGGTGCCAGTCGTTCCCTGCGCGATGGTGATGCCGCTGAGCTTCAAACCACTCCACGGCGTGACGCTAATGCGTCCAATTTTTAGCGTCGCGCCAAAACGCTGGCGAAGTTCTTGCTGGATCCTGGCTTGTGTCCCTTGCGATTGCACATACAAATTGAGAGCCAGAAAAAGAACCGCTCCAAAGATCGACAATCCTCCGATAAGAATCAGGGTGAGGCGGCCGAATTTTTGCACGCGGAGACGTTACGCAGGGCATGTTTGAAGAAAAGATGAAACCGGCACCTTGCTGAGATGAGCAGCAGCACCCTGATTATTCTGAATCCGGCTGCGCACAGCGAGCGTGCCCAGCGAAAACGGGCCCAGGTGGAATCGCTGGCCCACGATTGCGTCATCTGTGCCACGACCCGCACGGGCGAAGCCGAACTCATGGCCCGACGCGGAATAAAAGAAGGTTTCGAAAAAATCGTGGCCGCGGGCGGCGATGGCACGATCAACGAAGTGGTGAACGGACTGTTCGGGACCAACGCCACGCTTGGCCTCCTGCCAATCGGCACGATGAACGTGTTCGCGACCGAACTCGGTTTGCCCGTTCACGATCTCGAACTTTGCTGGGATATTATTAAAGCGGACAGCACCCGCGCGGTGGACCTGCCGAAGGCGAACCAGAAATTTTTCGTTCAGCTCGCGGGCGTCGGCCTCGATGCTCAAATCGTAAAGGAAACAAGCGGCCAATTAAAACGAAATTTTGGGCCACTCAGTTATTTGATTTCCGCAGTTCAAATTGCGGCACGCCAACCCCCCCGGCTCTTCATTCAGTCAGAGGACGCCACAATTGACGAGGGGTCGTTCGTCCTTGTCGGCAATGGCCGCTTGTACGGCGGGCCGTTTCCATTTTTTAAGCATGCCGTGATCGATGACGGTCTTTTGGACGTCATCGTTTTTAAGCGCCTCGGCTATCTTGAGATCATCAAATATCTGCAGGACGTCGTCTTCAGTTCCGACATTCGCGTGCCCGAGATCGAATATTTCCAAACCCGGCGATTGCGCGTGGAAAGCGATCAGTCCGTTCCAGTCGAATTGGACGGCGAACTGGTCGGCAATTGTCCGGTCGAATTCAGTCTCTACGAGCGCTCGCTCCGCGTCCTCGTGCCCGAATAAGATCGACAATGTGCGGTCGTGCCGGACTTTGCGACATTGAAATTCTGCTGACAAAAAAATCGCATTGCGATATTATCTTGAGGTGCGGCTGTCGCGGGGAAAACCATCAATATTTGCGCGGCCGTGGAGAGAAAGCAGACGGGTCGTTCTATTCGCCCTGATCGGGCTGAACGTTGCTAGTTTCGTTACTCAATTCTTTCTCGATGCGTTTGCGCCCGGCTTCGTGCGTGATTACCTGGCACTAAGTAATCGGGGCGTTCACGATGCTTACGCATGGCAATTCGTCACTGCCATGCTCCTCTATGGCAGTCCGTGGCATTTCCTGGGAAACATGCTGGTTTTGTACATTCTCGGACGCGACATTGAATCGATTCTCGGCCAACGCCACTTTTTGTATTTGTTTTTGAGCGGCGCAATCGGCGGCGAACTCGGGCATTTGTTTCTAATGCCGTCAGAGACGCTTTTGTACGCGGCTAGTGGCGGGGTGGCCGCGGTGCTCATCGCTTACGCGACAATTCTGCCGGAACTGGACTTGATTGCATGGGGCGTCTCCCGTTTCTCGTTTCATTTGAAAGCAAAGCACGTCGCTGGTGCAATCCTGTTCCTGAGTTTGGTGATGCTGGCGATTGATCGAAATGGCGCGGTGATGCACAGCGCGATTCCGGGCGGTCTTGCCGCCGGCTGGCTTTACGCAAACTTGCTCGGCTTCGGACACGCGTCCTGGGTGCGACGGCTATTGCGCCGCCGCCGCGAAGCAGCCGAACGCGTGCAACGGATGACGCCGGCCGAATTTATCGAACGCGAAATCGATCCGTTGCTTGAGAAAATTTCGCGCAACGGAATCCAAAGTTTAACCAAGGCTGAACGCCGCCTCCTTTCCCAGGCGCGCGAAAAGGTCGGTTCGAGCTAATCCCGTTAATTCGCGGTAAAAAGATCGATAATAGTATTTCGTCCGGTTTCGCGGCATCTTTCGCGTGATGGAAAGCGCGAGCTGGGTCAAAGAGAAATCCGCTACCTCGCTGTATCCTGCACAAGTTGAAACGACGCTGATTCAACTGAATGAAGCGTGGCCGCCAACTGCGGGTCCGCTGCCCGAGGCGATCCAAAATTTTCCACTGGGAGAGGCGGCCCTTCTTCACCTTTTCGCCATCTCGAGCATCTGTGCCGCCCGGATTGTTCAGAATCCGGATCTTCTGCTCTGGCTCTCGCAACCCGAAGTTTGCCGGCAAGGCCGCGATCAAATCGAGATGGCCAACGAACTTTATCGAATGGCCGGAACTGATGTCGCGGCAAACAAATTCCGCATCCTTCGCCGCTGGAAAAATAAGGAAATGACCCGGATCGCATTGCGCGAGCTCGCGAATGCAGCGGCGCTCGAAGAAACAACCGCGGAGTTATCGCAACTCGCTGAAATTTGCGTGCGCGAAGTCTTAGCCCATTGGAATGCGAAATTGCGGGAATCGTCCGGATCGCCTGCGGCCGATTTTGCCATCCTTGCTCTCGGCAAACTGGGCGGCCATGAGCTCAATCACAGCTCCGATGTCGATCTTATCTTTCTTTACAGTGAAGAAGGCGATCTCTCGCCGCGACTCTCGTATCATCAATGGTTCAATCGATTGGCCGAAAAGATTTTGGAGACGTTTTCCACGCGCGATCCCGAAGGCGCGCTGTTTCGGATCGATCTTCGCTTGCGTCCTGAAGGCTCGGCTGGTCCGCTCGTGCGATCCCTCGAGAGCATGGAAAATTATTATGCCGGTTTTGGCGAAACGTGGGAGCGGATTGCGTTAATCAAAGGGCGAGGGATCGCCGGCAGTCGCGAGCTGGCCTACGAATTCTTGCTTCAACATCAGCCTTTCATTTACCCGCACAGCCCGACGCCGGATCTGCTGGACGAGATCGCCAACATCAAACGGCGGATAGAACACGAAGCGCTGGGGACGGACAAACTGGACCGAGACGTTAAGCTTGGACGTGGCGGAATTCGTGAAATCGAATTCGTCGTTCAAACGCTCCAGTTCATTCACGGTGGCCGCCACGCTTTCTTGCAGGAAACAAGCACGCTGAACGCATTGCGTGCCTTGGCGCGACTCGAACTCATCCCGCATAACGAAGTTGTCGATCTTGATCGCGCCTATCGCTTCCTTCGTCTGGTTGAGCACCGGTTGCAGATTGAAGCGGAACAACAAACTCACACCACCCCGCGCGATCCGGTGACTCTCACCAGACTCGCACGAAGTCTCGGGTTTGATTCGGCCAACGAATTCACCGCCGCTCTCAAGAAGACGATGCAGAACGTTCGATCGATCTTCGATCGAGTCATTTTATCCGCCCCGGCAGAAGGCGCGCGGCCAGATTTGAAATTGTTCAAAGACGAAAAATCGGCAGTCCGATCGCTCGCCGACCTATTGAAACCGACGTCGGCGTCCCACGTGGCGCCGCGCACGAAACAGGTTTTTGGAAAACTGCGACCTGCGCTTCTCGAGCAAATGGCAAAGACAGCGGACCCGGACGCCGTCTTGAATCAGTTCGTCCGCTTCGTCGAAGCCTACGGCCTGCGCGGCTTGCTTTTTGAATTGCTGGCCACCAATCCGACTTTGCTCGAGTTGGTGATCAAGACTCTCGATGCCAGCCGGCTCGCCGGCAATTTGCTGATTCGCCGGCCGCAATTGCTCGAGGAAATGACGCGCGACAAAAGTTTTAATCAGCCGCGATCAATCGCCGAACATTGTGCCCGGATGGAATCTTTTGGGAGCGGCCCGACGAATCTCAATCCGATTCGGGCATATCGGCAAAGGCAACTCCTCCGGATCATTATGCGCGACGTGCTCGGAGTCGCGGAGGCGTCGGTCATTTTCACGGAGTTGTCCGAGCTAGCTGAAGCGTGTCTTACCTTTACGAACAAACTGTTGGGCGGCGAAAATGTAACGATTATAGCGCTCGGGAAATTTGGCGGCGGCGAATTGAGTTACGGCGCCGATCTCGATTTGCTGTTTGTCGGCGACGAGACGCGCAGCGCGCAAAATCTGGTGACGACCATGACCCAGCCCAGCGCCGAAGGCATGATCGCTCCGCTCGATGCTCGACTTCGTCCTGACGGAGAGAAAGGACCATTGGTTGCGCCACTGGCCGCGTACGAATCTTATTACCGCGAGCGCGCGCAACTTTGGGAAATCCACGCGTTGACGCGGGCGCGCCCGATCAGCGGGCCACTGCAGGACGCGTATCTCGACATTGTGCAACGGATCTGGCGCGAGGTCGGCAAGCAATCCGATCTCTTGGCCAAGATCGACCATATGCTGGAGCGAATCCGACGCGACCGCGGCAGCGGTTCCGATTTTCTCGATTTCAAGACCGGTAGCGGCGGCATGATTGAAGCCGAGTTTCTCGTGCAAGCGCTGCAAATGCGTTCGGGCATCTGGGAGCCGAATTGGCAGCGTGCTTTGATAGCTTTGCGGGAAAATAAAATTATTTCAGATCGTGATGCGAGCAACCTAACTCAAACCTACGAATTGCTGCGACGCACTGAAACGGCGCTACGGAGATTCGAAAACAAGAATATTTCGACATTGCCGGCCGCACCGGAGGAACAGGAAAAATTGGCGAAGCGACTTGGCTACCAAGATGTCGATCTATTCGCGAAGGAATACCGCGCCGCCCGAGAAACGATTCACGCGCTTTACGAGCGATACATTAAAGCCAGGCTGAGCTAAACGGAAATCAGTTTGGCGATCTCCTGCAAGATCAGAAACGTTCCGATAATTCCGGCGAGGATGACAACGACCACCAGGCCGAGCACTGCGCCGACGAAGATTTTATCCCCTTTCGTAGAGCGACGTGGAATGTCGAGGTGTTCGCGAAGCAGATCGTAATTGCGCGTGTTCGCAGTAAACCAGAACGCGAAAATGGAACCAACGATGGGAATGATTCCGACGACTTCGTTAATGAGAACATTGAGGGCCATGCGGCCGAGCAGAATCTTCGGAATCCCACGCCGGATCCCATAAACGAGAACGGAGACTGAGATTAAGGCCGCGGCGATGTCTCCGAAGCCGGGGACAAGATCGAGAATCGGATTCAACCCCAGCCGGCGCTTGACGCCCGGGATCCGGATCAACCGATCCATGATCAGCGAGACCCATTTAAAGATCGGCTCGACTGATTTGCGTCGATGTCGATCTTCGGGCGGAAGAACTTCCCACTCCAGGATTTTCGACTCTCGATCTTCGATTTTCGATTGCATCCTTTGGCCTCGATTTTCGATCGAAAATCGCCAATCGAAATTCGAAAATAATTAACCGGGAATCTCTTTCAACATCTGCGTGTTCGTCGGGAATTTTTTGACGAACATGAGCAGACGCTGAATCGCTTCCTCCGGTTTGTGACCGGCGAGACCGCGACGAATCAAATTGATTTTCTCAAGCTCCCACGCTTGAAGCAGTAGTTCCTCGCGGCGGGTGCCGGAAAGAAAGATGTCGATTGCCGGATAAATGCGTTGATCGCTGATTTTTCGATCGAGCACCATCTCCATGTTCCCGGTGCCTTTGAACTCCTGAAAGATGAGCTCGTCCATCCGGCTGCCGGTTTCGATTAGTGCGGTGGCGACGATCGTAAGCGAGCCGGCCTCTTCGGTGTTGCGCGCGGCTGCAAAAATCTTTCTCGGAATTTCCATGGCGCGGGCATCGATACCGCCGCTCATCGTTCGACCTCCGCCCGACATCGCATTGTTAAACGCGCGGGCGGTGCGGGTAATTGAATCGAGCAAGATGAAAACGTGCTGACCAGCTTCGACCAGGCGTTTAGCCCGCTCAATGGCGAGCTGGGCAACCCGAGTGTGACTCTTGATGTCGCTGTCGTTCGAACTGGCGATGATCTCGGCTTTCGGATGGGATCGTTTGAAGTCGGTGACCTCTTCCGGACGCTCATCGACGAGAAGAATAATCAGCTTCATCTCCGTGTGATTTTTTGTCACCGCATCAGCGATGTGATGAAGCAACGTCGTTTTGCCGGTGCGCGGCGGGGCGACAATTAACCCCCGCTGGCCCATGCCGAGCGGCGTCATCAAATCCATGATGCGCGTGGTGTAGCGATCCGGAACCGTCTCGAGTTTGATCCGTTTGTTGGGATTAATCGTCGTCAGTTCCTCAAATGGTCGCAGGCCTTGATATTTGGCCGGATCCTCGCCGTTGATCGTCAGCAGCTTAATCAATTGCGGGCCGCGACTGCCGCGACGCGTTTCGCCATAAATCCACATCCCATCGCGCAGGGCGAAGCGGCGCACGATTTCCGGCGTAACAAAAATGTCCTGCGGGGTTTGAACAAAGTTGCGCTTCGGATCGCGCAAAAAACCAAAACCTTTTCCGGAGATCTCGATGATGCCTTCACCGAATTCGGGTTCGCGCTCGACTTGTTCGCCTGATTCAGGCGCACCTTCTAACGTTTCGGTCGCAACGGGGTCACCGCTTGCAGCGCCCGGCGAGTCATTTCGCGACTCATTATAGGGCTCGTTGAAATTGTCGTTTCGATCGCCGCGGTTGTAGTAACGCCGGCGGCCATAGCGGCGGCGCCCACGGGGCCGACGTTGCTCGGGCGCGGTGGCCGATTCGGTGGTTTCCAGCGGCGGCTGTTTTTGGTTTTCTTCGTTCATAAAATTGCAGAGGCCGATTGCTCGCCGGGGCAAGCGCACTGCCAGGATTCAGCGAAAGGAAATTACTTTTTCAGGCTGGCAACTTGGCCAGCATTTCGTCGGGAATATCTAGATTTGAGTAGACGTTTTGCACGTCGTCATCGTCCTCGAGGGCATCACACAAACGGAGCACCTGCCGGGCCACGTCCTCATTGGCAACCGGAACCGTGCTATCAGGGATGAAGGTAAACTTTTGCCCATCGGTCGTTACATTTGCTCTCTTGAGCGTCTCAGCTACAGCGTAGAGCCGATCGTGCGAAGTAATGATAAGATACTGATCTTCCTCGGTTGTCAACTCTTCAGCGCCGGCTTCCAAGACAATCTCCAGGAGCCGGTCTTCGTCGATCGAACTGCGCGGAACCGTGATCTGCCCCTTTCTATGAAACATGTATGAAACACTGCCGGCGGAGCCAAGGTTGCCATTATTTTTCGTGAAAATGCTGCGCACCTCCGCGGCCGTGCGGTTCTTGTTGTCGGTGGCGGCCTCGACGATGATCGCGACGCCGCCCGGGCCATATCCTTCGTAGATAATTTCTTCGAAATTGGCAGCTTCGACACCCTGGCCGGTGCCGCGTTTGATGGCGCGATCGATATTATCGTTTGGCATGCTCTGCGCGCGAGCGGCCTGAATCGCGCTGCGAAGACGCGGGTTTCCGTTCGGATCGCCGCCGCCGGTTTTCGCGGCGATGGTGATCTCCTTGGAAAGTTTGCTGAAAATCTGGCCACGTTTCGCGTCGATTGCGCCTTTGAAACGCTTGACTTTCGACCACTTGCTATGTCCCGCCATACCGGGTTTTTCCGATTACAGATTGCCTAACGAGTAAGATTCAACGAGCACGCCGCGAGACCGCGGACGTGGAGAAATTACCAGGCAGTATTCAAGCTTTTATAGCTGACTTTGTCAATCCAACTAAGCGGCACGATTGGCCGCCCGTTTCCGGGTCGTGGCATCCAGGATATGTTTCCGTAATCGCAACGACTTAGGCGTGGCCTCGACATACTCGTCGATGCCAATGTATTCGATCGCGCGCTCGACCGTCATGCGTAACGGAGTCTCGAGCTGAATCGCTTTGCCTTCTCCCTGGCTGCGCATGTTTGTCAGGTGTTTTGCTTTGCACGGATTGACCGGCATGTCTTCCGGGCGTGCGTTCTCGCCGACGATCATGCCTCCATAGATGTCTTCCTGCGGACCGATGAAGAGACGCCCACGGTCTTGAATGCTGTTGAGCGCATAGGCTGTGCTGATTCCGGATTCCATCGAAACGAGCACCCCGCGGCCACGACCCTCCATCTCGCCTTTGAACGGAGCGTATTGATGAAACAGATGGCTCATTATGCCTTCGCCCCGGGTCAAGTTAACGAGATCGGTCTCGAGCCCAATCAAGCCGCGCGTGGGGATGATTGCTTCGATCGACACGCGAGTGGCGTGATGCTGTATTCCGACCACCTCTCCTTTGCGGTTGGCCAGGGACTGCATCACATCGCCCAGGTTCTCGTTCGGTAGATCGACATACAGGTTCTCCAACGGCTCGAGCAGGTTGCCCGATTCATCGCGGTGGAAGATGACTTCCGGTCGAGAGACCATCATTTCGTAGCCTTCGCGCCGCATTTGCTCGACGAGAATGGCGATTTGCATTTCGCCGCGCGCGTCTATTTGGAAGGCGCCGGCCGTGTCGGTATCGCTCACTTCCAATGAAACGTTGCCGCGGGTTTCGCGGGTGAGCCTGTCCCGCAAATGACGGGCAGTGACAAATTTCCCGTCGCGACCGGCAAATGGCGAGTCATTCACCAAAATGCGCATCCGGATCGTGGGCGGATCGATGTCGACGAATTCAAGCGGCGGGCGCTCTTCGCTGTCAGTCAGAGTTTCGCCAATGTAAATTTCTTCGAAGCCGGTAACTCCAACGATGTTGCCGGCGGACGCCTCCTTGATCTGGATTTGCTCGAGACCCGAGTAGGTAAAAATCGCGGTGACGGTGGCGCGTTCTGGCGAACGGTCCCGGTGCAGACAGACGATCGAGTCTCCCACGCTGACGCGGCCGCTCACGATGCGCCCAAGGGCAATCCGGCCGAGATAATCGCTGTAGTGAAGATTCGACACGATCATCTGGAAGAACGGTTCGCTCGAAACCGTGGGCGGAGGAACATGCTGCACGATGGCCTGGAAAAGCGGCGTCATGTCCTCGCTGTTGTCGTGCAACTCACGAAGGGCGAAACCGTTTTTGGCACTGGCGTAAATGACTGGGAAATCGAGTTGCGTGTCCGTGGCCTTGAGCTCGACAAAGAGATCGAAAACCATGTCCAGAACCTTGTGCGGACGCGCGTTTTCCCTGTCGATCTTGTTAATGACGACGATCGGCTTGAGCCGGTTTTCCATGGCCTTGCGTAAGACAAAGCGCGTTTGCGCCTGCGGTCCGTCGTGCGCGTCAACCACGAGCAGAACGCCGTCGACCATCTTCATGATGCGCTCGACTTCGCCGCCAAAATCGGCGTGCCCGGGAGTATCGACAATGTTGATCCGATAACCGTTCCAATGAAAGGCGGCGTTCTTGGCGCGAATGGTGATTCCCTTTTCGCGCTCGAGATCCATCGAATCCATGACGCGCTCTTCAATCTTTTGATTGGCGCAGCAATTGATCGACCAGCGTGGTCTTACCGTGGTCGACGTGTGCAATGATGGCGATGTTGCGGATCTTTT